>Ga0255058_10000407_pt1 | contig 25629 bp, 30 predicted proteins | sample Cases_109_9_MG_FD_188637 | JGI IMG/M metagenome (GOLD analysis project Ga0255058, IMG submission 188637) | Seawater microbial communities from Amundsen Gulf, Northwest Territories, Canada - Cases_109_9 | ecosystem: Environmental > Aquatic > Marine > Gulf | place: Canada: Northwest Territories... | reverse complement strand
TCTTCTTTCTTTTTTTGGTCTAATACATAATTCCTGTCGTTCAAGTTAGCGGAAATTCCTATTACACTTCTCTTTTCATTTGACATAAATCCATCGTCTGATATTTTTAAGTAAAAGAATGGGTAAGCTTGTCTGTTATGAACAGTTGTATAGTTCGGAAATCGTTATGACTGAAGTGGATATGAAATACAAAAGCAGGGCATGGATATTTATATTGTTTTCAATGATATTCTTTGGATGCTATGCAACGATTGCTCAGATACTATTGATTCGTGAATTTCTGGTCGTGTTCTTTGGAAACGAACTTTGTATAGGAATAATCCTTGGCGTCTGGTTCTTTGGTGTTGCATCCGGTGCGGTATTTGGCGGGAAGATCGTAAGCAGGTTTAGAAACTATCTTTCTGCTTTCATATTAGTATTAATTTCGATGGGTGTAATACTCCCGCTGGAGTTGATCTTAATCAGGGCATTGCGATATATCCTTGATGTGCCGGCGGGACAGTATATTCCAATTTTGTCATTATTGGCCTCATCAATATTTATTATTGTACCATTCAGTTTTACCATAGGCTTAATATTCCCCGTTGCATGTAAAGTTGCTCGTGGAGTTACTCGAGATTCGGCGGCTGATATTGGTATTGTATATATCCTGGAATCTATTGGCAGTCTTATTGGTGGAGTAGTGTTTACGTTTATACTCGTTTCTAAATTCCAACCCTTTGTGATATTGGCAATTTTTCATTGCGTTTTATTCCTTAATCTCCTTTTGATGCTTTTATTTCTTGGTAAGGAATTCCCAAGAAGAGGAAAGGCGTTCATGTGCATGTTGCTTTTTTCTGTTGCTTTCATCCTGCTAACCTCGGGCATGGCTGGAAAAATTGATGATTATTTTGTTAATGTAAGATGGGACTCTTCAAATCCGGATATAGAACTTTTAGAATCAGTAGACTCACGGTATGAAAATATTGTCATTGGTAGGAGTGAAGATCAATACAGTGTATTCGGGAACGGACAGTATAACTTTGCCTTTCCAAATGATTATGAATATGCACAAATAGCGCATCTGGTAATGACGCAGCATCCCGCCCCAAAAACGGTCTTGCTTATTGGCGGGGGAATGGGTGGATTGATAAAGGAGATGCTAAAGCATCCGGTTGAAGAAATACATTATGTTGAATTGGATCCTGCATTAATAGAATTAACAAAAAAGTATTTGCCACCGGATGAAGCAAAGGCTTTGTCAGACAAAAGGGTAAAGTTGTTCCATATCGATGGTAGATATTTTGTTAAGAAAGCGAAAGGGAAAACAAGCTATGACCTGATCTTTGTAAATGTTCCTGATCCATCTACCGCTTCTCTGAATAGGTTTTATACGTTACAGTTTTTTCAGGAGACAGATTATATACTTAAAAAACAAGGTGTTTTTGCGATAGGAATATCGTCTGCAGTAAATTATCTGGGAGAAGAGGTGGGCAATTATACGGGTTCTATTTATCAGACATTGCATAACGTCTTTCCTCACGTAATCGTTTCTCCCGGACATACGAATTATTATTTTGCAAGTAACGCTCCGGATACGGCCACATTTGATATACAGACATTAACAAACCGTTATGTCGAACGTAATGTTAAATCCGAATATTTTTCTGAATATGTGTTTAAAACCCTATTGCCAACGGAAAGGGTTAGGTTTATTGAGGATGAGATTAAGGGCAGAAAGGGCTTGAGGGTAAATACGGATTCGAGACCTGTTACATATTTCTTTAATCTTATGCTGTGGGATAAATTTTCCGGTGGTCAGGTGGGGAGCATCCTACGGTGGTTTGAAAGAACTCATTTAAAGAAAATCATAATCCTTATATTCATATTTCTGCTCGGTAGGATTATTTACGTTATAGTTTTTAAGCGTAATCAAGAGGCTCAACAAAGATTTAATAGCATAGTTGCTGTTGCGACAACAGGTTTTGCAGGGATGGCGTTAGAAATTATTTTGATATTTGCCTTCCAAAATATATATGGATATGTTTATGAAAAGATAGGATTAATAATTGCCCTGTTCATGTTTGGTCTTGCCGCAGGAAGTAGCTTCAGCAATAGAATGATACTACAAAAGACTGCAAGAACTGATTGGATAAAGATACTAATATATTTAGAAGGCGCTATAATTCTCTATGCCGGTATCATCCCAATTATTTTGAGTCAGCTATCGTTTCGGTTTGTTGGTTCAGAATATCTGTTTATGCTCTTAGTCATAATAGCAGGTGTGCTGACAGGTTTCGAATTCCCAATCGCAAGCAAACTATATTCTCTATGCAAAAGAGATCCAGGCGTAACTGCGGGAATGATTGATAGCGCAGATCATGCAGGGGCATTTGTTGGCGCTATACTTACGGGTATATTATTTGTCCCTATCTTTGGAATAGTGAAATCCTGCATAATAATAGCGGTATTAAATCTGGTGAGTTTGCTGTTTTTAATACACCTTTTTTCTCAGAAGAGGAAGAACGTAACCATTTAAACTAAAAGAAGACAATGAATTGTCCATTTTGCAACTTTAACCTTAATCTTGTTGATATAAAGAAACTCTGCGAAGGTTGCGTTACCACAAAAGGCTGTACGATGATAAAATGCCCTAACTGTGGTTATGAAACTATTCCTGATCCAGACATATTAAAACTAATAAAAAAGATGAGGAAGGAGAAATAGTAGGCATCTCTACGCTAGAATTTTTTCTTTTCTTCGAGACTTTCTAAGATGGATAGGAAACAATTCCGGGAAAAGGCAATGAAACTTGGAATTCATGTTCATGGTGCTGCGCAAGCTCAACGAGATTGAATGAATTGCAGAGCTAAGCTCAGCTTTGCCATTTTGTATTTTTAACCTTATGGTTATAAATATAAAAAGAGTTGTTTCATGAATTGAGATTTTACAATTCTTTACCGTTCCAAACGATGCCATTCAATGAAACCATTCCGACTAATTCACCATTTTCCATAACCGGCGCCCAGGATACATTGAAGTTTGTAAGGAAACGAGCAGCGTAGGTAATGGGCATATTTGCATCAACCATCAGTACAGGTTTAGACATAATCTCATAGGCATGGACGTCACCCAATCGTTTTCCTGCTGCGATAACCTTTCGTGATATGTCTCTTAATGTAATTAGTCCATATACGTCCTCATCATTCCGGGGCCTGACCAATATAGTCTGAATATTTTCATCTTTCATAATACTCAAGGCATCAGATACCTTGGTAATCCCATGAAAGTTCATGACATACGCATGCATAACATCCTTTACTCGTTGTGCCATTTTTTTTCTCCTTGATATTAATATGTCAAATATATTTTTTTTGAGCTTCTTTTTCGAGGGCCTCCATCTGGCTTTCTGTACCAATAACCCTGTCAACCGTCCAGGAAAAGGCCATACCACGTCCTGTTTTAAAATTGCCTGCCTTGTAAATGGCGTCCATGATCGGATTGGCGTGGAAATCCTCCACGATAAAAAGTAGAACATCACGTTGTTGTTCCATTTGTAACCCAAAAAAGCTTTTCTGCTCACGGATGCCTTCTCCTCTGGCGTTAAGGATTGTGACACCTGTGGCGCCGGCATCTTTTGCGGAAGAAATAACCGCATCCTGATGATCTTGCTCTACCATTGCTATTATTACTTTAAATCGCATAAACTTTTCCTCCAATAAAATTACATTATCTAATAATAATAAAACCAACAAATACTATAAATTTCAAACTTTTTTTAACTTTTCTTTCCTCCCTCTTTTTGCAATCCATTCTGCTATTATGGCATAACCAAGTACCGTTATAATCGGGAATAAAGAGGCAAAAGCTACAAGCCCAAAGGCATCTACAATAACAGAACGTCCCGGCACATTAGATGCCAATCCTATTCCAAGTGCGGCAACCAGCGGAACAGTAACGGTGGATGTAGTAACTCCTCCGGAATCATAAGCCAGAGGGATGATCATCCTGGGAGCAAAGTATGTCTGGCAAATGACGATTAAGTATCCTGCAATAATATACCAATGAAGGGGCGTTCCGGTAACTATCCTGTGGCAACCGAGAGCGATACCAATCGCCACTCCAAGGGCTACTGCCAGACGAAGTCTCCAGGATGAAATAGCCCCTGTTGAGACTTCTTCTGCCTTAAGGGCTACTGCTATCAAAGCCGGTTCTGCGATAGTAGTAGAGAAGCCGATAAAGAATCCAAAAATATATGTCCAAAAATAAAGTAAAGGATAAATGTTTCCTGTTCTTTCAATCTCTTCAAGGAGGGCAGTGTCTCCATTTGATAAAAACAGAGGAGCTGTTAGCTGCCTGGACATCGCTTCTCCAAGAGGAAAAAGACCTTCTTCCAAACCGATCATAAATATGATTAAACCTATAACTACCAAAAAAAAACCATACACCAACCTGCCGGGGCTATCAATCTTTTTTCTGATAACGACCAATTGAAAGAAGAGAATCACACCAATAATCGGTGCTACATCCTTGAGTGTGCTAAGTAACACATTTGCTGAGTGATAAATTAAATCCATTTATTTATGTTTTTAAAATAATATAAGATAGTTAGTAAATAATTATTCCGTACAGCATAACGAAAAACATAGGCGTTAAGCTTGCAAAGGCAATCAGCCCAAATCCATCGACTATCGGACTTCTTCCTCTTATAGCGGTAGCCAAACCTATTCCAAGGGCGGCTACTAAAGGCACGGTAATGGTTGAAGTTGTTACTCCTCCGGAATCATAGGCTATTCCAACAATTTCTTTTGGCGCAAAGGCAGTAAGGCTGATAATGCATGTATATCCTATTATAATAAACCAGTGGATTGGCCAGCCCTTGACTATACGGAAAACTCCTACCGCAATAGCTGCCCCGACTGAAAAAGCGACAGTTACCCGAAGCCAAAATGCATAGCTTGCGATTGATTCACTGGTATGAGGAATTGCATTTGCCTCAGCCGCTATTTCACCGGCTTTTTTAGCAATAGCAATCAGTGCAGGTTCAGCTATCGTAGTGGAAAACCCAATTGCAAATCCAAAAATAAGGAGCCACCAGATATTTCCCTTGGCAGAGAATTGGAAGGCCATTTTTTCACCAAGCGGAAACAAGCCAATTTCCAGACCTTGTATAAAGAGGAATAATCCGATTAATACAAAAAATAATCCGGAAATGGTAGAAGCAAGGTCTGGGAAAGGTTGCTTAATTACAAATAACTGAAATGAAGTAACAACAACCAGAATTGGCAGGATATTTAAAAATACACTAAAAAGATTTTTGACTAAATTTAAGAGAAATGAAATCATGGTAACATGTTGTAAGAAGTTAAAAGTGCCTACCCGCCTGCCAATCAGTTCGGGCAGGAAGTTTGAAGTGACTATGCTATATAGAAAAACATGTTGGTATTTTTGGCACTTTAAGCATCCGAATTAATGCCATACTCCTGGTATTGGATGTTTACAATTACCGCATTCATTGCCATTCAGGGAATTCTGAAGGATTGTATATCCCACTCTTTTTATAACTATTTCCTTGCAGCCAGGGCAGTAAGTACTTTCGCCCGGATGGCCTGGTACGTTGCCGGTATACGCAAAGTTCAGGCCTGATTCTATCGCTATGTTTCTCGCCTTTTCCAGCGTCTTTATCGGTGTGGGCGGCAGGTTCTTTATTTTGTATGTAGAATGAAAACGTGAAAAATGAATGGGTACATCAGGCCCGAGATTATCATTTATCCATGAGCACATATCCCTTAGTTCTTTTTCACTGTCATTAAGTGTTGGCACTATGAGTACAACCATTTCAAACCATATACCAATTTCTTTTAATGTAAGAAGTGTATCCAGAACAGGCTTTAATTCGCCACTGCAGGTTTCTTTATAGAATTTTTCTGTGAATGCCTTAAAGTCTATCTTAACAGCATTTAATTCCTTGCATAGTTTAATCAATGGTTCTTTCTTGATATAGCCATTGGAAATCATAACACTTCCAATGGCTTCCCGCTTTCCCACCCTGGCAGTGTCATACATATATTCATAAAAAACTACAGGCTCGGAATATGTGTAAGCAATAGTTTTACATTTTTTCTCCTTTGCAAATCTTACCGCCTCTTCGGGTGTGATTTTAATGCTGTCTATCTGCTCCGGACGAAACTGTGAGATTTGCCAATTCTGGCAGAATTTGCATTCTATATTACATCCTGCCGTTGCCAGCGAATATGCCCTTGTACCGGGCATATAATGGAATAAAGGTTTTTTTTCGATGGGGTCAACATTAAGCGCACATACACGGGAATGAACAAGGGTATAATATTTACCATCACGATTTTCCCTTACGCCGCAATAACCTCTCTCTAAATCTGCAATCTTACACGCTCTTGGACATAGTTCACATTCGACACGAACATCAGGAAGCTGCTTGTAATACATTGCCTCTGTTACGGGGAATTCGACTTCTTCATATCTCTCGGATGCGCTTCTGTTAGAAGCCACGATTGTTGAGGCAAAAGGTGTGTAACCGGTGCAAAATGCACATGTTCCAGCAATACCGGTCTTTAAAAATTTCCTTCTTGAAATCATTTTATGTTTGTTCAAAGAAGTTAAATGTTAAAATAAATTTTATTGCATTTATTATGTATTGTCAAGCTGCATGTAGGAATTGCCTGACTATATCCAGGCAAATTATGTCCGGATAAAACTTGGGTTGACAGTATATTATCAAAGTGATACACTTTCCCTGACTTTTTGATTTCCCGCAAATCAAGGAATTCTTTATCTTTCTAATGAGAACATTATTTTTGAAGGAGAGAAAAATATTGTACATAAAGAAAGTGTATCTCACGTTTTTTTTCATTTCTGCTTTGTTCTTCACTCTTGTAAATACTTCACAGGGTATCGAGGTCAATCCGACAAAAGAACAGATAGATAAAATGATTGTATATGGAGGAGCTAATACGGGCGAAATCTTTAAAACAGAACTTCTTGCACCGGCTATCTTTGGAGGATGGCCTGATTTTGGTGGTGGATTAGTAAAGAGTAAGCTTATTAATCTTGCCGTGATGTCGGCAATGATGAAACGGGCAAAAAAGAAGTTAACGGAGGAGACAATAAATGAAATAATGGCAGAAAAGGATTTAACCATTAGTTACAGGGGGGGCGCTGATATATATAAGATTAAGCTGAAACAGGGAACAATCGTAATAGAACCAATAGAGATGATAAAACCTGATCTGGGAGGTAAAGATCCTGCCAAACACGCAGTCTTCATCGTAGCAAGCTTTCCATTCTCCAGGCTCGACCCGAATGCAAAGACTTCCATTATAATTGTAAAGGATTTTGGAACAAATAAGTATGAAGTAGATTTCTCAAACATTAAATAAAACTGTGTTTTTAAGGTTGAATTTACAGGAAAGGAGAGGATTAAATGTCAATTGTAAAGCAATTAACGATTCTTCTCGAGAATAAGCCCGGTGCTCTGGCCCAAACATGTTCTGAGTTAGCGGCTAAAGACATAAATATTTTAGCAATGTCAGTTCTTGATACAATTGATTCAGGCTTAATACGTATGGTTGTCAGTGATCCCGCTCGTGCAAAAAAGGTCTTAAGTGAAACCGGTCTTAATGTGATTGAAACCGATGTCCTGGCGGTAGAAATGACTGATAAACCGGGTACCCTGGCTGAGATTTCCAAACAACTCTGTAAGGCAAGGATAAATATTGAGTATGCATACGTTAGTGTGCCTCCGGATAAGGGGACGTCCCTGGGGATCTTCTGGGTATCAAATCTGAAAAAGGCATCGGAAATACTCGAAGCCTAAGTATAATAAAGGAAAAACTATGTGTCAGATGAAAGTAATGCTGGATAAGGAAGGACAACAGGAGTTAGTAATGGAAGACGTTACACAGCTTGAAGTGGTTGAAGAGGGAATCAGGGTTAGTGCACTTTTTGAAGAACCGAAAGTTGTTTCGGGTGTGGCTGTGAAAAAGATTGATTTTATTTCCGGCACATTAACACTTCAGGCAAAGCATGTTTAGTCATAGGTAGTCGTAGCACAAGTAGCGGAAGAGCGCATGTCAGAACAAGACACAACAAAAAAACTTCGGATATTGTTACCACACTGGATTGAGCACAACAACAATCATATAGCTGAGTTCAGAAAGTGGGAAGGTGAAGCAAGGGCAGAATCCGGGCAGGAAGTTGCCCTGTTACTGGCGAGGGCTATCAGTGATATGGAGAAGACTGGCAAATCACTTTCCGAAGCGCTTGAAAAAGTAGGTGGGCCATTGGAGGGTGGGGGAGTGCATCGCCATCATCACTAACAATAAAAACATGTGCTGATCCTATTTTGACCTTTAATGGTGAAGCATTTTTATTAATCATCTTTCAAAATTGTTGTTAATAATTCTAATACTTTTCCAAAAAGCTTCTCTATGGGAATCAGGTTTTAAATCATCAAAACCACCTTGATCATTATTTGGGATTCCAACATAGGGATAATATTCTTCAATTCCACTTTTTTCTATTGCTTCAAAGAAGCTATCTTCAGGGTGAATTGTTTTTCCTTCCCAATTTCCGTGATGAATAAATCCAGATGTTAAATTCCCCTTATTATTTACTATAATGAGGGGGTTTTGATCAATTGCTTTATCCTTTTTCTCATTTCTTAAAAGATTAACCATATAAACAGAATAAATAGAATCGCCAGACCCTAATACAACTACTTTTTCGATAACTTTATCAAAAAGCCCTCTAGGCAAATTTATTGGGATCTGAACTTTGTCACAAACTTTATATGTCATCAAAGGACACATATTTGTTAATTCATCGAATGCATTTTTATCTATATTATACGGAGCAAATTTCATATAATTTTCCTCTAAATTTACAAAAAATTACTATTTTTTATTTGTCAATAGCATAAGAATAGATTAGAGAACAAATTAAATCAATAGAAAATTTGTAATAACCCATTCTATATATAATACTTATAAAATGATTTTATTTTAGTGTTTCTTTCACCCTGGCAGCCAGATAAAAGGAGCCGGTTATACAAATCAAATCGTCCTTATCAGCAATTCTCTTAGCCTCTTTCAGGGCTTTGTCAATATTTTCAATAATGATTGGCTCTTTGGAGTAAGACTTTTTAGCAATAATGGCCAGTTGTCTGGGTTCTGCCTCACGAGGGTTGTTTGTGCGTGTAAAGATTAGTTCATCAGCCGCACAAGTTATTTCCCTGAGAACACCTTCGATATCCTTATCTGCCGACAAGCCTATTACACATATTAATTTTTTGAAGGTAAAATTTTCTTTTATTGATTCTCTCAGGAACTTCATTGAGGAAACCGTATGTGCTGTGTCCAATATAATTAAGGGTTTTTTAGACACTACTTCAATCCTTGCAGGACACTTGACCTTTGCTAACGCATTTATGACAGTTTCGTTATCTATTTCTATTACTCCATTTTCTGATAAGGCCTCTAAGGCGCCTATTGCCGTAGCGCAGTTTTCAACCTGATGCTGCCCAATAATAGGCAGAAAGATATCATTATATTTATTACTCCATGTGCTTATCGTACATTCGGTCCCGTAGAGTCCGTCCCTCCTGGTTTTTTTAATATTCGTAACCAGGATATCTCTTCCAACAAGGCGCAAACTGGCTTTCTTTTCCTTACAGGTCTTTGAAATTATTGAAAGGGCTTCATGTTCTTGTGCAGAGGAAACGACCGGAATACCTTCCTTGATTATGCCTGACTTTTCGTACGCTATCTTTTCAAGTGTATGTCCAAGTGTGTCTGTATGGTCATAACCGATAGGCGTTATGATGCAAATCTGAGGCAATACGACATTCGTAGAATCAAGTCTTCCGCCCATACCGACTTCCAGGACAGATATATCTACTTTCTTCCTTTCAAAATAAGTAAGCGCTATTGCAGTGATTGTGTCAAAAAAGGTGGGGGAGTGGGTAATTTCCCTAACCCTTTCTCTTTCGATATACGGCTTAAGCTCATTTACCAATTGTATAAGCATCTCTTGCGATATCATCTCGTCATTAACCTTCATCCGTTCCCCCAGATACACAAGATGAGGTGAGGTAAAGATGCCTGTCTTTAAGCCGGATTCTTTCAGAGCAGAGGCGATCATTATTGCCGTAGACCCTTTCCCTTTAGTGCCGGTTATGTGGACATACGTTCCTCCTTTGTGAGGATCCCCTATGGCTGACAACAGCTTTTCCATCCTCTTGAGGTTGAAGTTGGAAACGTCGTATGTATAGTTTGTTAATTTTTCGTAATCTACGGCCTGCAACAGGAATTCTATTGCTTCCTCGTAAGTGCTGAAGTGCTTCATCTCCATCCTTAATAAATTTCCTAAGTATTTAATGTCTATTTTTGCTTGACAAAGAGGGAGGCATGGCTTACAAAGTTAACCAAATGAAAGATATCTTTGTAAATCTTGGCACGGACAGTTATCACATTGTTATTGATAGGGACATCCTCAATCGGGTAGGGCCTCACATCTCTAAAATCATAAATCCTGGCAAAGCCGTTGTTGTAACGGATAAGACAGTAGAATCTCTGTACGGGAAAGCTGTTTTTGATAGCCTATCGGAATGCAATTTTGATGTCAAGCTGGTTTCCATCGAACCGGGAGAAGAGCAAAAGACACTATCCAGGGCAGAAGAACTGTATGAAGTCTTGTTCGATCATAAAGTTGACAGGAAATCATCCATCATCGCCTTAGGAGGCGGTGTGATAGGGGACTTAACGGGTTTTGTTGCCTCGACTTTTATGAGAGGTATACCTTTTGTGCAGATACCAACTACGTTATTAGCACAGGTTGACAGTAGTATCGGGGGGAAGGTGGCGGTAAATCATCCCAGGGGCAAGAATATGATCGGATGTTTTTATCAGCCAAAGGCAGTCTTTATTGATATTGCAACCCTTCAGACGCTGCCAAAAGCAGAAATAATTGCGGGTATGGTCGAGGTGATGAAGTACGGAATGATAAAGGATTCAGCCTTTTTTGAATATATAGAAAAGCATCTCTCTGAAATTTTAGAACTTGATGATGTTGCATTAGAAAAAGCCATACATGATTCGTGCATGATTAAGGCACAGATAGTGGAACTCGACGAAAAGGAAGAGGGTGTGAGGGCTATATTAAATTACGGGCATACAATCGGGCATGCATTGGAGTCTCTGACATTATACAAAAAATATCGCCATGGTGAGGCGGTGGCTATGGGTATGATATACGCGACCAGAATAGCCATGGAAATGAATCTTGCAGATGACACCGTATTAAAAAGACAGGAATCACTACTTAAGAGATTAGGATTAAGCCTTAAAGATAATGAACTTAATCCAAATGATATTGTCAGGGTGTTATATCAGGATAAAAAAACAATTGGAGGGAAACTGAGATTTGTTCTTCCCACCAGGATTGGGGATGTAGCAATCACTGATGAAGCAACCGATGAAGTTATCCTGAAAGTCCTTTCTAATTAATCAATCAAGTTAAAAGGCTACCCGCCGATATAACAAGTCGGATAAAAAGCCTTAACTCCATTCCGGATTTTACCCTTACTACTTTGTGTGTTTTGCGAGAAATTAAAAATGGATGAGATAGAAGACCTTCTTCGCTTAAATATGATAAGCGGTATAGGTACAATAACCTATCGCACCCTGATCGAACATTTCGACTCGGCCAGGTCAATATTAAACTGTCCAAAAAGTAAACTTGCAACTGTTCCCGGTATCGGACCTAAAATAGCTGATAGAATTGTAAATGCTTCGAAAGAAGTCGATGTTGATAAAGAAATTAAATTAGCTGAAAAAAACAACGTAAAGATAGTTCCTTTCTCGAGTGAGCAATACCCTCATAATCTAAAATCAATATACGACCCTCCATTGGTACTCTATATTAAAGGGGACATTGTAAAGAATGATACTATTGCCCTTGCAATAGTCGGTTCGCGCAGGTGCAGTTATTATGGTCAGTCTCAGGCAGAAAAGCTTTCACGACAATTAGCACAGGTTGGATTTTGTATTGTAAGCGGTATGGCAAGGGGTATTGATACTAATGCACACCTGGGGGCAATTAAGGGGAAAGGAAGGACAATTGCCGTATTGGGTTGCGGTCTCGGTGTTATCTATCCCCGTGAAAATATGGAACTTTCAGAAAAGATTGCTTCTCATGGTGCAGTAATCTCAGAATTACCCATGAATACACCACCTAACAGTCGTAACTTCCCGCCAAGAAACAGGATAATCAGCGGGCTTTCACTTGGAGTATTGATAGTAGAAGCAACGCACTGGAGCGGATCGACCATCACCGCAAAATGGGCGCTTGAACAGGGGAAAGAGGTATTTGCCGTTCCGGGCAATATAGACAGCAGTTACAGCAGAGGAACAAATAAGCTAATTAAAGAAGGCGCAAAGCTTGTTGAAGAAATAAATGATATTGTAGAGGAATTGGGTCCGCTTGCTGAGACCATACACATAAAGGATGATAAAAAGATCGAAGACGTTAGAAGTCTTACACTAAACTCTCAGGAAAACAAAATCTTTACGCTTCTTTCGAGTACGCCTAAAACAATTGATGAGATTATTACTAAAACAAGTCTGCCTCCATCCAATGTTGCAAGTACATTAATGATCTTGGAGGTAAAGAGGTTAGTAAAACAACTTTCCGGAAAACGGTTTGTAAAGTCTTAATCAGACAAACTAAATAATATCGTTTACTATTGAAATATTGTTTTTATCTGGTTTAATGTGCTGGGCTTTTCAAGGGTTGAGATGATGGAGTATAAGGTGAAAAGAAGGTGGAGTTTAGGAGGTGCGTGCGGACTCACGCCATTAGGGATTACTCCCTAATATCTCCACCTTCTTCTCACCCTATTTTACCACATTTCCTATAATTTTTAAATGTATTTGTAGACTTGGTTTGTGCTCAGTTAAATAAGTAAGTGCTGTACTCTTAGGATGTTACATGCCTGACGAAAGTCTATTAGCGAGGGGCGACGGAAGATTGTGGTTCAGTATCTTTGTCATTGTCTCCCGGTAATTATAGGCTAACCTGACTATCTCTACATTCCAGTTGACATCATCAAATACAGCAAAAGAAAGCAGGGGGGAACCGTCACGGGGTTGTCCGATACTTCCTGAGTTAACAATTGTTTTGCCATCTTTAGATAAGACGGCCTTTTTGCCGTCCCTCTGTAATTCATAATCAGTATATACCCCTGGTATATGCGAATGACCAACGAAACAAAGAGGATATTTCATTCCAACCATACTTGAGTGGGCATTTCTTGTGTTATCAATATACTTCCATGCCATCGGGTTGTCAGGTGATGCATGTACATATAATACGTTATCTTCCTCTATCTGGACTTGAAATCCCTTGATTACATCTTTAGATTTTTTGCTCAATACGGTTTTTGTCCATCTGATTGCCTCAAGTGCCTGCCAGTTCATCTGATAATCCAGATCCGTATTTGATATAGCATAATCATGATTTCCCAGACATATTTTGTCTGTAAGTGATTGAACTATTTCAAGGCACTCTACAGGGTTTGGGCCATAACCCACTATGTCACCAAGGCAAAAAATTCTCTTGCTGCCTTTCAATTTATCAACGTATTCTAATGTCTTATTCAGGGCCTCCAGATTTCCATGAATATCTGAGATTATGATTATGTTCATTATTATAAATAGCGCTTAAGCTGCCATTTCTTCAAATTTACTTTATACTCAAAGTCTATGCAAAATTTATCAACTCTAAAAGGCATAATCAACATTTTTATATTTTCTGGAATAGTTTTGACAAATAATTGGAAAATTATAGGATTATGTTTTAATATATAGTTTCAGTGAATTATTAACTAACTACAATTTTGCTGATTGTACTTTCATGCGTCAAATTAATACAGAAGAAATAGTAAATAGTGTTGAAGAAATTTGTATAGATGCTAATTATAACCTGGGAGAGGATCTTATTGCTTCTTTAAAGAATGCCCTGGAACAAGAGGAATCACCACTGGGGAAAGAAGTATTAACGCAAATATTAGAAAATGCAGAGATCGGCAGAAAAGAACACGTTCCTGTCTGTCAGGATACCGGGTATGCCGTTGTGTTCGTTGAGATTGGTCAGGATGTCCAAATTGTGGGAGACTGTCTCCAAGAAGCTATTAATGAAGGGGTCAGGCGAGGATACAAGAGTGGTTATTTGCGCAAGTCAATAGTAGAGAATCCATTGACCCGTGTAAACACGGGCGACAATACCCCGGCAGTTATCCATACAGATATTGTTCCGGGTGACAGCTTAAGGATTACGTTTATGGCAAAGGGTGGTGGATGCGAGAATATGAGCCGTACGGCAATGCTCACGCCAGCTCAAGGCCGTGATGGCGTGATAAATTTCGTAGTAGAAACCGTAAAGACGTCCGGGGCAAATCCATGTCCGCCCATAATTGTTGGTGTTGGACTTGGTGGAACGTTTGAATATGCGTCATTATTATCCAAGAAGGCTATATTACGGTCTGTGGGCCGTCATAATAAAGATAACGCTATTGCCGGTTTAGAGGATGAGTTACTGGGAAAGATAAACAAACTTGGCATAGGCCCACAAGGCTTTGGCGGAAGGATAACGGCATTAGCCGTACACGTAGAGACTTATCCATGTCACATTGCCAGTCTTCCGGTAGCCGTAAATATAGAATGTCATTCACACAGACCTAAAAGTATTGTGATTTAATCTATGACAGAATACATTAATTTGAAAACACCGCTGAGTGATTCTGATGTTGAAAGGTTACGGGCAGGAGATAAGGTTTTGATTAAGGGAATCTTATATACTGCGAGAGATGCTGCTCATAAACGACTCATGGAACTGATTGAGAAGGGAGAGGATTTGCCTTTTGGTCTGAGTGGGCAGTTGCTTTATTACGTTGGCCCATCTCCTGCAAAGTTAGGGCAGCCGATTGGTTCTGCAGGCCCGACGACAAGCTACAGGATGGACATATATACCCCAACGCTTATTAAGATGGGGCTTAAGGGCACAATCGGGAAAGGTGGCAGGTCGGAAGACGTAATAGATGCAATGAAAAGATATAAGGCAGTTTATCTTGCTGCGGTGGGGGGAGCGGCAGCCCTTATAGCAAAGACAATAAGGAAAGCCAGGGTTATTGCCTTTGAAGACCTTGGCGCTGAGGCCATACGTGAACTGGAAGTAGAAAACTTTCCGGCAATTGTCGTAAACGATACTAAAGGTAATGACCTGTACAAGGAAGGCATGGAAAAATACAAATTGTCGTCTTAGGGAATCTGATTGAAATGCTTCAAATATTTACAAAATTCTTTCCAACTCGGAAGCAGCAAATTTTACTATTGCTGCACAATATTTTCTTCTTTCCGGAGTTTTAAAACTTCCTTTTTCTCTCCATGTCTTTGTTAAGTCGATACAATCCTGTTTATGGTATCTCTTCTGGAAACCTTCTAAGAATTCACTGACCTTTTCAAATGTTTGCTTATTATCTTCTTTAACATCTACGCGTCCATATTTTAATCCTATTGCCATTACAGACCCTGTTATTGCACCGCAAATACCACCGGAGCCTCCTATGTGCCGGTCCCAAAACCAGTAGAACACTTCAAGGCTTCTTCCGGGAAGTTTTCAATTATACCTTCATCTCTCATTGCATGCAGGATACCTTCGGCACATGCAAGGCCATTTATATAATTATCCTTTGCCTTTTCCGGAAAAGACATCTTTTATGCTCCTTTTAGTACATTAAATCACAAATAATAAGGTTATGCGGTTGTATCAAAAAAAAGCCCTTCGCCTTGTTCAATATGGTTCAGCCAGGTGGAAAATTCTTCGTGAGTAATATTATTTTTTTTTGTTTCCTTAACTTCACCATCTTCGTCAATGATTACTATATCGATAAAAACCTCTCCATCTTTTTGATAAACACAGAACCTGTAGGGAGAATTGTTTTTTTCCAGAGTATTGTGAGCAAGCTCAGCAGCATCAGACAGGCTCTGAAAATGGTCTCCAGCCTCATCCTTAGGTTCATGCTCTCGTTTTTCCTCTTCCTTTTTTCTTTTTGAATCAGGAGCAGGTTTTTGTTGCTTTACGGGATTGATTCTATTTATCCTTAGTTCATCATTCATTGCTGTTTTTATTATGTAGACAATTTAGTAAGGCTTCTATGTTAAAAAGATATTAAGGATAACTATGCCGTTCTTTAATATTGCCAGGGAACGCGCGAACAGATAGCCTGTCAACAGATTGCATAAAATACTTGTGAAGGTCTACCTTTTTGGCACCGGGATAAAGTGTTTTTTTCTCTACCATGAAACCTATGAGAATGATGAAGTTATAATTCTATTTGTTACAGAACGGTTATTGTATTACTTCGATATTTTATGAAAGCATATCCATCATTTGATGGGGTATATGTCTGGAGGCGTGTTAATTTGTCAGATTGTAGAAACCTTGAGTATTATGGTAGTAAAGCTAAATATCAAAATCAAGCAAATATTTTTCCTGATTACTTGCTGCCTTGTTTTTCAATTCCTTTATCATTCATATATGCGAGAATTCTATTGGCATGGTCCTTGCAATCTTTATTCAATACCTGAAGGACTTCCATAATGCTTGAAGTAGGCGACTTCTCCATTGCAAGCTGAAAGTGAAGTTCACCAGCCGATTTTTCTATATTCAACGCAGTATTAAATGCCGATTCTCTTGAAGGTGGTTTTTCGTTGTACTTTTTGAGCAAGGAAATCAACTTATTGTTTGTCTTGCACAGCGCCTGTACCGATGAAACTAGAAGTTTAGATGGAAACTGAGTAGGCAATAAGAACGTACCTTTACCGCTCTTGATTAGATTGGCATGATTTTCTTCTTCTAAGACGAGTTTTCGCCAGAATGCCGAATCTTCAGGAAATGTGTTACAAAAGAACATATATATTTTAGAAACGTTTAGTTCAAGTTTTATTGATTCATCTATGAGTTGTACTAGTTTTTAATCCATGTGTAACACTTAAATATACACGGTGATTTACAAAATTATGCCCATTTATTCTCAATTGTGAGTCAAGAATATATTAATAAAGGTATATTATTTTCTAAACATATCGTTGGTTATTTAAACATAATTAGCCTTCTATGACAAATAATCAAGTAGGAATAGGATAGAAATTGTTAAGTACAGTGGTGGAAACTCAATCTTATTGGGGAGTTGGAACCCTGATTTGTAAAAGTGAAAAGTTCTGCAAATTACACAATCCATTTGGCACGTTCATTGCGAACTTTCTTATGGCATACAAGAGGCTCTTTAGTACAGGTGTATAGTAAATCTTGGACCTAATACAAATATAAAAATATTAAATAACTAGGTTCTAAGGATACTACACGGTACATATAAAGAGCCTTTTTGTTTTATTGTCATAAAGGAAAACATAATAGGGTTTCCCGAATCATCCCCTTATTTCTTTTGACATGTTTCGCAAGCTGTTCCTTTTGTTTTACTGTTAAAACAGCCTTTGCAAGTAATTTTCTCGCTATTTACATAACCGGCATTGCAAGACTCACACCAAACGCTTTTTCCGATTTTACCATCAAAACAGCTTTTGCAATCTATCTTTTTTCCATCAATAAAGCCGGCATTGCAAGTATCACACCATACTGTGTCACCAACTTTTCCCTTGTCACATGCAGTGCAAACATGTCCACTGGATTCACTACTAATAGCTATTTGTTGCGATTGGTATCCTACGAATAATAAAAAGAGAATAACTATCGATATGGTAAAAGATTTAACTGCGATTTTCACAACCATCTCCTTAAAGAAAGTTTATAAAAAATATATATTTACAATTCAGCTTATATATTGTAAATTTAAGGTTATCTAAGTCAAGTGCAAAGGAGTGTATGGTTTTTGTAAAGCGTCCACCCTGAATTTCGTTTTACCCGATGAGGGTAATATTCCATCTGTGAATTGAATGGTAAATTCTAGCTTTTATTAAGCTTCCAAAACGGATAGAATGCAGACTATATATAGACAGAAAGTAAAATCCAGCAAAGAGGTATTAAATCAGTAATAAAGCTAAAAAAAAGGGAGAAACAAACATGGCTAAAATAAATTTAAAATATTTTTACATGCTCACAATTGCAATAATTTCTTTTGTATTATTTAATGTAGGATGCTCTTCCCCGCCGAAAAGGGTTGATAGTCTGGAAGAAAAAGTGAGTGCTCTGTCTCATAGCGTAGAAAGTTTAGAACCTAAAATTTATGAGCTTAAGGAAAAGCTTAGTGAACAAGGGTTAGGGATTGCAACTGCACTAAATTCACAAAATAGTTCACGTAATCGGCTGGAAGAAGGATTACGTGAAACTAGAAATTTGCTTCAAGAAATCAAACAACGTTTGGCTTTAATTGAAGAGGATAAAGACAAAATGCAGGCTCAATTGAATAAATTAGAAACACTTTGTTCAAAATCAACTAGCGCAGAAGCAAAGCTTACCGAAGGTTTATTGGATAAAGCAATCAAATTATACAGGCAAGGTGAATTTGAAGAAGCTATTTCAAAATGGAAGGAAGCTTTAGCACGTGATCCCGGTAAGCTTGAAGCTAAATTTAATATTGAAATTGCAAAAGACAGGATCAAAGAAAAAGAAATACACGAAGAACTGAAAGCGTTGCTTATCCAAAGAAAATAAGAATAAGACGCCCAGAAAGAAAAACAGTATCATCCCACCGCCACATATGACAAATCGTCTTCCTGATAATATGTTGTTAGTTGTGGCCATGAATAATTAGTGGCATCTGTTTCTATTTATCTGCTGATTCCTTTTCCCAGGTAGGACTCTTTTAATTGAGAAGAAAACTACATGCGTAATGAAGTAAGACTGTTTAATTTCTTGTTTTAAGTTTTCGAATGTGCCGATCAACTGACAGTCCAATGATATACAAAAGAACAGACGGAATAATCCAAATTAAAAAAAGTATACCAACTTGTTTCGCTTTAACCATAAAAGCAGTTTCATTATTCAGCAGGCAACGTGTTGTCCAAAAGCAAATTAGCACAGAGTAAACGGCTATTACTACAAACCAAGATCTTTGCCAGCCTGTGTGCTTGTTAGGTGGTTTTAACATAATGGTATGATAAATTAGTAGATTGTAGAAATTCTGAGGTTTATAATATTCTCGCTAGATATCAAAATCAAGCGTAAAAAGAATGATAACCAACCCAGAATGGCTTAAATCTGAGGAAAGACCATATTTCCATCAAATCTCACTTGCTTGTATTTCAAAATTAGTTGAGTGTATGGCAAAGTTTGATAAGGGCGAGATAGATGCTGATACTTCCTTTAAGATGGAAAAGCAGATACTTACGGATGAAATTGACGATCCAGAATTCCTTACGTTTGCTATAGCGAACGTAAGTGAATTATTTTCATACATAGTTACAGGACATACAACTATCAGGATTCATCGGAATGATGCAGATGAGATATGGTTTGATATAGACGAAATACAAAAATAAATGGATAGGCTCACTTGTTAATAGAATTATGTCTTATCTCTATATCGGTATTGTAAAACAAAATCTTGTGCCTTTTTCATTTTTAACAGGGCTTTCCACCCAGACCGTTCCTTTGTGTACGTCAACAATCTTCCTGACAATGGCCAGGCCAACACCAGTTCCCTCCGTCTCTAAAGTCTTAAGCCTTTTGAATATTTTAAAGACTTGAGCCTGGCAATCTGGTCGAATACCAATACCTGTGTCCTCAACAAAGAATTTATAATAATTTCCATCTTTATCACATCCAATCTTAACCTGTCTTTGCTTGTCATTATCCATAAATTTAATTGAATTAGTGACTAAATTTGAAAATAGAGTTTTCAGCTTTTCTTTATCACACAATACAGTAGGTAGATTGTCCTGGATTATGACATTAATGTTATTGCTTTTTATCCTATCTTCCAATGTCTTCACAGTATCTCTGGCAACAGCACCACTATCATTGTTCTTAAAAACATATGCAACCCTTCCTATTTTCATTACATCCATAATCTCATTAATCCTCTGAGATAATTCTTTTATGTTTACCTGAATCCTGTCAACCTGTAATTTCCCTTTATCATCAAAGGTGTCTTTATAGGTCTTGAATAATCTTGACGTATGTCCTTCAATTGCAAACAAGGGTTCTTTTAAATCATGTGAAATGGTATAAATAAAACCTTCTAATTCCTTATTTGTCCTCTCTATTTCCTTTGACTTTTCGATCAGATCCTCTTCTGACTTCTTGCGATCAGTACCATAGTGTTTTATCTCGGCCAACAATTTACTGAGCCTCTTATACTTGGACCAATGCAGAAAAAATACCATACCAGTAAGGCCTACCAGCGTGATCCCACCCAGGATTAGTATTTCGTTTACCGCCTGAGATCCTGCGTGTATATCGTTATGTATCGGAATCTCTGCATTGCCTAGGAGGCTCATGGTGAGAGAAAAGTGCCTGGACAGTTTAGTTATAAGGTGATAGTATTTATCATCGTTCTGGAAATCGGTGTTAGTTGAATTGATCTTGGCCGCTCGGTCAAACATTGCTTGCTCCATTTTGATCCAGGCCTCAAAGGCATTTGCAAGTTGTTCAACATGCTGTAACAGCTCCGGGTTATACGTTGCAATAGTTTTGAAATTGGCGATGAGGCCTCTACCATGGTCTATTCCGCGTTCAAGGCTTGCCTGGACAGCTTTGCTATACCCATCGTTGAGTAGGGTCGAATGTGCGTTGTGAACATCCAGGAATGGGCGCCTCACTTCATCCAGAGTCTTGATTGCAATACGCCCTTTGTCACCATCGTCAATGCGCGATGGGATATCACGTATGAACAAAATGACAATGGAGACGCTTAGTGCAGTAAAAATGATAATTAATGCCAATCGGCTCTGTAAGAAAGACATTGATTCACTGTGTGCCTTATTTGGTTTCATAGTTAGCAGTGATTCTCTTGCAAATTATTGATTTTGGCTGTTGAGATTTCATAAAAGTTTTCGAAGATGCCAAGCAAATCTTTCTTGTTCATATTCTTATGTTTATTTGTGAGAAATGAGCATGCATGTTTTTTAATATTTCTTAAAGGTATCCTATAATCATAAATTAACCGGGCTACATCCTGGATTTCCAGGTATAATTCGAGTATATCACCGCTTGGGCTGTTTATGGAACAGCGATTTTCCCACCATTCCCATCTGCATGTCAAATTTAACTTCTTTCTAATAAACTTGTTAAATATAGTTTGCCACCAGACGCGATGATACTTTCTATCAAAATTTATATAGGCAGCCTCACCCCAATGACCTTCGCATGATGACCATGTTGATATTCCGATAGAAGAAGCAGATTTTACTAAACGGGCTATGAATGGTTCTAAGTCATATACCCGTATTTTGGGCAGACACTCAAATTTCTTAAATTGATTAAACTTGCCATACCAGTCCCGTTTCCAGTTCAAACGAAAAAGATCAATAGGGATTTTGTTCATAAATATTTCTGTCAAATATTGATTGTTATTTATGTCAAATTGTTGCGTATCAATATTATCAAAGTATACATGACGGTATTGGTCAATATCTTCTTTGTTATCCTCTTTTATAGAATCCTGATGGGGCTTATTATAAATCTTTTTATAATTAATGTTTTGCAATATTTCCAGGAATTCACAATCATCAATGTGTGAATTATCGCTTAACCGTATTTTTCCGGAATTACTATCATGTTCCAGTGAAAATCCTCGTGATGAGAAGATTTCGTAAAAACGATCAGTACGTTTTTTTTGCCATTTGTTATTTTTTTGACAAATTGCTCTACAAATGATGTTTTCGTTTGTTCGTCTGAAGTACAATTGGACATGAATCCTCACCTCAATTTTTTCACAATTCAAGTCTAATATATTGTAAATGCCTACACGTTTTATAATTAAGCTTACTAATTTCCATTGTTGCCCTTCAATCTAACTAAATCATACAAGATTGGATGTCAATATTCATTACAAATCTACTTTGCCTGGACAAACATGGGGAATAGCTTGGACAAATAGGGAATGCGGAAAAATTCACCCACGTGATGGTGAAAAAGTGTACAAGAATAATATACAGAGAAATAAAGAAAGGGTTACTAACGATGTTTTCTATCTATTCATTATGTGTAAATCCATTAATTATAATAGGCTACTAAAATTATTTTGATAAACATGCAAATCCTAAATAAAAGATCCTCTTTGGCATGAATTTAGCAATAGCTTCAGTGCATAGGGAAGGGTATTTAATTATTCGTTTCTTTTATACGAAATAACAATAATTTAAAGGACCTAAAAACATGTTTGGGAAAAAGAAAGATGCAAAGCAGGAGCAACCTACTATTCCGGGAAAAACGGAAGAACCTAAATTAACTAATGATAGTAAGAGTGGATTCAAGAAAATAAATGAATCCAGAAAGGAGTCAAACATGGCGAATCTGACATCAGACGCTAATATTAAGGGAACAATCAAATTTGGGCAAACTATGAGGATAGATGGGAACTTTGAAGGAGAACTGATAACCGATAACGGAGAGCTCATTGTTGGCAAGACAGGCAATGTTAAGGCAAACGTTAAAGTAAGAAGTGCCGTTATTGAGGGTCGAATTGATGGAAATATTAAAGCGACTGATAAAATTGAGCTTAAGCAAAATGCACATCTTATCGGTGATCTGCAAGCAAAAACATTAGTTGTGGAAAAAGGTGTTGTTCTTGTCGGACAATGTAATGTGAATCCGGAAGGAACTAAAGTCGAAAGTCAAAGTCATAGTAATAAAGCTAAACAAAAGGGAGAAACAAAATCTAATAGGTTGATAAACGTATAAAGCATAGGGTTAGACATTATAAGACTCCGCCTGGCTCTGATGTCAGGCCCCTTGATTAAAATCAGGCATGATAGAAATTAAACATGAGTTGATTGTCCCTAGTTAGCTATATTATCCAGATATATTAGAATGTTATAATGTATATTTTTCTTACTTAGGAATTCTTGTGTTATTCAGTACGATCTGGATCGTCGTCATATTTGTCTACAATGCCATCGCCGTCCTTATCTCTCAGGAAATCTGAATCATTATCATCGGTTAAGAATACTTCTCCAAAGGGATTAGGGCTTGTGCAATGGGTTCTATACGAGCCTGGTGATTCTTGAAAACCAGTTTCAAATTCCATTATAGATATTTCTCCGTTTACAACAAAACTGAAGATACTGGAGCGATCGCCAGGTTTTATTGTTTCATCCGGCTTTTCAACTGTATAATTAGTAGTTGATGATCCAAAATACCCATCAAACGTCCAGGTAATTTTTTGATTCTTACCATTTATTGTAACATTAGAATTCCACAGGTTCGGCCCTGTAACATTGCCTCTGAATAGATGGTCTGCCGGTGTTGCGTCCTTGGAGATATATTTTAGAGTCAATGATGCAATGGGTTCAACATGATGCTTTGGGTTGGGTTCATTTTGATCATCATTGATTACTTGAAAACAATATCGCATGAAGTCAGGAACGTGAGTCGCACTAACGTCAACCCTGATAGAGTCGGCAAAGGCACTCTTTGCCCCTATAAGGAGGCCAAGACACAGTGAGATAGAGAGTAATGTTTTGTTAAATCTAGATTTTTTCATTAGGGTGTGTGTCTCCTTTCCATTAAACAGAATATCATTAATCATACTGATAATATTCCATTTATACATTTTTTGAAGTACATATATTAGCACTGAAAATATCATGAATCACGCAGAAAATCAAGGGTACGTAATAAAAAAGATTGTAACCTATGCCTTGGCATTCTGTTAAGAATACATAATATTATTAATCTTATTCCGCATTTAGCAACATACTGGTTGGAGCAATGAATTGAGTTCCAATCATGATAGTCAGAATCGATTGGCTTAAACCTGAAGAGAAACCATGCTTTCGTCAAGTCTCACGGCTTTATAATAAGAGAAATTAGTTGAGCTAAAAATTTAGAATCAGGTCAAAAGAGGAGTGGTTTGTGTGTGATGAGACAGGGATAAGTCCATGTAAGTTGTTTTACCGTTTTTAGTTAAAGACTTTTGCGCATTTGCCGATAATAATGTAATAAGTCTGCTTATTTAGGTCTTATCGCCTGAAGGGAGAAATATAAGTGAAAAAGGGGCAAAAGAGGAAAAAGAGGAAAAGAATGAAAACTGATATTTACAAAAATCTTTCAAGTCAAAATAGTCCTCGATTTGGTGAGATTGCAGTAGATATGGGATTTATAACTGGCAAGCATCTAAAAGAAGCCCTGAACGAACAAATTGAAGACAAGCTTGATAATCATCCACACAGATTCATAGGATATATATTGTTTGAAAATGGTTGGATAACTAAAGAACAGTTTGATACTGTTTTAGATACTTTATTTTTTAAGGTACCTGCCTAGTTTAGATGATCAGGTCTGAACATCTTATTGATTCATCATTTCATACTCGCCATAGAGAATATCTTCTTCATTCCTTATCCTTTTATCAAGTGAGGTGAAAAGATTTTCAAATTCTCTCTGAAGCTCCATGTCTGAAAATGCTCTTCTAGAATATTTATCAAAGAATTCCAGTACAATTCTTGAAACATTCTCCATATCGATTGTGCATAAATCTAATGCGCTTTCCAGCTGCTTATTATTTTCCGCTTCTTTTTTGAGAACCGGATAAAGTTGCTCGTCCTCCTTTTTGATATGTGTAAGCAAACACTCTTTTGCAGACATGAGTTTGGATTGCCCTTCTTTCGAAAGAATACCAAGTTCCTTGACTTCGTTTAGGGTGTCAAGGATTTCTGAATGATCCTTCTTAAGTTCTTCAATCAGTACGGACATTTTTCTTCTCCACTTCTTATTGGTTTCTTGTAATTTCGCCTAACTTATAATTCAATTCTACCTGTTTACGCATCAAAGATAGAGCCCTGACGGATTGAATCCATTTGCCTATAGATTTGGCTTGGTCCTACTCCTTAATTATGATAGTTTAAAAAGGGTATTAATCTCCAAATGGTAAAAATTTCTTAAGGGTATCAGTAGTCTTTTCTATAGTTTCCTTTGCCGCCTCTTTAACCTTTTTTTCTACATCTTTACCAGCTTCTGCCGCTTTTTCAGAAGTTTCTTTAACCTTTTCTTCCAGATCTTTGCCAGTTCCTATCGCTTTGTCTGCAGTTTCCATAAATTCCTGGGTAGTCTCTTTTAGCTTACCGGCAATATCTTCCTGTAATGCCCCCAAATTAAAATTTGTTAGACGGGCAATAGTAGTATTCTTAAGGGCCTTAACTATAATAAGACTAATAAATGCACGTGGGTTTGTTATGTTCTCATATCTCTCATCAATATTGACATTGAATTCTTTCGATTTTGGCGGAGTTCCTTTCGAATAATCTTTATATACAACTTTGTCTATTTTTAACTTCAATACATCTATTTGAAGCTCAGGCATTTTTGTCTTTTCCTTTTCTTTTTTCTCTTCACCTTCAACCTTTTCTTCTTTTTTTTTTTCGACGACTCTTAGAGAAT
>Ga0255058_10000406_pt1 | contig 25639 bp, 25 predicted proteins | sample Cases_109_9_MG_FD_188637 | JGI IMG/M metagenome (GOLD analysis project Ga0255058, IMG submission 188637) | Seawater microbial communities from Amundsen Gulf, Northwest Territories, Canada - Cases_109_9 | ecosystem: Environmental > Aquatic > Marine > Gulf | place: Canada: Northwest Territories... | reverse complement strand
CCTCACCCGATCGGCCGCCTCTCCGATATCGGTCCGGTACCGAATCGTCAGCCCGGCCTCGGTGTCGATGAGCTCGCGCTCCGCCGGGCTGAACGCCGAGAACCAACGCAATGGGACGTGCCAGGGCGATGCGAGGATGTGGCTCCTGCTGTTGGCGCCACGCCGAGTTTCGAGCTCATGGGTCAGCACGGCGCGCTCGTCGTCGGTGAGCATGCCCAGGCCCGGTGCGATGCCGGAGAAAGCGAGGATGCCCTCGATCATGCGCAAACGCGGGAATCGTGGGCAGACGTACTGGGCCCCGTTCCACTCGGCCATGAATGCGTCGGCGTCCAGCGGCTCGTTCCAGATGAACCGCCCGTCCGTCGTCAGGGCGGGCTGGTTGGCCTCCCGCTCGTGGGCGGGCCAGCTGCCCGCGGTGGCTGCGGGTAGATACACCCTGAGGTACGAGGTGTTGATCATCACCCAATGATAGTTGCGGGCCGACGTTGTCACCGATCGGTGAGATCTGCACGCGCCCACTACAATTGGGTCATTCGCGACCAATATCCGATCTACCGAAGCGGAAAGGAGCGGCCGTTGGGGGTATTCGAATCCATCGGCACCGAGACCCACGAAGAGGTGCTTTTCGGCCTCGATCACGCCAGTGGGCTCCGCACCATCGTCGCCATACACAACACCTCACTTGGTCCCGCCCTCGGCGGGACCCGTTTCTACCCGTACCAAACCGAAAAGCAGGCCCTGACCGACGTACTCAGGCTGTCCAAGGGAATGACGCTCAAATCAGCGGCGGCAGGGCTCGATCTCGGCGGCGGGAAGGCCGTCATCATTGGCGATCCCAAGACCCTGGGCTCCGAGCGCCTGTACCGGGCGTACGGGCGGGTCGTCGACTCCCTGGGTGGCAGATACATCACGGCAGAGGACGTCGGCACCACGCCCGAGGACATCTCGTTCATCGCCCGAGAGACAAACTTTGTCGTTGGCCTCCCCTCCCACGAGGGTGGGTCCGGCGACCCCTCTCCGGCCACCGCGCGCGGCGTGGTGGCCGGGATGCGCGCGGTCGCCGGCCGGTTATGGGGCAGCGACGACCTCACCGGCAGGAAGGTTGCGGTGCAAGGGGTGGGCAAGGTGGGGATGGATCTCGTGCGTCGACTCACCGAACTGGGCGCGGAGACCGTGATCACCGACGTCGACGAAGGTGCGATGACCGAAGCGGTCGAAACCTACGGATCGAAGGCGGTCGCCATCGACGAGATCCACGACGTCGCCTGCGACATCTTCGCCCCGTGCGCGTTGGGGGCGTGCCTCAGCGAAGGCACCATCGCCCGGCTGCGCTGTGAAGCCGTCGTTGGTTCGGCCAACAACCAGCTCGCCATCGACGATGACGCGGACCGGCTCGTTGAGCTCGGCATCCTGTATGCACCCGATTTCGTGGTCAACGCGGGAGGAGTCATCAACATTGCCGTCGAGATGGACGGCTACTCAGTCGATCGAGCCAAGGTCATGATCGATCGCATCTACGACAACCTCAACGCGGTGCTCGACGCAGCCGCAGCCGACAACATCAACCCCCATGTCGCAGCCAAGCGGGTTGCAGAGGGGCGGATCGCCGACGTGGCGACGCTGCGCCTGAAGCGACGTCCCGGTCAGCACCGAGGAGTACTGAATCGAGGTGTGCTGAATTGACCGCAGAAATCGAGACCGTCAGCGATCACACGGCGCTCGGGTTGAGCGACAACGACGTGGTGGAGATGTATCGCCGCATGGTGCTCGCCCGCAAGCTGGACGACCGCATGTGGGCCCTCAACCGCCAGGGAAGAGTTGCCTTCGTCGTGTCGGTGTCGGGCCACGAAGCCACGCAGGTTGCCGCTGCTTTTGCCATTGATCCGACGAAGGACTGGTCACTGCCGTACTACCGCGATATTGCCTTCAACATCGGTCTCGGGGTGAGCGTCGACGACCTGTTCCTCGGTGTCTTCGCCAAGGCCGGTGATCCGGCATCTGGCGGCAGACAGATGCCGAACCACTGGTCGGAACCGGACCTCAATATCTTCACCCACTCCTCGGCGATCGCCACCCAGTTCCCCCACGCAGCAGGCATTGCCTATGAGCTGAAGCGAAGCGGCTCCGACGCTGTCGTGATGGTTTCCGGCGGCGAGGGCTCAACTTCTGAAGGTGACTGGCACGAAGCGATGAACTTTGCCGGCATCCACGAGCTCCCGATGATCTTCCTCATCCAGAACAACCTGTATGCGATCTCGGTGCCCGCCGCCGAAGAAGTTGCCGGCCAGATCGCCGAGCGGGCCGCCGGATATGGCATCGAGGGTGTAGTCGTCGACGGCAACGATGCGCTGACCGTCTACGGCGCGATGACCGCGGCAGTGGAGAAGGCCAGGGCGGGAGGGGGTTCGACGCTCATCGAGGCAATGACCTACCGGTACTACGCCCACACGTCAGACGATGACGACAAGCTGTACCGGACCCGGGAGGAAGTCGAACAATGGCGGCGCAAGGACCCGATTCCTGCGATGCGCCAGTATCTGGTGGAGCATCGGCTGCTCGATACGGCAGGCGAGGCGAGTATCGACGAGGAAGTCGTCGCGCTGGTCACCGCTGCCGCCGAGAGAGCCGAGGGTGCCCCCGATCCGACCGACGCGTTCTCCCATGTCTACGCCAACCCGATCACGCCCACCGAACCCGCCGTTGCGATCGAGGCGGTGCCCCCCGGAGAGGAAGTCAACCTGATCACGGCCATCAATCGCTCGCTCCACCACGTCATGGAGCTGCACGACGACATCGTGACCTTCGGGCAAGATGTCGCAGATCCGAAGGGCGGCGTGTTCAAGGCAACATTGGGGCTCAGCGACGCCTTCGGGCACGATCGATCGTTCAACGCACCGCTGTCCGAGTCGCTCATCATCGGGCTCGGAATCGGCATGGCCGCGACCGGCACCAAGGCCATCGCGGAGATCCAGTTCGCCGACTTCATCCATCCCGGCTTCGATCAGCTGGTATCCGAGGCATCACGAATCCACTACCGCTCCAACGGCCGCTGGAAGTGCCCGATGGTGGTTCGCGTGCCCTATGGAGGCGGCATCCACGGGGCGCTCTACCACTCGCAGTCCATTGAGGCCATGTATGCGCACATCCCCGGGCTCAAGGTCGTGGTGCCGTCGACGCCGGCAGATGCCAAGGGTCTGCTGCTCTCCGCGGTAGAGGACCCGGACCCGGTCATGTATCTCGAGCCAAAGAAGCTGTATCGGCTGGCGTCGGGCCCGTTGCCACCCGGCGATCACCGTATTGCGCTTGGCAAGGCGGCGCTTCGCCGCGACGGTGACGACCTGACGATCATCGCTTACGGATCGATGGCGCATTTCGCCGTCGAGGCAGCCGACCGCCTCGCCGAAGAGGGCATCGAGATCAGCGTCCTCGACCTCAGGTCGCTGAAACCGCTCGATTGGCCATCGATCAACGCCGCAGTCGAACGAACCAGCAAGGTGCTCGTCGTGCACGAAGACAACGAGTTCCTCGGGTTCGGCGCAGAGATCTCGGCCCAGATCATGGAGAAGGCGTTTGACTGGCTCGACGCACCGGTGCAGCGCTATGCAACCCCCGACGTCCCGACCTTCCCGTATGCACCAACACTCGAGACCCAGCTCATTCCCGACGTCGAAGGCATGATCGGCAGGGCAAGGGACCTCGCCGCCTACTGAGCGTGAGCCAACATGGCGTCTGAAGTGCGAATCAGGCCAGCGCTGGCTTCCGATCGGGAGGCCATCGCTGCGTTCACCGAACACACCTTCGATTGGGGTGACTACGTCGCCGGCGCCTTCGATACCTGGCTTGACCAACCGGGCACGCAGCTCGTCGTGGCGGTCGATGACCAAGACCGCGCGGTCGCCCTGAGCCGGGGACGGCTCGTCTCCTCATCCGAGGCATGGTTCAACGCCGCCCGCGTCCATCCAGACTGGCGGGGCCGGGGCATCGCGGGAGACATGGCGGCGGTGCTGCGCAACTGGGCGGCCGAGGAGGGCGCCCTGGTGGGACGCCTCCTTGTCGAGGACTGGAACGAGGCGGCGATCCGGCACGTTGAGAAGATCGGATTTCGTCAGGTGGTGAGCGTGGTGAGGTGCACGAAGCCGATCGGCGAAGCATCCCCGAACCCGAATGGCAACGGAGGTAAGCGTGTCCCATCCCGACTCCGTGCTCGCCCGGCTCACGCCGAGGACGCCATACCAGCGTTTGCCTCCTGGTCGATTGGCCAGTTGGGCACGGCGATGCGAGGATTGAGCGGTGGCCACTGGACCTTTGCCAAACTCACCGTCGACCACCTGGTAGTGGCGGCGAGAAGCGGAGCCTTCTGGGAGATCGGTGGCGGCTGGGCGGTAGTGGACGGGGAAGGCCCCCGTCTCGAGGCCAGCTGGCTCGAGACCCGCCCCGAGGATGCACCCGAAATGATCCGAGCACTGATCGACCTGGCGGTTGGTCGCGGCGTCGAATCGATCGACATCTGGCTGCCGCCGCTGCCATGGATCGTGCGCGATGTCAGACGCCTCGGTTTCGCATTGGAGCCGATGGCGGTCTACGCGGTGGAGCTATCACCACAGGCGATCCCTTGACCGACTACCTTCAGCGGCCGATGTAGCTCTGTCTACCTGGGATTAATCGTGGCCGCAGAGTCATTCGAAGCCCTCGTCGCCTCCGCGAAGGACGGCTCGGACGTGGCCTGGAACGAACTGCTGGCGCCGATCGCCCCCAGGTTGATCGGATATCTCGGCCTGAGGGGAGCCAGGGATCCGGAGGCAGTTGCCGGCGATGTCTTTGTCGACGTTGCCCGCAACATCGACCGCTTCAGCGGAGACCGGGCCGGATTCAACTCCTGGGTGTTCGTGATCGCCCACCGCCGGCTCATCGACGAGCACCGCCGCATTGATGTCCGCCCGGACGAGACGCTCACCGGTGAGCCGATCGAGGGCGGAGCGACGATAAGCGCGGAGGAGGAGGCCCTCCGAGCCGCCTCGAGCGGAAAGGTGGCCGCCCTCCTCTCCGAGTTGACCGCACCACAACGTGACGTGATCTTCCTGCGGATCGTTGCCGATCTCTCGGTAGAGGAGACGGCACGCGTCTTGAACCGCCCGGTCACCTCCGTCAAGGCGCTGCAGCGTCGCGGGCTTGGTGCGCTGCGAAGGAAGGTCCGCGATGAGGGGGTATCGCGATGAGTGTTCCATCCGATTACGAAGGTGGAATGGCATTATCACTCAGCGATCATGACGCAGAAGCGCTACTCACCGGGTTCGGGGATCCTCAGGAGGACCTCGCAGACGTTGCCGAGATCCTGACCGCGATCAAGGCGGCGGGGCAACCCGAAAGAGCAGCCGATTTCTCTCACCTCTTCGCCCTCGCCGTCACCGAGTCGCGGCTCACCGAGATTGAGCGCTTTGCCAATGAGCAAGTCACGATCACCGAGGACTGGCGGCCGCGGGTGATGCCGCGCCTCGCCATCGGTGCCGCAGCACTCTTTGCGATCGTGGCGATGTCGAGCGGTCTCGCCTACGCAGCGAACGGGGCGAAGCCGGGGGATATGTTGTACGGGCTAGACCGGGCCTTCGAAAGGGTCGGCATCGGGAACGGGGGAGCCGGCGAACGCCTGGCAGAAGCAGATGCGTTGTTCGCCGGGGGTGACGCTCCGGCAGGCCTCATCCACGCCGCCGAGGTCGTAGCCGAAACGCCCGCCGGTCAGACAGCGGCCCCGGCTATAGAAGAGGCAGCGACCCGCCTCGAGAACGGGCCAGTTGGTCCAGGTTCGAACGACGCGGTCCAGGATCTCCTCGATTACATCCACGGCCAGCATGACAAGGGCGCGCCGGTCGTTGGCAGCGATTTCGGCAGCAAGTTGGCGGGCCTAGCCCAGATGATCGGGGAAAGGCCGGACAGCGCCGATGCCTCCGAGGACGCACCAGGCCAAACCAAAGGCGAAGGCGACGAAGACGCCCCCGGAAACTCAGAGAACGTACCCGGCCAGGGCGGCGGCCCACCAGATTCAATTCCAGGCGGCGGTCCACCAGACTCCACCCCAGGGCAAGGATCACCAGATTCAATTCCAGGCGGCGGGCCACCAGACTCCACATCAGGGCGCGGCGGGCCACCAGACTCCATCCCAGGCGGCGGGCCACCGGGCCAGGGCGGCGACGGCTGATCAGACCGGATTAATCCGGAGGGGTGTTGGTGAGCACCCCAGTGATCGCAGCCGTCGCCGCACGTCCGGCTCGAATCAATTCCCCGAGCTGATCGCCTCCCAGTAGAGCTCCACGGGGTGGGCCACCCGCACCGAGTCGCCGAGCTGGCTGCGTAACTGCATCTCACAGCCGGGGTTGGACGAGGCAACCATGGTCACATCAGCGGCTCGCACTTCGTCGGCTTTGCGGGCACCGAGCTGCTGCGATGCCTCGGGGTGCGAGAGCTGGTACGCACCGGCTGCGCCACAGCACATCCCGTGCTCGTCGATCTCCACCGGCTCGTAGCCGGCGGCCCGCAGAATCGCCCGCGGCTCGTCGACGATCCGCTGGGCATGCCGGAGGTGGCAGGGATCTTGCACCGCTACCCGGCCCAGGCCGGCCTCCAGGGTGGGGAGCGAGCCATCGGCGATCAAGGAGGCGACGAGCTCGGTGGCATCCTGCACCCGGGGGGCCAGCGACCCCGCACCCCAATGCCCGTAATCCTTGAGATGGGCCGAGCAGCCTGCGGCGTCGACGACCACCGTATCGAAGCCATCGAAAGCCACGACATTCCGTTCCGCCAGCGACGCCGCTTCGGAGGCGGCGCCCTCATGTGCAGCGAGGGCACCGCAACAGGTCTGGCCGTCGGGAGCGACGACCCGGTACCCGGCGAGGCGCAGCAATTGGATGAGCGCAGCATGGACCTCGGAGAACCAGGGGTCCATCACGCACCCGGAGAAGAGGGCGACGGTTCCCCGCGGCGAGCCTTCCGGTTCCCACGATCGGCCCTTGGTCGACGGCACAGGAAACGGGATCGGCCGCAAGCCCCCTGCCCGGGCCAGCGGTCCGGGCAGCCTTCCGGCAAGCCCGGTGCGCTGGGCACCGGCGGCTACCCACGAGCCGGCGGTGACCAGTCCGCGCATCGCAATGGCCTTGCCGAACACGACCCGTTTGGTGGCGCTTGCCCGGTTCGCATGTTGCGCTGCCACCTCCGCCCTCGCTCCTTCCATGGCCCGCCCGAACGGCACCATCGACGGGCACACCACTTCACAGGCGCGGCACTGGAGGCAGAAATCCATCACGTCGGAGAACCTCTGGTCGATCGTCAGGCCACCGCTGTGCACCGCTCGCATCGCCGCCAGACGGCCTCGTGGCGATGCGGCTTCGTCGCCGGTCAGGCGAAACGTCGGACAAACCGGCAGGCAAAGACCGCACTCGACGCACGCGTCGAGCTCATCTTTGGTCGGCGCCCACTCGGTGACCCAGGCCATCACACACCTCCCGGCAGGATGCCGGGGTTGCAAATCCCGGCCGGGTCGAACCGCTGCTTGATCTGTCGCTGCAGCGCGGCCGATCCGGGCGCAGTTCCCCATGTGCCCCACTCGGCACGAACATCGTCCGGTGCGGCCTCGATCACCAGCGAGCCGCCCGCCGACTCGGCCCAGGATCGCGCGGCCGCGAACCCGTCGGCGGAAAGGCGCTGATAGCCAGCCTCGACCAATCCCACGCCGTACTGGGCGATCCAGCTACCGGCATCGAAGTCCCGCGCCCGTGCCAGAGCTTCGTCGACCAGCCTGGCCGGCACCCGGAAGCTGACCCGGAGCGGATCGTCATTCGGTCCCGGCCAATCCAGGGTGTTGGACACGTCGCCGCCAAGGGCCGCTGCCTGCGCCTCCACTTCCTCCGGCGTACCGCCGAGAGAGAGCGCCCCCACTCCACTGCGACCGGGACCGCCGATGCCAAGCACGGCGAGCGGACGATATACCGAAAGCCTGGCCGCTTCCGGTGCTTCGACGGCGACGGTGGCCGTCGCCATCGGCTCCGACCACAACTTGAGCAACACCGGGCCCACCATCCCGAGGCTCCCGAACGAGCCGGTGAACAGACGGGGCATCCCATATCCCGTCGATGACTTCACGACGGGGCTCCCGCCGGTGATGACCTTCCCGTACCCGGTGGCCACAGTGACCTGGAGCACACGGTCGCGGGTTGGCCCGTGGCGCAGCCGTCTGAAGCCGGACCGGCCGGTGGCGACGATGCCGCCGATGGTGGCCTTCGGCTCGGTTTCGGGCAGGACCGCGGAAAGGCGCCGCTCTGCAAGTACCTCGTCGAGCTCACCGAGGGTCACCCCGGGTTCCACCCGGACGGTCAGATCGTCTGGTTCGTAGTCGATGATTCGCTTCATGGCCGACGAGGTGATCACCACGTCGGCATCGACCGGGTTGCCGAGGCCGCGGTGGAGCCCGGCCCCGTAGAAGGAGACTGGAGCACCGGCCTCGGCGGCCACGGCAAGGACCTCGGCGGCGTCTTCGATCGAGGCTGGTGCGACGACGAACTCTGCATCCACGTCGACCGTTTCGTCGCGGAGCCGCTCGAAGAGCTGCCTGGTGGCCATCCGCAGCGCGCTCACATCGCACCGACGTCGAAGCAGCGCGAGCCCTCGGGCAAGATCTTGCCCGGGTTGAGGACACCGTCGGCGTCGAAGGCCTCGCGCAGCCGCGCCTGGCCGTCCAGGTCGTCGGCGGAGAACACGCTTGGCATGAGATCGCGCTTCTCGAACCCGATCCCGTGCTCGCCGCTGAGGGTTCCGCCCGCTTCGACTGCGATCGCCACCATCTCGCGAGCGGCGGCGACGACACGCTCGGTCATGCCGGGCTCGGATGCGTCGAACGAAACGAGCGGATGCAGGTTGCCGTCCCCGGCGTGGAACACGTTCATCAGCGTGAGGTCGTGCCGCTCGGCGATTTCGTACGTTTGCTTGATCACCTCGACGATGCGGGTGCGTGGCACGACCGTGTCGTTCAGGTAGTAGTCGGGGGCAGACTGCGCAATGGCACCGAATGCCGACTTGCGGCCTTTCCACAGCAGATCGCGTTCGACCTCATCCGCAGCAACTCGCACTCGTCGTGATCCGTTGCGAACGGCAATCTCTTCAAGCAGTTTCACCGACGCCGCGGTTCCCGCCGGATGACCGGAGACCTCGGTCAGCAGCACGGCAGCCGCATCGGTGGGGTAGCCGGCATGGACGAACGCCTCGACGGCGCGGCACATCGGATCGTCCATCATCTCGAGGGCGGCCGGGATGATCCCGGTGGCGATCACGTCGGACACCGTTCTCGCCGCGAATTCGATGTCGTCGAACTCCATGAGCAGCGTGGCCACCTCTGGTGGGTTCTCGGTCAAACGAACCAATATCCTGGTGACGATGCCGAGAGTTCCCTCGCTGCCGACGACGACGCCGCGCAGGTCGAACCCCGGCGGGTCGGGTGCTTCGCTGCCGAGGGTCACGATCTCGCCCTCGGCGGTCACCAGCTCCACGGCAAGGACGTGGGCGACGGTCGATCCCTCCGCCAGACAGTGGGGCCCGCCGGCGTTGGTGGCCACGTTCCCGCCGACGGTGCATGCCGATTGCGACGACGGGTCGGGCGCAAAGTGCATGCCAACGCCGGCCGTTGCCGCAGACAGGTCCAGATTGACGACACCCGGACCGACCCAGGCCGTGCGCCCGGCGGCGTCGATCTCGTCGATCGCGTTCATCCTGGTGAGCACGATCAACAGCGAGTTGTCCGCCGGGACGGCCCCGCCCGCCAGACCGGTGCCCGCACCGCGGGCGACGATCGACAGGCCGGCGTCCCTGGCGATCTTCACCGCTGCGGCCACCTCCTGGGTGGTCTCCGGGAAGACCACAACCGCAGCGCCACCACGGCGCAGACCGGCGTCCTTGGCGAACAAGTGCTGATCGAGCGGATGCGTCCTCACCCGGGCAACGCCGAGCAAGTCGACCAGTTCGGCGACGGCGTCCATCCGCGCAGAGTACCCCTGCCACCCGAAGGGTGACCCGTTGGTAGGCGGCTTTCAACGGGAAAGTCCACAGTCCACAGTCCACAGTCCAAAGTCCACAGTCCACAGTCTTCAGCCAAAAAGCGCAGTTGTCCTTGTCGCAGCACGCTGACGACTGATGGCTGACGACTGACGACTGACGACTGAGCTAGCGAGACGCTGCGTCCTGCGCGAGCACCACGCGTGCCAGGGTCTTCGGCGCCACCAGCGTGTAGCTGATCCGGATCCACTCGGTGACCTCGGACCACCGCTCGTCGTCGGCGTCGGTCGCCAGATCGATGGCTACCCAGCCGTGGCGGCCCAACCCGTAGGTCGACGGTTGGGCGTCCGGGTCGGTGGCGACAACCGCGGCGGCCTCTTCGGTGGTGAGCTTGAAGGAGAAATTCGTGGCCGTCTGGTTGGAGAACACGAAGTTCTTGTCGCGCACCCGAAACGTCGGGTGGTCGTCCCACGCCTCGACGTTCACCCGCCTGGCTTCGGGAAGTGAGGTGCAGATCTCCTCGAGACGCGCCATGTTGGACTGAGCACTCATCGAATAGACGCTAGGAGGGTGTTGAGCAATCCTCAAGCGTGCCGGCGGTGACTGGAGAAACCGAGTCACCGCAACACTCAAGCGAGCGGCGGCGCAAGGCACTCGTCGTTGTTCAACACCGTCCTACTGCCCGCCCCATCCACCGCCATGCTCCTACTGCCCGCCCCATCCTCCGCCATGCTCCTACTGCCCGCCCCATCCTCCGCCATGCTCCTACTGCCCGCCCCATCCTCCCCCGCCCGGCGTCAGCACCCGCAGGCGATCTCCGGTCGCAACCTCGATCGTGCACTTCGAGGCCAGACGCTCGATGTCGGATCCACGAATCAGCCAATCCTCCCCCGATGCGCCCGGCCCTCCGCCGTTGAGCCCCCACGGCGCCAGGCGCCTTCGCTCCCCCATCAACGACACCGTCGCATCGGCGAGGAACTCGATCTCCCGCTCGATCCCTTCGCCCCCGGGGTACCGGCCGGCCCCACCCGATCCCCTTCGCAACCGATAGGTGCGGATCCGGAACGGATAGTGGGTTTCGAGCGACTCCACCGGCGTGTTCTTGGTGTTCGTCATGCCGGTATGAATTCCGGACTGACCCGCCCTGCTCGGCCTGCCTCCCTGGCCGCCGGCAACGGTCTCGTAGTAGGCGAAGGAGTCGTTGCCGATGAGCACGTTGTTCATCGTTCCCTGGCCGGCAGCCGGTACCCGGTCGGGCGCCGCCTGGGCGAGAGCGCCGAGCAGCGTGTCGGCGATCCGCTGGCTGGTCTCGACGTTTCCGGCCGCGACGGCGGCGGGAGAGAGAGCATCGACGATGGAACCGGGCCTCGTCTTCAGCGTGAGCGGCCGGTAGCAGCCCCCGTTCGTCGGGATCGTGGGGTCGGTTGCCACCCGGACCGCAAAGTAGAGACACGACTGGGCCACCGCACGCACCGTGTTGATGTTCCCTTCGACCTGGTCAGCCGACCCGGTGAGGTCGGCGTGGAGTTGATCGCCGTCGATGGTGATCGCCGCGGCGATGACGAGGTCGTCGTCACCCCATTCGAGATGATCGATGAACGAGTAGATCCCGTCGGGGAGCGCCACCAAAGCGGCGCGCATCCGTCGTTCGCCGTACTCGAGCAGCTCGTTCGAGACGACGCGCCACCGGTCGATGCCTTCGGCTTCAATCGATTCGATGGCGCGGCGCGCTCCCGCCTCGTTGGCGCCGAGTTGGGCCGATAGGTCGCCAAGGCGCTCGGCCGGAGTCCGGGTTGCGGCGAGGAAGGGCCCGGAGAACTCCTCGATCCATTCGCCGCCCCGTACCGCCGGCACCGGCGATACCACATGGCCTTCCTGGTCGACCCGCGTGGCGTCGGCAGGCATCGAACCGGGGGCATCCCCGCCGACGTCGGCGTGATGCGCTCGGTTGGCAACCCAGGCAACGAGAGTGCCGCCGACATGGACCGGTCGCAGCAGCGTCAGGTCGTTGAGATGGGTACCGCCGGCATACGGATCGTTGACGGCGAACTGGATCCCCGGCTCGACGTCGGTGCCGAAGCGGTCGAGGACTGCAGCGACCGAGGCCGGCATCGACCCGAGATGTACCGGGATGTGCTCGGCCTGGGACAGCATCTCCCCCGTCGCATCAAAGAGGGCAGCCGAGCAATCGGCTCGCTCCTTGATGTTCGGCGAATATGCGGTGCGGCGCAGCACCGAGCCCATGTCGTCGGCGATCGCGTTCAACTGGTTCCTTGCCACCTCGAGCGTGATCGGATCGACGCTCACCAGGAGATCTCCAACGCACCACTGGCCTGAACAAGCGCTTTCTCGCCGGGGCCGAGCCACGTCGTAGCGTCGCGCTCTTCGATGATCGCCGGTCCCTCCACCGACGCCCCGACGGCCAAGCCCTCGCGTCGCCATCGCCCGGCATCGACCGGTCCGTCGGCGGTCAACACCGAACGCGACCCGATGCGGGTGTCTCCATTGCTCTCCCAGCGAGGGAGGTCGTCGATGGTGAACCACGCCGCGTCCAGCGCGGCCGCCCGAACCGTGACCGCCTCGATCGGGTCGGATCCCCGGTGGAAGCCGTTGCGCACCTCGTGGAGGGCATGGAAGCGTTGGGCGAGCACCTCCCAACCTTCTCCAGCGGTGTACGGCACGTTCAGTTCGTGTGACTGGCCGAGATAACGAACGTCGACGGTGGTGGCGACGTCGGCTCCCGGTGCCTGGTGGCCGGCTTCGGCGCCGACTGCGGAAACCTGCGGGTCGAGGTTCGGGTGGTCCGATCGCAGCAGAACGCTTCGCGCCTCGTCGACGCGCGGCGGGCTCAGCAGCAGCCCGAGGGCTGAGAAGACTCCGGCGTGGGCCGGTACGAGGACCTCGCTCATGCCAAGCGCTCGGGCAAGCGCGGTCGCATGCAACCCGCCGGCACCCCCGAACGCGATGAGGGTGGCACCGCGTGGGTCGATCCCCTGTTCGATCGAGACGCTGCGCACCGCTCCGGCCATCACCTCCTCCACCACACGGACCATGCCGAGCGCGGTTTCGGCGAGCGACAGGCCGGCCTGGTTACCCAAGGCGCCGACGGCGCGCTCGGCGAGGAGGGGGTCGAGGCCGAGGCGTCCCCCGAGCGCTGTGTCGCCGGCAATCCTGCCGAGCACCACGTTGGCGTCGGTGACGGTGGCCTCGACACCGCCCCGGCCGTAGCAGGCCGGGCCCGGATCGGCGCCTGCGCTGCGGGGCCCGATCCGCAGCGACCCGCCGCTGTCGACCCAGCCGATGCTGCCGCCTCCCGCCCCGACCGTGTGGATCGCCGTCGATGGCATCTGGCACGCGTAGCCGGCAACGGTGCGTCGGAAAGCAATCTCGGGCTTGCCTCCCTCGATCCGGCACACGTCGGTGGAGGTTCCTCCCATGTCGAACGAGACGACGCGATCCCTGACCAGCGCCGATGCCAGCGATGCAGCAGCCACCGCGCCGGCGGCGGGCCCGGACAGCAGGATGGAGGCGGGAAGCTGTGCGGCCCGCTCGGTGCTGATCAGCCCGCCGGATGATCGCATCACCGACACCCGCTCGGCCAGGGCGGCATCGCTTACCCGTTGCTGGAAGTCGGCGAAGTATGCGGCGACCATCGGCTGGAGGTAGGCGTTGAGCACGGTGGTCGAGGTGCGCTCGAACTCACGGAACTCGGGCGCCACTTCGCTCGAAAGCGACACGGCGAGGCCCGGGGCGATCTGTCTGACCCGCTGTCGCATGGCGCGCTCGGGCCCGGGGTCATCAAACGCGTACAGGAGCGAGACCGCCACCGATTCGTATTGGTCGAGCTGGTCCTCCTCGATTGTTGCGGTGCGGTCATCGGACTCGACGAGCACTTCGGCGCGATCGGCGAACGGGTCGTACAGGCTGGGGCGATCCTGCCGCCCGATCTCGATGACGTCTTCGAAACCGGGCGAGGTGATCAGCAGCGTCTTTGCACCCATGTGTTCGAGTAGGGCATTGGTCGCGGTTGTCGTGCCGTGGAGGAACACGTCAACGCCGCTGCTGAGCTCGCCGGCACCGGCGACGGCGCCCTCGCCTTGCTGTACCGAGGTGGGGACCTTGGCCGTTGTGATTTCGGCGCCGTCCCACATGACGACATCGGTGAACGTCCCGCCGACATCGGCGCCGATGATCTGGCCGGTTGCGGCGTCGCCCGGATCGCCGTTCATCGCCGCCTCGCCTTGGCACCGCTAGCCTGCGCGGCGATGGCGATCGAGATCTCCAACACCCCGAACCCGAACGCGTTGAAGTTCAACGTCGGTGTCGACGTCGGTGGCCCGGCGACGTTTGTCGCCGGCAAGGAGGCCGACGACCCTATGGGGGCGGCATTGGTGGAGATCGATGGTGTCACCAGCGTGTTCATGACAGCCGACTTCGTGACCCTGACCAAGGTGGCGGAAGCGTCGTGGGAGACCATTGCGCCGGCGGCGTCCGAGATCCTCGAAGAGCACTTCGGCGGCTGAGGTCGGCACGCTGCTCATCCATCCCCGGCGAGCGTAGCGGCGCGTCTGGTCGGGCCGCTGCGATCAATAGGCGATGTCGAGTGCGTAGCGAAGCGCCCGGTCGAGTTCGGCGCGCTTCACCAGGCCGAGCCGCCCGACCGGTTGCGATTCGAGCGCCGACTTCGGAACGGTGATGATCGTGTCGCACGCAAGAACGCTCGGTTCGGGAAGACCCTCCTCGTCGGCCACGGCGACCTCAGAGCGGATCCCGCGCGCCGTCCTCGTGACCGGAACACAGACCAGGGCGCTCAGCACCCCAATTGCTGCGTCTCGGGTCAGCACACAGACCGGGCGCCGCCCGGCGGGCGCACCAAGCGATGCCCAGACGATGTCGTTGCGCGCTACCACTCGGGGGTGGTCTCTGCCGCAAGCCGCGACGCCGCCTCGACGAGCACTGGGTCCTGTGGCTGCCGAGCGTACGCCTCGATCAGCCGTGCATCGTCCCGCGCCATTTCCGTCGCCTCGAGAACGGCAAGCGCTCCCCGCCGAAGCATTTCGGAGCGGCTGACGCCGAGATCGGACGCAACGCGATCGAGCCGCATTACCAGCTCATCATCAAGCTGGACCAGCACTTGACGGCGAGCCATGCCGCTCCTTTCTCCTCTTTCCTGCGACCATATGGTAACACATATGGTCCCTGGTTGGCACCCGGGGACGGCGCGAGGGTCAGCACTGGGGTCAACGCAGAGTGTCCGATCGCACCGCCACCGGAAAGCGAAGTCCCGATGGGTCATCGACCAACAGCACCACTCGCCAATCGGGTCCCGAGCTTCCCGAGTCAAGGACCGTGGGGTTGTCACCGAGGGAGGATGCCTGCTCGATCGCCTGTGAAGCGGCGTCCGGTGGGGCATCGCGTGTCGGATGCATCCACCCCGTGATGTCCTGGCCGGTGGGAAGGGCGACGGGGATTGGGAGATCCCCGATCGCCGTGGATTCATCGGCGACGAGCACCAGCACATCGACGGCCCGAACCGAGCTCCGCTCATAGCGCAGCTCGTTGTTTTGGTACAAGGTTCTGAACAAGACGGTCACGACGACGCCTGCGACATGGGGTCGGATAGCCGATGCGCGTGCCCACTCGACGAACGAGACCTTGTCGTCGTCCTGGGGCAGCTCGGGGAGTACCGCATCGACGGCGAGGGCGGCGGCGAGATCGGGTACCGGGGATCCGTCGACGGTGAAATAGTCGGTGACGAACCATTCGGCTCTCGCCACCGCGGCCAGGCCGATCGTTGCCTGATCGACCGCCATCAGGTCGGCCTCGGAAAGCATTGGAGTCGAGGTCGGAACCGGAGTTGCCGTCGTGGTGACGGGTTGTTCCGACACCGAGGCATTGGCGGGGACCTCGCCGTGACGGTGCCCATCGACCCACCGGACTCCGACGACGCCGATGACGACGGCGAGGATGATTGCCGCCACGGCGTACCAGGTGCGCGACCGGCCGCGTCGCTCCTGATCGACGAGCATCGACCACGGGATCTCTTCGTGCTCTTCGACGCTCATGGATCGGGAATGATGAGTTGCTGGCCCGGGAAGATCAGGTTCGGGTCCTCGCCGATGATCCGCCGGTTGGCTGCGTAGACCCGAGGCCAAAACCCGGCCACCGCGGCGCTCGTCGCCCGCTCGCCTGAGCGCGCCCGGATCGTCTCGGCGGCTATGCACCACAGCGAGTCACCGCCGACGACCTCGTAGGTGCTCATCTCGGAACGAACGGGCGCCGCGGGCCGCGACGGTTCGGCGTGTCGCTCGGCGAGCCGAACAATCGGTGGTACCGGCTCGGCGGCCGATGGCCTGGGCACGGCGAGGAATCCAACGACGGCGAGGACGGCGGTGGCCACTGCGCGGTTTGGCGCGGCATCGAAGAAAGCATCGGCGAGCCGACCGGGCAGCGCGGCCGCCAGGGCGCGTACCCGCCCCGCTACCCACAATCCCAGCGTGGCGGCGGCGGTTACGGTGCACATGACCATCGCGGGCTCCATGAGGCGAACGTACAGTTAATACGAAGTAGGATCAAGAGGGTTGGTAGCTCGGGACGCAGGGAAGACGAACACCATTCCTGGACTCGCGACTCGCGACTCGCGACTCGCGACTCCTCCGTCAGCCCCCGATGTAGGACATCTCCACCTTGGGAAGGCCGAGGGGGATGCCGGACCGCTCCTCGCTGTACCGGTCGCTGCGTACGGTCCACACGGCTGCGAGCAATGCCTCGATGTCTTCGTCGGTCGCACCCTGCCGGATCGGCCCGCGCAGGTCGGTCCCTGTGGATCCAAACAGACACGTGTAGAGCCTGCCCTCCGATGACAGGCGCAGCCGAGTGCAGTCGCCGCAGAACGGTTGCGTGACCGAGGCGATCACGCCGATCTCGCCGGCACCGTCTGCGTAGCGGTAGCGGTTGGCCACTTCGCCGCGGTAGCTGCCGGGCATCGGCTCGATCGTCCACTGCTCGTCGATCGCAGCGACGATTTCAGCCGCAGGAACGACGTCATCCATCCGCCACCCATTGGTGGTGCCCACGTCCATGTACTCGATGAAACGCACGATGTGGCCGGTGCCACGGAAGGCTCTTGCCAGCTCCACCACCTGGTGGTCGTTGATGCCGCGCTGGACGACGGCGTTGATCTTCACCGGGGCCAGTCCGGCCGCCGCGGCCACGTCGATCGCCTCCAGCACCCTTGCCACCGGGAAGTCGACGTCGGACATCAGGCGGAACACCGTGTCGTCGATCGAGTCCAGGCTGACCGTCACCCGGTTCAGCCCGGCGTCGGCAAGCATCGATGCCTTCTTCGCCAACAGCGACCCATTGGTGGTGAGGGCGAGATCATCGATTCCGTCGACGCCGGCAAGAGACGCCACCAGATCCTCGATCCGGCGACGCAGCAGCGGCTCTCCTCCGGTGAGGCGGACCTTCTCTACGCCGTGATTTGCCGCGGCCCGAACGACCCGCTCGATCTCCTCGAACGTCAACAGCTGGTCTCGCGGCAGGAACTCGTAGTCCTTGCCAAAGACCTCGCGTGGCATGCAGTAGGTGCACCGAAAGTTGCACCGATCGGTGACCGAGATCCGCAAATCCCGCATCGCCCGGTCCATCGTGTCGAGCAGCATGCCCCAATCGTACCCGCTCAGCGCAGGCATCCGCCCGGGCATAGGGGGCCTGAATCGTCGATAATTGGCGCGAAATGCCTTTGGTGCCAGACCTTCGGGTCATTCCGTTGACCAGGATCGTTCCTCATGAGGACTTCGATCCCCTTCGCGTGGATCGACTGGCCCGACGGATCAGCGAGTCGGGGCATCAGCTGAATCCGGTGATCTGCATCGAGGCAGATTCCGGCGACTTCGTGCTGCTCGACGGCGCCACCAGGACTGCGGCGCTGCGCCATCTCGGCCTCGGCTACGGCTTGGTGCAGGTGGTTGCCGCCGAGACGGTGACCCTGGCAACGTGGCATCACGTGGTCCGCGACGCCAACCCGGACGAGGTTCTCGGCCGCATCGACGACAACCAGGATCTGCTCGTCGTCGCGCCCTCGATGCCTCCGCGGCTCTCCACATCGGACGGTCGCCGGGTAACGGTCTCTGGAACGGGCAGCCTGTACAGGGCTCTGTCGGCACTGGTCGACTCCTATGTCGGCCGGTGGAAAGTGAGCAGGATGGAAGAGGCCGATCTCCCACACGTTGCCGAGCTCTATCCGGATTGGGCGGTGTTGGTCGAGCACCCAATCCTCACGATCGACGACGTGATGAAGGCGGCACTCAGCGAGGATCGGCTCCCTGCCGGTGTGACCCGCTTCATCGTCCCTGACCGCGCCCTGCGGGTAAAGGCCGAGCTGGTGGTGCTTGCCGAGGGCCCGCAGTCACAGCGGCAGGCACAACTGGACCAGATGATCGAGGATCTCGTCGGTGCGGCCAGGGTGCGCCGGTACCCGCAGTCGGTCGTGATCTTCGACGAGTAGCGCGCTACTTCACCAGCTCGAGAAACTCCGAACGCGTGCCCGGGTTGGTCTTGAACGTGCCTCGCATGGCGCTGGTCACCATGGCGCTTTCCTGTTTCTGCACGCCGCGCATCATCATGCATAGGTGCTTGCCTTCGAGCACGACGGCGACGCCATGCGGCTCGAGACACTCTTCGAGGGCCGCGGCGACCTGGTTGGTGAGTCGCTCCTGTACCTGGAGGCGCCTTGCGAACACATCCACGATGCGGGCGATCTTCGACAGCCCGATGATCTTGCCTTTTGGCAGATACCCCACCGCGGCGTTTCCGAAGAATGGCAGCATGTGGTGCTCGCACATCGAGTAGAACTCGATGTCGCGTACGACGACCATCTCTTCGGCGCCCTCTGCATCGAAGATGGCGTCGTTGACGATCTCCTTGACCGACGTCGTGTATCCGCTGGTCAGATAATCCATGGCCTTGGCCACGCGAAGCGGCGTTCGTTCCAGGCCCTCGCGGTCGGGGTCCTCCCCGATCTCGACGAGCTGCTGGCGAACCAGTGCTTCCAGTCGAGGCGAGTAGACGTCTGAGACATCGTCGAAGTCTTCGGGTCGGTGCGGGCTGTACGGATTGCTCAGGTGAATAGCCATGACAGGTCGAACATCAGATCCTTCCATTTGTTCCGCAATCTCGCTCGCCGTCCTCCCGTTGGCCGGGTGCACCAGGCCGGGTGCGGCGTCGGCAATCGGCAACGCAACGTGGGCCGCAGTCAGGACATCGGGATCGGGGAGCGTTTTGCCGCCTCGCTCACCCACGAAATCTGCGTAGTAGACGACGTCGAGGTCCGCCGCGCGAGGGGCGTCGGGGTCGTCGGTACGGACCCGACCGAGCTCGTGCTCAATGGCGCGGGTGACGTCGCGCAATTGCTCATAGGACAGGTCGGTGGAAACCAGCACCGCGGCATTGAAGAATTCCGGCGCATCTTCCGAGCCGCCGACCGCAGGGCTCTCAAAGATGCGGCTTACTTGAGTGATCGTGATGTTGGGGGCTCGGCGCAGCAGCCGGATCGCCTCAGGGAGGTTGCGCTCCTTCTCGATGTTGGATCCAATCGCGATCACCGCCGGGACGTGCTCAGCCATCAGGGCTCTCCTTGGTGCGGCGAACGGTGATGCCGACCGAGCGGGCGTGTCGGAGTGCTCCGGGTTTTTCGACCGTTACCTCAACCTCCCGGATCCGCTCGTCGGCCTCGAGGCAAATAGTGGTCAGCTCGGCGACGAGCCGCTCGACCAGCATGGGCGAGCCGGATTCGATGTGGGCGATCATCGCCTTGGTGACGGTCCGGTAGTTGACGGCATCGTCGATATCGTCGCTCTGCGCCGCCCGGCGAGTGTCCACCCACAGGGTGGCGTTGACGAGGACGTCCTGCTTGTTCACTCGCTCATCCGGCTTGATCCCAACGATTCCGGGAACCACGAGGCCCCTGATGTGAATGCGGTCGAGCTCGTGACTGGCGGCTCGCGGTTCGGGGCTCATGTCAGGTGCCCTCCTCCGTCGACGCGAATGATCTCCCCGGTGATGAAGTCGTTGCGCATCAGAAAGAGCACGGTATCCACCACCGGATCGGTACCACCCACCCTCGCCAGCGGGAGCCTGGCGGCGAGCCGGTGCTCGTAGCTGTCCTCTTGGCCCTCGGGAGGGAGAATGACGCCAAGGGCGACCGCATTCACCCGGACGCTCGGCGCCAGCTGGAGCGCGGCGGCCCTGGTAAACGTGTCGATTCCGCCTCGCGCCACCAGGTAGCTGAAGTGCTTGCGGTATGGCCTGGTGGTCCTGGCATCGGTGATGTTGACCACTGCACCCTCGAGGCCCGGTGGCAGCCGCTCGGCGAACGCCCGTGTGGTGAATACCGGTGACGAGAGGGTGAGGTCGAGTGTCTCCTGCCAGGTTGCGAGGTCGAGGTCCCCCATCGTGTCGGAGGGAAACGCCGAGGCACTGTTGACGAGCAGTGAAACCGTCCCGAGCGCAGCCTCCGCTCGTTGGATGATCGCGGTGGCGTCCTCGGGTTGCGCGAGGTCGACGGAGCCGATTGCCACACGGACCCCCAGTTGCTCGACCTCGGCAGCCGTCGCCTCGGCGGCTTCGCCGGAGCGGCCGTAGTGTACGAACACGTCGGCCCCCGCAGCCGCAAGCCCGAGCACGACGGCTCTTCCCACCCGGACCGCACCACCGGTCACGACCGCCACTCTGCCAGCTAGGTCCATGCCAACGAGCGTACCGGAGCGAAACGGCATCTCGTCCTAAGCTGCTTCCGGTGAGTAAAGAAGACCCCAAACACGGGCGCTGGATCCTGCCGCTGGTGATCGCGGGGCTGGTGGGTTTGACGTATTCCTTCGTGAACGCCCTTCCTCCCGCCGAAGTGCCGCTGGGAACCACCACCGTTCCGGTGACCACCTCGACGCTCCCGCCGGAAACGACGACCACCACGCTGCCGCCCGCAGTCGCGGCCTTCCTGCTGCTGGTAGACGGCTACGAGGCCACCGCGATCGAGATCCAGGCCTCGATCGAGGAAACAAACGACGCCTGGGAAACCGACGCGATCCTTTTCGCCGAGACGCTCGAACGCTTCACGCAGGCCCAGGTGGAAGCGCAGACTCTGAGCGAAACGGTCGCCAATACCAACCCGCCGCCTGTGTACACGGAAGCCTGGCCCGAGGCGATCACGACGGCTGCGAGCCTTCCCGTTGGCGTGGATGCGATCATCGCCGGGCTGCGTGCCAGCGACGACGGCACGCTCCGGCGGGAGGCCGTTGCCGAGTACGCAAACCTCACCCAGGAATTCATCGATGCCCTGAACATGGTGCGGGCGGCGACGCCGAACTGAGTCGCGAGTCGCGAGTCGCGAGTCGCGAGTCGCGAGTCGCGAGCGGGAATTCCGAAGGCTCGTCGCTCAGAACCTCTAGGCGGGAATATCGCCTTCTAGGTATGAGCAGACCGTCTCGGTGATGAGCCGGGCGACGACATACGGGTCGGCGTTGGCATTGGGCCGACGGTCCTCGATGTATCCCATCTGGTCCTGGTGGACCTGCCACGGAATCCGCACCGAGGCTCCGCGATCGGACACGCCGTAGTTGTACTCGGTCCAAGGTGCCGTCTCGTGGAGGCCGGTCAGACGGCGTTCGATCCCGGCACCGTAGAACTTGATGTGCTCGTCCGCTCGCTTCCCCAGCGCCTCGCAGGCGGCGATCACGGCGTCGTAGTCCTCACGCATCTCCTGGGTGGAGAAGTTGGTGTGCATCCCTGCGCCGTTCCAATCTCCCTCAACCGGCTTCGGGTTCAGGTGCGCCGAGATGTCGTAGTCCTCCGCGGTGCGGTACAGCAACCAGCGGGCCATCCACAGGTGGTCACCGACCTCGACGGGACTGAGTGGGCCGATCTGGAACTCCCACTGGCCGATCATCACCTCGGCGTTGGTCCCCGAGATGGCGATCCCGGCGTCCAAACAGGCCTTCGTGTGGATCTCGACCACCTCTCTCCCCCAGATCTCGTCGGCTCCGACGCCGCAGTAGTAGCCGCCCTGGGGTGCCGGGTATCCGCCGATCGGCCATCCGTGAGGACGACCGTCCTTGTAGAACGTGTACTCCTGTTCCAGCCCGAACCACGCCTCATGCTCGGCGTACTTCTCGGCGACCTCAGCCAATTCAGCCCGGGTATTGGAGGGATGGGGCTCCATATCGACGGTGAGCACCTCGCACATGACGAGCACATCATCGCCACCGCGAATCGGATCGGGTTTGACCATGACCGGGCGCAGCACGCAGTCCGATTCGGCGCCGGGGGCTTGCTCAGTGCTCGAGCCGTCGAATCCCCACACCGGCGGCGCGTCACCGTCGGGAACGATCTTGGTCTTGGACCGCAGCTTGGCCGTCGGCTGCTGACCGTCGATCCATATGTACTCGGCTCGATAAGGCATTGGCCCTCCCTCGGCGGCTCCAGCGCGCCACCACTCGGCTGGGGTGAAGGATAACGACCAGGGAGAGATCCGCACCGGATCGCAAACCCGTGGGCAGGGCTGGTCCGCGGGCTATATCGGTTCGTATGTGCCACGGTCGGGCCCTGGGCCGGGCGCCCTCAGAACGCCGGGTTGACGATGGGCCTTGCCGCCTCAGACAGCGCCGCTTGCAGCTCATCGAGATGCTGCGCAAACCGGTCGTACAGCTCGGCGACCCGGTCCTGGTCGCCGATTGCGTTGGCGTCGGTGATCTCGACCGCGATGACGTACTGGTCGTCGAAATAGCCAAGCAGCGCGTGGTGATCTTCGGCGAACTCGGGCGGCGGGCTCAGACGGTTGAGGCGATCCCCGGTGTCGGAAAGCAGCACCACGATGCCCGGCTGTACCTCGGCGAGATACTGCGTGCGTTGGCCTTGATCGAAGGCGCTGCTGGTGATGAACAGCGGACCGACGCGAATGGCGTACTCCCGCAGCGCCTCGAAGGTCGCCCTGCCGTACTCCCCGCCCGGCAGCGACTCGTCCGGGGGGCAGTCAGCAGCGGGATCGACCGCAGACAGGTGGAGGCAGAACGTGCGGCCGATCGAGAGCAGGAAGTCGGCTTCGGCCTCGCCGAGCGTGCGGCGCACGGCAAGAGTGTTGAGTACCTCTCCGCTCATCGCGGCGTTGGTCAGCTCCGGGGCGACTCCGTCGACCGACTTGCGGAAGGCCAGCCAGTGCTCGTGGTCGGTCGCCATCGTGTGTGGTGGTGTCAGCGAGTCCGCGGCGGCGAGCGAGTCACGGGCACCCTGAGCGAGCCCGGCGTCCCCGATGGCTCCCACGAACGCCCGGCGCGTCGAGTAGTTGCCGCCCAAGGTTCGATCGAAACGGTCGATGGCAGCCAACCACGGAGCCTCTGCCTGCGCGACCTGGAGCAGGTACGCCTCTTCCTCCTGCTCGGAGCTCAGCTCGATCACCGAACATCCGGAGGCGAGCGCGGAAACAGCAACGACCGTTGCGACGACGATTCGCAGATTCATCGGCCGCGAGCCTATAACCGGATGCAGCGTTCCGTTCTTGCGTAGCAGGGAGCGATATATGGCCGTCTGCTACGCAAGAACGAGGGTTTTAGCCGAATTCGATGCCTTGGGCCAGCGGCAGCTCTCCCGACCAGTTGATGGTCACGGTCTGGCGGCGCATGTACGCCTTCCACGAGTCCGACCCGGACTCGCGTCCGCCGCCGGTCTCCTTTTCGCCCCCAAAGGCGCCGCCGATCTCGGCACCGGAGGTACCGATGTTGACGTTGGCGATGCCACAGTCGGATCCGGCTGCCGACAGGAACGTCTCTGCCGATCGCACCGAGTCGGTGAAAATCGCCGACGACAGGCCCTGGGTGACGCCGTTGTTCATGGCGATCGCCTCGTCGACCGTGTCGATCTCGATCAAATACAGGATTGGGGCGAAGGTCTCGATCTGAAGAATTGGAGCATCCGCCGGCATCCGGATCAGGGTCGGCTCAACGAAGTGGCCCGGGCGGTCGAGGACGTTGCCGCCGTAGAGCACTTCGCCGCCCTGCTCCTGGGCGATGCCCACCGCGGCGACGTAATCGTCGACGGCTCGCCCGTCGACCAACGGGCCCATCAGCACGTCGTCATCGAGGGGATCGCCGATGTTGACCTGCCCGTAGGCGTCGATCAGCCGCTTGGCGATGAGATCGGAGATGCCACGCTGCACGATCAGCCGGCGAAGGCTGGTGCACCGCTGCCCGGAGGTGCCGACGGCGGCGAACAGGGCGGCCCTGGTTGCCAGGTCGGGATCGGCGTCCTCCATCACGATCACGGCATTGTTGCCGCCGAGCTCGAGGAGGGACCGGCCGAGGCGCTGGGCCACGGCGGTACCGACCTTCTCGCCCATGTTGCACGAACCGGTTGCCGAGATCAGCGGCACTCTCCGGTCATTGATCAGTGTGTCGCCGATCTCGGCGCCCGACCCGATAACGAGGTTGAACACCCCCTCGAAGCCGCTGCCCTCCATGATCTGGGCGGCCAGCCGGGTGGTCGCGATCGAGGCCAGCGGCACCTTCGAGGACGGCTTCCAGATCACCGTGTCGCCGCAAACCGCAGCCAGGGTCGAGTTCCACGCCCACACCGCCACCGGGAAGTTGAACGCCGAAATCACACCGATCGGGCCCAACGGGTGCCATTGCTCGTACATGCGGTGGTTTGGACGCTCCGAGGCGATGGTCAATCCGTACAGCTGGCGGGAGAGGCCGACCGCGAAGTCACAGATGTCGATCATCTCCTGGACCTCGCCCTCGCCCTCGGCCTTGATCTTGCCCATCTCCAGGGCAATGAGCGCCCCGAGCGGCTCCTTGTGCTCGCGGAGGAGATTGCCGAGCGCCCTGACGTAGTGGCCGCGCTCGGGGGCGGGCAGCGTCCGCCACGCCTGGAAGGTCTCGGCCGCCGAGGCCACGACCTGCTCGTAGTCGTCGAGACTGGCCCGGACCACGGACCCGATCTGCTCTCCCGTCGTCGGGTTCTCGACCGCAAGATCGGTGCCGCCGGTGTCGAGCCAGCCACCGGCGAAGGCGCCGGGGTTGGAGTCCTCCAGGCCGAGCGCAGAGAAGATGCTGTCACGGTTCATCGGTCAAACCTCCTGTATCGGGCGGTATGGCGAACGGTAGTTGAGACGGAGTCGTCAGTCGCCAGTCATCAGTCATCAGCAAGCGGAGCGCCCAAACTGAGGACTGAGGACTGAAGACTGAGGACTGAAGACTGAGGACTCTCGACTTATCTAGCCGCGATGATCTCGATCTCGACCTTGAAACCGCCGGGGAGGGCAGCCGCCTCCACCGTGGAGCGGGCGGGGCGAGATTCGCTGAGGTATTCGTCGTAGACGCCGTTCACGAGCGGAAAATCGGCCATGTCGTCGAGGAAGATCGTGGTCTTGACAATGTCCTCGTACCCAAGCCCGACATCACCGAGTGCCAGGCCGATGTTGCGCATCGTGCGGTGGGTCTGCTCCTCGACGTCCCCGTGCTGCGGCTCGTTGGTCTCGGGATCGATCGATACCTGGCCGGAAAAGAACACGAAGCCGCCGGCCTCGGTGGCAACGCTGTAGGGGCCGATCGGGCGC
>Ga0255058_10000405_pt1 | contig 25687 bp, 23 predicted proteins | sample Cases_109_9_MG_FD_188637 | JGI IMG/M metagenome (GOLD analysis project Ga0255058, IMG submission 188637) | Seawater microbial communities from Amundsen Gulf, Northwest Territories, Canada - Cases_109_9 | ecosystem: Environmental > Aquatic > Marine > Gulf | place: Canada: Northwest Territories... | reverse complement strand
GCCACGATCTCGGCGCTGGCCATCGGTATCGGGATTCCTTACATGATCCACATCACCCACCGGTACGAGGAGGACCGCGCCAGAAGCGCCTCGGAGAACCACGCAATCGAGGACACCCTGGTGCATACCGGCGGAGCCCTTGCGGGATCGGCCCTCACCACGATCGCCGGATTCGGTATCTTGGTGACGTCGTCGACGATCCCGTTCCGCCAGTTCGGGTTCGTCACCGCCTACACGATCTTGCTGGCGCTGCTGGCTGCGGTCTTGATTCTTCCCAGCTATCTGGTGATCTGGGATCGCTGGCACCGCAAGCGGGGCGAGGACCCGATCGACATCGAGGCCTTCGAGGCCGCAATGCCGACGGAGACCGGCTGAGGATGGACCAGGACGAACCGGCAGATCGCTCCGCTATCTACGTCCCCGACGAGGTGGCCGCCGCAGCCGCGGTTCCAGACGACCTCGACTCCAACGTTGACCAGCTCGAGTACAGCGTGCCAGACACCAACCGGAGGCGGCGTGCCGGAGCGGTCTATCTGGTGGGTGCGGTCGTCGTTGGGCTCCTCATCTCTGGCGGCCAGTTGCCGGAGGCGATGTGGTGGACGGCGGTCGCCGTCATCGGTGCCGTTGGCGTCTACCACTTCGCTGCGGGGTGGACGCTTGCCGTCCGTGATCGCCAGGCACTCGAGGTAGCGAATCGGGCGGTGCCGTTTGCCGTCGGGCACGCCTCGGCGTCGCTCGGGTTCTCGGGGTGGCGGGCCCGCCCGGTGTGGAGCGTGCTCGTCTTCAGCGCCGACGAACCGCCCTCGCAACGGGCCCTCGTCCTGGTGGACGGGATCGACGGGCATGTGAGGGACAGCTACGTCGAAGACATCCCGGAGCCGTAGCGACGAAGTAGCGCAGTGAAGAAGTAGCTCAGTAGCCAAGTAGCGCAGGCAGACGCTGAGCTACTGAGCTCTACCGATCCGCCAGGGTGACGTAATCGCGCTCGACCGTTCCGGTGTAGATCTGGCGGGGGCGCATGATCCGGGTTTCGGGATCTTCCATCATCTCTTTCCACTGTGCGATCCAGCCGGGGACCCTCCCGATCGAGAACAGCACGGTGAACATGCGCGACGGGAAGCCAAGCGCCCGGAAGATGATCCCGGAGTAGAAGTCGACGTTGGGGAACAACTTACGCTCGACGAAGTAGTCGTCGTTGAGTGCCGCCTGCTCCAGCTCCTTGGCAACGTCGAGCATCGGGTCGGTGACTCCCACGGTGGCGAGCACTTCGTCGGCGTAGGTGCGCAGGACCGTCGCCCGCGGGTCGTGGTTCTTGTACACGCGGTGCCCGAATCCCATCAGACGGAATGGGTCATCGGAGTCTTTGGCTCTGGCGATCATGCTTGGCACGTCGGCGTCGGGGTCTTCCATGATCTGGGTCAGCATCTCGATCACCTGCTGGTTGGCCCCGCCGTGCAGCGGGCCCCACAGTGCGTTCATCCCTGCGGCCACCGAGGCAAACAGGTTGGCTCGGGTCGACCCTACGCCTCGCACCGTGGCGGTCGAGGCGTTCTGCTCGTGGTCTGCGTGGAGGATGAACAGGACATTGAGTGCCTGGGCGATCACCGGATCGACCTTGGTCTCCTCGGTTGGGAGGTGAAACATCATGTACAGGAAGTTCTCGACATAATCGAGCTCGTTGCGCGGATAGTTGTAGGGCTGGCCCATCGACTTCTTGTACGACCAGGCCGCGATGGTTGGCATCTTGGCGATGAGCCGGGTGGCGCTGGCGATGACCGCCTCTTCGTCTGTCGGGTCGTGGAACTCCTCGTAGAACGTGGAGATGGCGTTGGTGGCCGACGCCATGATCGCCATGGGATGGGCGTTGTTTGGGAAGGCATCGAAGAACCGCTTCATCTCCTCCTTGAGCAATGTGTGCTCTGAGACGGATTTCCTCCAGGTCTCCAATTGGGTTTGGGTCGGCAGCTCACCGAAGAGCAGCAGGTATGCGACCTCCAGGAACTCGGCGTTGAGCGCCAGGTCCTCGATCCCGTATCCGCGATGGCGAAGAATGCCCTCGGCCCCGTCCACATAGGTGATCGCGGAGCGCGTTCCGGCGGTGTTGCCAAAACCGGGGTCGAAGGTGACATCGCCGGTGTCGTTGCGGAGTGTCTTGATGACCAGTCCGTCGTTCCCGATGGTTGGCTGGATCACCGGCACGTCGATCTGCTGGTCGCCGATGGTCAGCTGGGCGGTTTCATCCGTCATGCGGTACACATCCTTCGAGTCACCGGGTCTTCTGGTCGAAAAGGGGTCGGCTGTCGCATTGTACTTGGCAGCGTTGATGGCCGATGCGGTGTGGTACCTTCACGGCCGGATGAGCGAAGCGCGGTTGGACTCAGCAACATGATTGATCTCAAGGCTAGAAAGAAGGCGGCTCCGCTCCTAGAGCCGTTTGCCGTTGGCCTCAACAAGATTGGGGTCACCTCGACCATGGTGACCATGATCGGGCTGGGGCTGACGATTGTCGGCTCCGTGCTCATCGCCACTGGTAATCTGTGGCAAGGGGCGTTGGTTGCCGCATTTGGGGTACTGCTCGACGCTCTCGATGGCCCGTTGGCGAGACTCCAGGGGACCGCAGGGCTCAAGGGCGCCTTCATGGACACGATGTCCGACCGTTTCGGAGAGATTGCCATCCTGGTCGGACTTGCCGTCTACCTCAGGGATCAGTGGGTTGGCCTGATCCTGGTCATCCTGACGCTTGCTTTCTCGCTGCTCACCCCGTACATCAGGGCGCGAGCCGAATCCTGGGGTGCGGAAGGGCGCGGCGGATGGATGGGCCGCGCCGAGCGAATGATCCTGATCATCGCCGGCGTCTTCATCGCCGGGTTCTGGGAACCGATCCTGATACCGCTGCTGTGGGTCATGGTCATCCTCACCGGGCTCACCGTCGCCCAGCGGATCCGCCGGACCTGGCAACAGCTGCCAGGGTGAAAGGCCTCCCCGGCTACCTCCTCTACCGGCTCCTCGCCGCGATATTCGGGTTGCTCCCGCCTCGAGCGGTCCGGTACGCCGGGCGCGGCATCGGCCTGTCGGTGTCCTACGTTGCCTCGGGGCGGATGGCCCTGCTCCGCCGCCACATGCGAAGGGTCCTCGGAGACGAAGCCTCAGAAGAGGAGATCACGAGCGCCGCCCGTGAGATGTTTGCCTCGTACGGGCGGTACTGGGCAGAGGTGTTCTGGTTCCGACCGCGTCGGCGGCAGTGGGCGATCAGCCATACCGAGATCGACGGGCGTGAGGCAGTGGTGGCGGCGCACCGGGAGGGCCGCGGCCTCGTGCTGGCCATTGCCCATCTGGGAAACTGGGAGGTTGCGGCGCCGGTTGCAGCCTCCCTGGGATTCCCGATCATCTCGGTTGCTGAGGAGCTGAGCAATCGAAGGATCACCGACTGGTTCATCGAGACCCGCGCCGGATTCGGGTCCGAGATCCTCGTGGCAGGGAGGGGGCCGACGATGTCCTCGCTGGCCCGCGCCGTCAAAGAGGGCAAGGCAGCCGCTCTGGTGGCCGATCGTGATGTGATGGGAAGGGGCGTCGAAGTTGAGTTCTTCGGGGAGCGCACCAGCATGCCGAGCGGGCCCGCGGCACTCGCCGAGCTCACCGGGGCCGCCCTGTTCCCGGTCGGCACTTATTTCGAAGGCGATCGCTACCGGCTCGTGGTCTATCCCGAGCTCGAGCTCGACGAGTCGGTCGAGAATCGACCGGAGCGGATCCAAATCGCCACCCAGCACCTCGCCGAGGCCTTCGAGGACATCGTCAGGCGGGCTCCCAGCCAGTGGCACCTGTTCCAGCCAAACTGGCCGTCAGACCGGGCCTGGCTGGAGAAACAGACGTGAAGGTCGCTGTCGTCTCTCCATATGACCTCGGCAAGCCCGGAGGAGTGCAGGACCAGGCCATCCGGCTCGTCGGCTGGCTCAGCGCTGCCGGTCACGACGCCGTGCTCATCGGTCCAGGGACCCACAGTCCCGTCGACGCCGTGCTGCTTGGCCCAACGAGATCGATCGACACGAATCTCGCCAGGGCGCCCATCAGGCTCAACCCTGGTACCGCCGGGGCGGTGAAAGCGGCACTTGCCGGGTTTGATGTGGTGCATGTTCACGAGCCTTTCGTACCGATGGTCTCGGCCGCAGCGCTGAGGGTTCAGGGCCCTGCCAAGGTGGCGACGTTCCATGCCGATCCTCCACAGTGGGTCAGGCGTCTCTATCGATACGGACGCATCGCGGCGCGGCGGGCACTGCGCGATGTGGCGGTGGTCACTGCGGTCAGCCCGGTCGCCGGCTCGGCCATCGACGGGCTCATCGACTATCGCATCGTCCCAAACGGCATCGACGTCGGCGACTATGCCGAGGGTCCGAAGGAGGCGAAGCGGGTGACCTTCCTCGGCCGCGACGATGTCCGCAAGGGGCTTACGGTGATGCTGGACGCGTGGCCGATCATCGCCTCGGCTCATCCTTTGGCGACCCTGCATGTCGTCGGTGCCAGGCGCAATGATGAGGTCGACGGCGTGAGCTTTCTCGGGCAGGTATCCGAGCAGGACAAGCGCGCTGAGCTGGCCGCCTCGGTGGTGCATTGCGCCCCAAACCTTGGTGGCGAGAGCTTCGGCATCGTCGTGGCCGAGGCGATGGCATCAGGCGATGCAGTTGTTGCGTCTTCGATACCCGCCTTCGACTATGTCACGGGAGAGACCGCCGTTCTGGTAACCCCGGGTGACGCCGACCAGCTCGCTGCAGCGGTTATCGATCTGCTTGATGAGCCGGACAAGGCCGAAACCATCGGCCGTGCCGGGCGTATCCGATCAGAGCAGTTCGATGGGGCGAAGGTGGCGGCACAGTACATCGAGGCGTATGAGGAAGCCGTGAGTCGTGAGTCGTGAGTCGTGAGTCGTGAGTCGTGAGTCGTGAGTCGTGAGTCGTGAGTCGTGAGTCGGACAGAGAACTCCTGCTCATAGCTCATAGCTATCCGATCCCGCCTCAGTACAATCGACACCATGGAGACTCAGCACGGCACGGACCGCGTGAAACGCGGTCTGGCAGAGATGCTCAAGGGCGGCGTCATCATGGACGTCGTCAACGCCGAGCAAGCCAAGATCGCCGAAGAGGCGGGTGCCGTGGCGGTGATGGCACTGGAACGAGTGCCGGCCGACATACGCGCCCACGGTGGTGTGGCCAGGATGGCCGATCCGGCGATCGTCGAGGAGATCATCGCTTCGGTATCGATCCCAGTGATGGCGAAGGCCCGCATTGGCCACATCGCAGAGGCCCAAGTGCTCCAGGCGCTTGGCGTCGACTACATCGACGAGTCCGAGGTGCTCACCCCGGTATCGGACAACCACATCGACAAGCGCGCCTTCACTGTGCCCTTCGTCAACGGCGCCAGGGATCTCGGTGAAGCCCTGCGTCGCATCGGCGAGGGAGCGGCGATGATTCGCACCAAGGGCGAGCCCGGGACAGGAAACGTGGTCGAGGCCGTCAAGCACATGCGGCTGATGACGTCACAGATTCGCGGGCTGACCACCATGGAACCCGACGAGCTGATGAATGCCGCCAAGGAGTTGCGAGCCCCGTACGACCTGGTCGGCGAAGTTGCCCAAAGCGGCGCACTGCCGGTGGTGAACTTCGCCGCAGGAGGCATCGCTACGCCGGCCGACGCCGCCCTGATGATGCAGCTCGGCTGCGACGGGATCTTCGTCGGCTCCGGGATCTTCAAGTCCGGTGATCCGGACGTGCGGGCCAGGGCAATCGTGGAGGCGACCACGTTCTACGAGGATCCGACAAAGGTGGCCAAGGTCTCGAAGAACCTGGGTGAGCCCATGGTCGGCATCAACATCGACACCCTGCCGGCCGAGGAGCGCATGCAGGACCGAGGCGACTGAGGTGCGTGTCGGCGTCCTTGCTCTTCAGGGGGACTTCCGAGAGCACCTTGCCGTACTCGCCGAGTTGGGCCACGACGGAGTCGAGGTACGCACCGAAGACGAGCTTGCCGACGTCGATGCGCTGATCATCCCCGGTGGCGAGTCAACCACCATCGGCAGGCTGGCCACGATCTACGGGTTGATCGAGCCGCTGCGCCAGCGCATCGAGGACGGGATGCCGGTGCTGGGAACCTGCGCGGGCATGATCTTTCTGGCGGCCGGTACCACCGGCCCGGAGCAAGCGCAGCTTGGCGTGCTCGATGCCGTGGTCGAGCGCAACGCCTTCGGGCGTCAGGTCGAGTCCTTCGAGACCGAGGTTCAGGTCGAGGGGCTCCAGGCTCCCGTCGAAGCCGTATTCATCCGCGCCCCATGGATCGACAAGGTAGGTGGTTCGGTCGACGTGCTGGCGTCGGTCGAGGACCCGGCCACCGGCCGTAGCCGTCCGGTGGTGGTGCGCCAGGGAAACATCTTCGCCACGTCCTTCCATCCCGAGCTGACCCGGGACGGGCGGATCCACGAGCTCTTCTTGGCTGAGGGTTCCTGATGGCCGGTCACTCCAAGTGGGCCAACATCAAGCACCGCAAGGGTCGCCAGGACGCCAAGCGGGGCAAGCTCTTCGCCAAGCTGACCAAGGGTATCGAGGCTGCGGCCCGAGCCGGTGGCGCCGATCCCGCCGCCAACCCGACACTGGCAACGGCGATCCAGAAAGCCAAGGACGCCTCGGTGCCGAAGGACAACATCGAGCGTGCCATAGCCAGGGGCTCGGGCGATGCCGATGGTGTCGCCTATGAGGAAACCTGGTACGAGGGCTACGCCCTCGGAGGTGTTGCCTTGTTTGTCCAGATCCTCACCGACAACCGAAACCGAGCTGCCGCCGATGTCCGCTCCACGTTCAACAAGCACAACGGCAGCCTCGGCGAGCCCGGCTCCGTCGGCTACCTCTTCGAGCAGAAGGGCTATCTGCTGGTCACCGGCGAAGAGGAAGCGGTGATGCTTGCAGCCATCGACGGCGGCGCCGACGACGTTGAGGCCTCGGGCGACCAGTGGGAGATCACGAGCTCCCCATCCGACCTCGCCTCGGTCCGAAGCGCCCTCGAGGCAGCCGGCATCGAGATCGATCAGGGAGAGGTCACCCAGCTGCCGACGACCTCGGTGCCGGTGAACGCAGAGACCGCACCAAAGGTGCTCCGGCTGGTCGATGCTCTCGAGGATCTCGACGACGTGCAGGCCGTATACGCCAACTTCGACATCCCCGATGAGGTCCTGGTGGGGCTAGAAGGCTGAGCCGTTCGCTCGCTGCACTCGCTTCTAGTTGTCAGTTGTCAGAAAGAGTGGTTTCGTTTGGCAACTGGCAACTGGCAACTGGCAACTGGCAACTGGCAACTGGCAACTGGCTCTCAATCCTCGCCCTCGTCACAGCCAGCCGCTACGCTCCAGAACATATGTTCGTACTCGGAATCGACCCCGGTCTGACCAGGACCGGGTACGGGGTCATCGCTTCGTCTGGGGCCTCGGAACGCGCGGTCGCAGCCGGCGTCATCTATACCGAGCCTTCTGAGCCGATGACCCGGCGCCTCGTCGAGCTCGCCAGCGATCTGCGAGAGGTCGTCGCCGAGCATGAGCCGGCGGCGGCTGCCATCGAGCAGGTGTTCGTCAACAACAATCGCCAGACCGCGATGGCTGTTGCCAGAGCGTCCGGCGTGGCCCTGTTGATTCTTGGCGAAGCGGGCGTCGAGGTGGCTGAGTACACACCTTCTGCGGTCAAGATGGCCCTCACCGGGTCCGGTACGGCCGACAAGGTTCAGATGCAGCGGGTCATTGCGATGCGTCTCGGGCTCAGCACACCCCCCGACCCCCCCGACGCCGCCGACGCACTGGCCGTGGCCCTGTGCCATGTCCAGCACGGCGCTACGAGAGCATCATGATCGGGCGTCTCCGCGGAACCATTGTCCGCATCGGAGCCGAATTGGTCTTGATCGACGTCGGCGGCGTTGGATATGAGGTGGCGGTGCCGGCGAGGACGCAGGCCGATCTCCCCGGTATCGGCGAGGATGCGGTGGTCCACACCCATCTCCACGTCCGCGAGGACCAGCTCGGCCTGTACGGATTCGGAGCAAGCGACGATCGTGATCTGTTCAGGATCCTGCTCGGTGTCTCCGGCGTCGGGCCCAAGGTTGGTCTGGCCATTCTCTCCACCATGGATGCCGATGAGCTGAAGAGGGTTGTCGCCACCGAAGATGCTGCGGCGTTGACCGCAGTGCCCGGGATCGGAAAGCGATCGGCGCAGAAACTGCTGCTCGAGCTTCGACCGAAGCTCGAGCTGCCCGACGGAGACCTCGACCCGTCGGGTCCGCGCTCCGAGGTCAGAGCCGCCCTCGAGGGACTCGGCTACCAGCCCGACGAGATCGGTGGCGCGCTCCGTGATCTTCCCGACGACCTTCCCGTCGAGGATCTGCTCAAACGGTCGCTTCAGACCCTCGGCAAGGGCGGTGACTCATGAGAGAGGAAGGCCTGCTCACCGCTGCGGCTTCCCCGGAGGATGAGGCGATCGAAGCCGGATTGCGGCCACGGCGCATGGAGGAGTTCATCGGGCAGAGCGCGCTCAAGGAACGCCTGGCGATCCTCATCGAGGCCGCAAGGGGGAGGGATGAGGCCGTCGACCATGTGCTCTTTTCCGGGCCACCCGGGCTTGGCAAGACCTCACTGGCCAGCATCCTGGCCGCTGAGATGGGTGCTCAGTTTCGTGGTACGTCCGGGCCGGCCTTAGACCGTCCGGGCGATCTGGCTGCGGTCATCACCAATCTCGAAGCGGGCGATGTGTTGTTCATCGACGAGATCCACCGCCTGCCGCGGCAGGTCGAAGAGGTGTTGTATCCGGCGATGGAGGATTTTCAGCTCGACATCGTCGTCGGCAAGGGTCCGGCGGCCCGATCGATCAAGATCGACCTCCCACCGTTCACCCTGGTGGGGGCGACCACGAGGGTGGGGAGAGTGGCACCGCCGCTTCGCGACCGTTTCGGCTATGTCGCCAGGATCGACTACTACGGCCGCGATGACCTCGCCTTGATCGTGGACCGGTCGGGGAGAATCCTCGAGGTCGATATCACCGACGGCGGTGCCGGCGTGATCGCGGAGCGGAGCCGGGGTACTCCGCGGGTCGCCAACCGCTTGCTTCGCAGAGTTCGCGACTATGCCGAGGTGAGGGCGTCGGGCCGGGTCGACGAGGAGGTCGCCGACAAGGCGCTCAAGGTCTTCGAGGTCGACGCCAAGGGACTGGACAAGATCGATCGGGCCATCCTCGAATCCGTCGTCGAGAAATTCGGCGGCGGACCGGTGGGGCTGTCGACACTGGCCATCGCCGTGGGGGAGGATCCCGAGACGGTCGAGGACGCCTATGAGCCCTTCCTGCTCCAGGAGGGGTACTTGCAGCGCACCCCGAGAGGACGGGTCGCAACCGAGCGAGCGTATGAGCATTTGGGTGTGCATCGCGACCAGCCCACCCCCCCGCAGGGAAGCCTGCTGGATTGAGCGATGAGCCTTGTAGCGCCGGCCCTGGCGGGCCGACGCCGCCCTGAGCCAGAGGTAGATTCCTGCTCATGGCTCATAGCTGACGACTGTTTGACTGACAACTGGCAACTCATATCTCATGACCCTCCAAGTTTCCGACTTCGATTACGACCTCCCAGAGTCGGCCATCGCCCAGCAGGCGATCGATCCCAGGGATTCGGCGCGCCTCTTGGTGGCGTCGACGCTCGACGATCGGAGCATCACCGACCTACCGGGTCTGCTCGACCCGGGTGACCTGGTGGTTGTCAACGAGACCAGGGTTCGGCCGGCGCGGATCATCGCAATCAAGGACAGCGGCGGCACCGTCGAGATTCTGCTCACCAAGCGACGCGATATCGCGACCTGGGACGCCCTGCTGCGTCCGGCGCGGAGGGTCCGCACCGGTATGAAGATGACCGCAGGGCCGCTGTTGATCACGGTGCTTACCGACCCGGTACAGGGCGCGGCCACGATCACCGTAGAAGGTGACGGCGACACCGACGACCTGCTGCCGGGGGTGGGGCAGATTCCACTGCCTCCCTACTTCCACGGGCACCTCGACGATGACGAGCGCTACCAGACCATATTCGCCAAGACCGTTGGATCGGCCGCGGCGCCGACCGCGGCACTGCACTTCACTCCCCGTCTGGTCGCCGGACTCGCCGAGCGGGGCGTCCAGATCGTCGCCATCGACCTCGAGGTCGGTGTTGATACGTTCCGGCCGATGGGCGACGGGCGGGTTGAGGATCATCTCATACATCGGGAGCGGTACTCGGTGCCGGAAGCGGCGGCCCGCTCGGTTGCCGAGACCCGGTCTCGCGGCAGTCGTGTGGTCGCAATCGGGACCACCGTCGTCCGGACGCTGGAAACGGTGGTCGACGATCAGGGGATGGTCCATGGCGGCATCGGCGAGACCGATCTCTTCATCACACCGGGCCACCGCTTCCGCTCCGTAGACGCCATGGTGACCAATTTCCACGCACCCCGAACCACGCTTCTGGTGATGATGGCGGCGGTGATGGGAGTTCGCTGGCGGGATGTTTACGAGCATGCTCTGGGTGCCGACTATCGATTCCTCTCCTTCGGCGATGCGATGTTCACAGAGGTGTCGAGGTGAGCGCGGTGAGCTGGAGGAGGGTGGCCGGGGACGGATCGGCGCGCAGTGGGGTGATGATGACCCCGCACGGTGAGGTGGCGACACCCAGCTTCATGCCGGTGGGAACCAGGGCCACGGTCAAGACGATGGACGTCGAGGATTTGAAGACGGTTGGCGTCGAGATCGTTCTCGCCAACACCTACCACCTCATGCTTCGGCCCGGCGAAGAGGTGGTGGCTGGGCTTGGGGAGCTGCACGGGTTCATGGCGTGGGATGGCCCGATCCTCACCGACAGTGGTGGGTTCCAGGTCCTCTCACTCGACCCCACGGTGACCGAACACGGACTCGTGTTTCGCAGCAGCTACGACGGATCCGAAGTCGAGCTGACACCAGAGCGCGCCGTTGCGGTGCAGGAGCGCCTCGGCTCGGATGTTGCGATGGTGCTCGATGTTCCGGTGGCGCTGCCGGCGCCTCGTCACGAGGTCGAGGCTGCGATGGAGTTGACTCGTCGCTGGGCCGAGCGGGCGCTTGCTGCCAGGCGCCGCGACGACCGGGCGCTGTTCGGCATCGTGCAGGGTGGTGTGGAGATGGATCTCAGGGAGCAGGCGGCGAAGCAGATCGCCAGTCTCGGCTTCCCCGGATTCGGGATCGGTGGTCTTGCGGTCGGGGAGGCCCCGGACGAGCGCGACGACGCCTTGGGTGCGGCGATTCCTCACCTCCCAGAGGATGGAGTGCGTTACGTGATGGGTCTCGGAGATACCGAGGGGCTGCTGGCGGCGATCGCCCGCGGGGCCGACCTGTTCGATTGCGTGATCCCGACGCGACTGGCGCGGCACGGAAAGGCGCTGACCCGAACCGGCGACGTGTCCATAAAACGACGAGAGTGGAGGGAGAGTGAGGCGCCGCTCGATGCCGAGTGTGGGTGCCTGACGTGCACGCGCCACAGCCGCGGCTATCTCCGCCATCTTGTCACGACCAAGGAGCCACTTGCCGACCGGCTGCTCACGCTACACAACCTGACCTACACTTTCGACCTGCTGCGCGGGGCGAGGGAAGCCATCGAAGCCGGGGCTTTCAACGACTACCAGACCAGAGTGCTCGCTCGACGGGCAGGCAGAGGTCAGTAGCTAGAGAGCGTTGAGCCCTGAGCCTCGAGCCGAACGGGATCCTGCTCATAGCTCATAGCTGCCATCTCGGGTAATCTTCCCCCGCTTCGTCGGTGATCCGAGCCGACGCACGAATGGAGAGGTCCAATGCCCCAACTGGCATCACTTTTTGGCCCGGTCGTGGCTCAGGCTGAAGACGCCAGCCTCCTGGGCTATCTCCCGCTGATCATTCTGGGAGGAGCCTTTATCTTGGTGCTGTACCTGCCAAGACGGAGACAGGCCAAGAAGGCCGCAGAGCTTCTGGCCGCTATAAGCGTCGGTGACGAGGTTCGCACTATCGGCGGCATCTATGGGACCATTCGCTCCGAGGACGACGACACCTACACCCTCGAGCTCGAGGGTGGGAACTCGATGCGCGTTGCCAAGCGAGCCGTGGCCGAGCGAGTGGGAGACGACGCCGAGTGACCCGCCGCCGGATGCTCATCACCCTGTTGCTGACCCTGCTGATCGCATTCGGGTCGCTCGGGGCAATGTTGCTCGCAGGATGGGAAGTGAAACTCGGTCTCGATCTCCAGGGTGGGTTCGCCGTCGTCCTGGTGAGCCCCGAGGGAACAGACGAGGACACCCTGGAGACAGCCGTTGAAGTGATGCGCCGACGCGTCGAAGAGCTCGGCGCGGTTCAGGAGCCTGAGATCTTCGTCCAGGGCGACCGGGCGATCGTGGTCCAGCTACCCGGTGTCGAGGATCGGGATCGGGCCTTGCGCGCCGTCGGGACAACCGGCGAGATGTCATTTCGCGCCGTCATCGACATCGTTCCCGAAAGCCCGTACTTCACCGACCCAGACGGGGATCACCCGCCCAACATCAATCCCGAGACCGGTCTGTCCGACCCGGACGACACCAGCCAGATCGGCTACCTCGAGGCCGAAGACAGCTTCGCCATCTACGTCGTAGGTCCCGCCTTCCTCACCGGCGTCGACATGGAGGGCGGAGACGCCCAGTTCAGCGGCTCCTCCAGCCACGGAGGCGGCGCCGGCGGGTGGATCGTGATCCCGAGATTCACCGCCGACGGTGGGGAGAAGTTCCGCGAGGCCACCGGCACCCTCGCCACCTTCCAGATCGGCTCTCCGCAACGCCAGCTCGCCATCGTCGTCGACGGTGTGGTGCAGTCGGCCCCGGCTGTGGCCCAGGACGTCAGCCCGAGCGAGGGCCTCGACCCCGACCAGGTCGTCATCACTATCGGGCTCAGTGACAGTCCCCAGCAGGAGGCAGAGGACCTCGCCGCCATCCTCAAATACGGAGCGCTTCCCACGACATTCGAGCGAGAGCGCGTCGAGTCGGTCTCGGCATCGCTCGGCGAGGACTCGCTTCGAGCCGGGCTCATCGCCGGCCTCATCGGGTTGCTCCTCGTCGCCATCTACATGATTCTCTACTACCGCGTGCTCGGTCTCGCAGCCATCGGCGGCCTGATGGTCTTCGGTGCCTTTCTCGTCGGCGCCCTCATCCTGCTCGGTGAGCTGCAGGGAACCACCCTGACCCTTGCCGGAGTGACCGGCATCATCGTTTCCATCGGGATCACCCTGGACTCGTCGATCGTCTATTTCGAGCGGATCAAGGAGGAGTATCACACCGGGCGCCCGTTACGCCCTGCGGTCGATCATGCCTTCCCGGGGGCCTTCTCGACCAACCTCAAGGGTGACACGGTCACCCTGCTTGCCGCACTGCTGCTCTGGGTGCTTGCCATCGGACCGGTGAAGGGATTTGCCCTCACCCTGGGCCTTGCCACCGTGATCGATGTCGTCGTGGCCTACTTCTACACCCGACCGGCAATCTGGCTCCTTGCGCATTCCAGGATGCTCGACGGTGGCCCGTTCTCGATCAGGGGAGCGATGGCCAAGGGTGCGGATCAGCCGACCTACGACGACGGTAGCGGTGGGGAAAAGGACATGGCCGAGGCGAACGCATGAACGCACTCCAGCGCATGTATCGGGGCGAGACCGACTTCGATTTCGTCGGCGCGGCGCACAAGACCCTCATCGTCTCTGGGGTCCTCGTCGTGCTGTCGCTGCTGTTGGTACTCGTCCGGCCGCTCAATCTCAGCATCGATTTCACCGGCGGAACCGTCCTGGTCGTCTCCAACGAAGCCGCGGTGTCGCTCGAAGAAGTTCGCACGGCGATGGGCGACGTGGGCCAGGCGGGCGCCAGAGTGCAGCTCACCGGCGACGAAGGCAGCGGCTTCATTCGCATCCAGACCGAAGCTCTCGAAGCGGGTCCACAGGATGACCTCATCATCGCGGTCGCCGCCGTTGCGTCCCTCTCGGTCAACGACGTGACGGTGTCGGCGGTCGGCCCCACCTTCGGTGCCGAGGTGACCAGCCGGGCGCTGCAGGCGCTGCTTATCTTCCTCATTGTCGTGTCGGTATTCATCTCGTGGCGCTTCGAGTGGAAGATGGCGATGGCGGCGCTGGCCGCGCTTTTCCACGATCTCATCATCACCGGGGGCATCTTCGCCGCCTTCCAATTCGTGGTCTCACCGGCGACGGTGATCGCGGTGCTCACCATCATGGGGTACTCGCTGTATGACACGGTGGTGGTGTTCGACAAGGTGAATGAGAACGTCGAGGAGATGCACGAGAAGTACATCTACAGCGAGATCGTCAACACCTCGATGAACCAGGTGCTGATGCGGTCGATCAATACCTCGCTCACCTCACTGCTCCCGGTCGGCTCGTTGTTACTCATCGGTTCACTCGCTTTCGGCGCACAGACCCTGCGCGAATTCGCTCTCGCCCTCTTCATCGGCATTGCTCTCGGCACGTACTCATCGATCTTCGTTGCCGCTCCGCTGCTGGCCATGTGGAAGGAGCGGGAAGAAGATTGGGTGAGAACGCGTAAACGGGTTGAGCGCCGACGACTCACCGGGGAGAAGGTAGAGCCGGCCCGCGTCGCCGCGGTGGCCGTTGTGGAGCCTTCCGAGATCCCCGAGCAGGCTGCCGCCGACGAACCTTCTGCTGGTTCCGGGACCAGCGGGGCCACTCCGAGGCCTCCAAAGAAACGCAAGAAGCGGCGGTAAGCTGCGGCGATGGCGAAAGCCGTTCCCTCCACGGAAGAAGACGATCCGGACGCCATGTTTGAGCGGCTGACCGGGTCGTTTCTTGCCAGGCATCCCAATGCCGACGACGAAGCGCTTCGCCGCGCATATGCGGTTGCCGCCGAGGCTCATGCCGGTCAGGTCCGCCAGACCGGCGACGTCTACATCACCCATCCCATCGCCGTGGCACAGATCCTCGCCAACTACGGGCTCGACGAGTCGACCATCGCTGCCGCGATCATGCATGACGTTGTCGAGGACACCGACGTAACGCTCGACCGACTCGAGGAAGACTTCGGTCCCGAAGTTGCCATGCTCATCGACGGGGTGACCAAACTCGACCGGATCAAATCCTCGACCTGGGAGGAACGGCAGGCAGGAACCATCCGCAAGATGGCTGTGGCTATGGCCAAGGACATCCGGGTGCTGTTGATCAAGCTCGCCGACCGGACCCACAACATGCGGACGGTCGCACCACTCCCCGAGGAGAAGCGGCGCCGTGTCGCCGCCGAGACCCTGGACGTGTATGCGCCACTGGCGCACCGGCTCGGCGTTCAGGAAATCAAGCATGAGCTGGAGGAGCGAAGCTTTGCCGAGCTGTACCCAAAGCGTCGCGCCAAGCTCGAGGAGCAGGTACGGCGCCGGGCGCCGGAGCGCGAGGATTACCTGGACAAGGTGATGGCCGAGGTGCGCGCCGGTCTCGAGGAGGCGGGGATCGAGGCAACCGTCACCGGGCGCCCGAAGCACCTGTACTCGATCTACCGCAAGATGGTGGACTCGGGGCTCGAGTTCGAGGAGATCCACGACCTGATCGGCATCAGGATCATCGTTCCTCAGATGCGCGACTGCTATGCGGCGCTTGGCCTGGTGCACACGATGTGGGCTCCGATCCAGGGGCGCTTCAAGGACTACATCGCGATGCCAAAGTTCAACCTGTACAAGTCGCTGCACACGACGGTGGTTGGCCCCGACGGCAAACCGCTCGAGGTGCAGATCAGGACACCCGAGATGGATGAGCAGGCCGAGGTCGGAATCGCGGCACATTGGCGCTACAAGGAGGGCGACGTCGGCGAAGATCTGCCGCTGGTCGCCGACATCCGGTTCCTCCAGGATGCCATCGCCGACCCCGAAGAATTCTTTGATGCGCTGAAGCTCGACCTCTACCAGGACGAGGTGTTCGCCATCACGCCGCGCGGCGACGTGATGACGCTGTCCTCCGGGGCGACGCCGGTCGACTTCGCATATGCCATCCACACCGACGTGGGTCACCGCTGCGTTGGTGCCAAGGTGAACGGCCGGCTGGTGCCGCTCTCCACCAAGCTGGAATCTGGTGACATCGTGGACATCGTCACCTCCCGGTCCGAGGATGCCCACCCGTCCCGGGACTGGCTCGATTTCGTCGCTTCGTCGCGGGCCTCGGCCAAGATCCGTCAATGGTTTTCCAAGCAGCGCAGGGAGCGTGCCCTGACCGACGGTCGCGAGGCCCTCACCAAGGAGTTGCGGCGGGCATCGCTGCCGGTGTCTGGCAACGACGAGCATCTCGCCGGCGTCGCCGAGGAGTTGGGTTTCACCGAGATCGATCAGCTCTATGGAGCGATCGGAGACGGCACGATCAATGCCAGGACTGTGGTGGGGCGGCTGGACCGGCGCATCAATCCCGCTCCTGAGCCGACCGAGCAGCTGATCGATCGCCTGGTGGCCCCGCCGTCACGACGCGAGCGTCCCACTCGCGGTGTCGTTGTCGAGGGTCTCGACGACATGCTGGTCCGGATGGCCAAGTGTTGCTCACCGGTCCCGGGCGACGACATCATCGGGTTTGTGACGGTGGGCCGGGGGGTCTCGGTGCACCGCTCCGACTGCGGCAACATCGGCTCGCTCGAGGAGCATCCGGAGAGGCTCATCGAGGTCAGCTGGGCGCCGGGGCACTCGGGGGCATTCTTTGTATGGATTCAGGTGGAAGCCCTCGACCGCTCCGGGCTTCTTCGTGACGTCACCGAGGTGCTCTCCGACATCGGAGCCAACATCCACACCTCGTCGTCGGTTTCCGGGCGCGACCGCATCGCCTTCTTGCGCTACGAGCTCGAGCTCTCCGAGCCGAACCAGTTGGAGCGGGCGCTGGCGCAGATTCACCAGGTCGACGGCGTGTACGACGCCTATCGCCTCATGCCGGGGGGCGGCGGGTGATCATCGAGAGCGCCGAAATGTGGGCGGCTATGACGAACTGCTATGTCATCGCATCGGAGGAAGGTGGCCAGGCCGTCATTGTCGATGCCCCTCCCGACATCGAAGCGATCTCGTCGCTGGTGAAACGGCATGACTTCCTCCCCGTGGCGCTGCTCGTCACCCACGGTCACGTCGACCACGCAGGGGGAGCGGGCAACGTTGTCGAGCGCACCGGGGCGACCGCTTACATCCATCCCGACGATGACTTCCTTTCGGCCGATCCGGTCTCCCAGCTGGAGGCGATCCTCGGGTTCGTCCCACCGGACCGGGAGCAGTTCGCCCCGCCGGAGCAGTACTCCGATCTCGCCCACGGCGACCGCCTTCCCCTGGCCGGCATGACGTTCGAAGTGCGGCACACCCCCGGTCACACACCCGGCCATTGCGTCTTCGTAGTCGAGCAGGAGGGTCTGCTGTTCTCGGGAGACCAGCTGTTTGCCGGTTCGATCGGGAGAACCGATCTTCCGGGGGGCGACTTCAAGGCGCTGATGCAGTCGATGGAGACCGAGGTGCTCACACTGCCGGATGAGACCAGAGTCCTTCCCGGCCATGGCCCGGAGACCACCGTCGGTAGGGAGCGCCGGGTCAACCCGTTTCTCAGAGACTTCGAGGTATGAGGGCCGAGAGCCGAGAGCCCGGTCGAAGATCTGACGGCTCTGGACTCAAGACTCTGGACTCAAGACTTCAGCGCTACCCTCGCGAACGATGGCCAATGAGTGAGTTCTCCTGACCTATCGCGCCCCCAAGGGCACCGACGACGTCCTTCCGCCCGAGTCGCGGGACTGGTTGCGCGCCGAACGGACCTTCGTGGATCTGGCAGAGATCTTTGGCTACGACGCCGTCCTGACACCTCACTTCGAGGCGACCGAGCTGTTCGCCAGGGGGGTTGGGGAGGCCACCGATGTGGTGGAGAAGCAGATGTACACCTTCACCGACAAGGCGGGCAGGTCGCTGACGTTGCGCCCGGAAGCCACCGCCAGCCTGGTACGAGCCATGATCCAGGACGGAGGCGTAAGCGGCACCGCCAAGATCGCCATGTTCGGGCCGATGTTTCGCTACGAGCGCCCCCAGGCGGGGAGGCGGCGCCAGTTCTACCAGGGAGATATCGAGTATTTCGGTGAGCCTTCAGCTGATGCCGACGTCGAGGTGATCGAGTTCGGCTACCGCTACCTGGAGGAGATGGGTGTACCGGATGTCGTGGTGGCACTGAACTCCATCGGCGACATCGAGGACCGTGCCACCTTCCGGGAGCTCCTCGGCGAATGGCTGACGGAGCGGGCCGGAGAGCTCTCCGACGATGCTCGCGACCGTATCGCAACCAACCCGCTGCGCGTCCTGGACAGCAAGGCAGACGCCCATATCGTCGCCGAGGCTCCGTCCCCGATCGACCACCTCGGGCTCGAGGCCGCGGCGCACTTCGATGCCGTGCAGGCGGGCCTGCGGCGCCTGCAGATCCCGTATCGCATCGAGCCCCGGCTGGTGCGGGGCCTCGATTACTACAACCGTACGGTGTGGGAGTACCTGTCGACGAGCTATGAGGCCGCCCAGGATGCGGCGGGCGGCGGGGGCAGGTACGACGGGCTGTTCGAGTTGCTCGGGGGCAAGCCGACACCGGCCGTCGGTGTTGCCATGGGGATCGATCGCATCATGCTCATGGCAGATGAGCGCGGCGGTGAGGCTGCCCTCGATGCCTTTGTCGTCGTGGCCGACCAGGGCCGTCGCGGCGCCGCCCTCGACCTCGTCTCCGAGCTGCGCCGCCGCGGGCTGCGCACCGATCTCGAGCTGGAAGATCGCTCGGTCAGTGCTCAGTTCAAGGCCGCGGACCGGCGCTCGGCGGCCGTGGTCCTCGTCGTTGGGGACGAGTGGGCGGACGGTCAGGTCACCGCGAGAGATCTCGATACCGGTACCGAAGAGCGCGTTGCCCTCGAGGAGATCGAGCAATGGCTGAAGAGCCGATGAAGGACACTGCGGCAGGAACCGTCGGTGTCGATGATGTCGGGCGCGATGTCGCGCTTGCCGGGTGGGTGAACCGCAGGCGCGATCACGGCGGTGTCATCTTCATCGACCTCCGCGATTCGACGGGGATCGTCCAGGTGGTGCTCAATCCGGAGGACGCCCCGGCCGACGAGGCAACCCTCCATGGGTTGCGCCTCGAGTACTGCATTGCGGTAACCGGCACCGTGAGGGAGCGGGAGGCAGACAACGTCAATCCCGATCTGCCAACCGGAGCGATCGAGGTCGGTGCGACAACAATCGAAGTGCTCAGCCCATCGGATCCGCTGCCATTCCAGCTCGATGAGCGCATCGATGTCGACGAGGCGCTCCGGCTCCAATACCGCTACCTCGATCTGCGACGGGAAGCAATGGCTGCCAATCTCGTGGCGCGATCCCGCCTGGTTGGAGCCGTCCGACGGGTGATGGACGAGCGTGGGTTTCTGGACGTCGAGACGCCGACGCTGATCGCCTCCACGCCGGAGGGAGCACGAGACATGATCGTCCCGTCCCGGTTGCGGCAGGGCAACTTCTACGCCCTGCCCCAGTCACCGCAGCTGTTCAAGCAGTTGCTGATGATTGCCGGCGTCGAGCGGTACTACCAGATCGCCCGCTGCTACCGCGATGAGGACACCCGGGCCGATCGCCAGTTGGAATTCACCCAGCTCGACTTCGAGGGCTCGTTCTGGGGCCAGGAGGAAGTGCTGGAGACCCTGGAGGCGATCGCGGTCGCGGCAACCTCGGTGCTGCGCGACACCGAGCCGGCCCGGCCGTTCCCGAGGCTGACCTGGCACGAGGCGATGGAGCGTTACGGCACCGACAAGCCTGATCTCCGATTCGGGATGGAGATCCGGGATCTCGACGCCGTGTTCGCCGATACCGAGTTCAACGCCTTCGGCGGAGTTCTGGGGAGCGGCGGCTCGGTGCGCGGGATCAACGGTGGAGCCCTCGGACTGTCGCGGGCAGGCCTCGACGCCGTGGTGTCACGAGCCCAGGAGCTCGGTGCCAAGGGGCTGGTGTGGGCCGTGGTGGAAGAGGGTGGAATGCTTCGATCGCCGGTTGCCAAGTTCCTATCAGAAGGAGAGCAACAGGGGCTCATTGCGCAGCTGGATGCGAGCCCCGGCGACGTGCTGCTCATCGTTGCCGACGAGCGCCCTCTCGCCCTGCAGGTCCTGGGTCAGCTCCGCATCGAGCTCGGCCAGCCGGATGGGCACGACGATCTCGCCTATCTGTTTGTTGTCGATTTTCCGGTATTCGAGTTGAACGACGACGGCGACTTTGTGCCGCTCCATCACCCCTTCACTGCACCGGTGGATGTCGAACAGATGCGAGAGGACCCCGGTCATGCCATCTCCAAGGCCTACGACCTCGTGCTCAACGGGTCCGAGCTCGGCTCCGGATCGGTGCGGATCCATGACCCTGCGGTGCAGGCGGAGGTCTTCGATGTTCTCGGAATCAGTAAGGAAGATGCCGAGACGAGATTCGGATGGTTCCTCGAGGCGCTCCGCTACGGGACGCCGCCCCATGCCGGGTTCGCCGTCGGCATCGATCGTCTGGTTGCGATCCTGCAGAGCCAGCCAAACATCCGCGAGGTGATCCCGTTCCCGAAGACCCAAACCGGTGCCGACCCGCTGACCGGATCGCCGTCCCGGGTAGAAGAGGAGCAGCTTCGCGAGCTCGGGATCGAAATTCGCGACGAGGTGGAGGCAGAGTGGGCCGCAGCAGAGCAGTCGGGTGACTGAGCCGGACCTGTTCTCCGAGCAGCGCGCCGAGCGTCGCCGCGCCAATGCCCCGCTGGCGGCGCGGATGCGACCGGCCACGCTGGATGAGGTGGTAGGTCAGGATCATCTCCTCGCCGACGGCGCTGCATTCCGCACCATGGTCGAGGCAGGCAAGCCGGTGTCGATGATCCTGTGGGGACCACCCGGGTCCGGCAAGACCACCCTGGCCCGTCTCGTCGCCTCCAACAGCGGCGCCCGCTTCGAGCAGCTATCGGCGACGTCGGCGGGGGTCAAGGATGTCCGAGAGGTGCTGGCGATGGCGACCAGCCGGGTGGAGGAGGATCAGGGCAAGACCGTGCTGTTCCTCGATGAGATCCACCGCTTCACCAAGGCACAGCAGGATGCGTTGCTCCCGGGAGTGGAGGACGGGATCATCATTCTCGTCGGTGCCACCACCGAGAACCCGTTCTTCGAAGTGAACTCACCGCTGATCTCGCGCTCGACCATGTTCAGGACCGAAGCGCTGGCTCCGGGCGAAGTCGCCGAGATGGTGACGAGGGCGGCCGAAGATCCGATGCGCGGGCTCGGGGGAGTCGCCATCGACGACGATGCCCTCGAGGCGTTGTCGCAGCGAGTCGGTGGTGACGCCAGGCTGGCGATGAACGCCCTCGAGGTTGCCGCCACCCTGGCCGAGGGGCGGGGTCGGGACTCGATCACGCTCGACGACGCCACCGAGGCCCTGCAGCGCCGCGTGATCCGCTACGACAAGGGCGGCGACCGCCACTACGACGTGATCTCCGCCTTTATCAAGTCGATGCGGGGCTCCGACGTTGATGCCACCCTGTACTGGCTGCACACCATGATCGAGGCGGGAGAAGACCCAAAGTTTATCGCAAGGCGGATGGTGATCCTTGCCTCGGAGGATGTCGGCCTCGCCGACTCGAGAGCCCTCGGCGTCGCCGTGGATGCGTTCCGCGCGGTCGAGGTCATCGGATTGCCAGAGGCCGCCTATGCCCTCACCCATGCTGCGCTGTACCTGGCGACGGCTCCAAAGTCGAATTCGTTGGCGCGGGCCATCGGCGACGCCAGGGAGGCCGTGGAGCAGACTCCGGGGGCCGACGTACCGATGCATCTGCGGTCGGCGGCGACGAGCGGGGAGCGTGACCTTGGGATTGGCGTGGGCTACCGGTACCCCCACGACGACCCCGTCGGCGTCATCGCCCAGCAGTACCTTCCCGACGGGTTCGATCGGTCGCTATATCACCCCGGCGATGCCGGCGACGAGGCCGCCCTCGCCGATCGGCTGAGGGTCATCGACGAGATCCTGGGCAAGAGCCGCTGACCCAGCGAACGGAACGTGTGCCCAAATCGAGGCCTGCTCTACGCTGATCGTCATGCGACGCAGCCTCCGCCCCGGATTGCTGGCGGCGATGGTGGCTCTGGCGATGCTCCTGAACGCGTGCGCTCGGTCCACTGCAACGACCACCGAAGTGACGTCGACGGCGGCGCCCGAGGCACCAATAACGGCAACCACCACGATCCCGGCACCCACAACGACCGCCGCACCGCTGGCGCCGGTGGCCGTGCTGTCCGAGGGCGTTTTGCTGGGGTGGTGGTCGGACGCAGGCTGGCAGAACGATCCCGACTACGCGCCGCTTGACGATGGCGACGAGTACCGGATCTTCAGCGTCACTGAGCCGGAGGTGCAATCCGTTGCCGGCCCCCCGCTCATTCATTGCGAGTGGGTGAGCGATGCGGGCACCGGGTATCAGGTTGCGCTTGCCCCCGTGTCGTTTGGCCTCGGAGTCTCAGCGCACGCCCGAGCATCGGCCGGACGGGCCGAATCGATCGAGCCGGGCCCCGTACATCTGTCGGTAGCGCATGAGGTGCTCGACGAACGCGGGGCCGACCACGAGGACCCCGTGTTCGTCCAGCTGATTCGCACCGATCTCGACCACGACGGCAGCGCCGAGGTACTCGGGGTACTCGAGCGCGGCGCTGGCTCGTTCCCTTCCCTCGGTGACTACGGAGTCGCGGTGGTGATGTTCGAGGGCATGCCCGGGCTGGCGCCGATTGTGCTCGCCGAGCACGTCGTGAATGAGCTCCCGGACGATGGGATCGACGACTGGTTCTACACCGCGACCGTGTTCCGCTTCGACGCTGTGGCCGACGTGAACGGCGACGGCGTGGATGAGGTGGCGATGAGCTCGAGCGGGTACGAATGGTGGGGAACCGAGCTCTACGAATGGCGCGACGAGCGCGATGGCTTCGCCTCGGTCCTTGCCAACGGATGCGGTGTCTGACTACTGCCGGGCCAGGATCCGGTGGTAGGTCTGCTCCGGGTCCTCGAGATGGCTGACCTCGTCGTCTTCGAGGTCGATCTGGACCCATTGGATGCGCCCGGTAAACGCATTCTCCTCGCCTGATTCGTAGTCGTCGGTCACCGGAGATGCCGAGTCGACGCCGATGTCCATCGTTTCATCGGCGGAGAAGATGAACGGCACCGTTCGATCGATGCGAGCCTCGGCGACGACATTGCCATTGACGAGCATCGTCCCGGTGCCACCGGCTCCCGGCGCCCCGCCGTCGAAGTCGAACTGATACTGCACCGTTGCATTCCCCGGCTTCAGCGCCTCTTCGGCGCGCACGTAGTACCGGGTTTCGTCGAACCAGTTGTAGCAGTAGGCGGGTTTGCCTTCGTCGAGATACAACGACCAGCCGGCGAACCGGCCACCCTGAACGATGATCACCCCGTCGGCGCCGTCCTTCGGTACGACGAGCTCGGCGGTGATCGTGTGCGATCGGTTCTTCACGTTGAGCACGGTGTTCTCGGCGAGGTGGGTCATTCCGGGAACAAAGCGCTGGCTCGTCCGGCCCGCCTGCAGCTCCGGCCGTCCGGCAATCGCGGCATTGAAACGCTCACCGGTGCGGTCGTCGATGGGGAACACGTTGTACTTGGCGCCCTCCAGGATGAAGATCTGCTGGAGCTCGTGGAGCTTGTCCGGCATCTCGCCCGACAGATCATTCGCCTGTGACCAGTCGCGCCTGGTGTCGTACAGCTCCCACACATCGTCATCCAGCAGCGGGACCGTGGCGCCTTCACCCATCTCCCACGGGGTCCGGTGCTTGGTGACCGCGGTCCAGCCGTCGTGATAGATGCCGCGGTTGCCGAACATTTCGAAGTACTGGGTGGTGTGGCGGTCGTCCGCATCGGCGTCGTCGAAGGTGTAGTTCATGGAAACGCCCTCGATCGGCTTCTGGGCAATCCCGTTCACCGAGTACGGTTGCGGCAGGCCTGCTGCCTCGAGCAGCGTCGGAGCGATGTCGATCACGTGGTGGAACTGTTGACGGACCTCGCCGCTCGTCGAGATTCCGGCCGGCCAGTGGATGACCATGCCGTTGCGGGTTCCGCCCCAATGCGAGGCGACCTGCTTCGTCCATTGGTACGGCGAGTTCATGGCGTGCGCCCAGCCGACGGGATAGTGGTTGAAGGACGTCGGTGACCCGATCTCGTCGAGACGGGGGAGGATCTCGTCAACGGTCTCGGGAACACCATTGAGTGCCTTGGTCTCGTTGAAGGCACCGTCCAGGCCACCCTCGGCGGATGCGCCATTGTCGCCGGCGATGTAGATCACGATGGTGTTGTCCAGGGCGCCGATCTCCTCGATGGCGTCGATGAGGCGACCGGTGTGATGGTCGGTGTGCTCGGCGAACCCGGCATAGGTCTCCATCAGACGGGTTCCGACCGTCTTCTGGTCCTCGGAGAGCTCGTCCCAGGCCACCACGCCGGGGGGACGATCGGTGAGCCGAGTGCCCTCAGGCACGATCCCCTTCTCGGTCTGGTTGGCCAGGGTCTCCTCGCGCACTGCGTCCCAGCCCTTGTCGAACTTCCCCTTGTACTTGGCAACCCATTCGGGGGCGACGTGGTGGGGGGCATGGGTCGCGCCGTAGGACATGTAGATGAAGAACGGCTTGTCCGGTGTCATCACCTGTTGCGCCTCGACCCAGGCGATAGCCTGGTCGACCTGCTCCTCGGTGATGTGGTATCCCTCGTCTGGTGTCCCCGCAGGCTCGGTCGGTGTGGTCCCCTCATAGAGGGTTGGCTCCCACTGGTTGGTCTCCCCGGCGACGAAGCCCCAGAACTTCTCGAATCCGTCCCCGGTCGGCCAGCGGTCGAACGGCCCCGAAACCGATGTCTCCCACACCGGCGTCTGGTGCATCTTCCCGAAGGCTGCCGTGTTGTAGCCGTTGAGCTTGAGCATCTCGGCAACGGTGGCCACGGTGTTTGGCCGCACCGACGTATTACCCGGCATCGAGGTGGCGACCTCGCCGACGCTCCCCATCTCGGCACTGTGATGGTTGCGCCCCGTGAGCAGCGCCTGGCGGGTGGGTGAGCACAGCGCGGTGGTGTGGAATCGGTTGTATACCAATCCATTGGCGGCCAGCCGGTCCAGCGTTGGCATCTCACAAGGGCCGCCAAAGGCTGAGGTGGCTCCGAAGCCCATGTCGTCGATGAGAACGATCAGTACGTTGGGAGCGCCCTCCGGGGGGCGCAGTGGCTCGATTGGTGGAGCCGTGGTGTCAGAGGCGTGCATCGCAGGCTCGGCCTGCACCGGGATGTCGGGAATCGGGAGTATCTCGCGGCCGATCGATGGATCCTGCGCCATGGGGGTCCCCTTGTGATTGCGGCGGTGGTAGCGGACGAGGATACCCGAGACGAGATGGGCGAAATCGGTCAGCCGCCATCCAACGACTCGCCGCGGATCAGGCGAACGGCGTCGTCTGGTTCCACACCGGCATCGGGGAACAGGACGTAGTCGCGTTTCATGGGGGAGTTGTCGAAATAGCGCAGCTCAACCGCCACTCCGCGAGCGAGCAGGTCATCGCGCACCTCCGCCGGTACTTTGAACGCCAGGCCGACCGGGGTCAGGGTGGCGACGATGACCCAATCGCGGTAGGCCGCCGCCC
>Ga0255058_10000404_pt1 | contig 25721 bp, 20 predicted proteins | sample Cases_109_9_MG_FD_188637 | JGI IMG/M metagenome (GOLD analysis project Ga0255058, IMG submission 188637) | Seawater microbial communities from Amundsen Gulf, Northwest Territories, Canada - Cases_109_9 | ecosystem: Environmental > Aquatic > Marine > Gulf | place: Canada: Northwest Territories... | reverse complement strand
ATCCGCTTCTGCTCCTTCTCCTGGCGAGCCGACTCCTCCTCGATCTTGCCGTCGCGGTCGGCCGCGGCGGTGGCGATACGGGCGTTCTTGAGGGCGTCCTGGATCTTGGGCTGCCCGAGGGCGTTGAGGTAGCCCTGGTCGTCCTGGATCTCGCGGAAGACGAACGAGCGGAACTCGAAACCCATCCCCTCGAGATCGACATCGGCTTCCGCGCGCACGCTGTCCTGGAACCGCTTCTGGTCGCGGTACAGCTCCTCGACCGTCAGGGTGCCGATGATGCCGCGCAGGTGACCGGCGACGGTTTCCTTGATCGTCGCCTGGACCTCCTTGACGGGCATCCCCAGGAAACCCTCCGCCGCCTTACGAATGTGCGGAATGTCGCCGCGGATCTTGACCTGGGCCACCGCCTTGACGTTGATCGGAATCCCCTGGGCGGTGTAGACGTGGGTCAGATCGATGTCGAGGGTCATCATCTTGAGCGACAACCGCGCGTAGTTCTCCCACGCGGGCCAGACGATCGTGCCGCCTCCGCGGATGATCCGGAACGACTCCACGTGGCCCTTGTCGTCCAGGACCTTCTTGCCGAACAACTTGCGCTTGCCGAAGACGATCAGCGCCTCGTCCGGGCCGGCCTTCTTGTAGCGCGTCCGGAAGAAGATGTAGATGACCAGCAGGCCGAAGACCACGCCGCCGAGTACCGCGAACACCGTAAGAAATCCGCCGATCGCTTCCATGGACCACCCCTATCGGACGTCGAAGATTGCGCCCGCCACGTTGTTGTTAGGTAACCCGGAGCCTCCGGACCCGACCCGGTGCAATCATACACAATCACCCGGGTCGAATAACGCCGTGGCCGACGGAAAGGCGTGCCGCGGACCGCGCCGGGAGGGGCGGGACGACGTTGCGATGGTGTCGCCGCACGGTCGCGACTTTCGCCGCTTTCGATACCAGAATACCCGCCGGGGCGCGAATTATTCTCCGCGGCTCGAGCTCACCGTCGCGGGTACTCGATGTATCGTGCGGTCTCGTCGGCGACCTCGCGTCCGCAGAGCTTCTCGACGAGATAGAACGCCATGTCGATGCCCGAAGAAACACCCGCGGAGGTGATCGGGCCGTCGTCCACGACGCGTTCGGTCTTCCGCACGTCGATCGAAGCGTCGATCGCCGAGAGCATCTCGAGGGCGCCCCAGTGGGTCGTCGCGCGGCGATTTCTCAGCAGGCCCAGGCGGGCCAGCAGCAACGAGCCCGTGCAGACCGACGTGGTCCGGGCAGCACCTTCCGAGACCGCGCGGATCCAGTCCAACGTGGTCGCGTCGTCCAGCAGCTCCCGCGTGCCGAAGCCGCCGGGAACCACCAGGATGTCGATTCGCGGCGCATCGACGAACCCGTGGTCCGGGATGACCTGCAGTCCGCCCGTGGCGCGGATCGGATCCTTGGTCGAGGCCACGGTGAAAACCCGAAACGGGGCCGATTCGTAGGATCTGCGGGACTCGGTACCCACCTCGAGCCGCGTGCGAGAGAAGACCTCGTAGGGCCCGGCGAAGTCCAGTACCTCGACGTCGTCGAAGACCAAGATGCCGACGTTCTGCCTTTCAGGTGTCATTGATCGCTCATCCAGGGCACGTACTATACAGAGAATTTTTGCCGGCCGAGGTGGGTCGTCGGCCGTGCGGGAATCGCGATACAATCCACGCTCGCACTGCCATTCCTGGCCATCACGGAGGACTCCGATGCGACGCTCGCCGTTCGCTGCGCTGTTGATTCTCGTCTCGCTACCGGCCGTTGCCGGGTCGCCGAAAGGCTACTACCGCCAGCCGACGATCCACGAACGGACCGTGGTCTTCGTTGCCGAGGGCGACCTGTGGACGGTCGGCATCGAGGGAGGCACCGCACGACGCCTGACCAGTCACGCCGGCGGCGAACTTGTCCCGGCCGTTTCCCCCGACGGCAAGACGCTGGCCTTCAGCGCGCGCTACGAGGGGCCCCGCGAGGTCTACACCATGCCGATGGACGGCGGATTGCCGGTCCGCCGGACCTACGAGGGCGACTCGGTGGGCGAACTGGGCTTTACGCCCGACGGCCGTCTGCTCTACACGACGTCGAAGTACTCCGGGCTGCCGAACGCGCAGCTGGCGACGATCGATCTCTCGTCCGGGGAGCGGTTGCTGATCGCGCTGAGCCAGGCAGCCGACGGCTGTTACGACGCAGACGGGGCCACACTGTTCTTCACACGCTTCGCGGAGCAGGGCAGTCGCACCAAGCGTTACAAGGGCGGCACGGCCCAGGACATCTGGAGCTTCGCCACGGGAGGCGTCGAGGCCACGCCCCTGACCGCCGCCGATCCCGGCACGAGCCGCAAGCCGATGTGGTGGAACGACCGCGTCTACTTCAACAGCGATCGCGATGGCACGATGAACCTGTGGTCGATGAACCCACGCGGGGGGGACCTGAAGCAGCACACCCGCCACGTGGGTTGGGACGTCAAGGGACCGGAGCTCTCCGCCGGGAGGATCGTCTACCAGCGCGGCGCGGACATCTGGCTGTACGACATTGGTGCCGACGAGGACCGCGAGCTCTCGATCAACCTGGCCTCGGATTTCGAGCAGATGCGCGAGAAGTGGATCAAGAAGCCGATGAGCTACCTGACCGCGGCGCACCTCTCGGACGACGGCAAGCGGTTGGTTCTGACCGCACGGGGCGAGGTCTTCGTGGCCCCCGCCGAGGACGGACGCTTCGTCGAGGCGACGCGCAACGCCGGCGTACGCTACCGCCAGGCCCGGTTCCTCCCAGGCAGCGACGCCCTGATCGTGCTGTCCGACGAGAGCGGCGAGGTCGAGTGGTGGAAACTGTCGGACAACGGCATCGGCGAGGGTGACCAGCTCACCGACGACGGCAAGGTGCTGCGTTTCGACGGCGTCCCATCGCCCGACGGTAAGTGGATCGCCCACTACGATCAGGACCAGGAGTTGTGGTTGACCAACGTCGAGAAGCGCACCTCGACGCAGATCGATTTTTCGCCGCTGTGGGGCTACGACGGTCCTTCCTGGTCGCCCGACTCGGCCTGGCTCGTCTACTCTCGCGCGGTCAAGAATTCGTTCAATCAGATCTTTCTGTACAACGTCAACGACGCCACGCGGACGACCCTGACGACGGACCGCTACGATAGCTGGAGTGCTCGCTTCAGCCCCGACGGTAAGTGGATCTACTTCCTGTCGGACCGTCACTTCGAATCGCTGGTGCGTAGCCCCTGGGGTTCGCGCCAACCGGAGCCCTTTTTCGACCGCCAGACCAAGATCTACGCGGTATCGCTGCTGAAAGGAGAACGGTTTCCGTTCGCTCCCGATGACGAGCTGTTCTCGAAGGAGGACGACGAGGACGACGAGGGTGAGGAGTCCGACGAGAAAGGCAAGAAGCAGAAAAAGAAGAAGGGGCAGGCGGACGAGACAGAAGACGAGAAGAAGAAGCAGGAGGAGGTCGTCGTCCGGATCGACCTCGAGGGCCTGCGAGAGCGTATCTTCGAGGTGCCTGCGTCGCGGGGCAACCTGAGTGCGCTGTCGGTAGGCGACGAGCGGCTGTTCTGGATCAGCCGTTCGACGACCGATCGCGATCAACGCAAGCTGCACACCCTCAAGATCGACAACGAGCCAAAGAACGAGCCCAAGGTGTTCGTCGACGGTCTGCGGAGCTACGAGCTGTCCGCCGACCTGAAGAAGATGCTCGTCCGCAAGGGAGACGACTTTCACGTCGTCGCCGCCACCAGCGACAAGGTCAAGCTCGAGGACGGCAAGGTCGATCTCGGCCACTGGACCTTCAGCATGGACCCCCGGGAAGAGTGGCGGCAGATGTTCGTCGAGTCCTGGCGCCTCGAGCGCGACTATTTCTACGACCCCGGCATGCACGGTGTGGACTGGCGCGCCATGCTCGACAAGTACCTGCCGCTGGTCGATCGGGTGACCAACCGGGCCGAGCTGAGCGACCTGCAGGCCCAGATGGCCGCCGAATTGTCCGCGCTGCACATCTTCGTAGGCGGGGGCGATCATCGTCAGGGAGACGACTCGATCGCGCCCGCCTCGTTGGGGGCCGTGCTGACGGAGGTCGAGTCCGGCTGGCGTGTCGGCCACGTCTACCGGGCCGACCCGGACGAGCCCGGTGAACTCTCCCCGCTGGCCCGGCCGGGCATCGGCGTGCAGGAGGGGGACGTGATCGAGGCGATCAACGGCACCTCCACCCGCGAACAGGCGCCCGGTCGCCTGCTGCGCAACCAGGCCGGCCGCCAGGTCCGCCTGAGCCTCCGGCCGTCCGGCGGCGGCGAGCCCCGGGACGTGATCGTCCAGCCGATCTCGTCGTCGGACGAGCGGGACCTGCGCTATGACGAGTGGGAGTACACCCGACGACGGACGGTCGAAGAACTGGGCGACGGCGAGATCGGATACGTCCACCTGCGCGCCATGGGCGGCCGCAACATCGCCGAGTGGCACCGCCACTTCTACCCGGTCTTCGACCGCAAGGGACTGATCATCGACGTGCGCCACAACAACGGTGGCAACATCGACAGCTGGATCCTCGAGAAGCTCATGCGACGGCCCTGGTTCTACTGGGAGTCGCGGGTCGGCGATCCGACCTGGAACATGCAGTACGCCTTTCGCGGGCACATGGTCGCGCTGATCGACGAGCGCACCGCCTCCGACGGCGAGGCCTTCGCCGAGGGCTTCCGCCGGCTCGATCTGGGCAAGCTGATCGGCACCCGGACCTGGGGCGGCGAGATCTGGCTGACGTCGAGCAACGTGCTGGTCGATCGCGGGATCGTGACCGCCGCCGAGTTCGGTGTCTACGGACCGGAGGGCAGGTGGCTGATCGAGGGCCACGGGGTGGAGCCCGACATCGAGATGGACAACCTGCCCCACGCGACGTTCAACGGTTCCGACGCCCAGCTCGAGGAGGCGGTGGAACACCTGAAGCGGTTGATCGCCGAGGACCCACGGCCGGTTCCGCCGGCGCCGGAATACCCCGACAAATCCTCGCCCGACAACCGCTGAGGGCGCCGCGAGGCGGCGCAAGCTGCGCGGGTTCGGTATATTCCCCGTCGGGCCGTCGGCAAGACGGGAAGCGAGGAGCATCCGGTGGAGATCTCGGTCAACCGCAAACAGGGCGTCTGCGTGGTCGCGTGCTCCGGCACCCTCACCCTGGACCAGGGCGACGTCATCCTGCGCCGGGAGGTCGAAAAGTTGCTGGAGGCAGGCGAGAAGCGCCTGATTCTCGAGATGACCGCATTGAAATACATGGACAGCGCCGGCGTCGGCGAGACGATCGCCTGCGCCAAACGCGCATTCCAACATGGTGGGTTGATCAAGATCGTCTTGCCCGTCGACGGGACGATCCGGCGCATCTTCGCCGTGACCGCCCTCGACCGCTCGTTCGAGATCTTTCATGACGAGGACGAAGCGGTGGCCAGCCTGGTGGACTGATGGCACCGAGAACCCAGCGATGGATGTCGACGTAGCCGTCATCGGTGCCGGCCCCGCCGGAGCGACATCGGCCCGGCACCTGGCGCGGGCCGGCCTGCAGGTGACCGTGCTCGAGAAGTGCGAGCTGCCGCGCTACAAGACCTGCGGCGGCGGGCTGATCGGACGCGCCCGCCGGGCCTTGGCGATGGATCTGACCGGCGCGGTTTCGCGAGAATGCCGCGCGGCGCGTTTGAACATCGACGGCCGTTCCCACACGGTGCGGACGGACGACGGCCTGCCGATGGTCACGATGACGATGCGCGATCGACTGGACCTGCAACTGATGCAGGCCGCACGCTCCGCAGGTGCACGGCTCGAGGTCTCCTGCGAGGTGAGGGGGCTCGTCCGCCACGCCGACGGCATCGAGCTGACGACTGGCATGGGGAGTGTCGGCGCGCGATTCGTGGTGGCCGCGGACGGGGTCTTCAGCCGGACGGCGCGTGCGGCGGGATGGAACGAGAACCCCAACGTCGTTCCCGCCGTCGAATCCGAGATCCGCGTCGACGCCTCCTCGTTCGACCGCTATCGCGACACGGCGATCTTCGACCTGGGGATCCCGACACACGGCTACGCCTGGGTTTTTCCCAAGGAGGAACACTTGTCCGTCGGCTGTCTCGACGCGAGTTCTCGCCCCGCGGGGTTGCGCAACACACTCGAACGGTACATCCGCGGGTTGGAGGTAGAAGTTCTCGAGCGCAGCGATCACGGTTACGGCATTCCGATCGCGCCGCGCGCAGGGATACTGGCCCGCGATCGCATGCTGCTGACGGGCGATGCCGCCGGACTGGCCGATCCGGTGACCTGCGAGGGGATCAGTCACTCCGTCCTCAGCGGGCGTCTGGCCGCCGAGGCCATCGCGCACTTCGCCGAGGCGCCGCAGGAAACGTGCGCCGCCTATCAGCGCGCGCTCGAGACCGAGATCCTCCCCGAGCTGAGGGTCTCGCGCTGGTTGGCCGGCCTGCTCTATGGTCGACCCGGCCTGCGCAGCATCGTGATGCGCCGTCTCGGATCGGTCTTGTGCGAGGCGATGGGGCAGCTTATCTCGGGACGGCAGTCCTACCGCGAACTACTGGGGCGCCCACGCAACTACCTGCGGCTGATCTCGCGCCTACGGTCGTCGTTCGCCTGACCGGTACCGCTAATCGACGGATTGCGACCTTCCGCCGGGCGAGGTCGACCGGTCCCCTTGGCACGAGCGGCAGGATCGGCCATGATGCGGCCACGGGAGACCACCGGGCCCCCGCTTTGCATCGTAGATCTGTCGGGAGAAGCGAGATATGGCCGAGGAAAGAAGCGCTTGGTTTTACCTGGCGTGGGGGTGCGGGGGCCTGGCACTCGTCGTCGGCATCGTTGCCGTTGCTCTGGGCGTCTGGGCCTTCCGTAGCGCCAAGCAGTTCGAGGCCGAGCTCAAGGACCCGGTGACCCGGACCGAGAAACTCAAGAAAATGCTGGGCGCCGAGCGGCTTCCGGAGGGGTACCACGCGATGCTCTCGTTCTCGGTGCCGCTGGTGATGGATGCGGCAATCCTCTCCGGCGACGAGCCGGACTCGGAGGGGATGATTGACGATCTCGGTGAGCGCGGCCTGCTCTACTTCGAGATGATCGGCATCGGTCAGGACGAGCAAGAGCTGCGCGACTACTTCGAGGGCAAGACTGACGACTCGCGAATCCTGCGCAAGAACAAGATCAACATCGACATCGACGAGGTGATCCGTCGCGGCCTGATTCCTCGGGACGACCACACCCTGATGTATCTGGCGCAGCGCGGAAGCATCTCGGCGCACGGCCAGAGCGGCGAGGGCATCATGTCTGTGGTGCTGGTGGACTGCCCCGACGACAAGCGGATGCGCACCGCGATCTGGTTCGTGCCGGACCCGGCACCGTCGATTCCGCTGGAGGACCTGGACCTCGCCGGGACTCCCGCCGACGAATCGGCGATCACCGACTTCTTCGACCACTTCAGCCTCTGCGGCTGAGCCGCGGCCAGCGCTCGGCAAGCATTCCGCGGAACCCGCGGGCGATCCAGATCGAGCGGTGGTTCTCGTAGGGCGTGCAGCGTCCGCAGTCGATGACCGCTCCCGGCTCGACCTGTTCGAAGCTCTGTTTCACGTCCTTGTGCTCGTCGCCGATCACCGGCACCACTTCGCCGGTGCTACGGGGACGAACGGGATTCTGCCGGGATCAGTGGGACGGCCTGGTCAGCTTCTGTTCCAGACGGTCGATCGGAGACAGCGCGATACAGGCAAGGTGGGTGCGGTTCCGAAAGAACAAGCCCGGGATCGCCATCACCTCGCAGCCGGAATCCGCCCGGGCAAAGTCGATCAACAGCGATACGCCGATGTAGGTGATCGCGCCGGTTCCTCCCTCGCCCTGGCCGAACAGAGGGCCGCCACCTTGACCGAAGAACCACGTGAGGAAGACGGGTGTCACGGCCAGAACCGCACCCAGCCAGCGATTGATGTTCGGAACGTAGCGGGCGACGGCGTAGTGCACGAGCGTATAGAACACGGTCAGGGCCAGTACGATCGCCAGGCTCCTCAGGTTGTAGGCCCACCCGGCTCTGAAGAACACGGGAAGCGCGACGATCATCACGCAAGCGCCGACGAGTAGTCTCAGCGATCGTCCGATCGGGCCTGTCCTCGTTGCGCTAGAGCCTGGCTGGTGGGGCATGCGGTGCTCCCGTTGTCGGCCGGTTGCGATCACCAAGGCTCGTGGTTGGCCGGGTGTATCAGTCCTGCACCCGGTAAACCGTGTCGATGACCGTTCCGTCCACCCACTTGATGATTGCCACCGGCTCGTCGATCAGCTCGGGTTTCTGCGGCTTGCCGCCGACGATGTCCTCGACCTCGGCCTGGATCTCCTCGATGGGGCGGATCGGCAGGCTGGAATCCGCGAGTGCGTCGAGCAGGTCCTTGCGGCGCGGGTTGATGGCGATGCCGCGCTCGGTGGCGACGACGTCGATCAACTCGCCGGGGCCGGTGATCGTCGTGACCTCGTCCACGATCACCGGAATGCGGTCCCGGAACGACGGCACGGCCAGCACCGTGCAGCCCGCATCCAGACAGTTCTGCCAGCCGCCGATGCCATGCAGCAACCGGCCGTCGGAATGGGTGACCACGTTGCCGTTGAAGTTGACGTCGACCTCGGTGGCGCCCAGGACGACGGCGTCGACCTGCGAGGCGAAGTTGCCCTTGCCGTGGTAGTTGTACGATGTGAAGGGTGACGTCGCGACGTGGCGCGGGTCCTCGGCGATCGAGCGCACGCCGTCCAGGTCGAAGGTCTGGCCGTCGAGGATGTAGTCGGTCAGTCCCTCCTGCAGCAGCTCGACCAGGTAGCGAGTCGATCCGCCGCGGACGAAGCTGGCGTGGACGCCGTCGTGGCGCATCATCTCGCGAAGGTAGGCGATGAACGCCAGGGCGATGCCGCCGGCGCCGGCCTGGAACGAGAAGCCGTCGCGCATGATCCCGGCGTCCCGGATCAGTTGCGCCACCATCTCGGCGATCAGCAAGCGCTCGGGGCTCTTGGTGATGCGCGTCGTACCCGAGACGATCTTGCCGGGGTCGCCGATGGAATCCACCTCGACCACGTAGTCCACGTTGTTGCCCTGGATCTGCCAGGGGATGCAGGGGAAGGGCACCAGGTTGTCGGTGACGACGATCACGCGCTCGGCGTGGATCGAGTCCGCCAGCGCGAACCCCAGCGAGCCGCAGGCCGAGGGGCCGTGCGAGCCGTCGGCGTTGCCGAACGGGTCCGCGGTCGGAGCCGCGATGACGGCGATGTCGATTGGCATCTCACCGTCCTGGATCGCCTGCCAGCGGCCGCCGTGAGAGCGCAACACGCCCATGCCCCGCATCTTGCCGTGGGAGCAATAGTCCCCGAGCGGGCCGTTCATGCTCCCTTCGATGTGGTGCACGGCGCCGGACTCCATCAGGTCGATCACCGGTGCGTGGCAGGGGAAGGAGGCGCTGGGAAACCAGACCAGCTCCCTGGCGCCCATCCCGGCCGCGGTCTCCAGCGCCGTCAGCGCCACCTGGTCGCCGTTGCGCAGGTGGTGGTGGGTCGAGATCACCATCCCGTCGCGCAGGCCGCAACGCTTGAACGCCTCCTCGAGGCTGCCCACCCGCTTGTCGCCGTCGGCGGGATAGGCGCCGCAGCTGCGGATCGAGGGCGCGTACTTCTTCCCTGACGGTGCGCGCCTGCCGACACCCTCGAAGGGCGCCTGTTCGCGACCATTGACCTCGGTCGGCACCTTGCGGCCCACGGCGTTGACCGCGTCCACCGGGCCGCACTTCGCCGCGTCCGTCTTCATGCTAGCCATCGGTGGAATCCTCGATCAGCCCCAGCTTGCGTGCCCGCTGCACCAGGCGCTGCGCCTGCAGCACCACCGGCGGATCGATCATCTTCGAGCCCAGGCTCACGACGCCGAGCCCGCGCTGCTGTGCGTCGTCGAACGCGGCCACGATACGCAGCGCCCGCTCGATCTGTGCCTCGGTCGGGCTGAAGCCGCGATGGATGATCTCGATCTGCCGCGGGTGCAGGCAGCCCATCCCCTCGAAGCCGAGGGCGCTGGACTCGGCCGCCCACGTCTCGAGCCCTTCCAGATCGTCGACCTGGCCGTAGACCGAGTCGATCGCCTGAACGTCGGCGGCCTTGGCCGCGTTGACGATGCGCCCGCGAGCCACGAGAGATTCGCCACCGTCCGCGCTCCTGGGAACGCCCAGATCGGCGGCGTAGTCCTCGAGGCCGATGGTCAGCGCCGCTACGCGCTTGCAGGCAGCGGCGATGGCGAAGGCCTGCTCGATGCCACATGCCGTTTCGATGATCGGCATCAGCCACAACGGGCGGGGAGCATCGCCCTGCAACCGTTCGATGGCCTGGTCCACCTGCCGGATCTCGTCGGGATTCTCGACCTTGGGTACCAGGATCAGGTCGGGCGCTTCGGGAACGATCATCTCCAGGTCCAGAAGCCCCGCGGGCAACGGGTTGATGCGCACCATCCGCTCGGCGTCCTTGAAGTCCACGTGACGCAGGGCGTTGCGCACCAGGATGCGCGCCACGTCCTTCTCCTGCGCGTGCACCGAGTCCTCGAGGTCGAGGATGACGCCGTCGGGTCGGTACAGCCCGGCGTTGACGAGGTACTTGGGCTCGTTGCCCGGCAGGTAGAGGCGCGATCGACGTAGCCGGTCGCGGGCGGACGGTTCCGGGATCGGTGCGGTCCGTTCCGCGCGCCCGTCGCCGCCGTCGATGCCGGCACGTCTGGCCGCGGCCTCGATGCGGGCCGCGATCATGAAGGGCAGGGCGCCCTTGTCCTCGATGGCGACCCGTGCGTGGGGGACCTCGAGGGCGCTCAGCAACGACGCGACCTGCCTGCGGGTCGCGTCGCCGTAGTAGGCCTCGACCTTGGACTGCAGCTCGATGACGTGACCACCATCCTTCCGGACCTCGAACCGCACCCAAAGGTCCGAGCGGACGTCGTCGCCACGCTGGCCGGCTTCCCCCTGCGGACCGGATCTCGAGCCCATCGCTCCTCCGCATCGATTCCATCGACGTCGTGTGCGTCGCCGGCGTCATCCCTGCCGTCTCGTCCCTGTCGCCCCGTAGTCCGAGCGTCCCGTGGTCCGAGTCCCTCGTGGTCCTACAGGGCGGCGATCACGGCATCGGTGACCTGGCTGGTCGTCGCCGCGCCTGCTTCGATCGCTCCGGTGCCTCCGGGAATCCGCATCATGTCATACGGGCGGACCTTGCCACAGCGAACCACCGTCGCCACGGCGTCGCGCACGCGCCTGGCGGAATCGACCTCACCCACGTGGTCGAGCATCATCGCCGAGGTCAGGATCATCGCCATGGGGTTGACGATCGGCGGGTCCAGCTCGGCGTACTTGGGCGCCGAGCCGTGGGTCGGCTCGAAGACCGCCACGTCTTCCCCGATGTTGCCTGACGCCGCGAAGCCCAGTCCGCCCACGAGCCCTGCGAAAGCGTCGGAGACGATGTCGCCGAACAGGTTGCCGGCCACGATCACGCCGTAGTGCTCGGGATTCTTGGTCAGCCACATCATCTGGGCGTCGATGTTGGTCGACCACAGCGCCACGCCCGGGTAGTCGCCCTGGATCTTGCGTGCCTCCTCCTCCATCATCCCGGAGGTCTCACGCAGGACATTGGGTTTCTCGCACACGGTAACCGACGTGTAGCCGTGCCGGCTGGCGTACTCGAAGGCCGCGGTCAGGATCCGCCGGCAGGCCTTGCGAGTAAAGACCCGGGTGCTGATCGCCAGGTCGTCGTTCGGCACGTCGGCGTACGCCTTGAACTTCGGGTGGCTCGCCAACGCGGCGCGCACGTCCGCCGGAGGTCCGGTCCACTCGATACCCGAGTACATGCCCTCGGTGTTCTGGCGGAAGACCACCACATCCACCTCGGGCTCGTCCACGCCGCCGTCGGCGCTGCGGCGGACGAAGTTCAGCGGGTTTCCGGGAAACGACCGGCACGGCCGCATGCAGATATCCAGGCCGAAGCGCTGGCGCATGGCGACGATCGGGCTGAAATAGACGAGGCCCTGGTCCCGCAGCTCGGGGCTCAGCTCGGCCGCCGCCTCGGGCTTGGGCTTGGAAGTGATTGCCCCGAACAGGCCCAGTTTGTGCTGGACCAGCAGCTCGACGGTCCGCTCGGGCAGGGCGTTGCCTTCCTTGACCCAGAACTCCCAGCCGATGTCCGCCGGGACATATTCGGCGTCGAAGCCGACCGCATCCAGCACGCGAATCGCTTCGGGCAAGACCGTCTGCCCGATGCCGTCTCCCGGCATCGACACCACCGTGTACCTGGCCATGTTGCTCCTTCGCGACGCCCGCCGCTCGGTCGATCCGCGGTCGGCGGGCTCATTCCCCTCCGGTCAGCGGGCGGATGACGACGTCCTGCGGACGGAAGATCAGCATCCTCCGGTCGCGAACCCGCCAGGGGAAATAGCTCTTCAGGCGGATTTTGGAATCTTGGATCTCGCCCGAGGACAGGTTGAGCAACAGGGTCGATAGCTCGCTCTCCAGCAACAAGGTCCCCGGGTGCGGTCCCTGGTGTGGCTTGAAGCCGCGGTAGTACTCGACGTCCTGCTCGGGGTCCGCCGCCGCCAGGGCCTCCGGCAGGAAGCGATACAGCCGGCCGTCGAGGCCGACCGTGGTGAAGCCAGAGGCGTGCTCGATCAGCAACGTCTCGTGATCGATCCGACGCAAGGACGCGTGCACCATCGTCCGCGGGTCGATCTCGATACGGAAGCGAGAGGCCGCCTCCCCGCCGAGGGCGCTGCGTTCGAGGATGGCCGGCCCGGCACGCTTCGGCTTGTACAGGCCGATGATCTCCTCCCCGGACCCGACGACGATCAGGTCGTGGAGCGGGCGGTGCAGCTCGTGCTTGGCCATTAGCCGGCCGTCGAGACCGAACAGCTCCAGGTTCGTGGTTCCGGTAGGCGTCGGCGCGATTCGGTAGAACCGTTCGCCGGTCGTCGAGAAGCGTGGCCGTTGTTGGTCCTGGGATTCCCAGACGATGTTGCCCTCGACATCGATCAGGTAGAAGCGACTCGGTCCCGGCGCGCCCCCGCGACGCTGCGTGTAGGTCGCCAGGATGTGCTTGCCGTCAGGGGTCAGCTCGAGCCACGTGCACCAACCGTTGACCTCGGTGTAGATCGTGCGGTCATCCTCGATCTGGATCAATCGCGTGATGTTCGGCTTGCGGATGCCGTGGATCGCCAGGATCAGGCGGGATCCCTTGACCGCGCCCGCTCCGCGATCCATCGTCCAGCCCGGCGGTACGGGAACGATCTCGTCCGCGGCAGGGACGAGCGGTGTCAGGATCGCAAGGAGCGGCAGCAATCCGATCCCGAAAACGACCTTCGCCGCGACCCGCCGCATCATCGGTCGATCCCCAGCTGGCGCCGAACCTGGTTCTCCACACCGCCCGCCACGATCAGGGCCTGGGGAACGGTTCCCAGGGGCGGAAAGCGGAATAGGTCATCGTCGTACCGGATGGTGCCGGAGGTGAAGTCGACCTCGATCTCGTCACCGGGAACGATCGTCCTGGCTTCCGATGCCACGGCCGCGGCGGCTATCTCGCGCAAGCGTTCCACCAGCTCGGGGCAGGCGACGCAGGGGAAACCGTTGTTGAACGCATTGCGCAGATAGGTCTGGGAGAAGCTGCCGGCGATGATCATGGCGATACCCTTGGCGGCGAGCGAGGTCACCGCCTGCTCGCGGCTCGATCCGGTGCCGAAGTTCAGGCCGCCGACGATGATGTCGCCCTCGCGTGCCTTGCCCGCGAGCTCGGGGTCGTAATTCTCGAAGATCACCTGCGCCATCATCTCGGGCGTCATGTCGTCACGGTAGGTGTAGTCCTTGCCGTAGATGCCGTCGGTGTTGAGGTTGTCCTGGGGCAGGAACAGCAGCCGCCCGCGCACCCTCTCGGGAAAGCCACGCAGGATCTCCACCGCCTCGTCCGCGACGGTCGGGACCGAGAGACTCTCGAAGCGGTTGCTCAGGGTCCGGGCGCTGCCGGGCCGGAGACCACAGATGTAGCCGGCCATCGCCGATGCGGCCACCACGGCCGGGCTCGCCAGGTAGCACTCGGCGTCCCGGGAGCCCATCCGGCCCTTGAAGTTCCGGTTGGTCGCCGAGATTCCGGTCTCGCCCGGCTCGAGTAGCCCGGTACCCAGGCCGATGCACGGCCCACAACCCGGCGGCAGAGGCCGGGCGCCGGCATCCAGCAGCACTTGCCAGTCGCCATTCTCCCGGGAGGTGCGCTCGACCTCGGCGCTGGCGGCGGCCACGTAGAGCTCGACGCCGTCGGCGATCTTGCCGTCGCGCAGGACCCGGGCCGCCGAAGCGATATCCTCGACGCGGGAGTTGACGCAGCTGACCAGGTAGGCCTTCTGGATCGGCTGCTTGCGCGCTTCCATTTCGGCCAACGGCGTTGCCACCTGGACCGTGTCCGGCCCCGAAACGTGAGGCGCCACGTCGGCCAGGTCGAGCGTGATGCGGCCGGCGTACGCCGCGTCGTCGTCGGGTCGCGGCGGATCGCTCTCGATGTTCGCAAGTTGCTCGTCGGTCAGCCGCACGATGCCTCGCGACTTCAGGATCTCGCGCCGCTCGCGCAGGTAGGCCAGCGTGGTCTCGTCGGCGGGGAACCAGCCGACCAGGGCGCCCCACTCAGTGGTCATGTTCGAGATCGACAGCCTCTCCTCGAGAGAGAGCGACGCCATGCCGGGGCCGGTGAACTCCACCGCGGCGTTGAGCACCTCGCCGGTGTTGTAGACGCCGCAGAGGGCGACGATGACGTCCTTGCCCGTCGATCCTGCCGGCAACTCGCCCTGCAGCTTGACCTGGATCGTCCGCGGGATCTGCCACCAGAACGTCGAGGTGGCCCAGATCGCGGCGGCGTCGGTGCGCACCACCGGCGTGCCCACGGCGCCCACGCCACCGTACATGTTCGAGTGCGAGTCCGAGCCGACGACGAAGCTCCCGGGCAGGGCGTAGAGTTGCTCGATCATCACCTGATGGCCGATGCCGGAGCCCGCCGGGTAGAAGTCGATGCCCTGTTCGCGGGCGAAGGCCTCGATGGCGGCATACTTGGCCAGGTTCTCCTCGGAACGGTTCTGGATGTCGTGGTCTAGGATGAAGACCGGTTGCCGCGGCTCCTTGACCTTCGGCGCCCCGATGCCCCGGAATTTCTTCATCACCGGGGCCGTGTTGTCGTGGGTCATCACATGGCGGGGCCGGATGGACACGAAATCTCCGGCCCGCAGCGGCCGCGACGGGCCCTCGGCCATGTGACGCTGGGCGATCCTCTCGACGACGGTTTGAGCCATCATAGTACCCTGTCGTTCCACCGGGTTTCGGCTAGGAATCGGCGGTCGTCAATCTCAGTAGCTCGCCGATCGAGTCGAGCTGCTCCATCTTCCACGTGGTTTCCTTCAACTGTTTGCGCCGCTCGGCCGAGAGAACCGGTTCGGCCAGGGCGTCGAACTTCTCTTCGATCTCCGCGTCGGTCAGCGGGTTGCGAGGATCGCCCTTAGGGTAGTCGATCTGCTTGGTGAACTCGCGGCCGTCGGTGGTGCGCACGGTCACGATCACCCGCTGCAGCTCGGGGAACAGCGCCTCGATCTCGGAATCGGCGACCACCTCCACCTTGTCGAGCTGGGCCCGGATCTCGGGATCCATGATCTTCTCGTCGGTGAACTGCAACGGTGTCACCTGGCGGTCGACGATCGCGGCGGCGATCACGTAGGGCAGGCTGTGATCGGCGGTTTCTTTCGAGCGCGGATCGTACTTCGATGGATCGGCCAGGATATCGGCGGCCCGGGCCAGCGAGCGGATCTGCACCTTCTCGACTTGCTCGGGGGACAGGTCGTTTTCCTTGATCAGGTCCAGGGTGCAGGAGATCGGCGCGTGGGTCAGCGCCTCGGTGGGAAAGGCCTTCATGCCGCACTGGGTGATGCGATAGCCGTCGCCGAGCCCCTGCTCGAGCAGCTCGAGTTTCCACTCGGGTCCCAGGCAGTGCACCAGTCCTTCCTTGCCGTCGATCACGTGCTCGGGGCCGGTGTAGCCCTTTTCGGCGAACATCGCCGCCAGCACACCGCTCTGGGTGGCCAGCGGGTCGACGGTGTTCTTCATCATGGTCAGCTTGCCGGCGGTCACCGCACCCAGCGTCACCATGCGCGAACCGGAGATGCCGATCGCGTGCTGCATCTGCTTCCAGCTCTGGTCCAGCATGCGCGACGCCACGATCGGCGAGACGAAGGCGGTCAGCGTGGCGTGGTGCCAGCCGCGCTCGCGGATGCCGGGGAAGGCCGCCTCGCACAGGCGCATCTCGAACTCGTGACCGAGCACGATGCCGACGATCAGGTCGCGGCCGTTCTTGCCCGCTCGCTCGCCGCAGGCCAGCGCGGCCGGGATGATGTCGGAGGGATGGCAAGGGTCCTGCTTCCAGTAGATGTCGTTGTAGTCCATCACCCGGACCATCAGTGCGTTCAGCAACGATGCCGAGACGGCGTCCATCTTCTTGCCGGTGCCGATGACCGTGGCCGGGCCCGGGCCGCCGTTCTCCTCGAGCACCTCGAGAGCGATCTTGACGTCGTGCTGCTGGTAGCCGCCGAGAGCGCAGCCGAGCGAGTCGAGCATGTAGCGCTTGGCCTGGTGGATCGCCTCGGGCGACAGGTCGCTGTACTTCAGGCCGGTCGCCCAGCGCGAGATCCTGGCGGTGATCGTTTCGCTCATCGGTGGTTCCCGCGAAACCCGATCGCACCGGCGCTTCGGCCGCCGGCTCGAATCGCTCTTCCTAGTGCTTCAGGTTCTTGAAGGGCTCGTAGCTCATGAAGTCGGCGTGGTGCACGATGAACGCCTCGGTGCTGCGCTGGACCAGGTTTCCTTCGGCGGCGTGGGTGGCGACGATGTGGCAGACCGCGTCGGGTACGCCGCAGGCCATGGCGATGTGCACCCCGGTGAACGGATGGCGCAGACTCCGCCCGCGGGCGCTCTGCACCGCCTTGCCGTCGACCGTCTCGTATTCCAGCAGCTTGCCCACGTCGGCCAGGATCGCACCGGCGATCACCACGTCCAGGTCGATGGGCAGCGCGCGTCCGAGAAACTCGTTCATGGCCTCGGCCGAGCGGCGGGCGATGTGCACCACGCAGCGCTTGTGCTCCATGAACGTTGCCGGACAGTCGGGGATCAACAGGGTGAACGGGATCCGCTCGAGGTCTGCCGGGGTCAGCGGACTCTCCTCGAAGGCCTTGATCCAGCATCGAAGCACCGACTCACGCAGACCGCGGTCCTTCAGCCAGGCGATCTCCGGCCACAGTTTCCCCACCGCCTCGCGCATCCGGCGACCTCCGGCTCGGGTCCCACGACGCCCGGGAAGGAGAACCCTCGGTTCCCTCGAAAAGCCCCATTATCGTGGGAAAGTAAGGAAAGGTTAACCGACCTGCGTCCGGCCGTCCACCCGCCTCAGCCCTGCCGGACCGGCCGTCCCACCCAACGGATCAGCGCCAGCAGACACGCGGCCCCGGCGAGCATGCCGACCCACGGTGGGGCCCCGAACCCGGTCGGCAGATAGCCAACGAACAATGACACACCGGCGACGACCAGCGCGTACGGCAGCTGGGTGCGGACGTGATCGACGTGATCGCAGCCCGAGGACATCGACGACAATACGGTCGTGTCCGAGATCGGGCTGCAGTGGTCGCCGAAGATTGCCCCGGCCAGCACCGCGGAAACGGATCCGAGGAGGATGCCGTGCGCCTGTCCCGCATCCATGCCCGCCGCCTGGGCCAGACCATGGGCGGTCGGCACGGCCAGCGGGATCAGGATGCCCATTGCGCCCCACGACGTGCCGGTGGAGAACGCGGTCACCGCCGCGAACGAGAAGATCACTGCCGGAAGCAGCCGCGGGTCCAGCGCGTCGGACAGCAGGTTGACCAGGAAGCCGGACGTATTGAGCGCGCCGCAGATGTCGCCGATGGACCAGGCGAGCATCAGGATGATGATGGCGACGGTCAGGCTCTTGATGCCGCCGGCCCAGGCCGCGACGCCGTCCTTGAAGCTGACGATCCGCTGCCCGACGGCGAGGGCCAGCGCCACGACGCAGCCCGCGAGGGAGCCCCACAACAGTGCCCTGAACGAGTTGCCGGCGCCGAAGACCGCGCCCAGGCCCTCGATGCCGAGATCGGGCAGCGCCGCCGCCCCCGCCGAGTCGCCGTCCGAGAGCAGGGACGCACGCCCCGTGAACCAGAGTCCGGCGAAAGTCACGGTCAGCACCACCAGGACCGGTGCGACCGCGTTGATCCAGCGCCGCGGAGTATCGGCGGGAGGTTCGAACTCCCGGGCCTCGAAGTCGGCCAGCGGTACGGCCGTGTCCGACAGCAGCTTGCCGCCCAGGGCCCGGCGCTCGGCGGCCAGCATCGGGCCGAAGTCGCGGCCGGAGGCGGCGACCGCCAGCCCGAAGACCAGGGCCAGCACGGGGTAGAAGTTGTAGGGCAGCGAATGGAGAAAGACCGTGTACGGCTCGAGGTCCGAGCCCACCGCCTGGAGGGAGCTGCCGATCAACGAGACCTCGTAGCCGATCCAGGTCGAGACCAGCGCGATGCTGGCCACCGGCGCTGCGGTGGAGTCGACGATATAGGCCAGCTTCTCGCGGGAGACCTTGAGCCGGTCGGTCACCGGTCGCATGGTGTTACCCACCAGGAGGGTGTTGGCGTAGTCGTCGAAGAAGACCAGGATGCCCAGGATCCAGGTGACGACCTGGCCGCGGCGCGAGTCGGTGGCGTAGGGGGTCAGTGCCTCGACCAGTCCGATCGTTCCGCCGGACCGGGAGATCACCCCCACCATGCCGGCGAGCAGCATCGAGAAGATCAGGATCGAGACCCGGTTCGAGTTCGCGGCCCCCACGATGTACGTGTCGATGGCTCGCAGTACCCCCACCAGCGGCCCGCCGTGCAGCGTCCAGGCACCGATGTAGATGCCGGCCAAGAGCGCCGGGACGACCTGGCGCAGGAGCAGCGCGAAGAGGATGGCGATCACGGGCGGCAGCAGGGTCAGCCAGCCGGCGATGGCGCGCAGCTCGAAGCTCTTGCCGTCGGTGTACGCCCCCGGGGCGCGGACGACCCAGGGTCCGGTGCCGCGGTCGCCGGGTAGCTCGAGGCTCAGCGCGTCCCGGTCGGTCAGCGTTCCCGAAGCCACGACCTGGTTCGAGGTGTTGCGCACCTCGAGGTCCAGGGTGGGCGAGGGGAGACGATCGGTGGCAGTGACCGTGATCGTGGCCGTGAGCCCGTTGACGGCCACGGTGGGCGGCTTGACCGCGATCGGTGGCTCACCGGGCGTCGCCCCATCCGCGGCTTCGGCCCCCGTCTCGCCGATCGCGGGGTCGCCCGCGCCGCCTGACGGCATCTCCGGCGCCACGGTCGCATGGGCCGGCTCTTCCGTTCCGTCGTCCTGCCTGGCGCCGGTAATCGTCCCGGCGACGAGCACCAGCACGGCCACGAGGCAACCGGCGATCACGGCGGGCCACGCGCGGCGATGGCGGTGGTTGGAGGTTCGGGAGTGAGGCAAGGCTGGCACCGGTCGCGATGCTAACACGGCCTCCGCCGGTGTTGCGGATCAGGCAGAGTCGGGACGGAGCGCCGAATCGTGTAGCTCAGCGGGCACCCAGCACGAGGGCCGTGATGAGGATCGGTAGGTGAATCAGGGTGAAGCGAAAGACCCGCCGCGACCAGTCCCGGGCGACGTCGCGACGCAGACCCGGGAGCGCGAGGGCGATCGAGATGACGGAGAGGGCCGCTGCCACCACGGTGTAGGCCGTCCCGGCGACGCCGAGCGGTTGCGCGGCGACGCTGACCAACGTCAGCAGCAGCGTGGAAGCGAACAGGCAATAGCGCGTCACCCGGTCGCCGGCGACCAGGGAGAGCACGCGAATGCCGCCGCGGCGAAAGTCCTCCTTGAGGTTCAGTGAGATCGCCAGGAAGTGCGGTAGCTGCCAGCAGAACAGGATCGCGAACAGCAGCATGCCCTCGGTCGAGACGCGGCCGGTCGCGGCGGTCCAGCCCATCAGCGGCGGCAGGGCGCCGGGCACGGCACCGACCGGGAGGGCCCAGGGGGTGACGCGCTTCAGCGGCGTGTAAACCAGCACGTAGCTGATCAGCGCGGCTGCCCCGAGCGTCACGGTCAACGGGTTGCTCACGACCGCCAACACCATCAGGGAGAGAGCGGCCAGCGCGATGCCGAACACCAGTGCCAGGCGAGACTCCATCCGTCCCGCCGGCAACGGCCGGTCCCGGGTACGCTCCATCAACGCGTCGATCTCGACCTCGATCCAGCAGTTCAGCGCGTTGGCCGCCGCCACCAGACAGGCGGTGGCGAGCACGAACGTTGCCGCCGAGAGCGGGGCGATCGAACGGTCGCCCATCCAGACGCCGATGCCCGCGGTGAAGATGACCAGACCCGACAGACGTGGCTTGCCCAACTCCACGAAGTCGCGGAAACCGGCACGGCGCGCAGCCACCGTCGACGGAGCCGCCCAATCCGCAAATTTGACCGGGTGTCCCATCGGCCCACAAATATAGACCATCGCGGCGTGACCTGCCTCGCCGGACCCGGCGGGACTTGATGCCGCCGGCGGAGGCGGTAAGAATGTTTCGGCACGGGGCGGCATGGTCCCGAATTTCGGCGGAGGAGTCGGCGATGAAGAAACTGTTTCTGGCCCTGGCGTTGGCGGTGGTCTCGGTGGCGGCACCCGGGATGTCGGCCCAGGAGAACGATAGCTTTGCCGACATCCGTCACCTGATCGAGCGCTACGAGTCACCCGACCGGGACGAGTGGCAGCGGCCGCTGGAGATCCTGGCCGTGCTGGCCATCCGCGACGGCGAACACGTGGCCGATATCGGCGCAGCTACGGGGTACCTCAGCGAGCGGCTGTCGATCGAGGTCGGTTCGGGCAAGGTCTACGCGGTCGACATCGACCCCCGGATGATCGAATACATCGAGCAACGCGCGGGCCTGCAGCGGGCCCCCATCGAAGCGATTCTGGCCGAGCCCCACGATCCCAAGCTTCCGGCCGGTGAGATCGACCTGATCGTGATCCTCAACACCTGGCACCACATCGACAAGCGGGTGCGCTACCTGGACAAGCTGAGGCAGAGCCTGAGCCCCTCCGGCCGCGTCGCCATCATCGATTTCCGCCGGGGCGAGCTGCCGGTGGGCCCCCCACCGAAAGAGAAGCTGTCCCGCGACAAGGTCGTCTCGGAGTTTGCGAAGGCGGGCTGGGAACTGCGCTCCGAGAGCGTCGCTCTCGAGTACCAGTACTTCCTGATCTTCTACCCGAAGAGCAAGTAGCCGGGTTCGGCGAACCGCTCGACGCGGAACGCGGAGAGCACCCCCTCGCGCCATCCGTGCGCCGGCAGGCCCGCCTTGACCGACAACTCTTCGAGCAGGCGGTCGAGATCCCAGCCCTGTTCCGAGGCGACCTGCGGGAGGAAGACCGCATGCCCGGACCCGCACCGCAGCTCCACCCCGTCCCGGCCGACAACGATCTGGCCTGGGTCGTTGAGTTCTCGTGGAGGGGTCAACGCCGAGATCTCCACGGTAACCGCCGGCAACTCGTCGACCGTCAGCGGTTGGAAACGGGGGTCGGCGACGGCGGACTTCGGGGCGGTCTCGACGACATTGAGATAGAGCGGCCTGGACGAGGTCACGTTGCCGATGCAACCGCGCAGAACACGGCGAGAGCGGTCGTTTGTGTCGGGTGCCTTGAGCGTGACGAACACACCGCGTTCCACCTGCATCGGTTCGGACGGTGGGGTCTTCGACAGCAGCTCCTGCAGGCCGGTCTCGCCGGCCACCGCATCGCGAATCGCCGTCCGCGCCAGACCCAGCAAGGCCTGCCGGTCGGTCCGGCTCAGCGCGATGGACCGGCTCACCGAAACATCTCGTCGTCGGCGCCTGCCGCGCGAAAGACGATGCTGGCGTAGGAGACGCTGAGGCTCCAGTCCCCGGAGATCCTTCCGGACGTATCGTACGCCGCCAGCTCCCCGGGCGTACCCGCGGGCAGCATCCGCAACAGGACCTCGATCGGCCCATGCCCGCAGATGGTGGCTCCCGTGCGCTCGACGTAGTCGGCGAATCCGTCCCGGTCCAGGGCGAGGATCCGCTCCACGGCGCCGTGGTCCAACTCGCGGATCCGCCGCGGGACGTCGGCGTGGAACGGGACGTAACCGAAACGCTTGCCGTAGTGAGTGAAATCGCTCGAGACGATCGTCAGCGCACCACGGTCCGTCAACTCCCTCAGTCCACGGGCGACCTGGTCGAGCGCCTGTCGCCCGCTGCCGGCCCCGATCAGCACCGGGACCAACGCAAAGCCGTCGGGCAGAACCCGTTGCAGGAAGGGGAACTCGGCCTCGAGGGAGTGTTCCGGGCGGAATGGCCCGTCGTCGATCCGGAAGCCGTCCTTTCGGCTCAGCTCTTGCGCGGCCGCTACCGACACCGGCATCGGACCCAGCGGTGTGACGTAGCCCGTGGACTCCGGGATCACCGCCCCCTCGAAGGCGGAGTAGTGGCTGGGCCCGATCACGATCACCGTCCTCGCCGGTGCGCCGCGCAATCCGGTGAAACCCGCCGCAGCCACCGCTCCGGAATAGACGAAGCCTGCGTGTGGAGCGATCACCGCGCGGATAGCGGGTCTCTCCGCGGCGCCGTCGCCACGCGCCGCGGAGAGCAGCGAGTCCACCTCGCTCGCGAGCGTCTCGCGGTCGTCGGGATACCAGGTGCCGGCGACGGCCGGGCCGAGAGCGTCCTGCGGCATGGGCGGCCCTCCTTCGGGATCAGTCCGGCGGTTGCAGATATTGCTCGACACGGGACGCGGCCTCTGCCGCGGTCTGCCCGCTGGTGTCGATGGTCAACGCCGCCTGGGCATAGATCTTCTCCCGCGCGCCCCACAGCGCGCGTAGCTCTTCCATCGCGTCCGGATGGTCCGCCATCGGACGCCGGTCGCCCTGACCGACGACGCGTTCCCAGTGCTCCTCGGGGGTTGCCTGGAGCCAGACGACGGTGGTCTGCTCGCGCAGCATCCGCCAGGTGACCGGATCGTTGACGATACCGCCGCCGGCGGCCAACACCAACGGGTCGGGCGCGGAGATCAGCCGTTGCAGCACGTCCCGTTCCAATCGCCGGTAGTACGCCTCGCCGTGCAGCTCGAACAACTGATCCAGCGGAAGGCCGCAAGCGTTGACGATCAGCGCATCCATCTCAAGGAACCGCACGCCCAGCCTTCGCGCCAGCAAGGGACCGACCGAGCTCTTTCCGGCGCCACGCAGCCCCACCAGCGCGACCCGCCGGCGGGGATCGGTCTCCACAACGACCAGCTCGTGAGTCGTGGTGCCGAGGGCCTCGGCCAGCGACTGAAGCCTCAGCAGCGAGATGTTGCCGTCGCCGGCCTCGACGCGCGCCAGGAAGCGGACCGACAGTCCCGATCGTTGGGCGAGGCGGTCCCGTGTCCAGGAGCGCTCGCGACGGAGCCGACGCACCCGGCGGGCGAGCGTTTCGAGTAGAGTATGAGAGCCTCGAACGGAGGGCATGGCTGCATTATAGTGCATAATATCAAGCCAAACAAGGCCGAAAATCTGCAGTATAATTCTTGGATCCGACAGCCGACCGGCGCGGTACAGGGAGAACCAGACGTTGGACACCCCAGAGGATCGTCAGATCATCTCGTTCGAGACCCATCCCGATCGCTACCGCCACTGGAAGCTGTCCGTCGACGGCGCGATCGCGCGTTTGACGATGGACGTGCAAGAAGACCAACCGCTGCGGCCGGGGTACGAGCTGAAGCTCAACTCCTACGACCTCGGCGTCGACATCGAGCTGCAGGACGCGGTGCAGCGCCTACGCTTCGAGCACCCCGAGGTGCGGACGGTGATCGTCAGCGGTGCCATGGACCGCGTCTTCTGCGCCGGCGCCAACATCCACATGCTGGGATCGTCGACCCATTCCTTCAAGGTCAACTTCTGCAAGTTCACCAACGAGACCCGGCTGTCGATCGAGGATGCATCGCGCAACTCGGGCCAACGCTACATCGCAGCGCTCAACGGCACCTGCGCCGGCGGGGGCTACGAGCTGGCGATGGCCTGTGACGAGATCGTCCTCATCGATGACGGCAACTCCACGGTCAGCCTGCCCGAGACCCCGTTGCTGGGGGTGCTCCCCGGCACCGGCGGATTGACGCGGCTGGTCGACAAGCGCAAGGTCCGCCGCGACCTGGCCGACGTCTTCTGCACAACCGCCGAGGGTGTGAAGGGCAAGCGTGCGCTGCGTTGGGGGCTGGTCGACGCGGTGGCGACGAAGAGCCGCTTCGCGGAGGAGGTGCTACGCCGGGCCCGGACGTTGGCCGACGCGTCTCCGGCGGCCTCGAAGAAAGGTGTCGAGCTGGCTCCCCTGGTGCGCAAGGCCGACCTTGACCGCATCGACTACGAGCACGTCAGCCTCGATATCGACACCGCGGCGCGCCACGCCACCCTGACGATGCGCGGGCCGTCTGCGGATCTGCCCCGGGACGCGGAGGGTATCCGCGAGCTCGGTGCCGGATGGTGGCCACTGGCGGCCTTCCGCGAGCTCGACGACGCCCTGTGCCACCTGCGCGCCAACGAAGAGACCATCGGCCTGGTGCTGCTGAAGACCGAGGGCTCGCTCTCCGCCGTGGCGGCGTTGGACGAAACGATGGAACGTCTCGCCGACGACTGGTTCGTGCGCGAGGTGCGGCTGCAGATCGCCCGGAGCTTGCGCCGGCTCGATCTGACGGCACGATCGTTCTTCGCCCTGATCGAGCCCGGCTCCTGTTTCGGCGGCACGCTGTTCGAGTTGGCCCTGGCCGCCGATCGCTCCTACATCCTCGACGACCCCGACAAACCGGTCGCAGTCGGCGTGACCCCGGCCAACGCCGGGCGTTTTCCGATGACCCACGGTCTGTCGCGCCTGGAGGTCCGTTTCCTGGGCGACACGGACCGCCTGCAACAGATCCTCGCCGAGCCCCGCATCTACGAGCCCGACGAGGCCGAGGAGGCGGGCCTGGTCACCGTGATGGCCGACGACATCGACTACGAAGACGAGGTGCGTCTGGCCATCGAAGAGCGGGTCAGCCTGTCGCCGGATTCGCTCACGGGAATGGAGGCCAGTCTGCGGTTCGCCGGTGCCGAGAACTGCGACAGCAAGATCTTCGGCAGATTGTCCGCCTGGCAGAACTGGATCTTCCAGCGTCCCAACGCGGTGGGTGAGAGGGGCGCGCTGACGCTGTACGGCAAGCCGGAACGTGCGTCGTTCGACTACAGGAGGACTTGATGCAGCTGTTCGAGAAGATCCCCAACAACGTCAACCTGTCCCAGAACCGGCGCCTGCAACGGGCCCTCGAGCGCTGGCAGCCGAACTACCTCAAGTGGTGGAAAGAGGCGGGACCGACGGACCACCAGGCCGATCAGATCTACCTGCGGACGGCGACCTCGGTCGACTCCAAGGGCTGGGCCAACTTCGACTACGTCAAGATGTCCGACTATCGCTGGGGCATCTTTCTCGCGCCTCCCGAGAAGGATCGCAAGATCCCCTGTGGCGACTTCCACGGCCAGGACGTCTGGCAGGAAGTTCCCGGCGAGTTCCGCAACGCGTTGCGGCGTATCATCGTCACCCAGGGCGACACCGAACCCGCAAGCGT
>Ga0255058_10000403_pt1 | contig 25781 bp, 19 predicted proteins | sample Cases_109_9_MG_FD_188637 | JGI IMG/M metagenome (GOLD analysis project Ga0255058, IMG submission 188637) | Seawater microbial communities from Amundsen Gulf, Northwest Territories, Canada - Cases_109_9 | ecosystem: Environmental > Aquatic > Marine > Gulf | place: Canada: Northwest Territories... | reverse complement strand
ACCAAGAGCGTACCATATACTATTTGCATGCTTAGGAATCGAATAATTGAAGACGCTAAGGCGCAATCGTTCCTCAAAAAATCCGCCTAATTTATTTTCTTTCGCCGGATCTGTCGGCACTAAGCTGGGGCGAGGGGTTTCTTCTTTTGGTAGTGGAACTTTAAGGTCATGTCTTTTAGCCACTGGATTTCACCCTACCTTTAAAGATCAATAAAGATGCTCCAAAAGCTAAAATTGTAAAAACCGTTATGATTATTGCACTTAAATAGCCAGCCTTATCACTATTGTTTATGCTATAGAAACCAGCTGCTTTCTTGGGGTCGACCTTTGAATGCTCTTCCTCACTATCGTGAGTCGCCTCTTTTTTAGACTTGTCTTCATTATTTTCCATCTTCCCCATGGCTTCTTCTTGATGGTCAGAAACTTCTTTAGGATCTATCGGTTGGGGTTGCTTTGCCTCAGGTTCAACTACCTTCGGCTCTGCTGGTTTAGTTTCTTGACCAGGTTCTTCGAGATGGATCTCACCAGTATGGCCAAAAGCCGTCTGACTTAGGATTAGACCTATAATCAGAGAGAAGATTAAGATTACTGCAATTTTTAGTACCACGTCTTTTACCACCTTAAAGGGTTGCCCCTATTTCTTTGATATTTGCTGCGAATATAGTATTTTATTATGTCTCAAGTATAAGGGCTGACCTCATAATATTCATTAAACTGCCTATGTTATATATCGTCATTTCCTTGCCATTACTTTATTTATACTGACATCTTTATGCAGCTAGAAACCAACAACACACTCTCATAATTGAATCCAATTTGAGGTCAAATTTTTGGAAGATTTATAAAATTAAGACTCTAAAAACAGATAGGTTTTTCTAAAAATATCGGGGAATTGGAAAAACAAGGTTCGAACTTCGTCCACTAGCCCCAATTTAATGATTAATTAAATAAATTTATTCTTCTATTCCTAATTCTTTCTTCGCTTCATTTAAACTTGAGACAATCTTAAAGTTCGGTAGTTCTCCGGCAGATATCTCTATTACCCTCGATATATTCTTATTATTTATTACCGCGATCACTTGGCCGTCATCCTCTCTATTAAGTTGTATCGCCAAAAAGATAGATTGTACTCCGGCGCTATCCAGATAAGTAGTCTCGGTTAGATCAAAGATGCATGACCTCGACTCGCATGCTTTTTTTACGACTGAATTCAACCGATCAGCGTTGTTATAATCCACTTCGCCATTCACGGTTATTATTGGAACCGGGTCTTTTTCAAACTTAATATCCATAACTTTCTCTTTATTTCCATTTAAACATCATTTAATACTGCTAGCTAGCTATATCGGAAGATTTTCTGTTTTAATAAAGCTATTTTTTCGTCGAATCTAAAGAAAGAGCGAGGATTGCTAAATCATCTGCAAAATCATTGTTTGAAAAAGATGCTACTTCATCATAAATTATCTTTAGAATTTTCTCTGTATCTACTTGTTTTAAATCTTTAATAGTCTTCATAAGTCTCTCTTCACCATAGAACTCTAGATCTCTTCGGGCCTCTGTTATCCCGTCGGTGTAGACAATTAATGTATCTCCCTCTACTAGCTTTGTCTGGTCTCCTTTATACTTTAAATCTTCTAATACTCCTAGAGCCGTATTTCCCGCATTAAGAATTTCGACATCGAAAGTTTTTTTCTTGATGATCGCCGGCAAATGACCGGCACTGCAATACCTAAGAAGTCCTGAGCTCTTCTCTAGGATCGCAAAAAAGACGGTTATAAATGAGAGGATCGGTGCTGTTTTAGTAATAACCAAGTTGGTTTTTTTTAATACTTCGCTAGGCGATAAACCCTGATAAGCAAATCCTCTTAGACTGTTTTTAACAACGGAGGTAAGTTCTGCCGCTTCTAAGCCTTTACCTGAGACATCTCCGACAGCGATCGCTACGTTGTCTTTATCAAGCTCATATAGATCGTAGAAATCACCACCAACTTCGGACTCTTCGACCGTGGCCGACCGGTAGATATTTGCAAACTCGATTCCTTCAATATCTTTGGGCAACTTAAGATGCGCCTTTTGAAGGACATCGGCGATTTTATGTTCTTTAGAGTAAAGACGAGCATTTTCAATTGCAAGCGATATAGACACTGAGAGCTTCTCCGCAAAATCAATCTCGGCTTTTGAAAACTCAGTTTCTGAATCATAGGTAAATAGAAGGCAACCCATTGTTTCTTCCCTTAGAAAAAGAGGGAGGGCTAAAATAGATTTTAGGTGGTAATCGATCATTAGCTGGCATCTTAGATGCTCGTTAGATTCGACTTTCTGACTAACAACCGGCTCTCTAGTTTTTGATGCAATAACAGCAAATTGGGCCTCCTCGTCTTTAAATCGGAACCCGATCAATTCAGATGGAAAATTGTATGAGTGCTTGGGAATCCAAAAATCTTCTTCTCGAAGATAGATAACACTTTTATCGCAACCAATAACCTTGCTTGCCTCACTTATAACTCCTTCCATTATTTTGTCAAAATCAAGGGTTGAACTTATTTCATCATTGATCCTATTAAGGGAATCGCTAAGTTCTTTTTCCTGTTTCACTTTTGTAATATCACTGAAGTAAGCAGAAATCCCGTCAGGACGCGGATAAACTCTAACGTTCATCCAAGTTTTTAATGGCTCGTAGTATATTTCATATGACGCAGTGATTTGTTTTTCTTTAACTTCCCTAAATTTATTACCCTCTGGAGTGTCAACAAAATCCGGAAAAACTTCCCAAAAAACGTTTCCGATAAGCTCGTCACGTTTTTTCCCCAGAATTTGCACAGCTTTTTCATTGACATATATGTAACGCCACTCGTTATCAAAGGCAATAAAAGCATCGCTTATGCTCTCTAGGATACTTGTCTGTCTCTCTCTTAATCGTCTCTCTGTTTCTTCCGCACTCTTGCGATTAGTGATGTCGCGGACAATTCCGGTAAAGTAAACTTGCTCTTTAGTTTTCCAAGTTGAAATGGACATTTCTATTGGAAACTCGCTTCCGTTCTTTCTTAAACCCGTCATTTCCACTGTTTTGCCGAAAATCTTAGATTTACCTGTTGAAATTAGTTTATTAAATCCTTCTTTGTATCCTTGTCGAAGTCGCTTCGGCATCAAAATGTCGAGCGTCTTACCATTTATTGTCTTAGCTGAATAGCCAAATATTTTTGCTGCGGCATCATTCCAATGAGTTATTTCTCCTTTACTATCAACAGTGACGATGCCATCTGAAGCAGATTGAGTAATTGTGCGATACCGCTCTTCTTTACTTTTTAATGATTCAGTCAATTGATCATTGTAAAGAGCAATCGCAAGGATCTCAGCAAAGGCTAAGGACACGTTAATATCATTATTTGTGAAACCACCCGGTTTATTGGCAAGACTGATTAAGCCCACAGCTTTGTCATTAAACATTAGTGGAGCAAACAGGATATTTTCAATCATGAAATGACCCGTTGGTATAAGTTTCGTCCATTCACTCTTGGCAAAATCATTTTCGTATACGGGCTTACCACTACTGTATGATTTTTCACATAGTCCCCTAATAGGCACAGGAAGGCTGGTATCGACATTGCAAGTATGGTCGCCAACATCTAAAACAACTTCCTTACTTTCTTTGCCGTCAGCACTTTTGAGAGCGACATAACCAGTAGTCGCACCAATTAAATTTTTGCATGATTCATAGATAGCTTGTGACGCTTTTTCGAAATCTTGGTATTTAATTACAGCCTTGGAACTTTCTAGTAAAGCAGCTACTTCTTTATGCCGCTCTCTCGACTCTTTATATGACATTTGTAGTTCTTCAAAGCGTCGTAGTCGCTGGATTGCAAGACCTATTTCCGGCCCAGCTGCCTCCATCGCCTCAACTACGACAGGCTGAATCATGTTTTCTTTAGTATCGGCCATATGAAGAAGTCCAAAGATACGATTCTCTTCTCTGATTGGAACCAGAAAGACCGATTCGTAACCATGAATATTGCAGGCTCTTTGAATCTTTCTTTTTTCCTCTTTAGAGATTTCACTTAGAAGATCTGAGACTGAATTTGTTAGAAAAGAGCCCGATTTTGTATAATATGAGAGGTTTGGATCAGTAGATCCTTTTATAACATCTGTACAAACACAATCATCTAACTCAATTGAAATATGACTATTCGATTTAGAAAGATCTTCTTTGAAACCAATATGAGCCCTATACGGGCTACTACCATCTTCTTCTAAAAGACGTAGACCTACTGCACTGTGTCCGGTAAGATTTTGCGCCTCTAATACGAGTGCATTAAGAAGTGAAGAGATATCCGTATGCTGACTTGCAATCTTAAGTAAGCGCAGAGACACTAAGCATGCGTCATCTGATAGCTTGTTTTCATCGTTGATGCTAATTCTATGACCAGTTTGCTTTGCCATCCGATTATTAGTGCGTTTGTCAACCCAGCAAAATTTATTAGTCTTGTGATAAATTAGTATTTTATTAATTTAGATATTATTTATTTTTCAATTTATAAAAAGTACTTCAAGCTAGCAGTAATAGCTATTAAAGTAAACCCCCATTTAGGTGAAAGTCGCTCGAAAAGATACATTCACATATTATTTTTCCTTCTTCTTAGTGAGGCATTGAATAAGTATTCACTTCCTCTTCAGCTCATAGATTGTAAGGTTCTATGAAAAAAAAGAAGAAAATGTTCGATTCCTATTAGGTCCCTAAAAAAAGGATTTCAAAAGACCAGATTAATATCTTATCTTTTACTTTGAGCTAATAAATTTTCACCAATACTTAACTTATTTCCTATTATGTAAGTTCGAACTTCGTCCACTAGCCCCAGCAAATAACTAAATATCACATTAGTGGTATTTAGTTATTTTTTTGAGGATAAAAGAAGGATGAGAAGTTTATGCCCTTTAGGGTAAATCCTTCTCCCCCAGCAAGTGAAAGGAGTTCCTCCTCTTTTGAGGGACGCGTTTCACTTTTTGTGTTTGAGTCAGGATGAGAAGTTTATCCCCGAAGGGGAATCCTTCTCTCCCATTTAAAGTCGGTTCAATTAAGGGGCTTTTGTAAGTTTAGTCTTAATGCTACGTGTAAATAAATATTTATGGTTAAAGGTTGGAAAGATTCGTTTAAAACTGGTAATGAATTAATTGACAATCAGCATTATTATCTACTTGCCTCATTAGAAAAATTGAGCGGTAGTGAAAACAGTGATGAATCAATACTACAAATGCTTGATGATCTAATGGTAGTTTTAACGGACCATTTTACTGCTGAAGAAGTCTTAATGACTGAATATAACTATCCATCTGATCTTTCAAAAGAAATGATCACACAACATCAGAAATTTAAATCTTATATTCAAAAACGTATTTTTGACATTCATTCAGAAGATACGATAAACATACTGCCACTCCAAAAATACACGCTTAATTTCCTTCAAGAACATGAATTTGGGATGGACTTTGGTCTTGCGGAATGGATAAATCAAAATGGTGAACATAAAAAAGCTTCATAAGACAGGCTAATCGCATGCTAGCTAATCTTAAATAATAAAATATCTTCAATATTTAGTTTTCCTCTACTAAGAAAAGTTCGAACATCGTCCACTAGCCCCATTTGCATATTCTTAAATTTATTAATAAAAGAAGCCCCTTAGACTTCCGTTTGCGGCGGTGGTTTTTATCTCCCAAGGGGCAATTAATAAATTATCAATTACTATTAATGTAGTCAAGCGTTTACACGCTATTACTTATCAGAATTAAAATCTGGCCTAAAAAGAAAGTTAATATATAGTTCTTAAATAAAAACAAACAATAATTTAAAGATATATAAATTAGCAATATTAGCAAATACTAGAGACAGAAACGCAATTAAGATAACAATTATAATTTTTGAAGACATAGAAGGAAATATAAAAGTTAAAGATAGATCTTTTTCAAAAAAAAGAGATGTCTCGTTATTGCTAAAACGGACTGATACACGCCCTTTAAAATGATCAATGTAAACAACTTCGCCCGAATAAGATGAAAATTTGAAATTATTAACGTTACTTCTTATATATACTCTTTGACCAACCGAGCACTTCATAATATTTAATATCGGCAGGTAAGCAGCAGAACATAAAAAAAGCCCCTTAGATTCGAGATATCGCCGGCGGAGCGAATTTTGTATCTCCCAAGAGGCCAGTAATAAAATATCAATTACTGTTTAAGCAGTCAAGCGGTTATATGCTAATGTATATTTCATTTGGCAATTATCCCTTGACAACATGTATCCCTGTATAGTAAGCTAGGGCTAGATAACTAAGGGAGCAAGCATGAAAAAGTACACGATCAAACAGTTTAACGAACAATTTCCCACTGAGGAATCTTGCCTTGAGTGGCTTCGCCAAAAAAGATGGCCTGAAGATATCGAATGCCCATCTTGTGAAAAGACTAATAAATTCCATAGGGTTAAAGGTCGTAAAGTTTATGAATGTGCTTTCTGTGGTCATCAAATGTCACCTACTGCCGGAACAATCTTACATAAATCTAAAACTTCATTGAAATCATGGTTTTATACAATCTTTGTTATAGCTTCTACTCGTACTGGTGTTTCAGCTAAACAAATAGAACGTGAAATCGGTGTTACTTATAAAACGGCTTGGAGAATGTGTACTCTAATCCGCAAGATGATGAACGAAACTGGTATACAACTCTTTGGTCACGTTGAAGTTGATGAAACTTATGTCGGCGGTAAAGACAAGAATCGTCATGCTAATAAAAAATCTGGTCAACGTGGTCGTGGTGCTGGTGGTAAAACTGTTGTTGTCGGAATGATTGAACGTAACGGTAAAGCTGTTGCTAAAGTTACACCAGATACCAAGATAAGTACTATATTTCCGATGATAGTTGAACATGTACCTAATTCAACAACTGTGATCTATACAGACGAATTTAGAACCTACAACAATGTATCTAAATTAGGATACACTCATAAGGTCGTTCAACATGCCGCTCAAAACTATGTTTCAAGTGAAGCTCACACAAATAGCATAGAGAACTTTTGGAGTCATGTTAAAAGAGGGATAGATGGAACACATCATTCTGTAAGCCCTAAGTATCTACAAGATTATGTAGACTCTTATCTGTTCAGGTTCAATCGTCGTGACGATGAGACTCCGATGTTTGAGAGTCTTCTTGATCGGCTTCCTTCGACTTCTTATTCAACGACTCAGTAGAAGTAGTTACTACTTTTTTTAAGATGTCTTCAAAGGCATCTTTATCTAATGGTTTTGGTTTTTTATCTGTCATAGTTATGTACTTTCCTCAATCCATGTCCACGCATCTTTAGGCAACCATCCGCCATAATCTTTGGGATTTGTTTCAACAATTAAAAACTTCTGATTAGGCCATTTTTCCACTATCTCATTTTGTATATCCATGCGGGAACTATAAGAAACTATTAAATACGTCGAACTTAGAAAATGCCACCATTGAGTAACAAATTCACTACTTTTTATTACTTCATGAAGAGCAACGGCATCCGTTTCATGTGGGTCAAACGATAGTGAATATGTTTTTTTCCCGTTAGCCATATTAAGTAATTTCTCCCTCTAATTCGTAGCTGGGTTCTTCAGATGGCTTTACTTCCATCTCAGCTACCGTTATTTCTTTATCCTTTTGTCCTAATTTAGAAAGTTGCATGCCATATTTTTGAACCTCAGTAGAAGAAAGCATATGTGGTGCTTTTATGGCAAATAATGCATACATAACACCTGTAAATATCCAAAATATAATAGCAGGTATCCATATCCATATATGTCTAAATAGTAAGAAAACCATTATCGTAAAAGTATCTACTACCAAATTAGAAAGTAATAGTGGCGTAAAAGGATTTGTAGTTTTCGTTATTATCGTTCCTAAAAAATTAACTATTTTCCCAAAACCAGATGGATCATCCATACAGATATTATATCATCCAATAAAGCCACCTTGTTTATTACTATATAATTGTTTTAGTAACAACCAAGCGTGCTATAATAATTCTGCGGTACAGGCATCATCACCTTTCCGATGGTGGTTATAGATAGCATCTAATGATGTGTCTGTACCGCTTATTAGTTAGTAAGCATTTGACTGCTTGATATTTAGAAAGCTTTTGCTATAATAATACTGTTAGTTTATTGTGCCCCTTGGATAAAGCCTATGCCGCCTATTTAAAGTCTAAGGGGCTTTTTTTATGCCCTCTATTTGCAAGGGTGCTATTATATAAAGCGACCGGCTGAAATCGGGATCATTCTTGAAATACTAGGTTTTACCCCTATTTGTAGTTAGATTTCTAGTAGAGGGGGTGATTTAGTTGGTTACTATACACCCGTCAACGGGTACGTTGATTCAACAAGCTTCAACCGAGCTTGGTTACTTGGGTTTTTATTGGATCAACAGTATTAGTACCAATAGTAGTTCAGGCTAAAACTTTTTATGTCTGGATTACTCCCGAGGAAAGTCGGTCGCTTGCTAGTACATGTCGTTAAGGGATAATTGCCTTTCATTTTAATCTACAAGAGAGACCGGATCATTTAACCTTTGTAAAACTAAGAAAAATAGAATTATAGCCAATATGTAAGATGGATATTTACAAAATAGGCGAATGGATAAAAGAAAAGCAGAAAAATAATTATCATAAATATAAATGAAGTAATAGAAGGTAATTTATATTCTGAAGATAGATTTAATTCTGAAACAAAAATTGCATCATTATTTCTAAGTCGTACTAATGCATGATGAGTAACTTCATTAACATGAACGACCTCGCCAGAATATGATAATAGTCTAAAATTATTAACACGACTTTTTATATATACTTTTTGACCTACTAAGAAGTCCATAATATATATATCGACCTAAAAGTAAGCAGTCGTATGATTATTTGTCATTACTGTCCGGCACGATCTCCATGTAATCGAAACCGCATATCTGGCAGCAATTAGTTTAGAACTCCAATGTCTTTATTACTTCTTGTTATCCAGGTTCGAACTTTGTCCGCTAGCCCCAGCCAGAGAACTATTCGCGGGCATCTACTTCATCAGGCTGCGATAATTTTTCAGCTCGAGTACCTACGTGTACACTCACTGAGAAAATCTCTTGCCTTCCTTGTATCTGCTCCGAGAAAATCACTCTGGAACGTATTTGAAATTATTCCTAAATTATCGAGGGTTCGAATCCTTCTCCCCCAACAGAGAGACACCCATAATGGATGCCGACGGCGTCATCCTGCGGAACCTCTACGTGTCACATACACACCCATTCTCCCCTTGACTTTAACATTTAAAAGACTCCTCCGTCTTTTAAATGGAGAATAATATATTTTAAATTTATAATTATATTAATAATTTATTCTTTTTTGTTTTTTCTAGAATAAAAAGAGAAATTAATAATTAAACCAAGATTACCAGGTAGCTCTCGGTCAATAAGATGGATGATCAAAAGAGTAAAACTCGCCATACTATTCCGCATCTTGAAAAAATTGCGGAAATTATTCCTGATGCCATCATCAGCACTAATGATAAAGGTAATATAATTTTTTGGAATCCTCCCGCTGAAAAGATCTTCGGTTACACAAGGGATGAAATTCTTGGAAAAAACGTAACCACTATCATGCCAAAAAAATATATAGATGCTTATAAAAAAGGATTAAAGAATTATTTAAAAACGAACAAGGGAAATGTAATCGGCCAAACTGTCGAGCTTAACGGCCTTAAGAAAGATGGTAAAGAATTTCCGATCGAACTTTCACTTTTCTCTTGGATAGAAAATAATGAAATATTATTTACAAGCATCATTCATGACATAACATCTCACCGTCAAATTCTTGCCGATACAAAGATAGTTAACAAATTATCAGCAAAAATAAGTGAAAGCCTCGAGGTCGATGAGATCTTGGAAACCGCGCTTACAGAAGTATTAAAAGCATTAAAGGTAAAACATGGGTGTATTTACGAAATCGATCCTTCCGGCAAGCTGGTTATGAAAGTCCAAAAAAGATTAAACGATGATTTTTTAGAGGAAAAAAAGGAAGTTTTATTAGGAGACGGATGTGCCGGAGAAGCGGCAGTAAGTCAAATCTTATATGCTCCTTCCGAAAAAGAAAGAAATTTTGTTTGTGCCGATACCGAGAGACTCTTAGGGCTTGATTGTCTTGCTGCTATTCCTATAGTTTCCAAAGGCGTCACCCGAGGCGTAATGGAGTTTTTCGCACCCGTTCATCGACGTCTGTCTAAGCGAGAAAGGTGGGTCGTTAAGACAGTCACAAACCAGTTAGCGACTGTCTTAGAAAACGCCTATCTTTACTGGTCTCAAAAGAATACCGCCAATATTTTACAAGAAGCAATACTTAAGGTCCCAAAAGAAATAAACGGTGTAGACTTCGAACATCTATATTATTCTTCAATATCGGAACCGGCCATGGCTGGAGGCGACTTTTACGATATTTTTGAACTTGATAAAAATAATGTCGGCATTTTGATCGGTGATGTATCCGGTAAAGGCATTAAGGCAGCTACTATTACCTCTTTAGTAAAATACACTATCAAGGCTTATTTGTTTCAAAAAACTGATCCGCGCGAAGCATTGACAATGACTAATAATGTCATATTAAAAGAAACGCTTCCGTTTGTATTTACATCGGTTTTCGTGGGTATTTTAAATACTTTTACGGGCAAGATAACTTATAGTAATGCTGGACACCCGCCACCGATAATAAAAAAAGATACATCATCAACTTTTCTTCACCCCCAAGATCCCGTTTTAGGGGTAATCGCAGATCATCAATATAAAAATAAAGAATTTAAGCTTGGGAGTAAAGATATTCTCATTCTTTATACCGATGGCGTGACCGAAGCAAGACGAAATAGTGATTTTTATGGTGAAAAAAGATTAATAAATTTCTTAAATAATCTTAAAAATGAAAAAGGTATACCTGGTCAAATTTTGAATGAAATTAAATCTTTTAGCGATGACAATCTTGTTGACGATGTAGCGATTTTGACTTTAAGAACTTCATAAGAAGTGTTAGATTGCGAATTAAGTTACTGTTAAGTAGATTTGCCACGTTACCTCTCTAATTATGTGAGATTTCTCCGAGTTAGCTAGGTTTTGCTTGAATGATATCTCCCATATCTAGTTTTTTATAACTAACAAAAGTTCGAACTTCGTCCACTAGCCCCATGTTTACCAGTATATCTCCAAAAAAAATTAACTTTTTTAACCAGATAAAAACAATTACTTAACTTCTACTTTTCATAATTAAAATGACGAAACTTTTTTACATTTTACAGTCCAAAATGTAAACTGGAAACCAAGCTAATAGTAAATAGGGAGGGAAATGTCAGATTCGGAGGTTGACGATACAAATGAAGATAAAGATATCGATATAAATGTCGAGGGCTCAGAAAATAAAGATATAGAAGGTACGGCCATAAAAGAAACTATAAAAGAAGCAGAAAATATTACTAAAAATGTCGAGGGCTCAGAAAAGATGATATTGATTATGTCGACTTTGAATTTCTTACTGATAGACCCCTCAGTAAACCAAAAGAGCTTTCTAAATCAAAATTCGGTCATGCCGACATTGTTAATACATTAGTTAAAATTATAAGAAAATGCCCTGCACCTTTTACTATAGGATTATTTGGAAAATGGGGTTCAGGAAAAAGCAGTATCTCTAATGCTATCAAGCAACGACTAGAAATTGACAAAATCCCTGTCGTCATCTTCGATGTCTGGAAACATCAGGGCGATGCTCTTAGAAGAACTTTTCTGAATGATATTCTGTCACAACTGCAGAAAAAAAAATTCAATGCAATTGGTCAGTTTAAGCTCGATGACAGGCTAGAAAATGATATATCAGTCTCTAAAACTCCGCCTAGATACCAAATTCCTTGGCGAATAATTTTTAGTTACTATATTCCGGCAATTATTTATATTACATTTGGGTTTTCACTTGGGTTTATAATTTCCGACTGGCGATATCACGATCTACTTAAAACTAAACAATATTTGAACGCTTACTTGCTAGTCTTAGGATCTGGAGGAGTCCTAATTACTTTAACTCTTGTCACACAATCAATAAAAGGTCTATTTAATACCTGGATTTTTAGCCTAAATAATTTCTTTTCGTCCGAGTCCATTACTTATTCTATCGATAAATTTAAAGATCCTAAGCATTTTGAAGATGAATTTGGAAGACTTATCAGAACACTAAAAATCAAGCGATTGGTCGTCATCTTTGACAACTTAGACAGAGTACCCGACAAAAAAGCCCTTGAAGTATTGAGCACGATCAAAACATTTTTAGAACCAAAAGACCTTGAAATTAATAAAAAAGAAGTGGTTTTCTTAATACCGTGCGATGCTAATGCAATTCGAGCCCACATTAATAACATATATGGGACGGATAGAGATAATAAAGCTTTTGAAACTGAAGAATTCTTACGTAAGTTTTTCAACACAGTTTTAACGATTCCTGACTTCATAAAAACAGAACTCGAATCTTATGCGGGCGAGCAACTTTCCCTAACAAATGTACCGGCTCTGAATAATCCTAAGATTGCTTGGATAATCACAAAGGCCTACCGAAATAATCCTAGACAGATTATTCAATTTGTTAATATCCTTCTCGGAAATTATTTATTAATTAAAGAAAGAGAGGGAGAAGGGAAAGACTTTCATAAAAATTTCCTGAATGAAAATATTTTACAACTTACTACCTATCTTCTTCTTTCCGAATTATTTCCAGAAGAAATGAATGAAGTTCGCGAAAAACAAATTATTGACGTTATGAAGGCAGAAAAAAATCTAACAACACCTAAGAAAACCGAATTTCAAGATTTTGTAAATGAAACAAGCCTTCACATAAAAATAAAAGACATTAGAGTATTTTTTACCTTGAGAAGGTCTGAACTTGAAAAAATATTTGTTGGCATTGAGGACTTTTTCAGCAGCTGTGTAGACAATAAGGTAGATGAAGCCAAAGACTTCCTCCTTAAGATAGATCTAAAAACCAACAAAGAAGTTTTTAGTAATGTAGTAAAACAACGCCTTTACGACATAAGCAATGAAGTCTCATTAATAAGCACAATTTCAACTCTTCTCAATGCACTTAATGATATTAATGAAAAATTATCTGAATCTGCTTACGGAGAAATTTATGAACACTTAATAAATAAATTACCGAAACTGATTGACACGATCAAACCATCATCTTTATCAAACCAGATCATTAAGCCATTCCGTGGGTATCGACATCGCCTTATTTCACTTTGGCTAAACGTAATATATGATTTAGATAAAGAAAAAGGAGACCACTTATACAAGCCACAAAAGAACTACATCGAGGAAGTTTTCAACGAGCTTATTCCTAACCCTAAATGGATTTCAAACAAAAATAATAAGCTTAAAGAAACTATCTCTAATCAAATAAGTAACTTCTGGCCTTGGTTTCCTGAATTAATAATAAAATATCCAAACTCTCAATTAAAATTTCTAAATCAAAGCAGTATTGTTAATTTCATTAATACATTTGACCCAGATGACAATGGCACTTCATACGTGAGAGATATAGAACTCACTTTTATCCTTAACATCGATGAAACCTTGCTTAATGAAAGCCATTTTGCGTCGCTGTTGTTAAAGCTAAGCAAACTTCAAGACCACGAAAATAGCATTCCCTTTGATAATGAACGAGAGACAATCAAGTCAGACGTAGTTGATTTTACCCACGAATTCATAAAAAATTTCAAACAATATTTTTCGTCTATTGATCCAACTACTGTAGACCAATTAACAAATTCAGTCGTAGCCAGCGTATCAGGAGCACCCACTATTGATTCGCAGAAAATTTTTATTCCTCTACTTTTAGACTTACAAGAACTCTCATCTGATCAAACGAATCCAAATACTACAAATATTATTAATGCTTTTTTTCAATCCTCAAACGTTGACTCTCTAAACTGGGTAATAAAAAAAGCAAAACATTTAGACATAATTGAAAATTCACCCTTTTCTCAGATATTTGAAAATAGAGCACTTGCTGACCAAAATATTTTCGATAATTTCTATAATCAGCTATCAAACTATGCAAAATCTTCTTGGCTATCAAAATTATGCGACACTGATATTCATCGTTTACTGACAAAAATAGCTGAACTAAAATACAAATTTCCAAATAAACCAGAATTAACTAAGAAATTAATTTCAAAAACTGAATCCATTCCTGAACTCAACTCAAGACGTCAAATTTTCGAAGCCATTAATGAATTAAAATGTCCGGGCGACGCAGAACAAAAAAACAACTTAGCAGGATCAATCACACGACATTTATTTCAACCTGATCAAAACTATCAGCAAATTGGACATGACTCTCTCAAGGGCGCTAGTTATTTAAACAAAACTAGAAAAAGAAAGATTATTAAAGATGTATTTGATAATTTAAGAAAACCAGAGGTCGCTGAAAAATATCAACCTTTGGCCATTAGGTCAATATCCTTAGGTTACATTGATGGAATTTTAAACAATGAAGAGCAAAATGAGTTCCTACAATTCATATTTGAGGAACTAATAAAAAAATCAACCAATATTCAAACAATAACTTTTGGCTTCGATATACTTTCTTCCTTAAATCCTAAATATAAAGATCGAAATTTCAATTTTGAAGACATAAAAATAAGATACGAATCCGAAAGTGATGAAAATATAAAGAGTGCATTAGCATCCGGGCTTAAGAATTTAACTTTTAATGATTCAGATAAATTTACAAAATCCTACAAAGCATTTGTTGATTCCATCTAGACTTAAACAGTGTCAAATCTACTCCAAATAAGTAATGATTTTTGACGCATCAAAGTTCGAACTTCGTCCACTAGCCCCATTTGCATTTTCTTAATTCTATTATTAATAAAAACACCGTTTAAAAGGAAAGTTAACCTACTAATCTGAAAGGACGAAGCAGATAATTGGTTAATTAAACAAAGATAGCTTGCTAATGTATAATATGGAGCAAAGGTAGAAGCTGTTCTTATAGGAGGTTATAAATGAAAATTCCTGAAAAAAATATCAAATATGTTGATATACCTGAAGTGTCTGAGATATATGCGGACACAATGACAAAGATCGAAGCTGATGGACGAGGTGCACGCATTGAATTTAGTGTAACAAGAATGGATGATATAAAACCGCCTAAAGAAACTACGGCAAAGAGATATCCAGTTTGTCGGCTCGTACTTACTCCCGAGGCAGCATTAAAGTTACATGATAATCTTCAAAATATTGTAAATGCTATGCAAAAAGAAGGACTAATTAAGAGAGTCGAACAAGGTAAAGGAAATAAAGGAAAGGGACATTGAGAAGGTGTCCTTCTGTTGATCAGTATGCCTACGACATAAATTATTAATCTTCACTACTTACTTCAATTTCTTCAAAATCTAGACCATAGTAACCGCAGATCAGGCTGCAATTAGTTTAGAGCTCTGATGCCTTCATTATTTCTTGTAATCCAGGTTCGAACTTTGTCCACTAGCCCCATTATCAAAAAAGTTTTTAACGATTCGGCAGGAAAAAGATATAAATAAAAAGTAGTATCATCGTCCAACTCCAAATCGGCGTAGCCGAGCCAAAAAAAATCAAGATTAAACCAAATATTAGACCAAGGAGGGCTGTCGAATTTTGCTGTTTAATCTTAAATCTTCTCGTAAAAGCTATCGATAATGATACCATTCCTGCAAATAAATAAAACGTATGCATCGCATCGCTACCAGCATGAATTTCTTCAAAAAAATCGTTGCCAACATATAAAATAAAAAAAGCCCCTACAAGAAGTGCAGAGAGGCCAATGACATCAAGCGTATTTATTTTCCACCACTTTTTCTCGTGATTAAAATCCCCGATTCTCTGCATATATACAAGCCTGTCCATATCATAACCTCCAAGAAACAATGCTTAATTGTTATTTTAAATTGCGAAGATTATTTAATCAACTTGATAAACGGTTGAATGCTTAGTTTGCTTCCACTTATAAGAGTTCGAACTTTGTCCACTAGCCCCAATAATATTTAACATTTTAGTCCTGTACAATTAAATAACCGTCTTATTGTTATCTATCACATAAATATAAGCGCCCCTTAAACTATACTGGGCGCTTATAACGATCTATTAATTTAATAAGGAACTTCTAAGGGTTTGATTCTCCGTCATATCGATCTGAATTAGCTAGAGGTTTGCGGTCATCTTCAGCATAGAGTGTCTTTTCCTCTTCCTCTTTCTTTTCCTCTTCCTTTTTCTTTTCTTCTTCATCGTCTTTTGAAAAAATCATCTTTTCACCCCTTTCATCCTGGAGTTAGAAAACTACAAAAAAGGAATATCAACACATATATAACACAAAAAATAATTAAAACAATTTAAAACTAGTAAACGGTCTTTTTTTATAATTGAAGATATAATATTTGTCGTCAAGAAATTAACGAAGATTACCTAACAGACTATTACGTTTAGTCACCCCATTATGAGTTATAAAAGTTCGAACTTCGTCCACTAGCCCCATTAAGAATTCCACCCGTAACCGAAGAATACATTCAGTAATGAAGAGTAAAAATTTATTGCAAACGTTATTGAAACGACGATACCTAAAATGGCAAAGGTCTTTGTCTCTTCTTTATTGAATAAAGCAGCAAAGCCAATGAATATTGCAAAAATATAAAACAAAGAAAAAGAGTCACGTATCACGTCTAGCCACACATCGAGCGACATCAAGAATAACGGAGGCTCTCTGGGTATCGCGTCACCCGCTCTATAAGTACGCATATCTCTAACAATCAAGTCAATAATTATAAAAGCAAATATGAGTACTGTGGTAACTAGACTGATAATAAGGGACAACATACCCAAAGGTGGGCTCTTGCTTACAGTTACGCTCTCACTTGTTTTAGTTACCTTCAATCCACAGTTTGTACAAAAAGAAGTATCATCCCTAATTTCTTCACCACACTTTTTGCAATACATAACTGAATCCCCCAATAATAAACGCTACTTAATAAATTACCTTTTAAAGATAAATCAAGCAAGCGTCACTTAAGCTTTATTGCTCAAAAAAACATTCAGCTAATTTTTGTCAATAATCTGTCATCTACGTTTAATATATTGCCACTTAAAAAAGTTCGAACTTTGTCCACTAGCCCCAATATCCAAGTGCTTTTAATAAATTTTTTCTGTTTAGATGTTGTTTGTTAATAAACAATCCCTAATGATACAATTATTAACAGTGGTTGTTTATTAAGACTGATTAGATGATCTACTGAGCACTTTCTTAGATGAGAGGCTATCCTTGAAGTATAAGCCACCAATAATATTGATCACCCTGCTGGCCGTAACACTTATATCCTTCCTCCTTTTTCTTGGATTTCGATCACTTAGAGCGGCTGAAGATACGATTATTAGTGAGTACAATCAGCGACAATTAACTTTGGCTAAAGGAGCCGCCAAAGGAATAAATCAATATTTGGAAACCTTGACTACTGCAATGCTCTCATTAACACATGATGAGGGCATTCAAAATTTTGATGAAAAAGAAACTAGGCTTTTGCTCAATCACGCTTACGAAGATATGAAAAATCGAGGTGTAATGAATATAGGAACTATAGACCGAAATGGAATTTTTCAATTTGGAGTAACAGCCCCGCAAATGGAGGGCAGCGATATCTCATTCCGTGAATTTTTTAAGGAAACAAAAAATACATCTATTCCTCATGAAGTAGCGATTGAATTTATCGAACTAAAAGGAGAACATGCAGGAAAAAAAGGAGCCGTTATTGCAATGCCAATTCTTGACACATACTCTAGGAAACAATCTGCTGGCAAACAAGAGTTTTTAGGAGTCATTCATGTCATTCTTAATTTGAATTATGTGTCAGAAAATTTTGTGGCTTCCCTTCAGGCAAGCCCTGATGGTTACGCCTTTTTAATCAACAATAGTTACGACATTCTATGGTCACCTGATAAATCTATTTTTGGAACAAACCTCTTTGAAAAAGCTAACGATTTTCCGGAATTTCAAGATATCATCCAATCAATGGTATCGGGGAAATCCGATTTTGCATCATATTCTTTTTATAAATTCGATCAAAACAAACAAAAGTTTTCTTCAGACATTGACCAGCTAGTTATGTCCTATACCCCAGTCGAATTTGGTAATAAAAATTGGTTCATAGGAGTTTGGTCGCCAAAAGCTGATGCCATTTCTTTAATCGAAAGTTCATATCAAACGATGGCGGCTATAATTGGCTCAGTTATTCTTGTAATCATAATATCTTCAGTTGTTTCATATCAAACTATTTCAAGAAGTACACATAGGATAAGAAAAAGTGAGGAAAATTTTCGTCACATAGCAACTGTTCTCCAAGATTCATTCATTAAGAGTGTACCAAACATCAAAGGACTCGATTTTTGGATCGGCCATGAAACCGCCTTTGAGACAGAAAGAGTAGGCGGTGATTTTTTTGATATGTTCAAAATAGATGATAATCGAGTCATTGTCTTAGTTGGAGACGTGGCCGGCAAGGGTGTTAAAGCAGCAGGTTACACAGAGACCATCAGAAGCTCAATAAGGTCGCTTGCTCAGATCAACATTTCACCGGCTTTCATTTTAGAACAAGCTAATAAAGCTTTCATCTCTCAGGTGGCTGGAAAGAGCTTTGTAACTATTATCCTCGCAATGATTGAAGTTAATGATAATAAAGCTACATTTGTAAACGCCGGTCATCCACCCCCGGTCATTTTTGGCGAGAAAACAGAATTCATAGAGAGTACTCACGGGCTTCCTTTAGGAATACAAGAAGAAACTGCCTATCAAGAAGTACAAGTAAAACTAAAGGAAGGAACTGGGCTTCTTTTATATACAGATGGTCTGACTGAAGCAAGAAGAGGACGTGAGTTTTTCGGCCAAGATAAAATCCTAGAGATATTGCAAAGCATTGAGATAAAGCAATCCAGAGACGTCGTTGATAAAATGCTTTCTAGCGCCCGCGAATTTGCAAATGATAAATTTATTGACGATATAGCTATTCTGTCTCTTATACTTAAAAAGCGTGAAAGTTTTAATATTTAATTAGACAGTCATTATTCTTCATCTCTTAATTATTAACTAACAAGCCATCTCCCATTTTTTGTTTATTACAACTAAGAAAAGTTCGAACTTCGTCCACTAGCCCCAGCAAGTGAAGGGAGTTCCTCCTCTTTTGAGGGACGCGTTTCACTTTTTGTGTTTGAGTCAGGATGAGAAGTTTATCCCCGAAGGGGAAATCCTTCTCTCTGAGTCCCAAATTAACGTAATAACCCGTTAGATTATTTTTAAGTTCCGCCGTTTTATCGCCTATCGTTTATTAAATCAGCATCCGCTTAAATGCCTAGCCTGTGTTTTATTGCCAAACATTAAAGAGACTTCTTAAGCATTGTTTAATAGTTTACTTGTTTGGCAATAAAGGTAACCATCTGCTAAAAAAGCTACATTTTATTCTTGGGGGTAAACAAAGATGTATTTTTTTCAAAAGAGCGGTTTTAGGTTTTTATCCATTTCAGTCATTTTTTTACTAGTTTTTTCATCACTGCCTTTGTTCTTTCCGACCATGTCTGAAGGCAAATTAAACCGATGGTCCAGTATCGGTCCAGAAGGCGGTCAAATTAACGCTATCGCCATCTCTCCAAATTTCGCAAGCGATAAAACCGTATTCGCGGGTACCTTCGCTGGAGGGGTTTTTAAGTCTACGAATGGCGGAACCAGTTGGAGCGCCGTAAATACCGGCTTTGATGACTACGTTATAATTCAAGCGCTCGTCGTGTCTCCCAATTACTCTATCGATCAAACCATTTTCGCGGGTACCTTAATCCCGGGTATTGGACCCGCTGATGGCGGTGTGTACAAGTCGACAAATGGCGGAACCAGTTGGAGCAAGGTCAACAACGGCATTGACGAACTTAATATCCGATCACTTGCGATCTCTCCTACCTATGCCAGCACGCAGACGGTGTTCGCGGGCTCAAATTTAGGCGGGATCTATAAGACGAATGATGGCGGAGCGAATTGGAGCGCTGTTAATACCGGGCTTGGTGATCTTGATATCGTATCGCTGGCTATCTCTCCCTCTAATGTCAATACAGAGACAATTTTCGCTGGATCAGATAGTGGTGGGATCTTTAAAACAACCGATGGAGCGGCAAATTGGAGTGCTGTAAATAACGGAATCCCGGCGAATCCGGATGCTCGGAACATAAGGGCGGTCGCAATTTCACCGACTTATGCCACATCGGAGACGGTTATAGCCGGCTCATGGGGTGGTGGGCTTTTCAAGACGATCAATGGCGGAAGCAATTGGGGCACGGCAACCGCGACTGCTTCAATCTTCCACGCTCTCGCTTTTTCTTCGAATTTTGGCAGCGATCGATCTATTTTCGCCGGATCAGACGGGGGCGGAGTGCAAAAATCCACCGATGGCGGATCGAATTGGGTCGAAGTAAATAACGGTATAACCAGTCAATTGATCGTCTCAATGGCAACCTCCCCGAATTACGTGAGCGATCAGACCGTTTTCGCCGGCTCAGCAGGTGGTGGTGTATTCAAATCGACCGACGGTGGAGCGAGTTGGAGCGCCGTTAAAAGCGGCATGGTAGCGACGTCTATCTGGTCAATGGTAGATTCTCCTAATTATCGAAGAGATCACACCCTTTTTGCAGGCGTGTATGGTGGAATTTATAAATCTACCACTAAAGGAAGGACCTGGAACCCGGTAAATACCGGCCTTCCCTACGATGAAACACGGGCGTTGGCTATTTCTCCGGATTACGCAAACGATCAGACTGTTTTCGCCGGTCAATCTGGTAACGGGGTTTTTAAAACTGTTGACGGTGGCAGCAATTGGAGTACGGCTTCAGTTGGTCTTCCGGTTCCTTATATCGCTTGGGCTCTAGCAGTTTCACCAGGCTACGCTAGTACACAAACCGTTTTCGCCGGTTTGGTTAACGGTATCTATAGATCGGACGATGGCGGAACTAGTTGGTTCAACGCAGGTATAGGACTTTCTAATGCAACGATCTTGGATCTGGCAATTTCTCCATCTTTTACCAGCGTGGAGACGCTTTTTGCCGGCACGCGGGGTGGTGGAGTTAATATGACAGTTGACGGTGGAACTACTTGGAGCGCCGTAAGTCCGGGGGGTCAGACTTGGATCTATGCACTCGCCATATCACCAAATTACGCAAGCGATCAAACCGTTTTCGCTGGTACAGGTTCAGGCGGGGTCTATAAGACGACCGACGGCGGAACTACTTGGAGCGCCGTAAATACCGGTATTACTGATCTAGCGATAATGTCTTTATCGATCTCACCGCTCTATGAAAGGGATCAGACTATTTACGCGGGTACTGCGAATAGCGGAGTTTTTAAATCAATGGACGGCGGAACTACTTGGAGCACTGAAAATACCGGTCTTACTACTACCGCAATCATGTCTTTAACAGCCATTTCTCCTAATTACGGTAATGATCAGACCGTTTTTGCGGGTACATTTGGCGGTGGAATTTTTAGTCGTATGTTTGGTTTTGGCAATCGCCGTGCTTGGAATTCTGGCGTAGGAAATTGGTCTGCCAATGCAAGTAAAATGACAACTGGAGACTTTAATGGCGACGGTTTTGATGATGTGGCTATTCTTTATGGTTACAAATCTACTCGCCAGTCCCGTCTATTTGTATATATTTCAAACGGCGATAATACTTTCAAATCACCTATTATATGGTGGGACTCTGGACCTAACAATTGGGATTGGAATGGAGCAAAGCTGACTGGCGGAGATTATAATGGTGACGGAGCCACGGATGTAGGGATACTCTACGGCTATAAAGCTACTCGCCAGTCAAGGGCATTTGTCCTTACTTCAAATGGCGCCAACGCTTTCAATTCTCCCACTGTCTGGTGGGACTCTGGACCCAACAACTGGGACTGGGAAGGATCGAAGCTTACCAGTGGAGATTACAATGGTAACGGTGCGGACGACATGGGAGTGTTCTATGGCTATAAGACCACTCGCCAGTCAAGGGCATTTGTCCTTACTTCAAATGGCGCTACCGCTTTCAGATCTCCTACTGCCTGGTGGGACTCTGGACCCAACAACTGGGACTGGGAAGGATCGAAGCTTACCAGTGGAGATTATAATGGTAACGGTGCGGACGACATGGGAGTGTTCTATGGCTATAAGACCACTCGCCAGTCAAAGGCTTGGGTATTAACTTCAAATGGCGCCAACGCATTCAATTTTCCTACTGCCTGGTGGGACTCTGGACCCAATAACTGGGACTGGGATGGATCAATAGTGACCAGCGGAGATTATAATGGTGGCGGCATGTCAGAAATGGCCATACTCTACGGTTACCGTTCCACCCGCCAAGCGAAGGCCTGGGTCTTTTCATCAAATGGCACCAGTTTTGATTCACTTACAACTTGGTGGGACTCTGGAGCTAACAATTGGGATTGGCGACCTCGCCCTCTCGCAAGCGGTGACTTTAATGGTAACGGCAAAAGCGACATGGTCTATTTGTATGGTTACGCTAATAATCAATGCAAATTAATAGTCTTTAATAAAGAATAATCTCTAAGGATGTTTCTTGAAAGGAAGTTATAAAAGTAACTTAAATATAGGGACCAATGTAGTTGACCAAGGGTGTAGGAGAACGTTTTCCACACCCTTGGTATTGTATTTAAACAGAATAATAACGTTAGCTGTTAGTTTGCTCGACATTCCCTTAGTTATCTCCCCATTCCGGAATCACCGTCAGCATGGCCTATTAGGATTCCAGTTAAGTAGGCCATTATCTATAACTAATTCTTATTGCCAACATGTCGCTAATATTTAGATTGCTTCCACTAATACAAGTTCGAACTTTGTCCACTAGCCCCATTATTGAGAGCGTTAGACTTTGATAGTCCTAAAATGTTGTTTAAGAGGAGTAGGCAAGGGAAAGAACTTCCTACGACCTTGTACTTAATGATAGAAACATTAACTGATCTATAAGATTGTTAATTTTAATAAGGGGTAAATGAATTCCGTGATTGTGCAAATGAGAGGCCTTAGAGGTCTATTATTTGTATTAATTTTATCACTCGTCTTTTTATCACCTTTAATAATATTCCCTCCAGCATCTCACGGAGTGGTAGATCAATGGAGCGCGATAAATTCAGGTATAACAAATTTCAATATTTACTCCACGGCAATCTCTCCGACATTCTCTAGCGACCAAACAGTCTTTGCCGGAACCAGCGGCGGGATCTTTAAGTCTACCAATAATGGAAACAGTTGGAGTAATGTAACTGACGGTATCACTAATTCAACAATATTATCAATTGCTACCTCGCCAGCTTTCTCAAGCGACCAGACCATATTTGCCGGAACAGCCGGCGGAGGGGTTTGGAAATCAACTGACGGTGGTGCCAATTGGAGTGATGTAACTGACGGTATTACTGATGCGAATGTAGGCACTTTAGTGGTCTCCCCAACATTTAATGTCGATCAGACCATATTTGCCGGCGGCTGGAGCGGAGGGGTTTTCAAGTCAACCAACGGCGGAACTAGTTGGAGCGATGTAACTAACGAAATTACTAATCCTAATATCCGCTCGATGGTGATCTCCCCAACTTTCTCTAGCGACCAAACACTCTTTGCCGGCACAAACGGCGGCGGGGTTTTCAAGTCAACCAACGGCGGAACTAGCTGGAGCCCAGTTAATACGGGGCTTAATTTGATTAATGACTCGATGGTGATCTCCCCAACTTTCTCTAGCGATCAAACACTCTTTGCCGGCACCAACGGAGCAGGGGTTTTCAAGTCGACCGACGGCGGAACCAGTTGGATCGATGTAACTGACGGAATTACTAATTCGCGTGCACGCGCGCTAGTGATCTCCCCAACATTCTCTAGTGACCAGACCCTTTATACCGGCACTTGGGGTGGAGGCGTTTTTAAGTCAACCAACGGCGGGACCGGTTGGAGCGCTATAAATACCGGCATTACTAATTCTAATATCCGCACAATGGTGATCTCCCCAACATTCTCTAGCGACCAAACTCTTTTGGCCGGTACCTTTGGTGGTGGAGTCTTTATTTCCACTAATATCGGAAGCAGTTGGAGTGATGTAACTGACGGTATTACTAATTCAAATATTTACTCCACGGCAATCTCCCCGGCATTCTCTAGTGACCAGACAGTCTTTGCCGGCACCAACGGAGGGATCTTTAAGTCTACCAATAATGGAAACAGTTGGAGTAATGTAACTGACGGTATTACTAATTCAGTCATATTATCAATTGCTCCCTCGCCAGCTTTCTCAAGCGATCAGACCATATTTGTAGGTACCGGTGGCGGAGGGGTTTGGAAATCAACTGACGGTGGTGCCAATTGGAGCGATGTAACTGACGGTATTACTGATACGAGTGTGATCACTCTAGTGGTCTCCCCAACATTTAATGTCGACCAGACCATATTTGCCGGCGGCTGGAGCGGAGGGGTTTTCAAGTCAATCGATGGTGGCGAGAATTGGACCGATGTAACTAACGAAATTACTAATCCTAATATCCGCTCTATGGTGATCTCCCCAACTTTCTCAAGCGATAAGACAGTCTTTGCCGGCACCGACGGTGGAGGGGTTTTCAAATCAACCAACGGCGGAACTAGTTGGAGTGCGGTTAATACGGGGCTTACTAATTCGGATAATTACTCGATGGTGATATCCCCAACTTTCTCAAGCGATAAGACAGTCTTTGCCGGCACCGACGGTGGAGGGGTTTTCAAATCAACCAACGGCGGAACTAGTTGGAGTGCGGTTAATACGGGGCTTACTAATTCAGCTGCCCGCTCACTAGTGATCTCCCCAACATTCTCTAGCGACCAGACCCTTTATACCGGCACTTGGGGTGGGGGCGTTTTTAAATCAACCAACGGCGGAATCAATTGGAGCGCTATAAATACCGGCATTACTAATTTTGATATCCGTACTATGGTGATCTCCCCACCATTTTCTGGCAGTCAGACCATATTTGCCGGTACCTGGGGTGGTGGAGTCTTTCGTATTACTTATGATATCCCTCCGCCGGACAGCTTTACGGTCGATAAAGTCTGGAATTCAACAGGATACTGGAATGGTGATAAAAGTAAGTTGATATCAGGTGACTTTAATGGTGATAATTTAGACGATATCGCCATACTTTACGGCTATACTTCCACCCGCCAAGTGCGTCTTTTTGTTTATATAAGTAACGGGACCACTTTTGACTCACCGACTGCTTGGTGGGACTCGGGGCCGAATAATTGGGATTGGAATGGGTCGAAATTAACGTCCGGTGACTATGACGGCGACGGTATTTCCGATATTGGCATACTCGTTGGATACAAGGGTACCAGGCAGACCAAAGCATGGGTATTTACTTCCAACGGGACCACTTTTGACTCACCGACTGCTTGGTGGGACTCGGGGCCGAATAACTGGGATTCGAATGGGTCGAAATTAACGTCCGGTGACTATGACGGCGACGGTCTTTCCGATATTGGCATACTCTATGGATACACAAGTACCAGGCAGACCAAAGCATGGGTATTTACTTCCAACGGGACCACTTTTGACTCACCGACTGCTTGGTGGGACTCGGGGCCGAATAACTGGGATTCGAATGGGTCGAAATTAACGTCCGGTGACTA
>Ga0255058_10000402_pt1 | contig 25795 bp, 25 predicted proteins | sample Cases_109_9_MG_FD_188637 | JGI IMG/M metagenome (GOLD analysis project Ga0255058, IMG submission 188637) | Seawater microbial communities from Amundsen Gulf, Northwest Territories, Canada - Cases_109_9 | ecosystem: Environmental > Aquatic > Marine > Gulf | place: Canada: Northwest Territories... | reverse complement strand
TCCCGGTCGACCCGGCGGATGATGCAGGTGACGGGGGCGGCAATTCAAAAGGAGTGAGCCCAGCAAGCCGGACCACTGACCCAAAAAGCCACACCCCCGTCGCCGTCAGGTTAGCCGTCTACCACCGGCCCCGCCACCTGCAATATGAAATTCGATGGTAGACCCTAAGCGGCTATTTGACGTCATCACTTCGCTAGAAAACTTCGAAGATATCCGGAAGATTGGCCGCAAAAGCAGCATCCCCAGTGAAATGATATGCCTTTCCACCGCGAGCCTGCCAACCTTCAACGTTCTCGATCCGATTATCAATGAGTAGTGCGCGGCTCCGGTCCGACACGCTACCAAGTTTCTGTATAGCAATGTCGCATAGATCGCTCTTGTCCAGATTTTCTTCTTCCCACGATGTAACTATAATTTCGAATACCTCGTTCAGCTTGTAATTGGGGACAACCTCTTGGGAGAAAATGTCTGGGTTTATGGTCACGATCGCCTGTACAAGCTCACAGGAATTGACCGCGTCCATGGCATGTCCAAAGAAAGTCACATCCGCGCAACGGCGCTTCATAAATCCAGTTATGTAACCCACATCCGCGGACAGCAATCCCGCCAGATCACTGGCTACTCGATCTGATCCCACTCTACCGAGGTTCCAATTGATGCCCAATGATCCATCCCAAATGTGCCTCTTATAGATATCTGGCCAAACCGGCAGTTCAGCAGGCGCCTTGATCATCCAACTTTCGTCGGCCAAGGTGTCTCCAAAGTCCCATAGGACGCACTCAATCATATAAGTCTCTCGATCCAAATCGATGGAATGTTAGCAGCCTTACGCGACACGGCAAAAAAAAGATCCGCCATTTCTGTTCCTGTATGGCCGGTTATGGCTACACGCGGACATGTTGACGTGCCCGGCATTAAGTCCGAAACCCGGTGAGAAGCAGACGTCGCGTCCATCCGTGGCTAAGGTCTTTAGCAATGCCTTTTAGACGGCTAGGGACCTTGTCGCACTTTCGGCGGTCTATTTGTCGTCAAGTAATGTCGCACTTTCAACAAACAATGATTTCTAAAATATTGAAATTAAACAATAATTTTAAGCGGCTCGGGACCCAGAAACCCCAGCATCAGGGCGACCAGCAGGGCGATCGGCAGACCTCTTATGTCGGGTCTGCTCAAAACCGAACCAAACGCCCGATCAGGGCTCCGCCCGGTCTGGCATAGGACACGATCTTGATCGTAACGGTCCGGTCCTTGGTTCGGGCCTCGTAGATGCCGCCGGCCTTGAGCTTCCGGCCGAGCGCCTGAAAGTCCATCACAGGCCCCTCGATAGGGAGGGAAAGCGCCGGGCTCACGCCGTCACGTGGCTTGAGGTCCAGCTAGTCGCCGGTGGCGGCGGACGCGAATGTGAAAACCGGTGTCGTGGAGAAGATCTGTAAAGGCGCCGCGGTGTCGGCGTCATTGCGGAAGACCACCACACCGCTGGCCGCGGCCTCCGACCGGCTGAGCTCCACCTGGCCGCCGTCGCAGTCGACGGTCTCGCGCTGGGTTCAACCGCCGGTCACGACGGACGCGCGCTCGCCGACGACGAGGGTGCCACCGGAGACGGTCTCGCGTTCGCAGGACCGCAGGTAGCCAAGGACGATCGTCTGGTCGTCGTCGAGCACGACCTCGTCACCCACCCAGAGATAATCGAAGGCGCGCACACCGACGCCCTCGGACACCTCCTCGACAACGGCCGCCGGAGCGGCGTTTTGGGCCGTCGCCTGCCCACCGCAGATCGAAAGAAGAATGAGTGCCGCCGAGACAACGGCAAAGGCCATAGGGCATGAACGGTCTCTTTGGTGCGTCGAGCCAACCATTTGCCGATCTGTCTTCGCCATGGACTGTTGCATCCACCTTCGATTACACACCGCCCAGGCGCAAAGCACAAAATAGCAAGCGGGAACCACCATCCCCGATGCGGAGGTCGGCCCGCCCGGCCCGGCGTGCTGACCTTGTAACACCGACCTTTAGAGGCTAGCCTCAAGGCGCACGCGGGGGAGCGGCTACTCGACGCCTGCAGGGAGCCAATTGGACAAAATCGATACGCGCCAAGCTGCCGGCCGCCGCTGATGCCCGTTGGAAAATCGGCCATGAAACAGACCAATAAATAGAAATGGCTAACAGGGAGGAGATGACCTGATGCATATTTTGAACAACCTCAAGCTCGCCGCGTCGGCTTTGGTCCTTACCGGCCTCTTGGCTGGTGCCAACGCGGGCGAGGCGACCGCGGACCGGGTGAACTGGAAGATGGGGAGCGCCTTTCCCAGCAAGCTCGTTCAACTGGGCTCCGGCGGCGTCAATCTTTCCGAGCGCCTGGAAGCGATGAGCGGTGGCGACATCCACATCAGGTTTTACGAGCCGCACGCGCTCGTTCCGCCGTTGGAGATGTTCGATGCCATCTCCGCCGGGTCGCTGGATGCCGCCTGGTCGACACCCGGTTATTGGTTCGGCAAGGAAAAGTCGCTGGCCCTGTTCGCGGCCGTGCCGTTCGGGCCCAGCGCCGGCGAATATCTCGGCTGGATCTTCAACGGCGGCGGCCACGCCCTGATGGACGAGATCTACGCCAGGCACAACATCAAGTCGCTGGTCTGCGGCGTGATCGCGCCCGAGGCCTCCGGCTGGTTCCGCAAGGAAATCAATTCGACTGCCGATCTCAAGGGCCTGAAGATGCGGTTCTTCGGCCTGGGCGCCAAGGTCATGGAACGGATCGGCGTCTCCACCCAGCTCATCGCCGGTGGCGACATCTATCCGGCCCTCGAGCGCGGCTCGATCGATGCGACGGAATACTCCATGCCGGCGATCGACCTCGACCTCGGCTTCTACCAGATCGCCAAGCACTACTACTTCCCGGGCTGGCATCAGCAGTCGACGCTTTTCGATCTGATGATGAACATGGACAAGTGGGACGCCCTCACCGACGTCCAGAAGGTGCAGATCGAAACCGCCTGTCAGGCCAACATCGCAATGATGCTGGCCGAAGGCGAGGCGATCCAGTTCAGCGCCATGGCCGAGCTTGAAGCCAAGGGCGTCACGCTGCATCGCTGGTCGCCGGAGATACTGAGCGATCTCAAGACGGCGTGGAACGACGTGGCGGCCGAGCTTGCCGCCGAGGATGCCACCTTCAAGCAGGTTTGGGACTCCTTCACCGCCTACCGGGCCGGCTACAAGGTCTGGAAGGACCTGGGCTATCTGAACTAAGCCCGCCCACATGAGTTGAGGGGCGCCGGGGCGGCGGTAACATCTCCGCCTCGGCGCCTCGTCTTCGAGCCTCCGGCCTTCATCATTAGGGTGCGGATCGGGCATTTGCAGGCCGGGCTCGGAATTTGGGGGCTCCATGGGCGCGCTCGCCGCCATCAGCAATTTCATCGACCGCCTCATCGCGATCATCGCGAAGGTTGCCGCCTGGGCCGGGGTGGTGCTGATCGGCATCACGATTTTCGACGTCATCACCCGGCGGTTTTTCGTCCTCGGCTCGACCAAGCTGCAGGAAGGCGAATGGCATGCTCACGTGGTGCTGTTCACGCTGCTGATCGGCTATGCCTACATCAAGGATGCGCACGTGCGCATCGATCTCGTCCGCGAACGCTTGTCCGAGCGCACACAGTGGTGGATCGAGCTTTTGGGCTGTCTCTTCTTCCTCATCCCCTACTGCGCGCTGGTCGTTTATTTCTCCTACGACTTCACGCTGCGTTCTTTCCTCAATCAGGAAATTTCCGCCTCGGCCACCGGCCTGACCCATCGTTGGATCATCAAATCCTTCCTGCCGGTCGGCTTCACGCTTTTAGGGCTGGCCGGCGTCGCCGTGGTGCTGCGCAAGGTGGTAGAGCTGTTCGGTCCACCCGACCTGCGCGAGAAGGTGCATGAAATCGAAGAGCAAGAGGCCGAGCCCCTCGACAAGATCGCCCTCGACAAGGAGGGCCCGCACTGATGTACATCGAGGACTTCCTGCCTCTTTTCATGTTCCTGGCGTTGGGCATTTTCCTGTTCAGCGGCTATCCCGTGGCCTTCGTCCTGGCCGGCATCGGGCTTTCCTTCGGCTTGATCGCCATGGCCTTCGACCTCTTCGACTTCATCCAATTCTTCAACATCGCGCCGCGCATCTGGGGCGGCATCGCCGAGAACCTCGTGCTCACGGCGATCCCGATGTTCATCTTCATGGGTACCATGCTGGAACGCTCCGGCGTGGCGCGCGACCTGCTGAACTGCCTGCAGGTCCTGCTGCGCCGCGTGCCGGGCGGCTTGGCGCTGTCCGTCACCTTGATGGGGACCATCATGGCGGCGACCACCGGCATCATCGGCGCCTCGGTGGTGATGATGACCTTGCTGGCGCTGCCGACCATGCTTCAGCGCAGCTACAACACCTCTCTGGCAACCGGGACGATTGCCGCCTCGGGGACCCTCGGCATTCTCATTCCGCCCTCGATCATGCTGGTGATCATGGCCGACCTGCTGGCCCGGTCGGTCGGCAATCTCTTCGTCGCGGCGGTCTTTCCCGGGCTCCTGCTGGCCAGCTTTTATGCGCTTTACATCTTCGTCGTCTGCCGCCTGAAGCCCCAACTGGCTCCCCTGCCGGAGGGCCTGGGCGGACAGTCCAGGGTGGAGCTGGCGATAATGGTGTTGAAGTCCTTCATCCCGCCCATATTCCTGGTCTTCCTCGTCCTGGGCTCGATCCTGTTCGGTTGGGCGACCCCGACGGAGGCCGCCGGCGTTGGCGGCGCCGGTGCCATTCTTCTGGCCGCCTTCAATCGCCAGCTCACCTGGAAGGTGATGCGCGACGTGGTCGAGCGCTCGGCCCTGACCGGCGGGATGCTGTTCGGCATCTTCCTGGGCGCCACCTGCTTTTCCTATGTTTTCCGGGCACTGGGCGGCGACTTCCTGGTCGAGGATCTGATCAACTCCCTGGGCTTCGGCTCCTGGGGCCTGCTGATCGTGCTGATGGGGGTCGTCTTCCTGCTCGGCTTCTTCTTCGACTGGATCGAGATCACCCTGATCGTCCTGCCGATCTTCAGCCCGATCATCGAGGCGCTCGACTTCGGCGATCATGTGATGAAGTCCGAGATGGTCTATTGGTTCGCCATTCTCATGGCGGTCAACCTGCAGACCTCCTTCCTGACGCCGCCTTTCGGCTTCGCCTTGTTCTATATGAAGGGCGTCGCACCGCCCGAGGTGAGGATCCAGCAGATCTACAAGGGCATCGTCCCCTTCGTGCTGCTGCAACTCACCGGCCTTGGCCTGGTCATGGCCTTCCCCGACATCGCGCTGTGGCTACCGCGGATGCTGCTGGATTAGGGCCGGCGGTCAATCGGGCGAAGGCGCCGTCTTGGCCAGCCAGTCCGTCACCGCGGCAAGCCCGCCATCACCGCAAGGCACGTTCAGCGCCTTCAGGCTCGCCTCCAGCGCACCCAAGGTGCCGAGGATCATCGGCGGGTTGAGATAGCCCATGTGACCGATGCGGAAGGTCGTCTCGCTCAAGCGGCCGAGCCCACCGCCTAGGGACACCTCGAAATGATCGCGGCAATAGCGGCGGATCGCTTCCCCACCGACGGCCTCGGGGGCGCGGATGGTGGTCACCGTGTTGGCCCGTTCGACCGGCTCCGGCACGTTGAAGGCTAGCGCCCCGCCCTCCGACCAGGCCGCCACGGCGCGGCGCACCGCCTCGGCCAGACGGGCATGGCGGCGGTGCCCGGCTTCGAGCCCTTCCTCGGCGATCATGTCCAGCACCTCGCGCAGCCCGAAGATGAGCTGCAGGGCGGGCGTGCCGCAAAACCAGCGGTAGTGCTCGCGCTCCAAACGCCGCGTCCAGTCCCAGTAGTAGCGCTCGCGCGGGTTGGCACGCGCCGCATCGAGCGCCTTTTCGCTTGCGCCGACGAAGGCCAGGCCCGGCGGCAACATCAAGGCCTTCTGCGAGGCGGCCACCGCCACATCGACACCCCACTCGCCCTGCCGCAGGTCGACGGCGCCCAAGGCGGCGATGGCATCGACCATGAAAAGCGCCGGATGGCCCACGGCGTCCAGTGCCGCGCGAAATGCCGCAACGTCGCTGTTCACCGAAGAAGCGGTGTCGATCTGCACGAGCATGACCGCCTTGATCGCCCGCTCCCGGTCCCGCTCGAGCCTTTCCGCCAGCGCCGCCGGATCTGGCGCACGATGCCAATCGCCTTCGAGAAACTCCACCTCGACGCCCAGCGCCTTGGCCGCCTCAGCCCAGCCGCGGCCGAATTGGCCGGTCTCCGGCACCAGGACGCGATCCCCCGGGGCCAGGACATTGCTGATCGCCGCCTCCCATCCGCCATGCCCGTTGGCGGCGTAAATGAAGACCTGGCCCGCCTCGATCCGGAATACCGATTTCAGGTCGGGATAAAGGCCTTCCAGCATCGCCAGGCTGTCCGGTCGACTGAAATCGACGGCCTGGCGGTTCATGGCGTTGAGAACCCGCTCGGGGATGTTGGTCGGCCCGGGAACCTGCGTGAAGTGGTGACCGCGATGTAGCGTCATGCTCGACCTCGAAACCATCCTTAAAGGCGCTTAAGTAGGGCGCCACGCCGACCCGTCGGACTCGGGGTCGCCCACCTGCCCAATGGCTAGCCGCAAGTCATTGGGAAAGCAACCGCCGGGATCGGCAAGGGTCGTCTTCCGGAAATCCGCGGCCGCGGAGGCTCCACGGCGGAACTCACAGGGGGATGTGTGGATTGTATCGAGACGATACCTCCGGCTGTGTTATAAGGAGCATATGCACTCTAAATTTTAGCATGACCGGTGCCCTGGGCGGCGGCACGCGAAGGGGAAACTACGATGCGGATCTGGCTAGGGATAGCTCTTCTGGTGGCGCTGATGACGACGGCCGGCGTGGGCCGGCCGCTCGCCGCGGACCTCGACGAAGGGATTGCCGCCTATCGGGCCGGCGACTATGCCCAAGCGCAGAAAAAGCTCGAATCTCTGGCCCAGGGCGGGGACTTCAGCGCCCAGTTCTACATGGGCGAGATGTCCCTCAAGGGTCAGGGGGTCGAGCCCAACATCGATCAGGCCTTCGACTGGTATCTCAAGGCCGCCACGTCCGGCCATGCCCAGGCGCAGGCTAACGTGGGGAGCATGATCGCGCTTGGCCTGGGCGAGAAACGCGACATGGCGACCGCCTACTACTGGCTGATTCTCTCTGCGGTGTGGACCGACACGCCTCTTAAACAGAACGCTTTGGTCGCCCTGGGCGAGGTGGCGCCCCTCCTCACGCCGGAAGAAAAGAAAAGCCTCGGTGACGTGGCAGCGCGCGTCTGGAACGGCAACCAACAGGCGCCATGACCGGCGCGGCGCTCTAGCGTTTACAATGAAGAAGCGCTGCGCTATGCCAACGGCACATCACCACCAATCCGGAGGCATTCGGCCATGTCGATAGATTTTCAGGTCCAAAGGGACGTCCTGCTCGCCTTCACCACACCGATCGCGCAGGTACGGATCGGCGAGGCGGAAGCCATCAACAAGCCGCTGAGGGATGATATCTTGCGCCGGGCAGCCGATGAAAAGGGCCAGGTCCGCAGCAACGTCGGCGGGTGGCATTCGGGTGACGATATCTTCGACTGGCCGGTCGACGGCATATCGGTGCTGAAAGAGTCGGTCGAGCAGGCGATGACCCGGATGACCGAGCTGGTCAACCAGTCCCGGGCGGCAGAGATCAGCCAAACGCTAAGCGGCTGGGCCAATGTCTGCCGCGATGGCCACTATCACAAACCGCATTCTCACGCGACCTATCACTGGTCGGGCGTCTACTATGTGGATTCCGGCGCGGAGTCGGCCGAACATCCGCAAGCGGGCACGCTGGAATTCCAGGACCCACGAGGCTCAGCGGAGATGTCTGGGATGCCGGGCAATCCGTTCGGGCGTAGCATCGCGGTGAAACCGCAAAGCGGCACCATGGTGCTCTTTCCCAGTTGGGTCTTGCACTGGGTGAACCCCTATCGAAGCGATGAGCCCAGAATTTCGATCGCCTTCAATTCGCGGATCGATCATTTCCGCAAAGGCTGACTGCCGCCGCATCGCCGTAGGCGGCTCCAGACCGCCGGCGAAAGCGGCCCTATCCCCTCGCCCGGTCATAGGCTATGAAGAGCCATGACCGATAGCGAGCCACTTTCCCACCACCCGCTCTCCATGGAGCCGGTCGAAAGCGCGGCCCGTGCACCCGAGCCGGGACCGCTCGAGGGCCGCTGGACACGGCTGGAGCCTGTCGACCCCGGCCGCCATGGTGCCGACCTTTACCGCCTCTCCCACGCACCGGAAAGCGGCCCGGAACTGTGGGACTACCTGGGCTATGGACCCTTCGAGAGCGAGCCGGCCATGACCGCCTGGCTGGAGGGCTGCGCCGCCTCGCATGACCCGCTTTTTCATGTGATCTACGATGCGCAAGCGCGCCCCGCCGGCATGTCGAGTTTCTTGCGCATCGACCCGAAGAACGGCGCCATAGAGATGGGACACATCTGGTTCGCGCCCTGCCTGCAGGGCACGCGCGAGGCCACCGAGGCCATGTTCCTGATGATGAAGCATGCCATGGGCACGCTGGCGTTTCGGCGCCTTGAGTGGAAGTGCAACGCCCTGAACGAGGCCTCGCGGCGCAGCGCGCGACGGCTCGGCTTCGCCTACGAGGGGACCTTCTACCGCCACATGATCGTCAAGGGGCGCAACCGCGACACCGCCTGGTATGCTCTCCTGGCCGAGGAGTGGGCACCGGTGGAGGAGGCTTTCGAGACCTGGCTGGCGGCGGAGAACTTCGATCCAGAAGGCCGGCAATTTCGGCCGCTGCAAACCGGACGGAGCGGATAGAGCGCCGTCCGCTTCGCGGAGGCGAAAGTTGTGAGCGCCGTCCTCATCTGTTAACACCACTGCTTGTCCGTGGAACCGGGCGACCCGAGGCGCGCGTTCCGGCGTTGTTAGTTGTGCTTGAAGAGTATGTAAAATGCGTGGAGTACGTGGAGTTGTTGGGGGTCATCTTATCGCGCGCGGCTACTCGTGCGGATTGGCCTGCGCACTCTTTCTGAGCGTCCTTCTCGCCCTTAGCGCACAAGCGAGAGGGGGCGAGACCACCCTGCCCTACGACATCGCGGCGGACCTCGACCGAACCAGCCGCTCCATCGGTCCGCTCGCCTTCGCGCCCGCCGCGCCCACTGTGGCCGGCCGCGAGGCCCGGTGGCGTGCCGAGACCGCGATGATATCGGCGGTCGCCAAGTGGATGAGCCGCGCGCCGGACCGCCATCCCGAGATCGTCTCCTATGCGGCCTCGAAGGCCCCGGCTTTTCGCCCGGAGATCTTCTCCTACGCTACGAAAAACTTCCCCGGATCGGCCACCGCGATCCACCGCGCCGAGGGCTTGGCGCCGCCGCGGCCCGAGCCCGCCCCGGCCCGACAGACCAAGGTCCAGCAAGCCGAAAGGACAGCGCTCCCGCCCTCGGTGCCCGTGGCCGGAAAGCCACGACTGGTCAGCGCCGGGGCCGCCCTTGCCGCTGCGCAAGAAGCCCGCGCGAGCGAGGAGACCGCGGACCCCCCGCTACTGCGCTTCCACAACCCCTTTCGCCCGTGTCGGGGTGACTGTTCGCTCACCCTGTTCGGCGGCAAGTTCGTCGACACGGCCCTCACCGATATCCTCTTCAAGCCGACGGCGCCCTGGGACTGGAAGATGGGCGACATCTACTTCGTCAGCGGTGCCTTTACCCGCCCGGTCGCCACCCTCGGTGATTACCTCTCGGTCGACATCGATACCGGCGTGGGCAAAAGGTTCAAAGGGGCCAACGAGGTGGAGACATGGGTCGCCCTCTACCTGCGCTGGCTGGCCTTTCCCTGGGACCGGTACCTCGATACCTCCTTCGGCCTCTCGACCGGCCTCAACTATGCAAGCGGCACCCCGAGGCGCGAGGAGAAACGGGCCGGCGGCGAAATTTCGCCCATACAGCACTATTTCTCGCCGGAGGTTGTCTTCACCCTGCCGGACTTCCCGGATTATTCCCTGGCGATCAGGCTGCATCACCGCTCCAACGCCTATATCTTCGAAGGCGACGGCGGCTTCCAATATCTTCTCGTCGGCCTGCGGGCCAATTTCTGAACCGTTCCGGGGTCTGGTCGTGCAGAACGAACCGCGGGCCTGCGGTGGGGCGACCTTGCAACCCCGTCCTCCATGGGCACAATCGTCGAGGGCACGATGCGTTTCACCCCGGCCCACGTGAGGGACCTGTTATGACGAAGGGCAACAAGAGCTACATCCTGCATCGTTCCCTGCGCGCCGAGCTGCCGACCGCCGCCAGAGGCGAAGGCTGTTACCTGATCGACAGCGCCGGCAAGCGCTACCTCGATGCCTCGGGCGGCGCCGCCGTTTCCTGCCTGGGCCACAGCCACCCGGCGGTGATCGAGGCGATCAAGGAGCAGGTCGACAAGTTCGCCTTCGCCCATACCGCCTTTTTCGCCAACGAGCCCTCCGAGGCCTTGGCCGAACACCTGGTCACACGCGCGCCGACGGGCAAGGGTGCCGCCTATTTCGTCTCCGGCGGCTCGGAGGCGACCGAGACCGCGATCAAGCTGGCGCGGCAGTATTTTCTCGAGACCGGTCAGCCGGAGCGCCATCGTTTCATCTCCCGCTTGCAGAGCTACCACGGCAATACGCTGGGCGCCCTGGCCGTCGGCGGCAACATGTGGCGGCGCGCGCCCTATGAGCCGCTGCTGACCAAGGTCAGCCACATCGAGCCCTGCTATGCTTACCGCCATAAACGCGACGACGAGAGTGAGGAGGCCTATGGCATTCGCGCGGCCGAGGCCCTGGAGGCGGAGATCGAGCGCCTGGGCCCCGAGACGGTCGCCGGTTTCTTCGCCGAGACCGTGGTCGGTGCCACCGCCGGCGTGGTGCCCCCGGCACCGGGCTACTTCAAGAAGATCCGCGAGATCTGCGACAAGCACGGCGTCCTGATGATCCTCGACGAGGTGATGTGTGGCATGGGCCGCACCGGCACCCTTTACGCCTGCGAGCAGGACGGCGTCGCACCCGACATCGTCACCTGCGCCAAGGGGCTGGGCGCCGGCTATCAACCCATCGGCGCGGTGGTCATGGCGGAGAAGATCTTCAGGGCGATCGAGGAAGGCTCCGGCGTCTTCCAGCACGGCTTTACCTACATCGGCCACCCGACGGCCGCCGCCGCCGCGCTGGCCGTGCAGCGGACCATCGAGCGCGAGGGCTTGCTGGCCAAGGTGCGCGACAACGGGGTGATTCTAAAAGAGGCGCTTGCGGCTCGCTTCGGCCAACACAGGGCGGTCGGCGATATCCGCGGGCGCGGCTTCTTCATCGGCCTGGAGCTGGTCGCCGATCGGGCCAGCAAGGAGCCCTTCGACCCGGCCCTGAAGGTCAATGCGCGCATCAAGACGCATGCCATGCGTGAGGGGCTGATCTGCTATCCCGGCGGCGGAACCGCCGACGGCGAGAAGGGCGACCATGTGCTGCTGGCCCCGCCTTTCATCTACCAGCAAAGCCACATCGACGAGCTGGTCGACAAGCTTGGGCACGCCATCGATGCGGCGGTGGACGAGGCCGAGGCGGCGGAGGCCGGCCGATGAGCATCTCCGACCAGGCCCCCGATTGGACACCGCTTATCGTCGCCGTGGCTCCGAACGGCGCGCGCAAGACCAAGACCGATCACCCGGCGTTGCCTATGACCGCGCCGGAGATCGCGGCGGCCGCGGAGGATTGCCTGGCCGCAGGCGCGGCGATGATCCATCTGCACGTCCGCGACGGCGAGGGCCGGCATACGCTCTCGGTGGAGGCCTACCGCGAGGCTATCGGGGCGCTGCGCGACCGGCTGGGAGACAACTTGATCATCCAGGCAACGAGCGAGGCGGTCGGCGTCTATGAGCCCGAACAACAGATGACCATGGTACGGGAGCTGAAACCGGAAGCTGTAAGCTTGGCGCTGCGCGAGCTTCTGCCGGCGGGTGCGGACCAGGGACCCTTCGCCGATTTTGCGCATTGGGTAGCGCAAGAGGCGATCATGGCGCAGTGGATCCTCTATTCCGCCGACGACCTGCGGCGGTTCCAGGACCTGCGCGCGCAAGGCGTCATACCCGACGACAACGCGGCTCGTCTCTACGTCCTCGGCCGCTATAGCGTCGGCCAGCGATCGGAACCGGCCGACCTGCTGGCGTTCCTCGCCGCGGCCAGCGGCGACGACCCTTGGGCGATCTGCGCCTTCGGTCCGAAGGAGGCTGCGGCGGCGCTGACCGCGGCCGCCCTCGGCGGTCACGTCCGCGTCGGTTTCGAGAACAACCTGCAGCTGCCGGACGGAACGCTGGCGCCGGACAACGCGGCATCGGTTGCCGCCGCCGCCGCGGGCGCCAGGGCGATCGGCCGTCCGCTCGCCGACGCCGCGCAGGCGCGGGCCATCTTGCGTACGCAAGTCGGCGCCGCCTGAACGCGCAAGCCGCCTGAACGCACGAAGAGCGTCGGCGATATCCGCCGCTCACTCTCCATTGCGTAATTTCGAGATTTTATTCGACGTGCAGTGGGCGAACTCAAGCGCCCGGGGTCAGGCCCGACGACGCTCCTTTGCCTTCGGGCGATAGTTGCTGGCCAGCAGCTTGAAAAGTGGATAGCCCACCAACACGGCCATGCAAACTACGATGAACCCGAGGAATATATCACCGACCATCAACGCCTCTCCCTATTCTGGTGTCCAACAGGAAACGTCGACTGCCCTGCAAGCGCGGCAGACTATATCACAGCATTCGCCTAAAATTGACTCGCGGCGTTTGCAAAAGACCTATGCACACCTCGCCGCCGAGGCCAAAAACTCCCTCCCCTCAATGTATTAATACTTTTTATTCAGAGCCTTTTCCCGAGCCTAATGCTGCGCTGCACCATACGCCGTTTTATCCCCTCCCGGAACCGCCGTGAGTTTTGGTACTATAGTGAAAACAGCTGTTTAAGGTGATTCGGTCAGCCGCTCTCCAGGCCCCTGCCGGACCGCCGGAATTGCTGCGGTGCACCACGAGTGCCGCGTTAACGCTCTTTCTTAGGGAAACATTATGAGCTTTCCCCGCACCTTAGCGCCCTGACCAGCCCGAGCCGATGCCCATGCCGCCCATTGACGAGCACGACCTGGATCTACTGCCCGAGGAGGAACCCGCCCAGGCGGGCATCCTAGCGAAGACCCTGCGCAATCTGGGCGTCGTCGCCGTCGTCTGTGTTACCGTTTCCATGGTCGTCGGCGGTCTCAGCGAGGATATGCAGGAAGCGGCAACGAAGGCCAACGAGGCGATCGCCGTCAATGACCGTAACGCGGCCGGAGGCGACGTCGATAGCGCCGCCGCCTCGGAGCTGTTGATCCGTGCCAATGGGGCCGGGCATTTTCTCATCGATGCCGACGTCGGGCGGGCGAAAATCCGATTCCTCGTAGATACCGGCGCGACGATGGTCGTGCTATCGCCGGAAGACGCCCGGCGGGCAGGCCTATCCGAAGACCGCTTGAATTTCTCGCGCGAAGTCAGCACCGCCAACGGCAACGTTCGCGTCGCGCCGGTGACCCTCAGGAAATTCAAGGTCGGGCAAATCGTACTGCGTGACGTCGAGGCCGTGGTCAACAGCGCGCCGATGCGCGTATCGCTCCTTGGCATGAGCTTTCTCAGGCGCCTCGACGGCTGGCAGGTCAAGGGCGACAAGCTCTACCTCGCCTGGTAGGCAAGCACCCCGCCGCAAGGACCGCTCAAAGCTCCGGCATGACGAAAGGCCGAAGGGTCTCGAAGGCCTGCGCGGCACGCAACACCAAACCATCGGCATAGAGCGCACCGACGATCTGCAGGCTTGCCGGCAACCCGGCCGAAGTCAGACCGCACGGCACAGCGGCGGCCGGTTGCCCGGTCATGTTGTAGGGATAGCTGAACGGCGTCCAATCTATCCAGCGCCGCATGCCGCTGCCCTGCGGCACCTCGAGCCCGGCCTCGAAGGCGGTGATCGGCATGGCGGGAGTAAGCAGGAGGTCCCAGTCCTGGTGAAAGAGGCTCATGGCAAGCTGGAAGTCGCGCCGCCGGGCCCCTGCCGCGAGGTAGTCGATCAGTGACAGCTCCCCACCCGCGGCCGCGATTTCGAGAAGACCCGGGTCCATCCCGGCTCGCTCGTCTTCGCCGAAACGGCGCATCAGGTTCGCCGCCCCGGCATACCAGAGAGCCTCGAAGTCGCGTTTAAGGCTCTCCGGCGCGGGCGGATCGACCTCCTCCACCTCGGCCCCCAGCTCCGCGAAGCGTCCGGCCGCCGCCGCCACCAAAGCCGCGACCTCGGGATCGACCGGATGTCCGCCGAGCGACGGTGAGAACGCCACCTTCACGCCCGCGATCCCCTCATCGAGACCGTTGGTATAGTCGTTCGCCTGCTCGGGCAGCGGATGCCAGTTTCGCGGATCGGGCTCGGTGATGGCGGTCATCATGGTGGCTGCATCGCGCACCGTGCGGGTGATCGGCCCGACATGGGCCACGTTGCCGAAGGGGCTCGACGGATAGGCCGGGACCAGGCCGAAGGACGGCTTCAGACCGAAGACACCGGCGAAAGCGGCGGGGATGCGTATCGATCCACCGCCGTCGGTGCCGACATTGAGCGGGGCGATGCACGCGGCGGCGGCCACGGCCGCCCCACCGCTGGAGCCACCGGGCGTCTTCGCCGCGTCCCAGGGATTGCGGGTCACCCCGCTCAGCGGCCCGTCGGTCACGCCCTTCCAGCCGTACTCCGGCGTCGTCGTGGAACCGATCAGAACGGCGCCATGCTCACGCAGGCGCGCGGTGACCGGCGCGTCCTCCTCCATGGGTGCCTGACTTGTCGTGTGCGAGCCATAGCGGCAGGGCCAGCCCTCGGTTCGGACCAGATCCTTGATCGTCGCCGGCACCCCGTCGAGGCGCCCCTTGGGCGTGCCGACCTCCCACCGCTCGGCGGAGCGCTGCGCTTCTTCCATGGCCCCTTGGCGATCGATCAGAACGAAAGCGTTGAGGCGGTCCTGCAGCGCCTCGGCCCGCTCCAACGACGCCTCGACCACCTCGAGCGGGGTGAAGCGGCCGTCACGATAGCCGCTTACGAGTTCCACGGCGCTCATCTTGGTAACATCTTCGTTCATCGCACATCGGGTCCCTGATCACCGGTTGCCGAATAGTTAGGCACGAGTCGCCGCATTTACCAAGCGTGGGCCGCCACCGATTGCGCGAACCGCGGGCCCTTGATCTTCGTGACCGATTTGCCTATTGGCTGTGGCGAGAGGTCCGATGGCGAGCAAGGATAGAGCCTTGAAAACCGATGTGAAGGTCCGACTCTATCAGCCCCGCGATCTGAGCGATTTAATGGTGCTGTTTCGCGACAGCGTGCATCGCATCGCGCGGCGCGACTACACGGGCGCGCAACTGGCGGCTTGGGCGCCGGCCGATCTCGACCGGGGCGCCTGGGCGAGGCGCATCGAGGCGAACTACGCTCTCGTGGCCGAGGAGAAGGGTGTGCCGGTCGGCTTCGCCGAGCTGACGGAGGGTGGCCACCTCGACATGCTCTTCGTGGCGCCGGACCGGCAACGACGCGGCGTCGCCCGCGCCCTGCTGCGGGCAATCGAAGCCCAAGCGGCGCACCGGGGAAGGCGAGGCCTGACGACCGACGCGAGCCGCACGGCAAAACCCTTCTTCCTCAAGGCCGGCTTCCGCCTCGTCGAAGCTCAAGAGGTCCAACGGCGCGGCGTGGCAATCCAGAATTTCCGCATGGAGAAGAAGATCTAGCGGGGAACCCAGTTCTCGCGCACTTGCATCTCCGAGAAACCGACTTTCAGGATGTTGCGATAGGAGTGCTGCGGGTCGCCTGGCACCTCCTCGCCGGTCTCCGTCAGGATCATCCGGCAGCCCAGCGCGATCGCCTTGTCGAGACGCGCCACCAGGAGCGCCGTCTGACAGCCGCGCCGGCGAAAGTCCGGGTCGGTGGCACCCCAATCGGTCCAGCCTATCCCGTCCTCGACGAAAAGCGCCCCGGTGCCCGCCGGACGCGCGCCGTCGAAGGCCATGAACAGGTGCCAACCGGGCGCGCCGCAAAGCGCCGCCGGCAGCGCCGCGGCTTGTGCGCTCAGCCCGAAGCCGGCACCGGCGATGAGCCCGAACGCCTCGGCATGCTCGGGGCCGATCTCGCGAACGCTAAGCTCACAGCGGTGCGCCGGCGGCGGCGTAGGCCCACGGGTGAACTTCATCCAGCCGCGATACTTTTCCAGACCCTCGGCGGCGAGCCATCCCCTGATCTCGTCTTGCGGCTGCGCCGCGGGGTGGAGGTGAAAAAAGAAACGGCCGACGCCGGCCTCACGATAGGCCGAGGCCACGCGGGCCACCGTCTCGCGCCGGGCCGGTTGCTCGATGCCGAGGCCCAAGACACGGTTCAGCAGGATCGACGGCTCGCGGCGTGCCAGCGAGACCAGGACACCGTCGACCTCGTGGCTCTCCAGACCCAGGGAATGCTTCAACTCGGCCGGTGCCGCCTCGTGCAGGGTCTCGAGCGCCCGCCGCTCGATCTTCTCCGACGCACGGGTCTCATCGCTCATCACGCCCACCAGGCCGGCGTGCCGGCTTCCAAGAGCACGACCTCCCCGCTGCGGCAGGCGATCAGCAGGTCGACGACGCCGACAAACAGACCCGTTTCGACGACGCCCGGAATGGCTTGGAGTTGGCGCTCGAGCCCGGCCGGATCGGCGATCTCGCCGAAACGGCAATCGTAAAGAAGGTGACCGTCGTCGGTGCACAAGGGCTCCCCGTCCTTCAGGCGCTGGGTAACCTCGCCCGCCAAGGACGCAAGCCGCCGCGCGGTCGCCGGATGACCGAACCGGGTGACCTCCACCGGCAGCGGAAAGGCGCCCAGCCGGCGCACGAGTTTCGAGGTGTCGGCGATGTAGATACGCCGGGCCGCATGGCTCGCCACGATCTTCTCGAAGAGGAGGGCGCCGCCGCCGCCCTTGATCATGGACAGATCGGGCGCCACCTCGTCGGCGCCGTCGACGACCAGGTCGAGGGCCTCGGTCTGCTCCCAGTCGGTCAGCGGAATGCCGTTGGCCACGGCCAGATCGAGGCTTTGTACCGAGGTAGGGATGGCCGACAGACGCAGGCCTTCGGCGTGGATCCGCCGACCCACGGCCTCGGCGAAGAAGCGGACGGTAGAGCCCGTACCCAGGCCAAGCGCCATGCCGTCTTCGACCTCGAGGGCCGCTCTTTCACCCACCAGCCGTTTTTCGTTATCCTGGCTTGTCATGACCTCTCCCCAGCGAAGAGTTCCTAAGCCCGGCGCGGCGACTTTGCAACATGGCTCGACAGGCTAGAGGACCTTTCTGAACTGCGCCACCAACCAGTCGACCTCTTCGGTTTCGATGGTCAGCGGCGGGGCGATACGGATGACCTGCTTATGGGTCTCCTTGGTCAGCAAGCCAAGCCGCATGAGCTCCTCGCAGATCGGCCGCGCGGGACCGGCCTCCTTGCGGATCTCCACGCCGACGAAAAGCCCGCGACCGCGTATCTCCTCCACCTTCACGGTGTTGATGGCTCTCAGCTGCTCCAGGAGATACTCGCCCATGGCCTTGGAGCGGGCGGCGAGATCCTCCTCGACGATCACGTCGAGAGCGGCATCGCCGACCGCGGCGGCCAAGGGGTTGCCGCCGAAGGTCGAGCCGTGCTCGCCCGGCTCGAAGAGCCCCAGGATCTCGCGCCGCGACAGCGCCGCCGAGATCGGATAGACGCCGCCGCCCAAGGCCTTGCCGACCACCATCATATCCGGCTTCGCGTCGGCCTCGTGCTGGTAGCAGAAAAGCTCGCCCGTGCGCCCCAGACCGGTTTGTATCTCGTCGAGGACGAACAGCACGTTGCGTTCGCGGCAGAGCTTGCGGGCCGCCGAGAGGTATCCCTCCGGTGGGATCAGGATACCGCCCTCGCCTTGTATGGGCTCGAGCAGGAAGGCCACGGTCCGCTCGGTGATGGCCGCCTCCAGTGCCGCCAGATCGCCGTGCGGGACCCAGACGAAACCGGGCGTGAAGGGGCCGAAATGGGTGCGGTAGGCCGGCTCTGAGGAGGCGGAGACGGCGGTGATGGTGCGGCCGTGGAAGTTGTGCGAGCAGACGATGATCTCCGCCGCATCGTCGGCCACGCCCTTGACCACGTAGCCCCACTTCCGGGCCGCCTTGACCGCGGTCTCGACCGCCTCGGCGCCGGTGTTCATCGGCAGCGCCAGATCCATGCGCGTCAGCTTGCAGAGCTTTTCGAGAAACGCTCCCAGGCGCGCGTTATGGAAAGCGCGCGAGGTAATGGCGATGCGCCCGGCCTGCTCGGTGAGCGCGGCCAGGATCCTGGGATGGCAATGACCCTGGTTGACGGCAGAGTAGGCGGACAGGCAATCGAGGTACTTGTTGCCGTCGGCGTCCCAGACCCATACGCCCTCGCCCCGCTCGATGACGACCGGCAGGGGATCGTAGTTACGTGCCGAGTATTGCTCGGCCTGGGCGATAATCGCATCGCTGCGGGTCATGCACTTTCTCCTTCTGGGGCTCCCTTTGGGCCGCCCTTTGGCCGGCGGTAGAGGATCTGCTTGCCGAACAGGCTCTCGGTCAGCTCCACCACCAGCTCGGCGGTCGCGTTCTTGTGGTCGTAGGCTGGGTTCAGCTCCATGATGTCGAGCGAGCCCAGTAACCCCGAGTCGTGGATCATTTCCATGCAGAGCTGCGCTTCCCGATAGGTCGGCCCGCCCGATACCGTCGTTCCGACTCCCGGCGCGATGACCGGGTCGAGAAAATCGACATCAAAGGAAACGTGAAGATGACCGCCGCGCCGTGCGATCTCGTCGAGGATTTCCTTCATAACGCTTTGCATGCTGCTCTCGTCGAGGCGCCGCATGTCATAGACGGTCATGGCGCTCTCCAGCACCATGCGCTTTTCCACCGGATCGACCGACCGGATCCCGAGTTGGATGATATCGCCGCTGTCGACCGCCGGAACCTCGTCGCCGAGAGAGGTCAACTCCGCCGGGCCGAGGCCCGTCAGCACCGCGACCGGCATACCGTGGATGTTGCCCGAAGGTGTGGTCTGCGGCGTGTTGAAATCGGCATGCGCGTCCAGCCAGAGCACCGTCAAGGTGCTTTCACGCTCGCGGCAGTAACGTGCCACGGCGGCAATCGATCCGATCGACAGCGCATGATCGCCGCCGAGCAGGATTGGCAGCTCGTCGCGCTCCAGCGACTGGTAGAAGGCATCGCGCACAACACGGCACCAATAGGCGGTCTCCTCCAGGTGCCGATAGCCTTCGACCGCGTTGCTCCAAGGATTGACCGGGCCGGCCAGGTTGCCCCGATCGATGACCTCCAGGCCGCGCGCGCGCAGCGCCGCCTGAATTCCGGCCACGCGCATAGCCTCCGGCCCCATGGAGCCGCCGCGATGTCCGGCTCCGATATCGGTCGGCGCACCGATCAGAGCTATGGTCTTATCCGTGGTCATCTATGGGACCCTTTGACTGCAACCCGTCCCCGCGCGCCATCCCGCACAGGCGACCGCACCAATGTCGTGCCGGCCGTCGACTCCAATATGGCAGATCGCACGCCGAATGACTTATCGAAGACCGGGTATTCGCCCGTAGATTATACCGTAACTTCTCAATCAACCCGCAGATTCTGCTTTCCCCACTCACCCTTCCTCGCCAAACTGGGAGCAAGATGAAGAAAAAACATCGTGGAACAGTGAGGTTATAGGCACGGCCTTATCGAATTTCTAACAGCAGAACATTTCACAGGCATGTCAAAGCTGCACTGGATGAGGCGTGAGCCCGCTGGGGAGGTGTAGGGTGAGCAACGATGTCAAACTGGACCAGATCGATACGAGAATTCTCTCGACCCTACAGGCCAATGCCCGCATCACCAATCACAAGCTGGCCGAAACCGTGGGCCTATCACCAAGTCCCTGTTTGCAGAGGGTGCGCAAGCTCGAAGGTGCAGGGCTGCTAGGGCCCTATCTGGCACGGGTCGACCTGGACAGGATCTGCCGCAACGTCACCGTGATCGCGACCGTGACGCTGAAGACCCACGAGCATCAGGACTTCAAATCCTTCGAGGCGGCCGTCGCCGATCTTCCCGAGGTAGTCGAATGCTTCAAGGTTTCAGGCGCCTTCGATTACTTCCTGCGCTTCGTGTGTCCGGACCTGGCGCGCTATCACACGCTTTCCGAGGAACTGCTGAAGCACGGCCCGGGGATAGCTCAGATCTCCTCGCACGTCGTGCTGGACCGGACCAAGGAGTTCCGCGGCTACAACCTGGAACGGTTGCTTTGAGGAAGGGGCCAAGCCGGACGACCCCAAAAACCAAAGCCCCCGCCTAAAAAAGCGAGGGCTGAAGCCAAAACCGAAATTTATTCGGCGTTCAGCTGACCGCGATTCCCACAGCGATGAGTGCACCGAAAACCACGACCAACACGATCCATGGATTCTTTTTCACGAAGGCCATCTCTACAATCCCCTTAGGAGCTTCCGACGTCACATTGCGGGGCGGCGACTTTAGAACCCTGGAGCCACACATACCATTTATCTTCCGCCGCCCCACGTCAAAGACTATGTCCACACCTGGAGAAGACTGTAAATAAACAATTGATACTAATCGTATTTTTTGTAAATATTTTACAATTTGCTTGTCAATCTCGTGAAATTAGCGCCGGTGGCTCAAAGCCGAAGCCCTCCTCCCCTCGGCCCCTTCGCCGCTATGGCCCGGCCACTCGTGTTGGAGCCTTGCAACATCGGACCACTTGCTATATCGGCACTCGAATACCGGCCCTCCATGGCCTCCAGCCCAAAACCGGCGTGCAAGGCACGGCGGCGACGCTTCGTTTGGACCTTACCCCGAGGCCGAACGACGGAACATTGAACGTCAGGTACAGCGGATGACGGCCGAGATACTGCTGGAGCTTCGTGACCTAGCTAAGCGTTTCGGTCCCATCGCCGCCGTGGACGGGTTGAGCTTTTCGGTGCGGCGCGGCGAGGTTCTGGGTTTTCTGGGACCCAACGGCGCCGGGAAATCCACCACCATGAAGATGATCACCGGGTTCCTGACGCCCAGCGAGGGAACCGCGATCGTCGCCGGGTTCGACGTAACCAAGGCCCCGCTGGAGGTCCGGCGCCGGGTCGGCTACCTTCCCGAAGGCGCGCCGCTCTATGGCGAGATGACGCCGAAGAGCCTGTTGGAATTCGTCGCGCGCGTGCGCGGCGTTCCGGCCGCACGGGCGCGCGAGCTTATCGACGCGGCGGCCGAGCGCCTGCAGCTGGCGAGCGTGTTCCACCGGCCGATCGAGACCCTGTCGAAGGGCTTCAAGCGGCGGGTCGGGCTCGCCCAGGCAATCCTTCTCGACCCCGAGGTGCTAATCCTCGACGAGCCGACCGACGGTCTCGACCCCAACCAGAAGCACGAGGTCCGCAACCTTTTGTCGGACATGGCCGGCGACAAGGTGATCGTCATCTCGACCCATATCCTGGAGGAGGTCGAGGCGGTGTGCAGCCGCGCCATCGTCATCGGCAACGGCCGGGTCCTGGCCGATGCGCCGCCGCAACAACTGCAGGCACGCTCGCGCTACCACGGTGCCGTCACCTTCGTGATCGCCGCGCCGGCGGCGGAGAGCGCGGCCAGCTTGATTGGACACCTGACGGAGGTGGCGCAGGTCGAGACCCGCGAGGCCGCCGACGGACGCGTGCGCCTCACCGCCTTCGCCAACGGGTCGGGCGATACGCTGGGGGCGGTGCGCACGGCCTTGCAGGACGCCTCGCTCGGCGTGGAGGAGATTTTCCAGGAGCGTGGCCGCCTGGATGATGTCTTCCGCCAGTTGACGACCGGAAATACCGAGCCGGGAGGGGCAAGCACATGAACGGGGTCGGAGGAGTGACCGGATCGGCGGCACGCATAGCGGCGCTTTGCCGGCGTGAGCTGCAGACGATTTTCACCTCGCCGCTCGCCTATGTCTTCATCGTCATCTTTCTCGGCCTCACCGGCGGGCTGACCTTCTTCTTCGGCGGTTTTCTCGATCAGAGAACCGCCAGCCTCGATGCCTTCTTCCGTTTTCATCCCTGGCTTTATCTGCTTTTGATCCCGGCCATCGGCATGCGCCTGTGGGCGGAGGAGCGCAAGACCGGGACCATCGAATTTCTCCTGACCTTACCGGTTTCGACCGGCGAGGCGGTGGTCGGTAAGTTCCTTGCCGCCTGGATCTTCGCCGGCATCGCCCTGGCGCTCACCTTCCCCATCTGGATCACCGTCAACTACCTGGGGACGCCCGACAACGGCATCATCGTCGCGGCCTACCTTGGAAGTTGGCTCATGGCCGGCGCATTTCTGGCCATCGCCTCGTGCATGTCGGCGTTGACCGCCAACCAGGTGATCGCCTTCGTGCTGGCGGCCACGGTTTCCTTCCTCTTCTTGATGAGCGGCCTCGATCTGGTGCAGGCCCTATTCCGCACCTGGGCCTCCGAGGGCCTGCTGCAGGCCGTGGCCGGCTTTTCCATGCTGGCGAACTTCCAGGCCATCGCCCAGGGCGTCATCGACCTGAAGGCCGTCGTCTATTTTCTCTCGCTGATCGGCGTTGGCCTGATCGTCAACACCTGCCTGGTCGATATCAAGAAGAGCGGATAGCGGAGACGGGCGGATCATGGGCAAACAAGGAAGATACCTCAACGAGCAGGCACGCAGCTTGGCCGCCATCGCGTTGGCACTGGTCATCTTCGTCTCGCTCAACGTCTGGGCCGGGCTGCAGTTCGGCTCGCTGCGCCTCGACCTTACCGAGGAGCGGATCTTCACTCTCACCGACGGAACCCGCCAGGTTCTGGCCGCGATCGACGAGCCGATCACGCTGCGCCTCTACCAGTCGCGGAAGCTTTTGGAGTTGGGGCCGTTCCTCACCGCGCACTCGAAACGGGTGAACGAGCTGCTTGATACCTACCGCCGGCTGTCGGGCGGGAAGATCCATATCGAGCGCTACGATCCCGAGCCCTTTTCCCCCGAGGAGGACCTTGCGGTCGGCGACGACATCCAAGGCATCGCCGTCGGCGACGGCACACAGTTCTATTTCGGGCTGGCGGGCGTAAACTCCACCGACGACCATGTGGCGATCGGCTATCTCGCGCCCGAGCGTGCGAGCTTTCTCGAGTACGACCTGACCCGGACCGTCCATGACCTGGCCAACCCCGAAAAACCGGTACTGGCGATCCTCGGCGACTTGCCGTTGCGCGGCACGCAGATAAACCAATTCCGCGGTTGGGCGGTGACCGAGGCGCTGGGACAGGTCGCCGCCATCCGCAGTCTGGGCGGCGATGTCGAGCGCATTCCCGAGAATGTCGACATTCTCCTGCTCGCCGAGCCCGCGACGATCGGCGAGGCGGGACTCTATGCCATCGATCAGTTCGTTCTGCGCGGCGGCAGCATGATCGCCTTTCTCGATCCCTTCAGCGAGGTCGCGCTGCAGCAACGCCAGCCCGGCGCGCCGGCGGCCAGCGTCTCCAGCCTGACGGCCTTCGGGCCGCTGCTCGAGGCCTGGGGCGTGGCCATCGACCCGGACCTGTTGGCCAGCGACCGCGAGGCCGCGGTGCGCGTCCAGACCCGATATCAGAACCGCGATGTGGTGACCGACTATATCGCCTGGATGGGCCTGCCCCAGGATCGCCTGGCGGCCGACGATGCGATCACCGGACAGTTGCAGCAGATCAACCTCCGCTCGGCCGGCGTCATCAAGCCGCTGGAGGGCGCCTCGACCAGCTTGGCGCCGCTCATCTCGACCGGTCCGCAGTCGATGGAGATCGAGGCCGCGACGCAAAAGAGCCAGCCCGACCCGATAGGCCTGCTGCAAGACTTCGAGGCGTCGGGAGAGCGGCTGGTGATCGCGGCGCGCGTCAACGGGCCCGTCAAGAGCGCCTATGCCGACGGGCCGCCGGAGGCGGTGAGCGACCAGACGCTCGGCGCCGAGCACCTGAGCGAAAGCCGCGAGCCGGCCAACCTCATCCTGGTCGCCGATAGCGATATCCTCGCCGACTCCACCTGGGTCCAACGGCGCAGCCTGCTCGGCCAAACCTTCGATAGCTCCATTGCCAACAACGGCGACTTCGTGGTCAACGCGGTGGAAAATCTGGCCGGCGGCGCGGCTCTCGCCGGCCTGCGCGGCAAGGGTCTCTCGCTGCGCCGCTTCGAGGTCCTGGATGCCATGACCCGCAAGGCCGAGGACATATACCGCGCCAAGGAAGAAGAGCTGCTGGTGCGCATCACCGACGTGCAGGCACAGATCCAGACGCTGCGCGAGGAGGAAGCGGCCGAGGGCCGCCTGCTGACCGCCAAGCAGCAGCGCGCCATTGACGAATTCCGCAACGACCTCCTCGACTTGCGCGCCGAGCTACGCGAGGTGCAGTTCGCCCTGGGCCAGGACGTCGAGCGCCTGGAGTTCCGCATCAAGGCCTTGAACATCTGGGCCATGCCGGCGCTGGTGGCGCTGGTGGCGATATTCCTGGCGCTGGTACGGCGCCACCGGGCGGCCCGCTTTCGCGCCGATTACCGGCACGCATCGTGAGACGAACGAGAAAAAGGAGGACGGCGCGATGAGAACTAGAACGCTCGCCATCCTGCTCGTGGTGGCGGTGGTGACCACCAGCGGTGCGCTCTGGTCGCTGATGCAGCGTCCCGAATATTCAGCCGCGCCGGCCGGCGAATTGCCCGCCTTTCCGGCCCTCAGGGGAGCGCCCGACAGTGTCGCCAGGGTGGAGATGACGACGCGCGAGGGCGGCTTCGTTCTGTTGCGTGACGCGGCGGGCTGGAGCACACCGGATGTGGGCGGCTATCCGGTGGACGGTGCGAAGGTGGGACTGTTGGTCTCCTCGCTCTCCGACATGCGCCTGGTCGCCGAGAAAACGAACAAGCCCGCGCTCTATGCCCGTCTCGACCTCGCCGATCCGGCGAGCGACCCGAAGAGCAGCGCGCGGCACATCATCCTCACCGATGCCGAGGGCGAGGTGCTGGTGGACGCCTTCATCGGCAAGAAGCTGTGGCGCCACACCGGGGGCGAGCGCACCGGCACCTATCTACGCCGCGCCGGGGAGGCCGAGACCTGGCTCGCCTCGGGCGGCGAGACCATCGAGCGCGACGTGAGCGAATGGTTGGACAAGAGGATCATCGACATCGCCACGTCGCGCCTGGCCCGGGTCGAGCTGGCGCCCGCCGGGCAGGCGCCTTACGAGATCCTGCGCGACGGTGAGGTCGAGCCCTTCCTGCTGCCGGCACTGCCGGAGGGAGGCGCGGTGAGCGAGAGCGAGCTGAACCGCCTCGCCGGCACGCTGGCCGGGCTGAAGTTCGAAGAGGTGAAACCGCTCGCCGATACCGACCTTCCGGTGGAGCGCGACCGCGGGCGCTTCATAACCTTCGACGGCCTGGAGATCCTGGCCGAGCATGCGCGCCTCGGGGAGGAGGACTGGATGGTCTTCGCCGTAAGCGCCGGGGAGAATGCGAGCGAGGAAGCGCGCGCCGAGGCCGCTACACTGCACGAAAGGCTATCGCCCTGGGCCTTCAGGGTTCCCGACTACATCGCCCAGCGCGTGGCGACGCCACTGGAAGAGCTGATCGAAAAAGCCGAAGGGTCATGACCCTTCGCCGTAGGCCACCGGCGTTACGTCCCAAAGATTGATGGCGATCGACCGCCGCACGCCGCTCTTGACCTTCTGCACACCGTGATAGGCATCGCCGTGAAAGGCGACCAGGGAGTTGAG
>Ga0255058_10000401_pt1 | contig 25803 bp, 20 predicted proteins | sample Cases_109_9_MG_FD_188637 | JGI IMG/M metagenome (GOLD analysis project Ga0255058, IMG submission 188637) | Seawater microbial communities from Amundsen Gulf, Northwest Territories, Canada - Cases_109_9 | ecosystem: Environmental > Aquatic > Marine > Gulf | place: Canada: Northwest Territories... | reverse complement strand
GGATAACTTGAGAATGGGGGCGTATCTTCAAAGAGAAAAGAGGAAGGTCGCGAATGCCCTTGAGAAAGTTTTTAGTTTGTTTCCTATTTTGAAAATCAGAAAAAACCAGAGAGCGGATAGCCTAAGTGGCGGCGAACGACAGATGCTGGCCACGGGCCGGGCGCTAATGGCAGCTCCGAAATTGCTTCTCATGGACGAACCAACCCTTGGTCTGAGCCCGCTTCTTTGCCAAAAATTGAGCGAAACACTGAAAGAGATAAACCGAGAAGGCATTCCGGTTCTGTTGGTTGAGCAAAATGCCCATATGGGTCTTGAACTCAGCAATAGGACTTATGTGTTTGAAAAGGGAGAAGTGGCATTGGAAGGGAATAGCACAGAGCTTGTCAGCAAAGAAGAAATCCGAAGAGCATATCTGGGAGTATAGTGAATTGAACCAGCGGGCAACCGCTAGGGCTTGCGGAATAGAAAGGAGGCGTTATGGGATCATTAGTTTGGGGACCACAGATTTTGGTCCGGGCGTTAATGGAAGAGGGTATTCACACCAATTTCGCTATTACCGGTGGACACATGAACAGCTTTGATGATTATTGGAGCCTGTACGGGAATCGGCTGATTCATATGCGGCATGAAGCGTCTTGTTCGTTCGCTGCGGAAGCCTACTCTAAATTAACGGGGAAGATAGGCCTCTGCCAGGCGACGGTGGGGCCTGGCGCAGCAAATCTACTGCCTGGCGTTGTTCAAGCTTCTCTCAGCAACACGCCGTTGATATGCATTTTGGGCCAGCAAATGCTCTTTAATACCGATCGGTATGCATTCCAGCATCTCAATGGGAGTAACATCTATAGGGAAGTCTGCAAATGGTCTAAGTTTATAGATGATCCCGTAACTTTGATGTACTGGATCCGTAAAGCGGCTCGTGAGTGTACGGCTTACCCGCCATCTCCTGTGGCACTTGAATTAGCGTTAGACTTCATATCGTTTGCCCCAAAAGCCTTGCTAGATCCTGAGTTACAGATGAATTACCTTCTTGAAAACAAACACTTGAGCGGTAAGAACATTCCCCAACCGGTGCCCAGTGACAGCGAGATTGACAGCATTATCGGCTGGTTGCTTGAAGCGGAACACCCGCTGCTCATCATCGGACATGGCGGTAGATGGCCGGATTGCGGAGCAGCCCTCAAGGAATTCACCGAACTCACCAACATCCCCTTTCACCAAAGGCGCGCCTGCCGTGGAAGTGTCCCTGAAAGCCATCCGCACCATGTTGCCGGAGAAGCGCGTGGAAAGGTATTCGGTTTATCGGACCGATTTCTTACCCTGGGACTCCGCTTCGATGTCCTGGAGCAGTTCGGGCAATGGGGCCCGAACAAGCGTTTTGTCCAGGTTACGGAGTCACCCATGGAGCTTTGGCCGGAAATTGTTACGGACATCGAAGCCATCGGAAATGTGAACGCTACTTTGGCGAAAATGAACCAAGTGATTCAAGAGAAGTATGCCGATCAGTTTGTGAATAAAACCGCCTGGCGGGATGAAGTTATCGCCATTAAGAAGCAGGCGGTTGAAAAATTGCGGGCACGCTTGGAAGAGATGAAAAACCAGTTTACCCTGCCCGGACAACTCAATCCAGATGTCACCTCCACCGCGATTGCGGATTTTCTCCATGAAGCAGCACCCGAGGCGACAATCGTTTTGGATTCGTTCACATACTCCCCCTACATGAGCGAGAAATTTCAATCCCAGGTGACCGGAGGGGTGCTAGATTCTGGTATACACGGAGGCGTCGGACACGGAGTCGGCATGGGCATTGGCGCTCAGATCGGCCGGCCCGGGAAACCGATTGTTGTGTTTATGGGTGATGCAGGCATCGGCTCTTTGGGTGGAGATATCGAAACCGCCCGCCGTGAGAATTTGCCCGTGGTCTATGTGGTTCATAACAACGGCTCATGGATTGGTGGGTGGAATGCTTTGTATGGGCGCGATTGGCACGGTGCCCAGAACCCCCATGTGCGAGATACCGATAGGGGTATGGGAACCCTTGAAGGACGGATTCCGTATGCGGAGATGTACAAACTAATGGATTGCCACGGGGAAACGGTCAAGACCAACGAAGAGTTGATTCCTGCGCTGGAAAGGGCCCTTAACTCGGGTAAGACGGCTGTGGTAGACGTCTGGGGCGACCCTGATTCCTATCATCATGTCTGGGATCGCAAAACCTTTGAAACGGATTTTTTTGTGATGCTGCATCATCTGCCGGAGTCAATGTGGACGGGGATGGATACTCACAAAGAACGCGTTCGGAATATTTTCAAAGGTCTAGGGTATGAGGAGTGGCCTAAGACACCAAAGCTCTTCCCGCCTTTTGATAAAGAAGAGGATTTTGAGTGGACGAGTGGTCCACCACCAAAGCACTATAAAAAAAGTGAAAAAAAGAAAGAGGAGTAGCCAAAATCCGGTAGTGTCCATTGTGGATTGCCAATTGTGGAATTAATTTCGGACAGTTAGAACGGTTATCATTTTAATAGGCTTCTGTCTACCGTGTAATTGAAACGAATAAAATGATTGGATCGATTATATCTTTTTTCATATTAGGAGGACGAAGGCATGCCTAAATTCAAATGTCCAAAATGCGGAATTGAACAAGATGTTCCCTACGGGGGTTGGCACTGGGAAGGAAAGGAAGCCGGCAAGCAGCATTTTACCCATCGCGGGTACCTAAAACCGGATCCAAACAATCCGCTACGCCTTATATGTGAGGACGGACACGACCCAAAAATGTTAATGCCGATTCATTGGGAATGTGATGTCGTGTTTGAGTATCTCTCCGATTAATATCTCTTTCATGAGCAACTTCCAGGGTCATCCCTGCTTGGATCGACCGGCTTTTAAAAAAGCTTAACCCCGGCTCACCAGTTCCAGGTGGTTGCCGTCAGGGTCCAGCATCATGGCAATGGTAACTTTAACGCCGGGAATTTCTATCGGTTTGGAGAGAAATTCCACGCCCTTTGACGACAAATCATCATAAATGGAGTTTACGTCTTTCACCATGAAGGTGAGATACCTGATGCCTGCAGTTGAATCTATTGCACGCTTCTCCCCTGAAGGAGGAGTCGTGGCCGCTAAGAGTTTGAGCATGGTTGTCCCCACCTTAAACCCATGCAGCGAAAAACCCTGGTTGAAAATGGGCCCTTTTTTGGCGGCATCATCCGGCATTTTAAGAATAACGCCTAGATATTTCAGACCCAGTGTGTCCTTGTAAAAAGTCAGGGATTTTTCTATGTTACCCACGACCAGACCGATATCCAGAGAATCTTTGGCTAATTCCACAGCATTTACCTCCATTTTTTTCATTTGATTTTGATGATAACATTTTTTACTGAAATACGGAGTTTTCTTTCAATATCCTGATTGTTTTTCAATAATTCTTTTTACAGATTTGATGAGAGAAGCATTCCAACCATGGCCAGACATTCCGGGTCTAAAAATTTCTTCGCACGCCTTTCAAAAAGGACCGAACATTTAGCAGGAAATTATTCGTTTTTATCATTGAAGAGCAAAAAAATCAACCCCATTCCTTCACATGGAAAATCCCGGCACCTACCTCTTGGGTTTATTGATCACCCTTTTGGAATGTTTTTTCAAGACGAATGACGACAACCCTCAACGTGTTCTCAAACGAGTATATTCTTGACTCCTTTAATCAGATTCAATATTGATGGTTTCATAAAAAGTCCAATTTTGTTGGCTCCGCGACTATTTTCGGGCTTCATGAAATGCTTCGCTAAATTGTAAGAACTCTCCGCCTAAGGCGGATCAAACAGCTTACAATTTTTAACGCTCAGCATTTCATTCCGCAATCTCCGAAAATACTCAATGTCGCTCACAAAAGACTTTTTACGAGATTGTCAATCTTAGAAGGGATAAGAATATGCTGACCGCACTATTAACCTTCCTGGGAGCAGTGTCGGCCACGTTGTACATCTGGGCCGAGTATAATGGTCCACAATTTCAAATCTATCTGTTCAAACCGCTTACCATGATTTTCATTCTACTCATCGCTATTGCGAAGGCCAATGAAATGCGCAGGTTTTATGGCTATGCGATTGTGGCAGGATTATTGTTTTCACTATCCGGCGATATTTTTTTGATGCTACCTTCAGATCAATTCCTATCCGGACTCATCAGTTTCCTCGTCGCGCACCTTTTTTACGTCGCCGCCTTTGTCATCAATAGACCATTCCAACTCTCAATTCGATCGACCCTTCCCTATGCGATTTATGGTATATTGATATTCATATTGCTGTTCCCGCATCTTGGGGATATGAAATTCCCTGTACTGGCCTATATTGTTGTGATTCTGGTGATGGGTTGGCAGTCGTGGGAAAGATGGCGTGCGATTCGTGAAAGGCTGGCCCTGTTAGCCGGATTCGGTGCCATTTTCTTCATTGCTTCAGATACAGTGCTGGCCATCGACCGATTTTGGGGCCACTTCGCACTTGCCAGACTGATGATCCTGATACCCTATTTCTGTGCCCAATGGATGATTGCTGTGTCAATCCGGAAGCCAAGGTCTCTTAATTAGTGTCCATCCACGGTTTTAAAACTGGCACTATGAGTGTCCAATTCAGAAATGAGCAATTTTTATCCTGATCAAGACCGCACACGGGTTTACGGTGAGGCGTACATGCTGTACGCCGAAGCCGAAAATCCGCGGAGAACGCCGAGCAGGGCAAAAAGGGCCATTTATGGATGGACATTAATTAGAATATTCAGAGAAACCTTTCTGAGAAGACATGGAGTACCATCTTAAAAAACATACAAAAAAGGAAGGAAATGAAATGATCTACATCGGAAACTTTCTCCATCTGACCGATCAAGAGAAAAAAACAGAGTCAGAAAGAAGACATGGCGAATTTAATCTGATCGTCGAGGCAGAACAAACCGAAAAGGCGATTCATCTGTTTAAAGAACGAATCGTTGAACTCAAAGAATCGAGTGATTTTTTTAAAGGAGATTGTTCGGTATTTTTTAATCAACTTTTGGGGATTGAGAAATTCTCAAAAACAAAAGCAACGATATTGAATTACAAATCGATTGCCGGGGATCCGGTGATGCCGTTTATCGGCTGTTCACTTCCGAACTCGGAAGGTGATGCCTGCAGCATTTATGAATGGAAGGATGTCACCTTGGAAATAGACAGCGAAAAAAGCGACTTGTTTATGGAGTTTAAATCATAGGGGGTTGGATAGTCTGTAAAGCCCAAATCGATGAAAACAAGATGTAAAAGAGCCATAAGCGTTTCGATGGTTGTTATCGGGGTCCTGCTCCCTATATGGGTCTCTGCGTCATCGTTAACAGCGCCGGATGCATCCTATCTGGTTTCCTATATCCGGGGGGTGGATACGCTCGAATTTTGTGGTGAAAGAATTCCGCTGGAAATTGAAGAAATTCGAGAACGATTTGAAAAAGAGTTTTTACTTATCCTCTGGAACCGGCCCCAAGTGATTCTTTGGCTAAAACGCTCCCATCGATATTTTTCTTTTCTTGAAAGAGCGCTAAAAGAAAACAGTATGCCGGACGATCTTAAGTATGTGGCCGTCATTGAAAGTGCTCTTCGGCCCCATATACGTTCACGAAAAGGGGCTGTCGGGTTTTGGCAATTTATGGCCGGTACCGGTCGAGAATACGGATTGAAAATTAACCGACATATCGATGAGCGGCGAAATTTTTTTGCCTCCAGTCGGGCGGCAATCCGTTATTTCAAAAACCTTCACGAATCATTTGAATCTTGGGTGCTTGCTGTTTCAGCCTATAATATGGGAGAGAAACGATTAAAAGCCGAGATTCTAGAACAGGACACCACTGATTTTTTTCAGCTTTATCTTCCGTTGGAAACCCAGCGATTCTTATTTCGCATAATTTCAGTGAAATTGATTTTTTCCGACCCGTTTAAATACGGCTTTAAGCTCGACAAGACAGATTATTATCATCAGCTGTCTTTTGATCGAATCAAAATGAAGAGTGCTGATCAGATTCCGATCCGGATCATAGCTCAGGCTGCCGAAACCAAATTCAAAGTCATTAAGGATCTCAACCCCGAAATTCGCGGACACTACCTTGTTTCAGGAAACCACGACATTTTAATCCCCAAAGGGGCGAGCGAAGGATTTCATAAACGGTTTCAAGCCTTTTTTGGAAATTATCTAACCGAAAAGAAAAAGCGCGTCTACATCGTCAAGAAGGGGGACAACCTTTCTCTGATTGCCAGTCGATTTAATGTTTCCCTTGCAACACTTCTTATCTGGAACCGTCTGGACTTCAGACGTCCGATACATCCCGGGGATCGCCTGATCATCTATCCAGTGAAAAAGAAGCCGGAAAATTAAAATTGATGGATCCTTATTTTCTAGCAAGCAGGGAGAGCAGGTCTTGCCAGTTTGAAATGCGGAGTGTGCTTTGGTCCGGTATTTCAGCGTTTCCGGTAGGTACAGTGGGTTTAAATGCCAGATTATGTTCCTGGGCATAGGTGGTCCAGACCGGTTGGAGTCCGGCTTGTCGGGCACCGATTACATCTGCTTCCGGGTCATCCCCGATATAGAGTATCTGGTTCTTCTTCACGTTCAACTGCTCAGCCAATCGATCAAAGACAGCCGGGTGCGGTTTGCGGTAACCCAGGTCTCCGGATATGAGCACCACATGAAAGAAACCGGTGAGGCCGGCCTGTTGGATAATCTTTCTTGCAGCAGGTGGGTGGGTAAAATTGGAAAGTAGACCCAAAAGATATGATTCCTTTAATCTGCTCAGCATTTCCTTGCTACCGGGGATGAGATGGCAACGAGGATAAAATGCAGAAAAATAGGCATCAATGGCTTCTGTTACTCTCGGGTCATCCGGGGGGATGTTCTTTTCGCCGCGACTCAGCGCCTCACTGATCCAAAATCGGTTGTGGGTTTCTATTCCATCCTGCCGGGCCGCTCCAATAAATTTCACAGCGGCTTCCGTATACGCCTTTTCGAATGATTCTGCTTTGAGGGCAAGCCCATTTTTTTGCAGACTCGATACCAGCTGCCCCATCGCCTCATTTAGCGCACGGGGTTCAGCGGTGATCAGGGTGTTGAAAAGATCAAATCCAATGGCCTTGATATGATTCATGGATATTTCCTTTAACCAAATGCCTTAAGAAATGCAAGTGATGGTTTGATCAGAGCAGTTAGAGTTTGTGGTGTTCCATCATAAAGCCGGCTTCTATGAAAAGGTTTAAATCCGCGAAAGCGTTCTGATCACCTTATCTATCTGCTCGTGTGAAATATAAATGTGGGGGGAGAATCGAATGCTTCCCAGTCGTTTGGCTGCAACGATATGGTTTTTTTTGAGATGACTAAATATGAGATCTGAAGAAATACGGGGGTTTTCACCCACCACAATCCCAGAGGGATGTTCAGGGAATTCATCTGAGAGAACATGGAAACCGATTTGGCGAAGCCCTTTAACTAGATGTTCGCTCAGTTTAAAAAGTCTTTTTCGAACCTTCTCAAACCCGATGGATTCTAAAAATTCGAGGGCAGCCTGGAAATGGACCAGATCATTGATACTGGCGGTTGAGAAACTGAACCGATCAGCGCCCGGTTTCAACTCGGATTTATAGGGGAGATACGACTCACTTTGAACAACAGAGTCAGGTCCTACAAAAATAGGTTGGAGGGAATCAAGTTTATTTTCCGGAACATATAAAACACCCAAACCCAATGGACCCATGAGCCACTTCCAGGCTGGAAAAGCCATATAGTCGATGTTTGCTTTTTTTACGTCAATTCTCTGCATCCCCACCCCTTGGGCACCATCCACCACAAAATCAATCCCACGCTCCCGGCAAAGCGTGCCGATCTGGTCTATCGGCAACGGCATTCCTGTACACCAATGAACCGCTGATAGAGAGATAACGCGAGTTTTGTCGGTGACCATCTGACGCAATGTGCGCGCAAACGCAGTTGGTGATGCCTCCATGGGTGTGCTGAGAATCTTTACTCCTTTTTTCCCCCAATGGCGCCAGGGGTAAATATTGCTGGGGTATTCATTTTCAAGGAGGATGATTTCATCGGTGGGTTTGAGCGATAGGCCCTGGGAAATAAAGTTCATCCCTTCGGCGGTGTTGTGGATCAAGGCCAATTCATTGGGTTGGCACCCTAAAAGACCTGCCAGAATTTCTTTGATACGTCGCTTTGTTCCCGAATAGCTAGCGGTTTGAGTCAGAATCCCCCTTTCTGTATAGCCTTCCAGAAAATTGGAAACCGCCTGAACGATATGGGTACCTGCAGGAGCTATTCCGCAGTTGTTGAGCCATATCAGGTTCCGATTTACCGGATAGGCATCAAATACAAAGTTCCAATCCATCCTTTTTCCTTTTTCAACAGTGTAATCTCAAAGATTATGCGGGCCATCTTTCATACGCTTTTGCCACTCATTATTCAATAATTAATACCCAAGTGTCGCCCCTCTGATCCTCTGACGCGTCGTAACCGGGTCGGGGCAAAAAGAAATTTTTTTATACTATCTCACCCCGTTTTGACGGTCTGTTTGAGGTGACACCTTTCCAAGCAGGTAATATAAACACCCGGACGGTCATTGTTTCGGTTTCAAGGTCTTTGATGGCCTCATACGTGAGAAAACTGACCCGTTCAGAGGCGATATCTCGAAAGTCTTCATTTGTATTTTAACAGCGGGTGTTCAACAACATGTATCGGTACGTGCGGCCTCCTTGTTTAAGGTTGTCCTGATTTTCGGGAAGGATTCAGGGAAGAATGGCGGGATGTCAACCGAATTGAAGCGCCATAAGCGTTCAGCCTGGATCAGGTTTATGCTTGGATCGCTGAGAGCTGTTCCGCCGCCTTTTTCAAGGTTTCATCTCTTTTCGCAAAACAGAATCGCAAAACTTTATGGTCATCGTTTTGGTGGTAAAAAACCGATGGGGGAATTGAAGCCACCCCGTGCTCAACGGTCATCCGTTTAGAGAATTCGACATCCGATTCGCCGGAGATAGGTGAATAATCAAGCATTTGGAAATAAGTTCCCCTGCAAGGGAGTACTTTAAAACGGGATTTTTTTAAAAAAGATAAAAATCTATCCCTCTTGTCTTGATAGAACCGGGATAAATTAACAAATACCTCTTTGTTTTCCATAAATTCTGCATAAGCGAATTGAACGGGCGTATTGGAAGCAAAGGTAAGAAACTGGTGAATCTTTTGAAACTCCTTGGAAAGCGGAGCGGGAGCGAGGCAATACCCGATCTTCCATCCGGTTGCATGGTAGGTTTTTCCAAATGAGCTGATTACAAAACTTCTTAGCGCGAGTTCCTGGTACCGGCACAGGCTTTCATGTTGATATCCATCGAAAACGATGTGTTCATAAACTTCGTCGCTTATCATCAGCAGATTTGATTTTTGGACAATTTGCTTCAGTTCAGAGATGTCTTCCATAGACAAGACCGCACCGGTTGGGTTGTGTGGAAAATTTAAGATCAAGAGCTTCGTTTTTGAAGATACGGCGGCTCTTACCTCATCCCAATCGATATGATAATCCGGAAATTTGAGTTTGACATAAACAGGAATTCCACCGTTTAGTCGGATAGCCGGCACATACGAATCGTACGCAGGTTCAAAAACGACGACTTCGTCACCCGGCTGCACTACAGCAGTAATCGCGGCAAACAGAGCTTCGGTGGCACCCGAGGTTACGGTTATTTCAGTCGCGGGATCATAAGTGGCGTTGTATAATTCTTGAGCCTTTTTAGCAATTTTTTCTCGCAACATCAAAACACCCTGCATCGGCGCATATTGATTGTGGCCCGTTCGCATATATTTTTCCACCAATTCCACAAGCTCGGCTGGAACATCAAAATCCGGGAATCCCTGTGATAAATTGATCGCATTGTTGTCGTTGGCAAGTTTTGTCATGACGGAAAAGATGGTCATTCCAACATCAGGGAGTTTTGATTCTATTTTCATGGTGGTTATCTTTTTTAAGGAGTTTAAGGTCCGATAGTCAGGCCCTGGTTGTCGACACATGGTCCATATAAATTATCAATTTTGAAGCATTCTGCATCAAGCCCCAGGGGATGCATTCCCTTCATCTGCATTGCCGGGTTTTATCCAAGTCCCATCTTTTAGATAGACAATACTGATCTCTTTTAGCTTTTTTTTCTGCTCAATAAAGCGGTCCTTCATGCCGACCAGCCAATCTCTGTGCACCAAGGCTTCCTTTTTGCTGAGAAACATTTCGTGATCACCTTTATGTACGGTCAATACCCAGCGGCCGGTTTCCATGGCAAGGGTACCGGCGTTGCTGCACAGCATGCAACGCACCTTACCATCTGAAAGAAAACGAAACGTATCCCCGCCACATAAAGGGCAAGCCGGTCCTTTTTCCCCGAGTGCCGGTCCAAACAGGGATGCGGCCATGTCTTTGGCGATTTTTTTGTTTTTTCCATTGATAAATACTTCCCCCGGAAGGGCGCCGTATACGATCGAGCTTTTTTTAATCCTGGCTAAAATGAATTTTAGAAAACTCTCGATCCCAAGAAGTGTGTAACCCTCCTTTCCTTCGATACCCGTTATCCCGATTCCCAAAGCCGGTTTTCCCCATAACTTGTCCACGTGTGCGTAAAAGGCAAGTCCTCTGTCTGTGAGCCGTTTTAAAGATGAATTGGGTCCCAGGAAATAGGTCGGTGTGGATACGATTAGTGCATCCGCTTTAACAATAGAATCTAAAATGGTGTTCAAGTCGTCATCCTGAACGCACTTTTTTTCTTTAAACAGACACGCATAGCAGCCTTTGCAAGGGCGGATTTCGAAATCGGTTAGACGGATCAGACTCAACTGATGGGGTGTGGTAATCTGTCGACTGATTTCTTTTACCATGATTTCACAGTTCCCGAGTTTTCGAGGAGAACCGATGATACCCAGAATTTTTTTCACAAACGTTGCATCTCCTTTTGTCGGTTCAAGTTAAATTATCTCAAGTTTTGCACCTGATATTTTGAGAAAAGTCGCATCAGGACACCAGATGCTGTGCGGTGCCCCACTGGGAGTGCGAAACTTGAGTGTTAACCAATGGATACCAAAAACAAAGATGGTTAAAATCAGATTGAATGTCAAGCACGAAAAGGTTTAAAAAGGCTTGCTGGGGTTTTCAGGATCGTTTTTTTATAACTCAACTTGATATATGAAAATTTTTTTCATAAAAAAGATCAAATAGATAATCGTTTGAACCGGAACACTGTACGGTATGTTCAATCAGGGAGAAAAGTTATTGTGAAATTTTCCGTTACGATGTGGGTGTACTCAAAGTTCCGATGAAAGGAGACTGAAATGAACAAGGTGATTTTTTCAATGATTTCTGTCGTACTTCTTCTTGGGTCGCCGGCCCTTGCCGATGAACTCAAAGTGGGAATGAAGGCTTCTGACTGGTCGTTTGAGGATTCTGAAAAAAATGTTTTTACCATGGCCAACTGGGCCGGCAAGGTTCTTCTGGTGAACTATGTTGATCCGGACGCGTCAGACTTGAATAACCATTTTACAGACGCCATGAAAAAAGCGAAGGATGAGGGTCGGCTTAAGGAGGAAACCTATAGGGGGATCGGGATTGCAGACTGCGCTGCGACCTGGAAACCAAACTTTGCCATTCGAGTCATCGCGGCTAAAAAAGCGAAAAAGTACAAAACCACAATTCTTTTTGACTACAAAGCCGTTCTACGCAAGGCCTGGGGGCTCAAAAAGGATACGGCCAATGTGATATTACTCGATAAAAACAGGGTATGCCGGGCGATCGTGAGAGGTCGGGTTCCAGATGAAGCGGTTGATAAACTTGTTCAGCTCGCCATCGAATTGCAGTCCGAATAAATGATCACTCAAGTTTCACACTTTAGACTTTATGAAGCCTCGCCCTTGCCCCACGCCGAAGGCGACGATAGGGTGGATTGGGGTGTTAAACTTTAGCCATCACAAAACAGCTGCAGTCGACGGAGACAAAAAAAGCTGAAGAGACAGTTTCCAAGGGTCTCTTCAGCTTCTTAAAATACGGCCTAAAAAGCGAAAGGTCAGTTAATTAGCTGCAGCAGACCGAGTCGATCGGATATCCAAGATCGGTTACAGCACCACCGAGTCTTTAACCGGGTGCGTTTTCAGGTATTCCATGCGGTTCAACCCGTTGATATACGCCTTGGCGCTTGCGGTGATAATGTCGGGATCAGCACCTATCCCAAGGGCGATAAGGCCGTTTTCCTTCAACCGAACCGTTACCTCTCCCTGCGCGTCCGTGCCGCCTGTGATGGCGCTGACCGAAAATCTCAGAAGTTCGGATTCGGTTCCTGCCAACTTGGCAATGCTTTCAAAAACAGCATCAATTGGACCGTTTCCATAGCCTGCCCCCCGGACCGATCTCCCGTTTATCAAGAGTTGAACACTGGCCATCGGTAAAACGGTCGTTCCACTGCTGACATGCAGATATTCCAGTTGAAAGATATCCTTGGTGCGAAGAATGCTTTCGGTTACGATGACTTCCAGATCTTCATCAACAAGGTTCTTCTTTTTGTCTGAAAGTTCTTTGAATTTTTTAAACACAATTTTTAATTCTTCATCAGAAAGATCGTATCCCAACTCCTTTAATCGGGACCTGAGGGCATGCCTTCCGGAATGTTTCCCGAGAACGAGCTTGTTCGTGCTCAATCCGATTGTTTCAGGTTTCATGATCTCATAGGTCATGGGGTTCTTCAAAACCCCGTCCTGATGTATCCCGGCCTCGTGGGAAAAGGCATTGGCGCCTACAATGGCTTTGTTCGGCTGCACCATAATGCCGGTTATCATACTGACAAGGCGGCTGGTGGGATATATCTGGTCTGTTTTGATTCCGGTTGATAACGGAAAATAATTCGGCCGGGTGTGGAGCGCCATAACTACCTCTTCCAGGGAGGTATTTCCTGCCCTTTCTCCAATTCCGTTGATGGTCACTTCCGCCTGTCTTGCTCCGGCGTTCAGGGCGGCAATCGTATTTGATGTGGCCAAACCCAGATCATTGTGGCAATGGACACTCAAGACGGCTTCATGCAGGTTAGGGGTGTGCGCCATGACATATTTGACGAGGTCAGTAAATTCCTCAGGGACGGCGTAACCGACGGTATCAGGGAGGTTGATGGTTGTGGCGCCCGCCCCAACGGCGGCTTCGAAAACTTTGCACAGGAAATCACGATCGCTGCGAGATCCATCTTCAGCCGAAAACTCAACATTTTGAGTCAAAGATTTGGCATGCCTTACCGCATCGACTGTTGCCTGTATTACCTCGTCCCGGGACATTTTTAGTTTATATTCCAGATGAATGTCCGAGGTTGCGATAAAGGTGTGTATTCTCGGTTTTACGGCGTGCTGTATCGCCCCCCACGCCCGGTCGATATCCTCTTTGGAGGTGCGTGCCAAACCAGCGATTTCGGTACTTTTCAATTTTTCTGCTATTTTGGATACGGCGTCGAAATCCCCTTCAGATGCTGCTGGAAAACCGGCCTCTATTATATCGACCCCCAGTTTTTCCAACTGTACGGCCAGTCGCAGCTTTTCTGCTGTATTCATGCTCGCACCTGGAGATTGTTCACCATCTCTTAAGGTCGTATCAAAGATTAATATTTTGTTATCCATTGGTTTACTCCGTTTTTGATTTTTTAAAGTGGGTGATAACTGTTGATGCTATCACCGGTTTTTTCACTCAACAACAGGTGAGATAGGAAGAAACCGTTAAAGCATGGGCCGCAGGATGTCAGGGTTTCCCGATCCTGCGGCATTAACCATTTGTTCCATTTTTTTAATGAGCTCCTTTACCAGCCGGATTCAATTTTCCAGAAAGCGATGCTTCTTCTACTGAAAGTTTGTATTGAAAACTGTCCGAGAGGGCTTGCCAGCTTGCTTCAATAATATCTTTTGAAACACCGATGGTATTCCAAACTTGGTCTTGATCCCTCGATTGAACCAAGACACGAACTGTGGATGCGGTTCCCTCGCGACCATCCATTACCCTTACTTTAAAATCGACTAGGTGCATGGTATCAAGGTTAGGGAAAAACTTGTCCAGTGCTTTGCGAAGAGCGTTGTCCAACGCGCTGACCGGTCCGTCCCCTTCCGCTGCTGTTATTTCATGCGTTCCGTTGACAGAAATTTTGATTGTTGCGTGGGCCGAACAGGGTTGGTCTTTATTCTTTTCGATGGTTATTCTAAAAGATTCAAGTTCAAATAAAGGTTTAAACTGATCGGTAAACTTTTCCAGGAGAATCCTGAGTGAACCGTCGGCCACATCAAACTGATATCCTTCCTGTTCAAGCCGTTTTATTTCTGAAACGATTTTGCGGCTATCATACCCGTTTGTTCCAATTTTCAAACCGAGTTCCTTGACCTTATATTCCACATTGCTTTTGCCGGAGAGATCGGACACCAGAACCCGGCGTTCGTTTCCAACCTGTTTTGGATCTATATGTTCGTATGCCCGGGGAACTTTCGCGATCGCACTTACGTGAACGCCTCCCTTATGGGCAAAAGCGCTTTTTCCCACAAAGGGCCGGGAACTCAAGGGGGTCATGTTGGCTGTTTCGCTTACATACCGGGAGAGCTTTTTTAGTTTTGACAGGTTTTCTTCGGCCATGCACGGATATTTCATTTTTAAACAGAGAATCGGTATGATTGAAGTTAAATCTGCATTTCCGCACCGGTCACCATATCCGTTGATAGTGCCCTGGACCATCACGGCGCCTGCCTGTACGGCGACGATGGAATTTGCAACAGCCAGACCGCAGTCATTGTGGGTGTGAATCCCCATTTTCACCGAAAGCCGATCAGTTTCCGATCGATCGACTTTTTGTAAAATGCTACCCACCTCATTTATGATTGGCTCGACTTCAAAGGTAAGGGTTCCTCCATTTGTATCGCATAAAACAACAGCATCTGCGCCGCCATCGATTGCAGAGCGAAGGGTCTTCAGTGCATAATCCCTGTTTGCTTTATATCCGTCAAAAAAATGTTCTGCTTCAAAGATAACCTCGCGGTTATATTTTTTAAAAAATTCAACCGTATCACGGATCATCGCGAGATTTTCTTCGAGGGTATTGTTCATGATCTGTTCCACATGCAGATCCCAGCTTTTTCCAAAGATGGCCACGACCGGGGTGTCAGCCTCTAAAATCGCCTTTAGGTTGTAATCATCAGAAGGATCGATTCCCCGTTTTCGAGTTGAACCAAAGGCGGTCAAACGGGAATTTTTAAATTTAATATCTTTTGCAAGTTTGAAGAAACGATTGTCTCTGGGACTGGAGCCGGGCCAACCCCCTTCAATATAATGGATTCCGAGATCATCAAATCTTTCTGCGATCTTGATCTTTTCTTCGGCAGTGAAGTTGATGTTTTCTCCCTGAGTTCCATCTCGAAGGGTGGTGTCGTAAAGTAAAATCGATCCCATTAAATTTTCTCCCTGACTATTTCTGGAAATCACGGTTCCTTGAAGGGGAAAAATCCTTTTCCCGTTGGTACCAGCGCTTGGCGTTTATTTCCGGTTTTCGGGTCTGAGTGCACGAACAGCTTCACCGGTTTTCCACATTTCAGAATTTTTCATTTCGTCGAGTTCTTTTTGCAGCTTTTCGCGGTAATCCGGAGCGCTGTTGGCCTCAAGAACCCTTTTTGTTTCCTTTCCGGAGATGACACTTTCATACAGTTGATCAAAAAGAGGTAGCACGGCGTCACGGAAACGGGGTGCCCAGTCCAGTGCTCCCCGCTGGGCGGTTGTGCTGCAGTTTCCAAACATCCAGTCCATCCCGCTCTCGGCCACTAGCCGGATAAGACTTTGGGTCAATTCCTCAACGGTTTCATTAAAGGCTTCACTGGGGCTGTGGCCATTTTTGCGAAGGGTGGTATACTGGGCCTCCATAACGCCGGAAAGGCACCCCAACAAAACGCCCCGTTCCCCGGTCAGATCACTGTAAACTTCGTTTTTGAATGTTGTTCGGAACAGATAGCCGGACCCGATCGCTATTCCCAGGGCGAGGGTCCTTTCCTTTGCCCTTCCGGTGTAATCCTGAAAAATAGCAAAACTGGAATTGATACCGCTGCCGTCCAGAAAATTGGTGCGCACCGTACGACCCGATCCTTTTGGTGCCACAAGGATGACATCGATGTTTTCCGGCGGGATAATACCGGTCTGATCTTTGTATACTATCGAAAAACCATGGGAGAAATAGAGTGCGTCACCCTCATTCAGAAAATTTTTCAGTGTCGGCCAAAGGACAACCTGGCCTGCATCCGAAAGAAGGAATTGCACTACAGTCCCTTTTTCGGCTGCTTCTTCTAGAGGAAAAAGGGTTTTGGCCGGAACAAAGCCGTCTGCCACAGCCCGATCCCATGAAGCGGTTCCCTTACGCTGTCCTACGATGACATTGATTCCATTATCCCTTAAATTCAAGGCCTGTCCCGGACCCTGAACGCCGTAGCCAAGTACTGCAACGATTTCATTCTTGAGCAACTCCCTTGCTTTTTCCAAGGTGATTTCCTCAGTGGTGATGACCTCTTCAAGAACACCGCCAAAATCAATTTTTGCCATGATATCCTCCATTGGTTCTGTATTTGTGATTAATGAACTGCATTGAAAAACCTACTTAGGCTCGCGAAACAGGGCAACCACCCCCGTCCGGGCAACTTTTTTGATCCCCAGCGGTTTCAGAAGGTTCAATAGGGCGGACAATTTTCCCTCATCTCCGGTGACTTCAATGATGTAATGCTCCGGTCCAACATCGACTACTTTGCACCGAAAAATATCCACAATTCTCAAGATTTCAGCCCGATTTTCCGTTTTAGCCTTGACACAGATCAGCGCCATTTCTCGTTGCACCGATTTTGGACCGGTCAAATCCCTTAATTTTATGACATTGACAAGCTTGTTTAGTTGCTTCTCAATCTGCTCAACAATAGGTAAATTTGCCATTGTGACGATGGTGATCCTTGAGATATGCGGGTCCATGGTTTCTGCTACACAAAGACTTTCTATATTGAATCCCCTTCCGCTGAACAGACCGACGACCCTTGAAAGCACGCCGGGTTTGTTGTCCACAAGCATGGAAATGACATGTTTTTCTTCATTCATAAAAGAATCCTTTTCTTAAAGTGGTCGGTTTCTCATTTTTGGTTTCAATCCAATTTCGAGAACTCAACCGGACCTTCGGCTTAAACCAGCAACATTTCAGTGATGGCCGCCCCTGCAGGAACCATGGGATAAACGCTTTCCTCCCTTTCGACCCTGAAGTCCATGATGACGGCATCGGTGGAGGAAAGCCCTTTTGAAAGCACGGATTCAACCTCGTCCGGTTTAGTCGCACGTAATCCCACCGCACCGTAGGCCTCTGCGAGTTTTACGAAATCGGGTGAATGGTCCAAATTGGTGCAGGCATACTTTTTTTTATAAAAAAGCTCCTGCCATTGTCTCACCATACCTAGATATCCGTTGTTCAGAACGACAATTTTTATCGGAAGACAGTATTGAACAGCCGTTGCCATCTCCTGGATGTTCATCTGAATGCTCCCGTCTCCTGCAATATCCACTACCAGCTTGTCCGGGCAGGCAATTTGGGCGCCAATAGCAGCCGGCAGGCCGAAACCCATGCAACCGAGACCGCCGGAGGTAATAAAATGCCCCGGACGATCAAAATGGTAATATTGGGCGGCCCACATCTGGTTTTGACCGACCTCAGTAGTTACGATCGCCTTTCCCTTTGTCAGCTCATACAACTTTTCCACGACATATTGCGGTTTGATGATATCTTTTTGATCGTATGCCAAGGGGTTGGTGCTTTTCCATAGGTCTATCTGATCGAGCCACTTTTTTCTCTTTTTTATGATATCTTGCAGGTTTACCTCTTCGATCAACCGGTTGAGGTGTTTGAGCGAAATTTTGCAATCACCCACAACCGGAACTGTTACCGGTATATTCTTACGTATTGAAGTCGGATCAATATCGATGTGAACAATTTTTGACTGGGGGGCGAATGTACCGGTCTTTCCGGTCACACGGTCGTCAAAACGAACTCCGACGGCAAGGATGAGGTCACAGTCGCCGGTCGACATGTTTGCCCGGTATGTTCCGTGCATCCCGATCATACCGAGCCACAAGGGGTCTGTCCCCGGAAATGCCCCTAAGCCCATCAGGGAGGTTGTCACCGGGATCTTTGTTTTCTTCGCCAGTTTTTTAAGCTCTGCGGATGCACCGGAGAGAATCACTCCACCGCCGGCAAAAAGGATCGGTTTTTTGGCTGTTTTGATCAGCTCGACCACTTTATACAACTGCTTCATGTTCGGGTTATAGATTGGATTGTACGATTTGAGCTTTGCCTCCCCGGGTGCTTTGTATGTAATCGTTTTGTTTCCCACATCTTTGGGCAGGTCAATCAGCACAGGTCCCGGTCGCCCGGATTTGGCAATGTAAAAGGCTTCCTTGACAGTTTTTGCCAAGTCCTCGGTATGCTTCACCAGATAGTTGTGTTTTGTGCAGGGTCGGGTTATGCCGACAATATCCACTTCTTGAAATGCGTCGTTGCCGATCAGAGGCGTTGGAACCTGACCGGTGATGACGACTACCGGTATGGAATCCATATAGGCCGATGCAATCCCGGTAACCGTATTGGTTGCGCCGGGTCCTGAGGTCACCAAACAAACACCCACTTTCCCGCTGGCCCTTGCATATGCATCAGCTGCATGGATAGCACCCTGTTCATGACGGACCAGGATGTGTCGTATATCTGTTCGAATAAGATCGTCATAGAGATCCAACACGACGCCACCTGGATATCCGAAGATCGTATCAACGCCTTCTGATTTGAGTGTTTTCAATAAGATTTTCGTACCTTTCAATTTCATAATACCTCTTCCTTAACTGAATTATTTTACGATCGCGCCTTCGCTGGCGGAAGATACCATGCGCGCATATCTTGCCATATAGCCAGAAGCAATCTTGGGTTTGGGGGGGGACCACCTGGATAGTCGATCCCTTATCTCTTTTTCTGAAAGCTGAAGGGTAATTTTTTTCTCCGTAATATCGATGGATATGAAATCTCCATCTTCCACAATCGCAACCGGTCCGCCCTGCATCGCTTCTGGTGAAATATGTCCGATACATGCACCACGGGTACCGCCTGAGAAACGACCGTCTGTTAAGAGTGCAACGTCACCGTCTAGCTCCATCCCGGCGATAGCAGAAGTTGGGGTTAACATTTCGCGCATTCCCGGGCCCCCCATCGGCCCTTCATACCGGATGACAATAACATCTCCTTTTGTGATCTGACCCTCTTTGATAGCGGCGCTGGCACCTTCCTCTGAATCAAAAACCCTGGCAGGCCCTTGGTGGCGCAGCATCTCGGCCTTAACCGCCGATTGCTTCACCACACAACCCTCTGGGGCAATATTCCCGAACATCACTGCCAATCCTCCCTGTTCGTGATAGGGATTATCCATCGGGCGAATGACGGCATTGTCGCGTATAGAGACATCCTGGTGGTTTTCACCGACTGTTTTGCCGGTCACGGTGAGAGCATCCTCATTAATCAGATTGCCATTAGAAAGAACCTTGATCACCGCGTTGATCCCTCCGGCTTGATCGAGATCTTCCATATGATGGTGGCCGCCCGGGCTGAGGGAGCAGAGATGAGGTGTGGCTTCGCTGATTTCATTGATCAAGTTAAGGTCGATGTCGATCTGTGCTTCTTTTGCAATTGCCGTGAGGTGGAGGACAGTGTTGGTGGAACATCCTAGGGCCATATCGACTGTCAACGCGTTTCGAAACGCTTTTTCCGTCATGATCTGTCTTGGCGTAATCTGTTTTTCCAGCAATCGGACAATTTGTAATCCGGCTTCCTTGGCCAGGCGGATGCGGGCGGCCATGACCGCAGGGATCGTCCCATTGCCGGGAAGACCCATACCGATGGCTTCGGTTAGGCAATTCATGGAGTTGGCGGTAAACATGCCGGCGCAGGACCCGCAGGTTGGGCATGCCGCTTCCTCTATCAGAGCCTGCTCTTCCCTGGTCATCTTGCCCGAGAGTACGGCGCCCACAGATTCAAAGACAGTGATCAGATCTATCTTTTTTTCGCCGTCCTTTCCATGATATTTCCCGGCGAGCATCGGCCCGCCACTGATGATGATGGCGGGAAGATCGAGGCGAGCGGCGGCCATCATCATACCGGGCACAATTTTATCGCAATTCGGAACCATGACCATGGCATCAAATGCATGGGCCGTGGCCATTACTTCGATTGAATCCGCTATCAGCTCGCGGCTGCCCAAAGAGTAGTTCATGCCGATATGATTCATGGCAATTCCATCACAGACCCCGATGGTTCCAAATTCGATGGGGGTTCCGCCGGCCATGTAGATTCCAGCTTTTACAGCCTCAACAATTTTGTCCAGATTGATATGACCGGGGACAACAGCACTGGCTGAATTGGCTATGCCGATAAGCGGTCTTTTCAATTCTGCATCCGTATACCCCATGGCCTTAAAAAGGCTGCGGTGGGGTGCTCTTTCAATACCGACTTTGATCCGGTTGCTCCTCACTTGTATTATCTCCTTATAGGGTCTGTTTTTTTTCTAAAAAAAAACCGTTATCAGAATTGGGGTTGATAACGGTTTTTTTATTTTATGTTTATCTGCTTACGCCATCATCAACCCCTATCCTCGCAGCAGAGAAGAATACCTACCCCGAGGAGGATAATAATGCCAATAAGGTTGTTAATAGCGATAATTCTATTCATAACGATTCAAGAAAATATAAATTAATTATTAATCCGTAATCCGGAAATAAATAACAATAGTTAAATCGATTGTCAAGCTTTTTTTGTGATTTCGTATAGTTCCCGTCACTCGGCGGCACTTTTTTCTTTATAAGCACAATCCGGTGTCACGCACGACAGGTACGTGCCTTCCCTTTTGGTGGTTTTTTCCACCAGAAAATTTGCGCCGCAGCCGGGACATTCTTTTGGAACCGGCTTATTCCATAGGGCAAAGGTACATTTTGGAAACCGATTGCAAGCGTAAAAGATTTTACCTCGTTTTGAAAATTTTTTAATCAGTTGTCCGTCACAATTTTTCTCGGGGCAGGGGACATCCGTTTCCTGATCCGCCTGTTTTGAATTGGCAGATCGTGTGTTTTTACAGTCTGGATAACCGCTACACGCAAGAAATGGACCGAATTTTCCCTGTTTTAACACCATAGGCTTGCCGCATTTTTCACAGGTCTCATCTGATATCTTATCTTCGACAGGTTCAACGGGATGAATTTTTCCTTTTTCATCCCGGGTGTAGTTGCTGCTAAAGGTGCATTCGGGGTATCTGCTGCAAGCAAGGAAATGGCCGTTTTTGCCTACCTTGATATGAAGCTCTCCATTACATTTGGGACAGGTAAGACCGGTGGGCAACCCGACGCCCTTTAGACTGATCATTCCTTTTGATGCGGTTTTGAGGTCTGTTTCGAAATTGCTGTAAAAATGAGTCAGAATTTCAAGTGATTCGATTTCTGCGGTTTCTATGCGATCGAGGTTGTCCTCCATTTTTGCGGTAAAATCGACGTCAAACAGATTTGGAAAGCTGACCACGATGAGGTCGTTTACGATGAAACCAAGTTCGGTGGGCCTGAAATATCCTTTGAAAAGATCGACATATGTCTTTTCCCTGATCGTAGATAAGATCGCAGCATAGGTACTTGGCCGACCGATGCCGTTCTCTTCAAGCTCCTTGATAAGAGATGCTTCTGAAAATCGGGGGGGTGGAAGGGTAAAATGCTGTTTGGGCTCAAGTTTGTTGAGTTTCAGAACCATACCTTCAGAAAGTTCGGGCAGGTTCTCTTTCTTTTTTTGCGTTTCAATTTCATCGTCAGCAGACATATATACGGCCATGAAGCCGGGAAACTGAATAGATGATCCACTTGCATTGAATAAATAAGTACCGGCCTGTATCGAAATCGATTCCTTGTTTATCAATGCCGGTTTCATCTGGGACGCAATGAATCGTTTCCAGATCAGCTGATATAAAGCAAACTGGTCCTTTGAAAGATGGGGCTCAATCTTTTTTGGGGTATTGAAGACCGAGGTTGGACGGATCGCTTCATGGGCATCCTGAGCTTTTTTTCGATTTTTGAAAAATCTGGGCTTTTCTAGGGTATACCGTTCACCAAATTGTTCGCGGATAAATTCCAGGGCTTCTTCAGCCGCTTCTTTTGCAATTCGGGTTGAGTCGGTGCGCATATAGGTAATGAGCCCAAGGGGTTCACCGGGCCCTATGTCGATTCCCTCGTAAAGCTGCTGGGCTACGACCATAGTCTTTTTGGCAGAGAACCTGAGTTTCCAAATGGCTTCCTGCTGTAGTTTGCTGGTGATGAAAGGGGGGAGAGGATTTTTTTTAGTGGTTTTCTTTGAAACTTTTTTGACCATAAACTTTTCATCGGACAGCGCATTAAAGATAGTAGAGGCGGTTTTTTCATCGGGGATTTTAATCTTCTCACTTTCTTTTTTTGTCAGTTTTGCAGTGAAAGGAGGAGGAGAACCACTCTCAAGGTGAGCAGTTATTGACCAGTACTCCTCTGGTTCAAAGGCCTGTATGGCCCGCTCTCTTTCGCAAATGATCCGGACAGTGACCGATTGAACACGCCCGGCACTGAGACCGCTTTTCACCTTGCGCCATAGCAATGGCGAAATCTCATATCCAACAAGCCGGTCGAGAATTCTCCGTGTCTGCTGGGCTTCGTACCGGTTTCGATTGAGATTTTCAGGAGATGCGATCGCGCTTTGAATGCCCTCTTTTGTCAATTCATGAAAAAGAACCCTGTAAAACTGTCGCCCCTTTTTTTTCAGCACCTCTGCTGTGTGCCATGCGATCGCTTCGCCTTCGCGGTCCGGGTCCGGTGCAAGATAGATATCAGTGGCATCACCCGCCGCCTTCTTTAATGAAGTAATGATCTTCTGCTTACCGGGAATGGTTTTGTATTTGGGTTTAAATCCTTCCCCGATATCAATTCCCATCTCTTTTTTGGGGAGATCTTTTATGTGTCCAACGGTTGCAACGATATGATAGTCTTGTCCCAGGTACTTTCTAATCGTTCTCACTTTTGTGGGAGATTCAACAACAACCAGGGATTTGCTCAACGTCTGTCCTCACTCATCCATTTTGGGTTACGGGTTTCAAGTAGTTTAAAATGTCTGTTCCGCCACATGGCATCTGATTTCAAAATGAACCCTCACACCGGGTAAAAAGTTTACCAGGGGCCTGTTGTACAATTCCCTGAAGCTCAAGTTTGAGGAGTATACTGGAAAGCTTACCGGGTTCGATTTCCATTTTTCGAATGAGGTTGTCGATGTGAATAGGGTATGGTCCAAGTGCTTTAAAAACAAGTGCTTCGTCCAAAGACAGCGGAGGGGCGCTTTCAACCGGTTCGTCTGGATTTGTATCGGATTTTCCCCCTTGCGGACTCAATAAAACCGGAAGCTCGTCGAGAATATCCTGAGCATGTTCGACCAGTTTAGCACCTTGTTTGATTAGATTATGGGTGCCCGTACTCTTGAATGAATGGATACTACCCGGTACGGCAAAGACTTCTCTATTCTGTTCTGCCGCCAAACGTGCCGTAATGAGGGAACCACTCTTTCGGGTGGCTTCCACGATAACAGTCCCCAAGGAGATTCCGCTGATGATGCGGTTTCTCGCAGGAAAGTGATATGCGTCCGGTTTTGCCAAAAGGGAAAACTCAGAGATCACGGCCCCACTCTCGGCAATTTGGTGGAAGAGATTCCGGTTCTCTGATGGATACACCCGTTCAAGACCGCTGCCGAGCACGGCGATGGTTTTTCCTTTGCCTGCCAGTGCACCCTGGTGTGCAGCCGTATCGATCCCTTGGGCCATCCCACTGACGATGGTGATTTCCAGGTAAGCCAGGCCGGTACATAAACGTTGTGCTGTGGAGATGCCGTAAGCGGTCGCATTTCTCGAACCCACAACTGAAATGTTCCGGGTATCGGTTTCAAGACTGCCATAAACATACAGATAAGGAGGGGGATCTGGTATTTGAAGCAGAAGAGCCGGGTAATCCGGGTCCGAAAGGGTGACAATTTTATAGTTTTTTCGTGAAACAAGATCGATTTCCCTTTTGATCTGATCCGATATTTTTTGACGTCGAATCGCAGACACCAGCCCTTGAGACATGCCTTCTACCTGGAGAAGGTCATGTGAAGATGCGTTAAAAATGGCATCAGGCGACTGAAAACAGTCCAAAAGCCGTTTGCTCAATAGGTTCCCGACCCCAGGGACGTTTTTCAGGGCGAACCAGGGCAGAAGGGATTCCATTATTTTTTCTTTCTAAATTCCTGCCAGGCAATGAGTATGGGACTTGCCACATATATTGAGGAGTAAGTTCCGACCAGGACGCCAACGATCATTGCAAATGCAAAGTCGTGGATAATTCCGCCGCCGAGGACAAACAGTGCCACGAGGACGGCAAGAGTGGTGACCGAAGTCAATATGGTCCGACCCAGGGTTTCGTTCACACTCCTGTTGATGATGGTTTGAATGGAATGTTTATGGTATTTTCTTAGGTTTTCCCGGATTCTGGCAAAAATAATGATCGTATCGTTTAAAGAATAGCCGATAATGGTGAGAAGCGCAGCAATAATCGGGAGGGTAAACTCCTTGTCAAATATTGAAAAGATTCCTACGGTAATGATAACATCATGCATCAGGGCGACAATGGCGCCCATCGCATATTTGAGCTCAAGAATCCAAAAGAGCACCAGCGTAACCACGAGGGCGGCTGCAATAAGGAAAGGAATGCTGACATTGAAAAAATTAAGAAAATAAACCGCTCCCATCAGACACCCTGCCATGACCCCGCTCAAGATCCACTTCAGTTCAAAACGACCGGATATATATATGGTGATAAAAAGGAGGGCATAGAACATGGCAAAAAGGGCCTTTTCCCTCAAATCCTTGCCTACCTGGGGCCCCACCATTTCGACCCGGCGGATTTCGGTTGGATTGCCTGTTGAAGATTTCAAGGCGGTTTTTATTTTATCAGAAAATCGGTCTGTAGTGGTGGCCGATTTGTCGGTGCGGATAAGATATTCGTTCTCTTTTTTATCTCCGAATGTCTGAACCGATGATTGTCCTAGTCCAATGGAAAAAAGGCCTGATTTGATATCATCAATATTTGTTGGAGAGAGAAATTTTATCTGAATCAAGGTGCCGCCGGAAAAATCGACCCCGTATCGGGGTCCCTTATGAACGATCAGAGAGGTAATGCTGATCAGAACCATTGCAACGGAGATGAGAAAAGCCGTCTTCCTTTTCCCGATAAAATCGATGTTGATGTTGGATTTAATAAACCGCATGGGGTTGCTCCGACTATATGCTTAATCTTCTGATTTTCCGGTTGATCAAAAAGAAATCAAATATGGATCGTGTCAGAATGAGAGCTGTAAACAGGCTGGAAAGTACACCGATACTCAGTGTAACGGCAAAGCCCTTCACCGGACCGGTGCCGAACTGAAACAGAACAAGTGCCGCAATGAGAGTTGTGACGTTTGCATCCAGGATGGTAAGTGTCGCCCTCTCATAACCGGCGTAAACCGCAGCGCGCGGTGTTTTCCCAAGATTCATCTCTTCCCGAATGCGTTCGAAAATAAGGACATTTGCATCCACAGCCATACCGATGGTCAGTATGATTCCTGCTATTCCCGGAAGGGTTAAAGTTGCCTGAAATCCG
>Ga0255058_10000400_pt1 | contig 25932 bp, 20 predicted proteins | sample Cases_109_9_MG_FD_188637 | JGI IMG/M metagenome (GOLD analysis project Ga0255058, IMG submission 188637) | Seawater microbial communities from Amundsen Gulf, Northwest Territories, Canada - Cases_109_9 | ecosystem: Environmental > Aquatic > Marine > Gulf | place: Canada: Northwest Territories... | reverse complement strand
GCCAGGTCGACCTCAACTGCGACGCCGACGGTCATGCCCAGGGCGCGTCGGTCACCATCGCGGTGCGGCCCGAGGACATCGTCGTCCAGGGTGTCAGCGAGGGGGAGGACAACGTTTTCGAGGTCAAGGTCGACGCGATGGAGTTCCTGGGCTCCTTCTTCCGCGCAGACCTGGCCGACGGCGCCATGGGTGAGGCCCGTCTGCGGGCCGACTTCTCCATCAATCTAGTGCGCCGCCTGGGCATCGACGAAGGCCATTCGATGAACATAAAGGTGCCGCGCGAATGCATCCGCATCTATGGGAGAAGCGCCGCCGATGGCTAGCGTGACGGCGGTCGCCGCCGCGCCCGTCATTCGGCCCAAGATCAGCCGCGACGATTGGATGATGCGCGGCTGCATGGCGGTGATCGGCGTCTTTCTCGCCGTCTTCGTGCTGATGCCGCTCTACGTCATGATGTCGAAAAGCGTCGAGAACAAAGCCGGCGACTTTATCGGCCTGGCCAACTACGCCGAGTACTTCTCGACCCCTGCGCTGTTCCTTTCGGCCATCAACAGCCTCTACATCTCGGTGATCGGGACCGTGGTGGTGGTCGGCACGGCCTTCGTCTACGCCTACGCGCTCACGCGCACCTGCATGCCGTTCAAGTGGTTCTTCAAGCTGATCGCGGCGATCCCGCTGCTGACTCCCTCGCTGTTGAGCGGCATCTCCCTGGTCTATTGGTTCGGCCGGCAGGGCGTCGCCAAGGACCTGCTGCTGGGCGAATCGATCTACGGCCCGATCGGCATCGTGATCGGCTCCAGCTACTGGGTCTTCCCCCATGCGCTGATGATCGTCATCACCGCCTTGTCGATCACCGATGCGCGGCTTTACGAAGCGGCGATCGCCTTGCGCACCAGCAAGATCAAGACCTTCTTCACGGTCACCATCCCCGGCTGCAAGTACGGCCTGATCTCTACCGGCTTCGTGGTCTTCACCCTCATCTTCACCGACTTCGGCGTGCCCAAGGTGATCGGCGGCAACTTCAACATGCTCGCCGTCGACATCTACAAGCAGGTGATCGGCCAGCAGAACTTCCAGATGGGCGCGGTGGTCTCGATCATCCTCTTGATCCCGGCGGTGGTCGCCTTCTCCGTAGATCGCGTCGTGCAGAAGAAGCAGGTGGCGCTCCTATCGGCCCGCGCCGTGCCCTATGTGCCGAAGCCGAACCGCCGCCTCGATCTCATCATGCTGGCCTTCTGCTCCCTGGTCGCGCTTCTGATCTTCTGCATGATCGGCATGGCCCAGTATGCGGCCCTCATCACCTTCTGGCCGTACAATCTGGAGCTGACCTTCGCAAACTACGATTTCGATCTCGCCAACGGCGGCGGCTGGGATTCCTATTTCAACTCCATCCGCTTATCCGTCTACACGGCCGTGGTCGGCACCGCGATCATCTTTTTCGGCGCTTATCTGGTCGAGAAGGGCCGCGGCTTCACGGCCGGGCGCAACGCGTTTCATGCGGTCGCCATGTTGCCGCTGGCGGTGCCGGGCATGGCGCTCGGCCTCGCCTATATCTTCTTCTTCAACAACCCGGCCAATCCGTTCAACTTCCTTTATGGCACCATGGGCATTCTGGTCGTGGTCACGGTGACCCACTTCTACACCGTCAGCCATCTGACGGCGGTGACCGCGCTGAAGCAGATGGACCCGGAGTTCGAATCCGTCTCGGCCTCGCTGAAGACGCCGTTTTATCGAACCTTCGGCCGCATCACGGTGCCGGTTTGCGTGCCGGCGATCCTCGATATTTCCATGTATCTCTTCCTCAACGCCATGACCACGGTCTCGGCGGTGGTGTTCCTCTATTCGACGGACACCACGCTCGCCTCGGTCGCGGTGCTCAACATGGACGACCAGGGCGAGCTGCCGTTCGCCGCCGCCATGGCCATGATGATCGCCTACACCTGCGCCGGCGCGCGCATCATGCACGCGCTCTTGACCCGCGGCATCAGCCGTCGCACCCAGGCCTGGCGAACGCGCTAAAGCGGTCCTGTTTCAATTCGAACCGAGGAGAGGGTCAGCGTGGTGCGGTTTGTCGTGATCGTCGCAGGACTTCTGCTGGTGGCGGCCATCGCCACCTTCGCCCGCTACGAGAGCCTGCACCCCTGCGACTGGATGGAACACGACCTGGCGGCCCAGTCCAATCTGCCGCGCGTGGCGATCGAGCTTCAGATCGGCGCCGCCTTCCTGCTCGAGGGCATCGCCGATCCTAGCGCGGGCGACTGTCTGCTCCAGTGGTGGGACTGGCGCCGCGAGGGCCTGCCGCTGGAAGAGTGACACCACCCTAAGCCCTGAGCCGTTCGTTCTCCGGGTCGAACGGACTATCCGGCACCACCGTCACCTTCAGCAGCGTGCCGAGCACGTCCATCTCCAGGTCCGTGCCCTGGGCGGCCAGTTCCGGCGGCACCATGGCGAGCACGAAGGAGGTTTCCAGGCGCGGCCCGTAGTTGCCGGAGGTGGCGCGGCCGACCATCTGGCCGTCCTTGAAGATGGGGTTGTTGCCCAGCGGGTCGGCATCGGTCACGTCGTGCACCTGGAGCGTCACCAGCTGGTTCTTGAATCCCTTCTGCTGCCACGCGACCAGGGCGTCGCGGCCGATGAAGTCGCCCTTGTTGGGATGCACGAAGCGGTGCAGGCCGGACTCGTAGGCGGCGTATTCGATCGAAAGCTCGGTGCCGACCATGCGGTAGGATTTCTCGACCCGCAGCATGTCCATGGCGCGGATGCCGAAGGGCTTGATGCCGAGGTCCTCGCCGGCCGCCATGAGGGCGTCGAAGATCAGGTTCTGGCACTCGATCGGATGGTGCAGCTCCCAGCCCAGCTCGCCGACGAAGTTGACCCGGGCGGCGATGGTCGGCGACAGGCCGACGTCGATGTGCTGGCTGGTCAGCCAGGGGAAGGCGGCGCTGGAGAAGTCGGCGTCCGAGACCCGCTGCATCAGCTCGCGCGCCTTCGGGCCGGCGACCACCAGCACGCCGAGGGCGTTGGTTAGATTCTGGAACTGGACCGAGCCGTCCTCCGGCATGTGCTTTTTGAGCCAGTCGTGGTCGAGCCGCTGGTTGGCGCCGGCCGAGACCAGATAGAAGGAGTCGGTTGCCTCGCGCACCAGGGTGAACTCGCTGTGCACGCCACCGCGGGTGTTGAGGGCGTGACACAGGCCGACCCGGCCGATCTTCTTGGGCAGCCGATTGGCCAGCAGGTAATCGAGGAACGCTTCGGCGCCGGGGCCGGAGATGCGGCACTTGGCGAACGCGGTCATGTCCAGCAGGCCGACGTTCTCGGCCACGTTCTTGGCTTCGGCCACCACGGGCTCGAACCACTTGGAGCGGCGGAACGACCAGTGGTCCTCCTGGGCCATACCCTCGGGCGCGAACCAGTTGGCCCGCTCCCAGCCGAACTTCTGGCCGAACACTGCGCCGAGCGCCTTCAGCCGTTCGTAGCACGGCGCGGTCCGGAGCGGCCGGCCGGCCTCGCGCTCCTCGTCGGGGTAGTGGATGGTGAAGACGGCGGCGTAGGCCTCCTCGTTTTTGACCTTGAGATAGGCCTTGCTGGCGTAGTCGCCGAAGCGGCGCGGATCGACGCCCAGCATGTCGACGGTCGGCTCACCCTCGACGATCCACTCGGCGAGCTGCCAGCCGGCCCCGCCAGCCGCGGTGATGCCGAAGCTATGGCCCTCGCTCAGCCAGAAGTTCTTCAGATCCCAGGCCGGCCCGACGATGGGATTGCCGTCGGGCGTGTAGGCGATGGCACCGTTGAACACCTGTTTGACACCGACCTCGCCGAATGCGGGGACCCGGTTGATGGCGGCCTCGATGTGCGGCTCGATGCGCTCCAGATCCTCCTGGAACAACTCGTACTCGCAATCCTCGGAAGGGCCGTCGACATAGCAGCAGGGCGCGCCCTTTTCGTACGGGCCGAGGATCAGGCCGCCGGCCTCCTCGCGCAGGTACCAGGAGCCGTCGGGCTCGCGCAGCACGCCCATCTCCGGCAGGCCCTGTTCGTGGCGGGCCTTGATCTCCGGATGGGGCTCGGTGACGATGAATTGGTGCTGGACCGGGATCACCGGGATATCGAGCCCGACCATGGCGCCGGTCTGGCGCGCGAAGTTGCCGGTCGCCGAGACCACGTGCTCGCAAGCGATGTCGCCCTTGTCGGTCTTGACCAGCCACTCGCCGTCATTGGTGCGCTCGATGCCGGTGACCGTGGTGTTGCGGTTGATCTCGGCGCCCAGCTGGCGCGCGCCCTTGGCGAGCGCCTGGGTGAGGTCGGCCGGCTGGATGTAGCCGTCTTCGGGGTGCCGAATCGCGCCCACCAAGCCCTCGATGTTGCACAGCGGCCAGACTTCTTTCACCTGCTCGGGCGTGAGGAAATCGACCCGCACGCCGATGGTCGCCGCGACGCCGGCGTACTGGTGGTACTCGTCCATGCGGTCCTGGTTCATGGCGAGGCGGATGTTGCTGACCCGCCGGAAGCCGACCTCGAGGCCGGTTTCCTCTTCCAGGGTGGGATAGAAGTTGACGGCGTACTTATGCAGCTGGCCGACGCTGTAGCTCATGTTGAAGAGCGGCAGCAATCCCGCGGCATGCCAGGTAGACCCGGAGGTCAGTTCCTTCCGCTCGACCAGGGCGACATCGCTCCAGCCTTTCTTGGCCAGGTGATAGAGCGCGCTGACACCATTGATGCCGCCGCCGATCACGACGACCCGGGCATGACTCCTCATCGCTTCCTCTCCAGTCCCGGACGCTTCGCCCCCGAAGGCGCTGTCCCAGTTTGTGTAGATTGACCCTAGTTAAACAGAGCCGGAGCCCAACTGCCAGACAGCTCACATCTCGCCTTGCGCCGCGGTCACGACGAAACCTCCCGCATGCGGGCGCAGATTGGCCAATCCCGGCCGTGATTTATGAGCAGATTGCGACACCGCGCTGACGGATTCCGACATGAACCCCCGCTGGACGGCAGACAGGGCGAGTCCAAGGGCGTAGGCTTCTTCAAGGACGCGCTTGGGCGCAACCTTGTCGCCGTCACGACAGAGCGGCGACAGGCGCCGCCGATAATCGCGCCAATAGGTGCATCATTAGGGTTGGTATCATGGGCGAAATAGAAAGCACGGCCGAACGCCGGGGGCGGCGCGCAGGCGGCGGCGGGCGCGAGGCGAGGCGTGCGATGCGCGCCGGCGGCGGCCTTCCGAAGCGGAAGTTCATCTCCCGCAAAATCCCACTGTACGAAACCCTCTCGGAAGAGGGGCTGGAACTCATCGAGCACAACGCCGAGACGGTGTTGGAAGAGATCGGCATCGAGTTCCGCGAGGACGAGGAAGCGCTCGGGATCTGGAAGAACGCCGGCGCCGACGTCGATGGCGAACGGGTGCGCTTTCCCCGCGGCATGTGCCGCGAGCTGATCAAGACGGCGCCCGCCAGTTTCACCCAGCACGCCCGCAACCCGGAGCGCAGCGTCACCATCGGCGGCAACAACACGGTCTTCGTGCCGGTCTACGGGCCCCCCTTCGTGCGCGATTTGGATCAGGGGCGCCGCTACGCCACGATCGAGGACTTCCAGAACTTCGTGAAGCTGTCCTATATGGCGCCGCCGATTCACCATTCCGGCGGCACCGTCTGCGAGCCGGTCGACATCCCGGTGAACAAGCGCCACCTGGACATGGTTTACAGCCATCTGCGCTATTCCGACCTGCCGTTCATGGGGTCCGTCACCGCGCCCGAGCGCGCCCAGGACACGGTCGACATGGCGAAGATCGTGTTCGGCGAGGACTTCGTCGCCGAGAACACGGTCTGCGTCAGCTTGATCAACGCCAACTCGCCGATGACCTTCGACGCCACCATGATGGGCGCGCTCAAGGTTTACGCCCGCAACAACCAGGCGACCATCGTCACCCCCTTCATCCTGTCGGGCGCCATGGCGCCGGTGACGCCGGTCGGCGTGATGACCCAGACCCTGGCCGAGGCCCTGGCGGGCATTGCCTTCACCCAGTTGGTGCGCCCCGGCGCGCCGGTGATCATGGGCAGCTTCGCCAGCTCGATCTCCATGCAGTCGGGTGCGCCGACCTTCGGCACGCCGGAGCCCGCCCTGGTGCTCTACGGCATGGCGCAGCTGGCCCGGCGGCTCGGCCTGCCGTTCCGCTCCGGCGGCTCGCTCTGCGCCGGCAAGATCCCCGATGCCCAGGCGGCGCACGAGAGCACTCAGACCCTGCTGCCGACGGCGCTCGCCGGCGTCAATTTCGTGCTGCATGCGGCCGGCTGGCTGGAAGGCGGCCTGGCTTCGTCCTATGAGAAGTTCATCATGGATGTCGACCAGCTCGGCATGATGCAGGTCATGCTCGAGGGCTACGACATGAGCGAGAACGGCCAGGCCATGGACGCCATCCGCGAGGTCGGCCCGGGCAGTCACTTCCTGGGCTGCGCCCATACCCAGGCCAATTTCGAAAGCGCCTTCTACCGCTCCATGGTGGCCGACAACAATTCCTACGAGCAGTGGGCGGCGGAGGGCGAGAAAGACACGGCCGAGCGCGCCAACGCGATCTGGAAGAAGTGGCTCGCCGACTATGAGGCGCCGGCGATCGACCCCGGCGTCGACGAGGCGCTCCAGGCCTTCATGCGGGAAAAGAAGGAGTCCATGCCCGACGCCTTCGCGTGACCCATGCGCCGGGTGGCCGAGGGGCCGGCTTCACGCACGGCCCGGGAGTTGGATTTCCTCGCTACGGCAAAACCCGCTGCCGCGCGCAGTCCGGGGATGATTTTGCAATCCACAATACTAGGTATTGTGGTTCCTACAATTTATCGTCTATATATGGCTCCGAGTCGTATGGAGTCCCATGGGACGCCTGTGCTCTGCCGAACCCTTGGGTTTGCCCGTGGGTTTGTCCGGTGCGCACGCGGGACGGGACGCAAGGTCTAAGGAGATCCGGGCCATGCCGTCGATCATTGGTGCAGACCTTAAGGTTGTGGGCAATCTTCAGTGCGATGGCGACATCGACGTTCAGGGCACTGTCCAGGGCGATATCGAGGCCGCGACGGTGACCGTGGACAAAGACGCCCGGGTCGACGGTTCGATCCGCGCGCATTCTTTGATCGTCAGCGGATCGGTCGATGGCGAGATGGAAGCCACCGAAATCTCGCTGACCAGCACGGCGCGGGTCACCGGCGAACTCAGCCACGAGACCCTGTCGGTCGATCCCGGGGCAAGCCTCGAGGCGCGGCTGAGCCGATTGACCAAGGAAAAGCGGATCGCCGCCCAGATCCCCAAGCCCAAGCTGAATATCCCAGAGGTGGAGCCGCCCGCGGCGAGGGCTCCAGAATCGGAGACGCCCGCGGCGGAGGCCAGCGAAGAGAAACCCCTCGCGGCGGAAACCGCAGATACCGCAGATTCCGGCGAAACGGACGCGCCCGAGCCGGAGAACACAGAAATTCCCGAGGTCTTCGACCGGCGCAAGAAACAGGCAACGGGCTGAACGAAGCTGGGGGCTGAGTCCGAAGCCGGAACGTTCTCCGGGCACCGGGAGCGCGCGCTACCGGTTAGTCCCGCCGGTACCCGAAGGCGGCCACCTACGGCGCGAGCCGAGGCCAGGGGGGGCCGGCATAGTCCGGTCTGCTCCAGCGCGGGCTACAGCTGTTTGCCGGAAAGAATTTTGGCGGGGTAGTGCTCGCCGGAGCCGGGCGAAACCCAGATGATTCTGTCCAGTCCGCCGTCCAGCACCTCGTAGCAGGCCCAGCCGGACACCTCCCACCAGGAGCAGTAGGCGCCCTTCACGGCATCGGCCTTCCAACGTCCCATGGAGGGTTGGCGGCCGTCCTCCGCATAGGATCGTCCTGCCGGAGGGGTCGAAGTAGCTCTTGTAGGGACGCCCGGCCCAGAGGCCTTCGACTGTGTTGCCGGTGAGCGCCTCCTCGATCTCGGCGGCGCTCAGCTTGCGCTCGCCGGCGCCTGCCGGTGCGGCCGGCCAGGCGGCCAGAGAAAGCCCGGCCGCAGTCAGTATCGCCATGGCGTCGCGTCGGGTCGCGCGGTTTATTCCGCGGTCACCCGCAGGCCATACTCCCGCGCGGCATCCTCGAGCCAGAGCCACAGGTATTCGGCGAAGCTGTTGAGCACGTAAACGTCGTAGGCCGGACCGCCGCCCTTGGCGTCGTCGTCTTCGACCTGATGGAGGGTGACCATGGCCTTGGCGCAGAGGCTTTGGGCGCAGCGCCCGGCGGAGAAGGCCCGCGGGTGCAGATCGAGCGGGCAGCCCTTGGCGAGCAGGTCTCGGGCCCGGGCGCCGCTGATATGAATGCAGGTACGGCTCTCGCTCACGTCGGTGACGGCGGCCTTTTGTCCCGCGACGGCGGCGCGCAGCTTGTCGGCCATGGCCGGGCCGTCGCCGGGGGTCACCACCCACCATTCGTCCGGGCCGAGCCAAAAGACCCGCAGGTCGTCTTGGCCCGTCGTGGAGTTGGGTTCGCTCGGCAGGGCGACGCCCAGAGCCTTCTGGACCGCGCTATCGAAAGTCTTGTCGCCCGCCGGGCCGCGCAGGTTGACGAGGCCGCGGTACGGCCGTTCGCCCATCAGCACGCCAACCTCGAACTCGGCGACGTCCTCGGTCGCCCGCGCGGCGAGCCCCAGATGGGCCAGCGGAGAGTGTCTGAGAAAGGAGTCACCCACGGAGCCGGTCTCCCTCGGGATCGAAGAACACGGGATCGACGATCGTGCAGCCGATCTTGCGGCCGTCGAGCAGCGGCGCCGTTACCTTCTCGCCCTTCTTGGCCAGCCCGCCCTTCACCAAGGCGAGGGCGATCGAGCGGCCCACGTTGGGGCTGTAGTAGCTCGAGGAAACGTGACCCAGCATGGTCATCGGCGGCTGCGGTTCGACCCGCTCGACCAGGTGGGCGCCTTCCGGCAGCACGGTCTCGGGATCGTCGGTGAGGATGCCGACGAGCTGCTTGCGGTCGGGCTTGGCCATGTCGCTGCGGGTCAGCGAGCGCTTGCCGACGAAGTCCTTTTTCTTGGAAACGATCCAGTCCATGCCCAGGTCGACCGGGTTGATCGAACCGTCGGTTTCCTGGCCGACGATGATGAAACCCTTCTCGGCGCGCAGCACGTGCATGGCCTCGGTGCCGTAAGGCGTGATGCCGTATTTCTCTCCCGCCGTCATGACGGCTTGCCAGACCGCGAGGCCAAAGGAGGCGGGCACGTTGATCTCGTAAGCGGACTCCCCGGTGAAGGAGACCCTGAAGACGCGCGCGGCGACGCCCGCCACGGTGCCCTCGCGCAGCGCCATATGCGGGAAGGCATTGGGCGAAAGCTCGATATCGCCGGTCAGCTCGGCGAGCAGGCGCCGGGCATTGGGCCCGGCAATCGAGATGGTGGCGAATTGCTCGGTGACCGAAGTGCAATGGACGTCGAGCTCGGGCCACTCGGTCTGGAGGTATTCCTCGAGATGGGCCAGCACCGGCGCCGCGTTGCCGGTGGTGGTGGTCATGAGGTAGTGGCGCTCGCCGAGCCGCGCGGTCACCCCATCGTCCATCACCATGCCGTCTTCGCCGAGCATCAGGCCGTAGCGGCACTTGCCGACTTCGAGCTTCTTCCAGGCGTTGGTGTAGATGCGGTTCAGGAGTTCGGAGGCGTCGCCGCCCTGGATGTCGATCTTGCCGAGGGTCGAGGCGTCCATGATGCCGAGCGAGCGGCGGACCGCGCGGACCTCGCGCTTGACCGCGGCGTGCATGTCCTCGCCGTTCCTCGGGTAGTACCAGGCGCGCCGCCATTGGCCCACGTCCTCGAACAGGGCTCCGGCCTGCTGGTGCCAGCCGTGCATCGGCGTGCGCCGGACCGGATCGAGCAAGGCTTCCACGTCGCGGCCGGCAAACACGCCGAAAGTGACCGGCGTGAAGGGCGGCCGGAAGGTGGTCACGCCGACATCGGGAACCGCGCGCCCCGTGGCCTCGGCGACGATGCCGATGGCGTTCACGTTCGAGGTCTTGCCCTGATCGGTGCCCATGCCGGTGGTGGTGTAGCGCTTCACGTGCTCGATCGACCGGTAGCCTTCGCGCAAGGCCAGCTTCAGATCGGCCGCGGTGACATCGTTCTGCAGCTCGTGGAAGTGCTTGCCGCCGCGCCCGACCGGCGTGTCCGAGGGCACCAGCCACAGCCAGCGCGCCGGCAGGAAGCCGTGATCGACGGCCTTGGGCGCGGCCTTCTTGCGGCCCTTGGCCTTGAAGCCGGCGGTGGCGGCGGCCTTTTGCCCCGCCGCGGCGCCCTCGGCGAGGCAGCTGGCCAGCCCGAAGTCGCCGTTGCACGCGCCGGCCGAACGGGCGGCCTGGTTCGCCTTGCCCGGTACGAAACAGCCGAGCTCTTCGTTCCAGACGATCTCGCCCTTGGCCTGGGAGTGCAGATGCAAGGTCGGGCTCCACCCGCCCGAGACGGCGAGCAGGTCGCAATTGATCGGCTCGCCGCTGCCGTAGACCGCTTCGCCAGAGGGCTCCATCGGCGCAGCCCGCACCCGCTTGATTCGCCGCCCGCCTTCGGTCGCGACGACGGCATGGTCGGCCAGGATCGGCAGGCCCGCGGCCTCGGCCAGCTCGCTCATCGGGCCGATCACCTCGCGCCGCAGGTCGACGATGGCGGCGATCTCGATCCCCGCCGCGTGCATGTCGAGCGCCGCGCCGTAGGCGCTGTCGTTGTTGGTGAAAACCACCGCCGTCGTGCCCGGCTTCACGGCGTAACGGTTGACGTAGGTGCGGCAAGCGCCCGCCAGCATGATGCCGGGCCGGTCGTTGTCGCGGAACACCGGCGGGCGTTCGATCGAACCGGTCGCGAGCACCACCTGCTTGGCCCGCAGCTTCCACAGGCGGTGGCGCGGCAGGTGGTCGGGTTTCCTGCTGAGATGGTCGGTAACCTTCTCGATCAAGGTCAGGAAGTTGTGATCGAAGTAGCCGTAGACGGTGGTGCGTTCGAGCACCCGGACCTCGGGCAGGGCGCGCAACTCCGCCTCGGCCGTGCGGGCCCACTCCAAGGCCGGCGCGCCGTCGATGGTCGCATCCGCCAGGCCGAGCAGCGCCCCACCCAGCAGATGGTCTTGTTCCGCCAGCACGACCCGGGCGCCGGTGCGCGCCGCGGCGAGGGCGGCCGACAGCCCGGCCGGCCCGGCACCGACCACCAGCACGTCGCAGTGGGCCAGCGTCTTGTCGTAGCGGTCCGGGTCGCGCTCGCGTGGCGACTGGCCCATGCCGGCGGCATGACGGATGAAATGCTCGTACTTCATCCACATGGCGGCGGGCCACATGAAGGTCTTGTAGTAGAAGCCGGAGGGAAAAACCCGCGACGCCAGATTGTTCAGCGCGCCGATGTCGACCTCCAGGCTCGGCCAACGGTTCTGGGAGCGCGCGGCGAGGCCGTCCACCAGCTCCACCAGGGTCGCCAGCTGGTTGGGGTCGGTGCGCGGATCCTCGCCCAACTGCACCAGCGCGTTGGGCTCCTCGAAGCCGGCGGCGAAAATACCGCGCGGGCGATGATATTTGAAGCTGCGGCCGACGAAGTGCACCCCGTTGGCGAGCAGGGCCGAGGCCAGGCTGTCGCCGCTGAACCCGCGGTAGTCACCGCCGTCGAAACGGAAGCCGAGAGAGCGCTGCCGGTCGATCTGCCCGCCCTCTGGCAATCGGAACGTCTGGGTCATGTGCGGCGCCCCTTCCTCAGACGTAGTCCGTCTTGGGCACGCGCGGCGGTTTTTCGCCCATCTTGTAAACCGCGTGAATCTTGTAGGTGACGGTGTCGCGGGCGGCGTTGAACCAGCGCCGGCAGCCATGGGTATGAACCCAGCGTTCGAGCAGAATCCCCTTGGAATTCGGTCGCATGAAGACGTAATCGGCCCACTCCGCGTCGCTCAGTTTCTCCGGTTCCTTGGGGCGCGCGATATGGGCCTCGCCGCCGTAGGAGAATTCGGTCTCGTCGCGTTCGCCGCAGTAAGGGCAGGGGATCAGCAGCATGTCGCGTTCAAATCCTAGTGCGCCACCGCGGCGGCGCCGTGTTCGTCGATCAGGTAGCCGGAAACGAAGCGGTTCATGTCGAAGGCTTCGTTCAGCGGGTGCGGCCGGTCCTCGGCGATGGTGTGGGCGAACACCCAGCCGGCGCCCGGGGTCGACTTGAAGCCGCCGGTGCCCCAGCCGCCGTTGACGTAGAGACCATCGACCGGTGTCTTGGAGACGATCGGGCTGGCGTCGGGACAGGTGTCCACGGTGCCGCCCCATTGGCGCATCATGCGCAGGCGCCGGAACATGGGGAACAGCTCGCAGACGGCGGCCAGGGTTTCCTCGGTGACCGGCAGGCTGCCGCGCTGGCCGTAGCCGATGAACTTGTCGGTGCCGGCGCCGATCACCAGTTCGCCCTTGTCCGACTGGCTAACGTAAGCGTGTATCGCGTTGGACATGACGACGCAGTCGAGGATCGGCTTGACCGGCTCGGAGACCAGCGCCTGCAAGGGCACGCTATGGACCGGCAGGCGGAACCCGGCGAGCTCGGCCAGCACGCTGGTGTGGCCGGCGACGCAGAGCGCCACCTTCTTGGCCTCGATGGTGCCCTTGGCGGTCTCGACCGCCTGGACACGGCCGTTGGAGATGCGAAAGCCCGTGACCGGGCACTCCTGAATGATGTCCACGCCTAAGGCGTCGGCGGCGCGGGCATAGCCCCAGGCCACCGCGTCGTGGCGCGCCGTCCCGCCGCGGCGTTGCAGCGAGGCGCCCAGCACCGGATAGCGGCCGTTGGTCCGGAGGTCGATGATCGGGCAGAACTCTTTCACCTGGCGGGCGTCCAGCAGCTCGGAATCGATGTCATTCAAGCGGTTCGCGTTGACCCGCCGGGACAGCTCGCGCAGGTCGTGCTGATTGTGCGCCAGGTTCAGGACGCCGCGCTGGCTGAACATGACGTTGTAGTTGAGCTCCTGGCTCATGGTCTCCCAGAGCTTGAGGGCGTGCTCGTAGAGGGCGGCGCTTTCGTCCCAGAGATAGTTCGAGCGCACGATGGTGGTGTTGCGTCCGGTGTTGCCGCCGCCCAGCCAGCCCCGCTCGATCACCGCGACGTTGGTGATCTTGTGTTCCTTGGCGAGATAGTAGGCCGTGGCGAGACCGTGTCCGCCGCCGCCGACGATGACCACGTCATAGGACGGCTTCGGCTCCGGAGAGCGCCACGCCTCCGGCCAGTTCTCGTGGTAAGACAAAGCATTACGCACGAGGCTAAAGATGGAATAGCGGGCGGTCATTGCGCCTCATACCTCCCCACGTATCTCCCCGGGGGCTGACCCTAGTGCAGCGGCTGCGGGCGGACAAGCCTGCGCCGGCCGCGCAGAGTTTCGCGCCCTCAGCAACCCGAAGGGCGGCGCTCAAGCTAGCGTGTTCACGGCATAAAACTTTCTCTTCGCGACATCGCCTCTTTGTGCGACAGTTCCAGAACGGGCGGCCCGGGGTGCTGATCCTAGGCCGCGACCGGGGAGGAATGAGCCGAGACCGCCAATGTTCGGAAATCCACCGCGTGAATTGCCGCAGAGGATCGGCTTGATCCTGATCCCGCGGTTCTCGCTGATCTCCTTTACGTCGATTGTGGAGGCCATGCGCCTCGCCAACCGCATGGCCGATCGCGACCTTTACCACTGGCGGTTCCTCTCGACCGACGGCCGGCCGGTGACCTCGTCCAGCGGTCTCACGGTCGAGGCCGACGGCGAGTTGAGCGCGGCGAGCGACATCGACTGTGCGGTGATCTGCGGCGGTATCGACATCCAGCACTTCGACGACCGGCAGATCGTCTCGTGGCTGCGCCGCATGGGCCGCCGGGGCCTCGACATCGGCGCCATGTGCACCGGCAGCCACATCCTGGCCCGCGCTGGCCTGCTGGACGGCCATCGCTGCACGATCCATTGGGAGAACCTGGCCAGCTTTGTCGAGGATTTTCCCGATGTCGAAGTGACGGCCGAGCTGTTCGAGATCGACCGTCACCGCTTCACCTGCTCCGGCGGGACGGCGGCCATCGACCTCATGCTGAACGTGATCAGCCGGCAGCACGGCCACGAACTGGCCGCCGCCGTGGCCGATCAGCTCATGCACGAACGCATTCGCGACGAGCACGACCACCAGCGCATGTCGCTGCCGGCGCGTCTCGGCGTGCGCCATCCCAAGCTCTTGTCGGTCATCGAGTTGATGGAGCAGAACCTCGAGGAGCCCATGTCCCGCGCCGAGCTGGCCGGGCGCGCCGGCCTCTCGACCCGTCAGCTCGAGCGCCTGTTCCGCAAGTACCTCAGCCGCTCGCCCGCGCGCTATTACCTGGAACTCCGGTTGCACAAGGCGCGTTTGCTGCTGCTGCAGACCAACATGTCGGTGATCGATGTGGCGCTCGCCTGCGGCTTCGTCTCGGCGTCCCACTTCTCGAAGTGCTACCGCGACTTCTTCGGCCGCACGCCGCGCAAGGAACGCAACATCCCGGCCTGCTCGGACGCCCGGCTGATCCCCGCCGCGGCCCAGTAGCGGGCCTTGCAAGGCAAGGCCCTGAGCATCGCCAATCGAGTCGTATCCGGCTGCATTCGCCCCGATAATAGAAGCAGTCGTAGAGCTTGGCTTTGGTCTGCCTTTGAGCCAAAGCGGCAATTTATCGGCGACGCATCCGCGCGGCGGTGCTACGATTTCCGTAGCTCTGGGCGCTTCTCGGCCATAGCAACGCAAAGGCGATCTTGATGCATACGTATGTCCTGAACCGGGCCCCGTCCGGGTGTCATAGCCCGCATGACGGGCCAGGGGGGCTTTGTCGAGGTTCTTACATGGTTCCGGATAAGACGCTGTGGTAACAAGGACACGAGGTACAAATGGCTGATTCTCAAGCGGTTATTGTCTCAGTATGCGCTGTATGAAAGGCAGGTTACAAAGACCGGAAACCGGTTTTCCGTATCTTATGTGGATTCATCTAACCATTCTTGGGTCGAGGATTCTAACCCGCAATGAATTTGCCGACGTATTCACAGCTTTGGGCGATTCAAGAACCCATCCTTGCAATGACTGCAATCGTCGAACTCTGGCTGAATTTCAGCGGCGGCGCTAAGGCGTGGAGAAACGCAACGGCGGAATGGTGGGTAAATCTCCAACTCCTCCACTGGCGCGACAGAACACAAATCAATGGCCAGTTCCTGAATTTGTTCAATGTTCTCTATGGCGAGAGGATGCTCTCACTCCGGAGATTCATCGTAAGTCTGTGTACGTCCACACTCTTCGTGCTTTTTGTTTACGTACTTCTGTATAGGATTGGCCAATCGTATTGGGGGCTCGAAACCCATACGTTTACGGGGCTAAATCGGTTATTCGACTGGGTGGGATATGATAGCGACACAATACCGCACCTCCATCCCCTTCATCTTGCAATCTTACTTGTCGGTGGACTGGCCCTCAATTTTCTGCCCGATGTTCTTTCTATATCTGAAACAGGATGGATTATCAGAAAGGCTTCAGATCCCTCTCGCTCACTTTTAGGTCTTTTTCTTCTCGACATATTACTTACCACCGCGCTCTGGTTAGGTCCTTCCGCCCTGGAGTATTGGTTCAATACCACCTTTGTGTATACGAAAGAAGCTTGGGATTTTTCCAACCGCTACACGACGCCATCGTACCTAAATCACATCGTCTACGCGCTTACTACATACTCGACATCTGTAGTTTGGTTTGGATTCGTCGGAACAGTGCTGCTCTTGGCATTCTGCAAAAGGGCCTCGACTTTGGTTGTAAGAGTTCTCGAGTGGCGTGTTGTGTCGACGCTACCCGTCGCAATGATCGTTGGAACACTGTGCTTTCTGGCTTGGCCGGTGTTGTTTGTTCTTCGTCTTCTCTATGTGTGATCATTGGTCCAACTAAAAGAAAGGAAGGGGCCGGATCAACTGCTGTACAACTTGCCCAGCCGCTCTTTGTGGTCGTCCGCTCATATTGAGACCCTTCGCGAACCGAGACTTGAGGAGTTTCCGGTCGGCTTGGGGAGGATTATGCTGAAGGTCCGGCTAGAGATTCGAAACCCCGCGGGACTTCCGTTCTTGGCTCGTCGCCGCAATTTCAAGCGATGATGTAGTAGGTCCGCTGTCGGCCGCTTAGGCGACGAGTAGGGTTTCCCCGGGTTCGTCCTTTTTGCACGTGGTATGAGACATTCGGGACCGACCGAAAACCGGACCTCCCAGCGGGTCCGCCGGAGCGTTTCACCCGCACGAGCGTGAGCCGCGCGCCCGAGCGCCGCAGCGTCAGTCGGCGAAGTGGGGCTCGCGCGCAAAGATCCGGCGCACCATGGGCTCGAAGGCCGCGAGCGGCAGGGTGTCGTAGTCGGGGTCGAAGGCGCATTGGTCCCAGCGCTCGCAGAAGACCGTGCAGGCCTGGAAATGGGGATGGTCGCGGAACTGCTCGCGCACATCCCGGTCGCGCCCCAGGTGGTGATAGAAGTAGTAGCCCTGGAACAGGCCGTGGTGCTTGACCACCCAGTGGGTCTCTTCGCTGACGTAGGGCTGGAGCACGGTGGCGGCGAAGGCGCTGTGGTTGTCGGGCGCATAGACGTCGCCGATGTCGTGCAGCAGCGCCGCCACGATCGTGTCCTCATCCGCCTCGTCGCGCAGCGCGCGGGTTGCGGTCTGCAGGGAATGCTCGTAGCGGTCGACCTGGTAGCCGAAGGTCGGGCCCTGCATGGATTTCAGCAGGCCGAGCAGACTGTCGACGAGGTGCGCCTGCTTGTGCTCCTCCCCGACGCGGTCGAGGAAGACGTACTCCTCCGCCGTTCCCTGATCCATGCGCGTGAAGCTGACCGTTTCCATGGCGTTATTCTCCTGACGCCTCGAGCGTGACTGCGACCGCCACCGCGATCGGGCCGCTCCCCTCGCCCTTTAGCACAAGCAGCGGCGAAGGGCACAAATAAAAAGTCGTGCCTCGATTTGAAATCCTGCCGAACCTCTGCCCTGAACGCCGGCTTTCGAGCCGATTACGTCGGCTTATACCAAGTCTTGATGATACTGACTCATAGGGACGTCTTTTCAGAGCTTTCGGCTAGGAGCCTGATCCGCAGCGATGCGAGGCATCGCAAGGGTCGGGCGACGCGGTCCGAAAGATCTGAAAAGACGCAAGTTCCGTCGCCCCTGGGACGCGTCGGACGGCGTCAGCAAGCCTTGGAGATGCCCCGCATCGCCCCCGGATCGACCTGCGCCTTGCTTCCTACCCGACGCGGCCCAGGGGCGATCCCTATGGGTCAGTATCATCAAGATTTGGTATTAGCCCTCAAGTGCGAACGTAACTGGCTAAGGCGCTGGATGGTCCGAAGGTGACCCTGAACAGCCATAGACGTCCTTGCAGCGATTGGTCTGGTTCGGCATCGGTAAGCGGACGCCGAGAGGCAAAGACTATATCCACGAGGTATGGCAACGGGCGGGCATCCGAACATGTGATCCAGAGTTCATATAAAACTGCAAATGCGCTTAGTTTTTCAGCTCTAATAGAACGTCCTCGATCGTTCGGATCGCGTCCAACCTGTCGCCCTTGTTCAAGTTTACCAAGATCCGAACGCCATCCTGCTCCCTTCTGATGACGCTCTGATCCTTTTCCAGGTCCTCGTAATTCCCGACAACCTTGTAGGTTCGAACAGGCTTGGCGAAGCCTTTGACGGTCAGGGTGTCGCCTTCTTCGGCGAGCACCGTGTCCTTGACCAGCGCATGGGTCTCGTGGGCCATGAGGATGCCGCCGACCTCGGCATGGGATTCGAGCCGGGCGGCGAGGTTCACCTCGTTGCCGATGATGGTGTAGTCCATGCGGTCCTCGCTGCCGAAATTGCCGACGGTGCAGAAGCCCGTGTTGATCCCGATGCGCAGCTGGAACGGCTTCTCCAATCCCTTGTCCAGCCATTCCGACCGGAGTTCCCGCATGCGCCGCTGCATGGCGACCGCCATATTCACGCAAGCTCTCGCGTCCTCCTTGACACCGCGGGTTTCCGGGTCGCCGAAGAAGGCGATAATGGCGTCGCCGACGTATTTGTCGATCGTCGCTCCGTGGTCGAGGGCGACCTTCGACATCTCGGTCAGATAGTGGTTCAGGAGGTTGGTCAGCTCCTCGGACTCCAGGCTGTCGGTGGTGCCCGTGAAATCGGCGATGTCGGAGAAGAAAACGGTCAGCTTCTTGCGCTTCGAGGCGATCTCGACCGACTGCTCGCCCGAGAAGATCGAGGCGTAGACCTGCGGCGAGAGGTATTTGGACAGCTTCGAGGAAAGTTCTTCGAGAAGTTGATTTTTTTCGGCCAGCTCCTCTTGTGTTCGTTTGAGTTCTATAAACCCCGCAGAGATGACCACAATCGCGAACAGTGAAATCAACCAGCTGAAATTTCGGTGCAGGTTGCCCATAACCTCCATCGCTTCTGCCATCGGAATGAAAGCAGGCAGCAAATACATAGACAGCAAATCTGCAACATAGAACAAACCGACGACCAAGATCCCTGCCATGATTGACCTGAGGCCGGCTTTCGGTGCCGATGGTCGGCGCCTGGTGCCCGTCCTGAAATTTCGCCAAAGGACAATAACCGCGACGGCTATGATCACGAGATCAATGACGGTCATCAGGGGTACAGAAGTCCAAATCATCATCTTGCCCCTTCGTCGAGCAACCTGGATCGTGAAAAGCGAAACTTATTGGAACCAAACGGATCCGGGTACTTTAAAGAATTCAGCTGAAATTGCTCGGATAACACCTATAGCTGGCCAAGAGCGGTCGCACGTACTGTCGAAAGCGGTCAAGATCTTGATGTGCCATGCGTGGAGCTTGGAGGCCCGGAGTTGGCTATAGGCGACGTCGAAGGCCCCACTTTACGGCGTTCGCCTTGCCCCCAACATCGGACATTCGAATCCGCTTTTCGCCTTCAGCGCAACAAATCTTAAACTGACACACCGAAAAAAAGAGTCGGCCAGGGCGCTGCCGCAGGTGCTAACCTCTTGTCGTCACCGGCATGTCCGCACTGCCGGGGCGCGCCGCATCAGGGGGGAAGTCTGGCCATGAATCGCGAAAAGGTCGTCTTCGGATTTTTCATCGTTCTGGCGTTGACGCTGAACTTCGGCTTCTTCATCGGCGAGCTGGAGAACCCCGCGCATCACAGCATCCTCGAGCTGTTCTTCGTCATCGTGGTGAACCTGATCGCCACCATCCTGAAGCTGGGCGACCGCTCGCAAATCGGCGCGGTGCTGTTGGCGACCAGCCTGGTGGCCAATCTGGAGCTGATTGCCGCCGCCATCGTCTGGACCATTGCGGCGCACGTGTCCGAGGCCGGCTGACGCCGGGAGTCATATCGACCGTGGTCTCGCTCGCCGGCGGGGCCTTGGTGGCGAACGTCATTTCGGTGACCATCCTGGTGGTCGAAACCCTGATGCTGCGGCGCTAGAGGCTAGCCCATGGCGAAACTGCTTTCCAGCGGCCGCGTCACCTTCATCGTGCTGCGCACCATGCGCACGCCGATCCTGGTCGTGGTCGGGATCTATGCCGCTTCGATGGTCGGCTGGGTCATGATCCCGGCGGTCGACGTCGAAGGCCAGCCGCAGCACATGAGCTTCTTCCATGCCTTCTACTTCCTCACCTACACGGCGACGACCACTGGGTTCGGCGAGCTGCCCTATGCCTTCAGCGAGGCCCAGCGCATGTGGGGCATCGTCTCGCTCTACGCCAGCGTGGTGGCCTGGCTCTATGCCCTCGGAGCGATCATCGGGCTGATCCAGAATCGGCACTTCCAGTTGGCTCTGGCCGAGCGCCGTTTCGAAAAACTGGTCAGGACCATGACCGAGCCCTTCGTCATACTCTGCGGCTTCGGGAGCACCGGCAGCTTGCTGGCCCGGGGCCTGAGCGACGCCGGGGTCACCGCGGTGGTGCTGGACAAGGACATCGAACGCATCCGGGCGCTGCAATTGCGCGACTACCGGGTCGACATGCCCGGGCTCTGCGCCGATGCGCGCATCCCCCAGACCCTGATCGAGGCCGGGATGCAGCGGCCGAACTGCCAGGCCGTCGTCGCGCTGACCAACGACGAGCAGGTCAATCTGAAGATCGCGGTGACCGCGCGCCTGCTGAACCCCGATCTGCGGGTCGTCATCCAGTCGACCTCGGCCGACTACGAGGAAGTCCTCGCGACCCTGGGCGGCGATATCCACGTGATCGACCCGTTCCAGACCTATGCGCGTTATCTGGCGGCGACCATCCTCGACCCGACCATCCACACGCTCAGTCAATGGATCTCGGGCAGCCCCGGGGCGACGCTCGATCTCAACCTTGCGCCGCCAAAGGGCCGCTGGGTGCTCTGCGGCCTGGGCCGCATGGGCGGCCGCATCCGGGAGTCCCTCTCCGCCATCGGGCAGGCGACGGTGGTGATCGAGCCCGGCCTCGACGAGAGCGAGGCGTCGAAGGACCTGATCGTCGGCAGGGCGACTCAAGCCAACCTGGAGGCGGCCGGCATATCCGGGGCGGACGGCATCGTCGCCGGCACCAACACCGATTCCAATAACTTGAGCATCCTGCTCAACGCCCGGGCGCTCAACCCGGACGTCTTCGCCATCGTCCGCCAGAACCTGCATCTGAACGAGGTGGTTTTCGAGGCCGCCAAGGCCGACTTCATCATGCAGCCGAGCCTGGTGAGCGCCCGGCGCATCCTCTTCCTGCTGATCGCGCCCCTGCTGAAGAATTTTTTCGAGGCCCTGCGCGAACGGGCGGACGACCCGGCGAGCACCTTTGTTGCCGATACTATGAGCCAGTTGAAAGCCGCGGTGGGAGGGACCAGTCCGCGGATCTGGACCGTCGACACGGCAAGTCAGCCGGTGACAGCGCTCGATCGTCTTTGGGCCAAGGGTGAGAGAGTGTCGTTGGGCCATGTCCTGCGCGACCCGAGCGACTGGGAGCGGGCTTTGGCCTGCGTCGCCCTTGTGTCGCTGCAGGGCGAGGAAGAGGAGATCATGCCCGGATCCGACTACAAACTGCGCCCAGGGTGTCAGATCCTGTTCGCCGGCACGCTCCAGGCCCAACGGATGCTCGATGCCACTCTCAACAACGAGTATACGCTCAGCTACCTGATGACCGGTATCGACCCGCCCCGCGGCTGGGCCCTGCAATGGATATCGGCAAGACTGGGCGGCGCGGCACCACAGGCCGCGGGTTAGGGTATTTCCGCTTCGCTGGGACTCGGCGCCGGCGCTCTCTAATTTCTGTGTCGCTGGTCCGGCCCTCGCCCCCTCCCGTCCACCCAATGCCATTGTACGCTGTGGGCGGGCGCAACCCGAGTGCTTCGCACTGGGAGGGGGCGAGGGCCGGTGCCGAAACTTGTCAACCAAAAAGGAGGCCGAAGCTTAAACCCGCCGCCGCCGTCGCCGCCGTCCGTCCTCGTCGGGTTCGGCCTTGCGCACCCTGGGTTCCGGCAGGGTGATGGCCTTGCTCAGATGCGGAAAGGACGCGGTGGTGTGGGGTATGCCCATGGCCTCCACGAAGTGCGCCTGAAAGCGTGGCTCGACGGCGGTCTCGACCTTCTCCACTTCGCGGATCAAGAGCTCGATCTCGTCGCGCGCGCGCTGGTTTAGAAGCGCGATGCGCGCGCCGGTGCCCGCGGCGTTGCCGGCTGAGGAGACCTTCGAGAGTTCGCAGTCCGGGATCATGCCGAGCACCATGGCGTACTTGACGTCGATGTGGCTGCCGAAGGCGCCGGCCAGAACGATGCGGTCGACGCTCTCGATCTCGAGGCGGTCCATCAGGAGGCGCGTGCCGGCATAAAGCGCGGCCTTGGCGAGCTGGATCGCCCGCACGTCGTTTTGCACGATGCGGATCTCCGGCTCGCCTTCGCGAATCAGGTAGGAGAAGGTGCGGCCATCGGCCTGGATGCGCGGCGACCGCGCCGCGAGGCTGCCGTCGATGGTGCCGTCGGTCAGGATGATGCCGGCGAGAAACATCTCGGCCAACGCTTCGATGATGCCCGAGCCGCAGATGCCGGTGACGCCGGTCCTCTTGGTCGCTTCGGCGAAGCCCTCCTCGTCGGACCAGACGTCCGAGCCGATCACCTGGAAGCGCGGCTCCAGCGTCTTGCGATCGATGCGCACCCGCTCGATGGCGCCGGGCGCGGCGCGCTGGCCGCCGGAGATCTGCGCGCCCTCGAAGGCCGGGCCGGTCGGCGAGGAGCAGGCCAGCAGGCGTTCTTTGTTGCCGAGCATGATTTCGGCGTTGGTGCCGACATCGACCACCAGCGTCATCTCGTCGCCCAGGTGCGGGCCCTCCGACAGGATCACACCCGCCGCGTCGGCCCCGACGTGGCCGGCGATGCAGGGCAGGATGTAGGCGCGGGCGTTGGGATGAAAATGGAGGTCAATTTCCTCGGCCCAGAGGGTGATGCCCGAGTTGGTGGCGAGCGCGAAGGGCGCGCCGCCCAGCTCCGTCGGATCGATTCCCAACAGCAGGTGATGCATGATCGGGTTGCCGACGAAGGTGGCGTTGAGAATCTCTTCTTTTGCGATACCGGCCTCTTTGCATACCTCCTCGGTCAGATCGTTGATGGCCTCGCGCACCACCTTGGTCATCTCCTCCTCGCCGCCGGGGTTCATCATGACGTAGCTGACCCGGCTCATCAGGTCCTCGCCGAAGCGGATCTGCGGGTTCATGATGCCGGAGGAGGCCACGACCTCGCCGGTCGAGAGATTGCAGAGATGGGCCGCAATGGTGGTCGAGCCGACGTCGACGGCCAGACCGTAGGCCTGGTCGACGAAGCCGGGCCAGGCGTTGGTCAAGATCTTGCCGCGATGGATCGAGACGGTGACCTTCCACTGACCGTCGCGCAAAGCCTTCTGCAGGGTCTGCAAGACCCGCAGGTCGCATTCCAGGTTCTCCAGGCCCCACTGTTCCTTCAGCGCCTTGTTGAGACGCTCCAGGTCGCCCGAGGGGTTGTGCATGTCGGGCTCGTCGACTTCGACGTAGTGCAGCCGGATCGCCGGATCGATCTCGATGGCGCGGGCCTCGGCGCGCTTGCGCACCACCTGTTTGTGCACTTGGCTGTCGGCGGGCACGTCGATGACGACGTCGCCGCAGAGCTGCGCCTGACAGGATAGGCGGCGGCCAGGCTTCATGCCCCGCTTGGCGTCGTAGTGAGTCTCGACCTCGTTGACCTCGGTCAGGTTGTCGAGCCGGCTGGCGATGCCGTGCTTGGCGAACTCGCCTTCGCTGAGGATGATCTGGCAACGCCCGCAGAGCCCGCGGCCGCCACAGACCGAATCGATATCGACCCCCAGGCTGCGCGCCGCCGTCAGGATCGGCGTACCGAGGGCGAAGCGGCCGCGCCGGCCGGACGGCGTGAAGACGATGAGGGCCTCTTCGCCCATGATACGACGCCCTTCCTAGGCCCGGCGGCGGCGGCGTTCCCGGCCCCCGCGCCCGCCTTCGGCGCCCTCGGGCGCCGGTTGGCGGAAGCGGCGCAGCCAGCGCGCGCAATTGAGGTCGACGCCGTTCAGGACGTCGGCGCCCATGATGGCGGTCACCTCCTCCAGGTGCAGCGGGTTCATGATGGCCGAGGTCATGCCCGAGCCCGAGGCCATGGCCAGGAACATGCCGTTGAGGGCGTGCCGGTTGGGCAGGCCGAAGCTGACGTTGGAGGCGCCGCAGGTGGTGTTGACGCCGAGCTCCTCGCGCAGCCGGCGGATCAAACGGAAGGCCGCGACGCCGGCGTTGCCGAGGGCGCCCACCGGCATGACCAGGGGATCGACCACCACGTTGGCGCGGGGGATGCCGAAGTCCTCGGCCCGCTCGACGATCTTCTTGGCCACCTCGTAGCGCACGTCCGGGTCTTCCGAGATGCCGGTCTCATCGTTCGAGATGGCGACCACCGCCGCGTCGTACTTCTTGATCAGCGGCAACACCACCTCGAGACGCTCTTCCTCGCCGGTCACCGAGTTCACCAGTGGCTTGCCCTTGTAGACCGAGAGGCCGGCCTCGAGCGCTTCCACGATCGAGGAATCGATCGACAGCGGCACGTCCACCAAGGACTGCACCAGCTTGATCGTCTCTGCCAGGATCGCCGGCTCGTCGGCCAGCGGGATGCCGGCATTGACGTCGAGCATATGGGCGCCGGCCTCGACCTGGGCGACCGCGTCGAGCTCCACCGTGCTGAAGTTCCCTTCGGCCATCTCGGCGGCGAGCCTCTTGCGTCCGGTCGGGTTGATCCGCTCGCCGATGATACAAAACGGCCGGTCGAACCCGATGACGACCTCTTTCTTGTCCGATGATACGACGGTATGGGTCATGCTTTTTCTCTCTATCTTGTGACCGCCGCCCGCAAAGCTGCCACCGGCGCGCGCCTATTGCTATTCGATTGCCTTGTCGACCGTGAACGACCTTGCGTCCTTGCCCAGGATAAACTCGCCGTCGGCGACCGCATAGATCCACTGCGCCGAGCGGCGCAGGCCGCCCAGCGGATAGACATGGACCCGGCGGATGCCGCAGTCGGGATTGTTGGCCCGGTAATAGGCCAGCTCGCTCACCAAGCGGTCCGGCGCCTTGACGTTCAACAGCTTAGTGATGTTCTTGGCCTGGCGCGTCAAGACCCGCATCGACGGGCCGATGCCGCAGGCCTTGGCGTGGTTGATCAAGGTCTTCAAGGTGGCGAGGCCCGGGATGCCGATATGGATCGGCAGGCGGTTGCCCGCGTCCCGGATCGCCCTGTCCCAGGCGATGATCGGCGCCGCCTCGAAGCAGAACTGTGTGGCCAGGTAAAACTCGGCGTCGCTGCGCTCGGCGAAGGCGTTCTTCCAGGTGAGCGCCTCGGCGAGACCCTTGTCCGAGATGTCGGGCGAGCCTTCCGGGTGGCCCGCCAGGCCGATGCGCTTGACGCCGTACTTGTCGAACAGGCCGGTCTCCAGCAGCTGCATGGAGCTGTCGTACGCGCCGACCGGCTTGTTGACGGCGCCGCCCAGGGCCACCACCTCCTCGATGCCGACCTCGTCCTGCAGGCGCTTGAGATTGGCTTCGAAAGCGGCGCGGCTCGGGATCGAACGGGCGGCGAAATGCGGGGCGGGCTTGAAGCCCTCGTCCTTCAGGCGCTTGGCGGTTGTGACGGTGTCGGCGAAGTCGGATCCCGGCAGAAAAGTCACCGAGACCGTCGCGCCGGGGCGCAGATGGTCGCGATAATCCGGAATTTTCAACGCCGAGCCGGGCGTCGTTTCGATCGTGAAGCCGTCGACGAAATCCAAGATTTCCCGCTTGCGATCGGCCCCTGGATCGGTGTGGGGATCGGGTCTCCCCTGCTCGGGATTAGGCGCGGCCATGGCCATCGATTCCTCAGGCCTGGTCCCAACCGCCGGCGGACACGAGATCGCGCAGCCGGTCCGGAGTGAAGTCCTCTTCCAGGCGCTGGGCCGCGGCGTCGGCCTCGGCCTCCAGGTCGTCGCCGCAGGTAACCGGCTCGCCCCGCCGCCACTCGGAGAGATAGGAATCGGTATCCTTCAAGTCGGCGCGCATCGCCGCCCGGTCGATCGCTTTCTCGAAGCGTTCGTCGAGCTGCCGCTTGGCGCTCTGCCGCCCGGCCTTGACGATCACCTGGGCCGGGATGTCCCGCCAGTAGACGATCGTGATTTTTGCCATGTCGCGTCCTGTTCCTAGTGGCTCGCCGCTTGGATGAAGCTGCCGAGCTCTCCATAGCCGGTGAAATGGTAACGATACGTGAGACCGAGGCGGTCTGCCGCGGCCGCGGCCTTGGCCTCGAGCGCCGCGTCCTCGGTCTGCGCTAAATAGACCAGCGTCGTGTAGTTCCCGAAGTAGGTCGGCAGCAGCTCCGGATGCCGGTCGATGCCGAGCCCCTCGATGATCAGGCGGTCGAAGTGGCGCGCCAGATAGTCGGTCAGATAGAAGCAGGTGGGATCCGCGTCGGCCTCGGCCA
>Ga0255058_10000398_pt1 | contig 26001 bp, 20 predicted proteins | sample Cases_109_9_MG_FD_188637 | JGI IMG/M metagenome (GOLD analysis project Ga0255058, IMG submission 188637) | Seawater microbial communities from Amundsen Gulf, Northwest Territories, Canada - Cases_109_9 | ecosystem: Environmental > Aquatic > Marine > Gulf | place: Canada: Northwest Territories... | reverse complement strand
TCTCAAGGCGCGGCTGAAGTAGCAGACAATTCAGCGCACATAAGCGCCATATGATTTGTTAGAATAGAATTTCTTTTCACGCACGAGACTTTGCTATGAAACTTCGAATTCGGGGCGATTCCATACGCTTGCGCCTCAAACGTGGTGAGATTGCAGAGCTTGCTGCGGGCAACAGCGTTGCGGAAGAAACACACTTTCCAGATTCAGTACTGACCTACCGCCTGGACATATCCGAGGGCGAAGGCAAAAACATCGAAGCAAGTTTTGCCGGCGGCAATCTGGTGGTTAGTCTGCCATCATCCCTAGCTCTCGGCTGGGTAACGAACGATGAGGTATCGTTGACCGATACGCAAAGTCTTGCCAACGGCGCAACCCTGACTCTCCTGATCGAGAAGGACTTCGCGTGTCTCGATCCCGGACATGGCCGGGACGACGCGGACGACGCGGACAGTTATCCTCATCCAAGTGCTGCATCAGACGTCTGATCCGCGCCTGATGCTATGAATTTTCAGTGCGGCGCAAAACTCATGATGGGGTCATATACGCCGGCCTTGAATATGAACACGCGGAAAGCGAAATAGCCGACCAGTACCGCGACAGCAACAATCAGCGAGGTCATATAAGTCGCAGGAGCCCATAGCAACAGGACCAGCGGCAAAACCAGGCCAACTCCTACGACCAGCGGGACGAAGACGCTGGCGAAAGGGCCTTTTAACAGCAAATTCATGGAGACCCGGGCTCCCGGGGAACCGTTGAGCGCCGCATACATCAGGCTGAAAAGCACGACCGCGAGTCCCACCAGCAGAATCAAAGCCAAGGCGTGCAGCGACGGCATGCCATCCGGCACCTCACCGGCCATCGCGCTCCAACCCAGGACCGCGGTCAACGCTGCACCACCGAGTAGGGAATAAACGATGCTCACGACCGGCATCAGACCAGTGCTCCACAACGAGATCGCAGAAGAATGAGATATGAGGAAACCGTGGTATAGCAAGACGCCCAGAGCCGCGAGTACCGCGATTGTCTTGACGGTTTGTGGCAACGTTCCGCCCGCGCCACCAAAAGCGTCAAAATCCAGATCGAATATCGCGCCGGTTTGCAACAACAGGTACGCGACACCAAAGACGACGAAAACAGCAATCGCAATGATTCCGCGGCTGATCCAGGCGCGATCAGGTCGCATCATTGCACGCCATGAATTTGCGGGAACACCCATATGGGCAAGGTGAAAGTATGCTTTGAGTATTCCGGTCGCAACCAGGCCGCCGATCATGCCCGGAACCACGCCGTAAAACATCGATACGATAAATAAGCCGGCCCCGAGCTCGCCGAAGAAAAAGGCGCTTGCCATCGACGTGTTCCAATACCGCTGGAAACGATATCCGAGCGCGAAGCTGTCGCCTACGATTGCTGGTTGATCTGTTGCCATAACTATTCCCCAGGTATTTCAGCGTCGGCCTTCAGGTCACGTAGTAAACCTTCGGCTTGGTATTTTTTTCCGGTAACGGCGGTCGGCCGCCGCGCTCGCGGATCAATGTGCTCACTTCGCTATGCGGATCGTCGAGATCGCCGAAAATCCGCGCATCAGTTGGGCAGGTCACTACGCAAGCCGGATCCAAGCCTGCATCTACCCGCTCACTGCAGAAGTCGCACTTCGTCACTGTGCCCGGCGTGAAGCGACCATATCCCTGTTCTTCGAAAGGCGTCAACTCTCCCTCACCGAACAGTCCGTCGTCGAACAGCTCTTTGCTCATCACTGATCGCTGATCGTACGGGCAAGCTACCGCGCAGGAATTACAGCCGATGCATTTGTCGTTATCGACCATCACGATGCCATCATCGCGAGTATAGGTTGCCCCACTCGGGCATACCTTTTCGCATGGCGCGTCCTCGCAGTGATTGCAGAGCGTCGGGATGTAGACCCGGTTGACGGCCGGGAATACGCCGTACTCCTCGCTTAGCGTGCGAGTAAAAAATACCCCGTCCGGAAGGGAGTTTTCCTGTTTGCATCCAATGACGCAGGCATTACAACCAATACAACGCCGCAGATCGAAAGCCATTCCGTATCTAGCCATTAGTGCACTCCCGCTTTGCCCGGCTGTTCCAGTTCATCCACCAGATCGTATACAGATTTGCCCTGCTTGAGGGCTTCGGGCCAGTCGTCCAGTTTGGTAAGCTTGACCTTGCACACCGTTTCCGGTTGGCCGGTAACAGCATCGGTGTTTCCCAGGTCATAAGGCAGCAGATCGTTGAAATGCCCCCCTGCGTGCGGTACGCCTTTATGTCGGGTCTTGGTCCGGGAGAGCGCGTTGGAGACGCCGAGCGTATCCGGGTGCATGCCCTCCGAGGTACCGATGCGGCCGTACAGATATCCATACGGCGACTCTACCTTGACGATATCCTTTTCCTGAAGTCCTTCGGCCGCGGCGGTCTTCGGATTCAGTATCATCGCAATGTGCACCGGGTCACGGTAAACAATATCCTTGATCCAGGGGATGCTCAGGCTCTCGCCGAAGTTCATTTGAATGTCCTTGTAAAACATCCCGTAAAGGTTGAATTCCGGCGGCTCCTCGTGCACAGGGTCCAGCACCGTGGTTGGCAGCGGCTGGTAATCATCCCAGCACCAGTCGTGCCGGAATGGCACATCATGCTCTTCCATCAGGGCTTTGAGCTTGTCCCGTTCCGTGACCATGAGCTCGATATAAAAGTGCAGCCGCATGCCTTCCCAGGGTCGGTACCACTTGTCGGAACGGCGTTCGGTAACCGCATGTCCGTGCTCGATGTACCAGTCGATGTCTTTGTCATTCCATAGCAGGCCCTTGCGCTCCGCGATCTCCTTGTCCGTATATTTCTTGTCCAGTTCCAGCATCAGCTCGGGTTTGTGCTCGAAGCCGGACACGATGTTCACGACCGTGTTATAACCCTCGAGAATGCCCATCCGTTCCGACAATTCGTAGAATATCTCCTCCTCGCTCTTTGTGTCATACAAGGGTTCCGTGATCGGCTGGCGCAAGCACATGCCTTCCGTATGGGGTGGCTCGATCATGGTCATGTTCCAGGACTCCAGCGCATCGTGAGACGGCAGGATAATATCCGCCCATTGCGTCGTTTCCGTCGGGATGATGTCGGACACCGCGATGAATCGCATACTCTTCATAAACTCCAGCCATTTGTGCCGCGGACCCTGGATGGCCCACAGCGGGTTGGAGTGACAGATCATCATGACATCCGGTTTGAAATCGACGCCGTATTTCTCGGGATTCAGGAATACCTCGAGGTTCAGATGCGGCGGATGCAGACCCACCGGGAAGTAGTTCAGCAAATGGTAGGTAGTCGGTGGATACGCGAATGGTGGCAGCGGGCCGAGCTGGTGCGGGTTGGGTAGGAGCATACCGTTCTCGCCGGGCTCCACGTGGCTACGATCCACCCACTGGTCATCCAGCGTCACGCCCATCAGCCCACCCGGCGTATCGATGTTGCCAACCATAAAGTTGACCATCTTGAATGCATGGTTGGTCTGAAAACCGTGTTTATGACCCTGCGCGCCCCGATAATAGTTGTAACCGGCCGGTCGCAATGGCAACGTTCGCCCATCGATATCGATGGTCGCTCCTATCGTTGCGGCGGCGGCGAACTCCCGGGCGATACGCCGGGTCGTCTCTGCGGGTACCGTTGTGACTTTTTCCATTTCATCCGGTGAGCAGCCATCCAGAATATCCCTGAATCGCTGGAACGCAGGTTTGCATGCCTTGCCGTCTACCTCGAACGTACCCTCCAGAGCCAATCGCTGGATGCTCTTGTCATCCCATAACTTGGCCTTGTTCTCCACCGAATCCCAGACGTAGATCTTGTCGTCGGCATTGCGGACAAAAAGGCCATCTTCTCCAACCAGATACGGCGCATTCGTGTCCTTGCGCAGGAACGTGTAGTCACATAGACCTTCCTCGACCATGACATGGCAAAGACCGAGTGCGAAATGCCGGTCGGTGGCCGGACGGATCGGAATCCATTCTTCGGATTTGGCGGCGGAAATAGACAGCCGGGGCTCAATGGTGACACAGCGCATGCCACGCTCGATACGGGCTTTGGCGACCCAGTTGGCCTGCGCCGCGGCGTGCAAATGAGATGAGAAACCGTCGCCGGTGCCGTCATTGATCCAGTAATTGCAGTGCTTGACATCGTTGGCAACCGCAAACGCTGAGTGAACGATGCCGTTCACCGGGTGATAGGCCCCACCGCACATCGTGCCGCCCGACTGAAAACTGTTCTGGTTGCCGAACGCCAGCGGCCAGTTCCAGACATTCATCTTCTGGAAATCTTCCAGCGAGGGCAGAAGCTTGCGCGGGTCCTCGTCGATCGACTTTTTCAGCTCTCGCGCCACCGTGTCCAGAGCTTCTTCCCAACTGATGGGCTCCCACTTCGGATCGACGTTGGGCCCTTTCTCCGGGTTGGTACGCTTCAACGGCTGCTTGAAGCGATTGGGGTCGTAGTGCCGCATGATCGCGGAGTTGCCCTTCGGGCAGAGTTTGCCGTTATTCGAAGGATTGGTCGGATCACCTTCAATCTTGTTGATGACGCCGTCATCGGTTACGTGAATGATGCTGCCACAGGAATGCAGACACATCTTGCATGTAGACCTGATCCATTTTCCAGATTTCAACGAGTTTTGAACGGGTTGCGGAGTACTCATTATTCTCGCTCCTGGGCGTTGTCTGCCGTAAACAGTGTGGCTCGTCAGCGCGTAAGAAAGTAGATACCCAATAAGATTATAGTAGCACCGATTGCTGCCGCAATAATCTTCTGCGCACTGCTAAAGCGGTGTTTTTCAGTCGCCGCTGCCATACTCGCCGCGGTATCCGGCCGGCCTTCGATTTGCGCACGCAAAGCCTGCACGAATTCATCACCCATCGAATCGGCCTTTTTCTTCATGACGCCGAGCCCGAACTTGCCGAGCCGTCCCACGATCGACACATCCGATGTGTAGACGACCTGCGTCCGACCCTCATCGAGCGGCGATAACGTTAAAGTGCTCTCGGACTTCAGGCGGCTCGCACGATTCTGTTCCTCACCACGAGTCGTATAAGCCGAATACTCCGGGGGCCGTTTTTCAGTCTCTTCGAAGTCGACATTGAATACCGTCTTGATCGGGCCGATCTGGACCTTGATAGCGGCCTTGTACCTGTCCTCGCCAAGCGCGGTCACGCTCTGACAACCGGGGAAGCACATGCCGACTTTTTCGGGCGAGCTGACAAACCGCCACACTTCGTCCTGCGGAGCATCAATTGCAAAGCTCTTGTCGATTCTCATGCCTGAGGATTTACAATTTGCCCAGGCCGGCGAGAATTTTCTCGGGTGTGATCGGCAACTCACGCACCCGCACACCGACAGCATTGTAGATTGCGTTGGCGATCGCCGGCGCCGGCACCGACACACAGGGTTCCGACAGGCTCTTGGCCCCAAATGGCCCCGTCGGCTCGTTTGATTCGATGAAGATGCTCTCGATAATGGGTGGCATTTCTACCGCCGTCGGCATCTTGTAATCGAGGAAATCAGCCGTCAGACAAGCCCCGGTCTCCTCATCGAACTGGATTTTCTCCATCAGCGCGTAGCCCATTCCCTGCTGAAACCCGCCTTCCACCTGACCTTCCGCCGCCGAAGGATTGATAACCTTGCCGATGTCATGCGCGAACACGACCCGGAGAATTTTCACCTCACCGGTGTCGGTGTCGACTTCAAGCTCGACAAACTCGACCGAGGACGGCGACGGATTCGATGGCGGGGCCATACTGGCCACTCCGATGATGGTTCCCTTTTCCTTGATCGTCGTCGGCTTGGGGCCTTCTTCCGTCATCACCACGAACGGCCCTTCCGCCCGTTTGACGACATCGACTATGGAAAGTTTCTTGTCGGATCCCTTGATGTAAACGCAGCCGTCCCGGACTTCCAGATCTTCCGTGCTTGCTTCGAGCAACTCGCTGGCGACTTCGAACAATCTTTTCTTGACCACGACCGATGCAGCTTTGACTGCATTGCCGGCGGAGTAGGTAACACGACTGGCATGGCTCGGCGCGTCAAAAGGCACGGTATCGGTATCGGCGTAGGTCATGCGTACCTGATCGGCCGCAAGACCGAGTTCCTCTGCCGCAATTTGACAAAGGGTTGTGATTTGTCCGGACCCCATGTCGATGGTCGCATTCGACAGGTCCGCTGTCCCATCCGAATTGAGTTTGATTATCGCGCCGCTGTGTTCGTAAATATCAGGGAATCCCATGCAACCACTGACCCACACTGGCTGACAACCGAAGCCGATGCCACGTTTTTTGTTGCCGCCAGAGCTTCCGGTCGGCTTCCGCTGCGCCCAGCCGATTCGCTCGGCGCCCTTCCTCAGGCAGTCCTCGAAGCGATAGGTAGACAAGGTAAAGTCCGGATTGAACGGGTGCGGGTCGCCTTCCTGGTGAGCATTCTTCAGTCGAAATTCGATCGGATCGAGATCCAGTGCTTCACAAATCTCGTCGATTTGTGACTCGACGGCGAACGAACCCTGCGGAGACCCGTAGCCACGGTAACCGCCGCCGATCATGTTATTGGTGTAAACAGTACGGCCTTCCCAGGTCTGATCGGCGCAACGGTAATTGAGCAGGATCCCGAACATGCCGTGCACATTGATGACTTCGGCACCGTGCGTGGCATGCGCGCCGCAGTCCAGTGTGCTCCGGGCGTAACGGGCCGTGAACGTGCCGTCCGACTTGACGCCGGTTTTCAGATACACTTCGATCGGATTTCGGGTGGTGGTAATAAAGTCCTCATAGCGCGTTTGCTCGATGCGCACGGGCCTGCCTGTCTTCAGGCTTAGCATTGCAGCGACCGGCTCGATATAACCGATATCGAGCTTGCCGCCGAAACCACCGCCGATGTAGGGGGGCTTCACGGCCTTCACCATGCTCTCGGGCATTTCCATTACGAAAGCCAGTTTCTCCCGCAGACCAAACAGATGCTGCATCGACGAGTGAACCGTCAGGCGGCCGTTTATGTCGCTTTCGACAACGCAAACCCGGGGCTCGAGGTAGCAGGTGTGCGCTCTTTGCGTCTTGTAAGTACCCTCGAAGATGTGATCGGCCTTTTCGAATCCCGCCTCAAGATCGCCAAATACGAAAGAAGGATTTACGGCGATATTGTTTTCAGATGCTTCGTGGAGGCGGGGCGCGCCGTCCTGCATTGCAGCCTCCGCATCGAAGACTGCATCAAGTTCCTCATAATCCACATCGATCAACTGCAACGCCTGCTCGGCAATTTTCGGGCTGGTCGCGGCTACGGCAGCGACGGGCTGGCCCGCATAACGAACCGTATCGCTCATGACCAGCATGTCCTGGATCATGCTGGGCGCCATGGTCGGCACGAAGTAGACCGGACAGTATTTTCTCTGCGGCACGTCCTTCGGCAGCAAGACGGCTTTTACGCCCGGCAACTCCTCTGCCCTGGATGCGTCAATGTTCAATATTCGGGCATGCGGGTACGGGCTGCGCAGAAGCTTCGCGTGCAGCATCCCCGGCAGAGAAACGTTAACCGGAAAGCCTTTTCCGCCCTGGACCTTCTCATAGGCATCAGGCCGAAGAACGCTTTCGCCAACGACAGTGGTATTAGTCATAGTGTCGCTCCCATCCGCAGTGTCAGCGGCTGTCGCTCGCCACCTTGATGGCCTCTACGATCTTGTGATAACCGGTACAACGGCATAGATTGCCGGCGATTGCATGTCGTATCTGCTCCTCGTCGGGCTTTTGTTCCGTTGCCAGAAATTCCTTCGCGGTCATGATAACGCCGCATGTACAGTAGCCGCACTGGACCGCTCCCTCCTCGATAAAAGCTGTTTGCAAAGGGTCGAGGTCACCGCCTTGGGCAATCCCCTCGATCGTAGTCACTTTACGGTCTTGCAGTGAGTGCGCGAATACCATGCAGGAATAAACCGCTTTGTCGTCCACATGAACGGTGCAACAACCACAACCACCGGAATCACAGCCTCGTTTGGCTCCAATCAGCCCTAACTTATCCCGCAGAATCTGCAGCAGGCTTTCAGCAGGATCCACAGCGACTTCGTGCAGCTCACTGTTGATCTCGAGGGTGATAAGTTTTTTCATAACCAGTTCCTCGCTACAGCCGCGCCACGGCTTTTTGAAGGGCGCGCTCGGTCAGTGTCTTTGCTACGGCGGATCGATACTCTGCCGACGCCCGATGATCTGACATCGGTTGCAAATCCGACTGCACCGCTTCACCTGCCCGCTTTAACAATTCGTCCGAAATTTTCTCGCCTTGCAACAGGTTTTCGGAAGCAGCCGCTCTTACCGGGGTCTCGGCCACTCCGCCGCCGACGACAACACATACTTCCTGACAAGATCCGGATTCGTCAAGCGTGACTCGCACTGCCACGTTGACGATCGCAAGATCGTTAGCGTTTGTTTCAAGCTTGATAAACGCGCTGCATGACCTATCGGGAAGCAACGGCAAAAAGAGGCTGGTAACGAACTCACCGGCCTCGAGCGTATTCTGAAACAGGCCGGCAAAGAACTCCTGCAGTTCAATCTCTCTCGATCCCCCGGCCCCCTGCACTTTGACAACGCCGCCAAGTGCCATAAAGGCCGTCGGCAGATCGAAGTAAGGGCAGGCGGAGGCTATATTTCCACCCACTGTTGCAACATTTCTGATTTGCAGCGGCGGACAATTCAGGGCGTCCCTTAGCGCTCCGAGAGCAGCGGAGTCCCGAATCTCTTTTACCTGCTGCAACTCGGTGAACGTGACCATCGCCCCGACTGACAATCCCGCAGAATCCGCCGTCACCTGATTGAGCCCGAGACTCTGAATGTCGATCAGTGCTTCGATCCCGGTCAGGAGATCGCGAGCTTCCAGGCCGTGTACGAAACTTCCACCGGCAACGATAAGGGCGCTATCGCCGTATTTCTTCAGGAGTTCGAGGGCTTCCTCGTTGCCGTCTGGCGTGAAGTACTCTGTAACGCTGGTCAATGACACTGGCTTTCTCCGATCTGCAATCTTCTTCGAATCGTTCGCTCCCAGACAGCTAACGTCAGGTAGGCTCTGTAGCGGCGTATAGACGTGCCTTACATTATGATTTTTTTGATTAGCGTATTAGATATTTGTCGCTAATATTTGTCAACGTTGCATGAGGACACACCGAGCATTCTGTCAGGTGAAACGTCCATACGGACCGACAAGACAAACCGGTTACCCGACAAGACAAACCGGTTACCCGACAAGACAAATATGTTACCTGACAGGGCAATAATGCTCGGTACAAATACGTATGGTTGGGTGCAACAAAGCTCTGTAGCGTTGACCAAGGAATTGTGCGCGACAACAATATCGCTTACGGTATTGACGTCGATAAAGCTCGACCAAATGGGGGGTCGGATTCAAGATGAGCGAAGAAGCATCTTGCTGCGAAATAACGCCAACGCAAGTTAGTCGTTATCGCCCAGCATGGATGCTTGTTCTGCTGCTTGTGGCCAGTTGCCAGGCACGCCTCGATTTAAGTGGCGTTCACTCGCAGCAATCGCAGTCCATCCAACGCAGCGATCTTCTACAGGCAGCCGCCGAACACGAGGGCATGATTGTGACCGTGGGCGCCATGGGAACGGTCATCACGTCCGAAAATGGCGGCGCAAGTTGGCAGCGTGCCACCATCGTAGAAAAACCGTTTTTTGTCGATGTATCGGTGTGCCCGGCCGGGGATTTTTATGCGATCGACAATGTAGGCCTGCTCTGGTCGCAGGAATCAGGCGGCAGCTGGTCGTCAAGACCGCTACCTGAATGGACCGAACCGCAGGCACTTACCTGTGACCTCTCCGGCACACTCTGGGTCGTCGGCGGTTTTGCCACCATATTGTCGTCCGGCGATAAAGGCGTAGCGTGGGACGCATACTCTCTCGATGAGGACATTTACCTGACCACCGTGCAATTTGTCGACGCAGCACACGGGTATATCACCGGTGAGTTCGGGACTGTTCTCTACAGCGACGACAGTGGCTCAACCTGGCAGCGATTGCAGGACCTTCCGGATAGTTTCTATCCGCAAGCCGCGCGTTTTGTAGATGAATACACCGGTTGGGTAGTCGGACTGAACGGCACAATCTGGAGTACGAGCGACGGCGCCCGAAGCTGGCACCAGGAACAAAACGGCAATACCGCCCCACTTTACGGTATCGCGACTGTGGGAGATGCCGTCGTGGCGGTCGGCGACAACGCGACTATTTTGTATCGCCGCCGAAATAATCCATCCTGGAGCAAGCTGGACAGTACCGTCGGCACGCGGATGTACCTGCGCGCAATTGTTGGCCTCGGCGATCATCAATTTGCGACCGCCGGCGGTGGCGCCCTGTTCACGGGCGCCCTCCCCCAGACCTGACATCTATCGACATGCGCAGATTCAGTCAGGTACTGGAAAGGGTCGTACAACTCACCTGGTCACACCCCAGGAGTGTCCTGCTCATTATTGCGGTAATTACCGTCGCGTTCGCCGCGCAGGTGCCTGCTGTTCGTATTGTGTCCGATTTCTCCGACTTGTTGCCGCAGGAACATCCGTTTATTCAACTGCACAACGAGATCAGAGACACGTTCGGCGGAGCAAACAACATTGTTGTCGCGATTTCGGTAGATGAGGGAACAATATTCAGCAACGAAACGCTGGACAGAATTCATCGCATCACGACCGCCGTCGATAACCTGGAAGGCATCAACCACAACCTCGTCACAAGCCTGACCCACCGAAATGTGCGAAAAGTCTGGTTGAGCGGCGAAGGCACAGTCAAATCATCGACCTACTACGATCCTCTCAGGGGAGGCTACAGCCCGTCCGAACTCGCATCCATCAGACAGGACGTCAGGGCAGATCCTCGAGTCTACGGCTTGCTGGTCTCGCCCGACCTTACAAGCGCGCTGGTCAGGGGCACACTCAACGAAGGTGCGCTCGATTACGAGAAGGTCTTTCTGCAGCTTAAGACGATTCGAGAAACCGAATCGGTGGATGGCATCAATATCTATGCTACCGGCCAGCCGGTGCTGGTGGGCTGGGTCTCAAGTTACGCAGACCAGATCATGATCATCTTTTTGCTGACGGTGTTGATCATGCTGGGACTACTCGTCCTGCACTTCCGTCGCTTGTACGGTATCGTCTTGCCGCTGCTCGGAATAATCGTGACCTCGATATGGGGCCTGGGTGTTTTGTCGTTGCTCGGCTACAACCTTGATCCATTGATGCTGGTCGTGCCTTTCCTGATATCTGCCCGTGCGATGTCGCACGGCATTCAGATTGTCGAACGCTATTATCAGGAACTCCGCGGCAGCCGCGACGGTCGTGAAGCGGCTTACAAAGCCTACACGAGCTTGTTCAGGCCGGGCTCGCTTGGCGTCATCTCGGACGCTATCGGATTGCTGCTGATCGGCGTCGGCTCGGTACCTATCAACGACAAATTGGCCGTATACGCCTGCCTGTGGGCATTATCGGTCATTGTCACCGTCATCATTGCATTGCCGTGCATCCTGCAGTTGCTGCCCACTCCGGTGAATCGCACAGTCAAAGACAACTGGTTTCGAACGATGTTCGTCGGTATCGCACACACCGTAACCCAGCCGCAGGCCCCGGCCAGGGTGCTCACCGTTGCCGCCGTGTTGTTCGGCGCCGCGCTGTTGGCCGCAACGCGCGTACCGATTGGCGAGACAGCGCCCGGCTCGCCGCTATTGTACGAAGACCATGATTTCAACGTGTCTTCGAAGATAATCAACGAGACCTTTCCGGGCACTGAAGAACTGTATGTCATCGCGAACACTGATGAGGCCGGCGGCCTGAAGCGTCCTGAAGTCGTCAAGGCACTGGCTGACTTTCAGGCACACATGCTGACCGATCCTGAGCTCGGCGGCGCCAAAGGACTGCCAAACCTTATTCGTGCCGTTAATCGCCTGACCCATTACAACGACCCGCGCTGGAGCAGCGTACCCGCCGACGCCGCATCCATCGGCGGGCTGATGTTCATGTACATGATGTCTAGCCCGATTCCGGGTGCGTTGCTCGAGTATCTCGACACCGATGAGATGAACGCCAATATGGTTTTCTACTACAAGGATCATCAGGGCACCACAATACGACGTGCGATCGCGATGATTCGCCAGTGGAAGGACAGTATGGAATCCGGCATCGACGGTTTTTCGCTGAAACTCGCGGGCGGGCCGATCGGTGTCAATGCAGCCATTAACGAGGCGGCATTTCAAACAAACATGATCATTATTCCACTCGTGTTCGGGCTGATCTTTCTTTCCGTAACCGCTTTTTATTCGTCCGCTCATGCCGGCTGGCTGATGTTCGTCGCCATGACCTTTGCGACGGCCCTCTCCTACGCCTACATGGGTATTGCCGGCATCGGCATCAATATCAACACGGTGCCGATTATCGCCGTCGGCATCGGCGTCGGTATCGATTATTCCATTTACCTCATGGATCGGGTTCGCTCCGAATACCGGCGCGGACGGGATCTCACCGCTGCCGTCCGCGAAGCATTGTCTACGACTGGCCTGGCGATCGGCTTCACGGCCGCTACGCTCGTCCTCGGCGTGCTGATGTGGGTGTTCGTGTCCGATCTAAAGTTTCAGGCGGATGCCGCCAAGCTACTTATCGTAATGCTGCTTCTGAACGCCCTGGCCTCAGTATTCCTGGTGCCAGCCTGGCTGTTGAAATTCAAGCCGGCATTTATCACTCAGCAGACTCAAGGGGAGAGTTAGATATGAGCCTCAAATTACATTTCCACGAAACCATCGGGACAGCAGTTATCGTCTGCTTTGTTGCGTCATGGATACCTTTGCAATCCGCCGGCGCGGCGGATGCCGAATATCGCGGGTTCATCGAGAACGCGACTTTCTGGCGCGACCACGATGTCGGACTGAGCAAGTCCAGGACAACGCTGCAATTCGAGTTTTCGAAAGCCTTCAAACCAACCGGCTTTTTTTCGGAATTCTCGATTCACGGCACGCTGCGCGGCACCTATGACGCCGTCTACGATCTCAACGATGAAGAGTACGGCAAGAATTCGGGAGGGCCGGTGAGCTTTCCGGCACCGGGAAACCCGGCATTTTTCGGTTTTCTGGTTGGCGGACCAACGCCATTCGACCCGACAACGAACCCAGAATTCGCGGGCATCTTCCCGCCACCGACCCTGACCGGCGCCATTCCGCTGCCGGGCGTTCCCGGCGGCACGATTTCAGGCCCGGGCAACCCGAATGACGGACTGCGATTGCTGGGCGACGATGTACACAACTTCGAGAACGGTGGCGTCGTTCTCGCTTACCCGACGAGACCCTGCGATATCGATAATCGTGGTTGTATCAACGGTTACATGGATGCCGACGAAGATGAATTGCGATTTCCGGAATTCAATGACGACCTGGATTTCATTCGCGAGTTGTATGTGGATGCCGCCATCGAGTTCAAGAGCGGCCACGAACTGGGATTTCGAATCGGCCGGCAGCAGGTTGTCTGGGGCAGAACCGACCTGTTTCGGGTGCTGGATGTCATCAATCCGGTGGATTTCTCGCGTAATAACATTTACGACGAGCTGGAAGACATCCGCATTCCGCTGGGTATCCTCAATGTCGAGTATCGCCTCGGCGCAGCAGGCGCATTCGACGACCTGAACTTTCAGGCGATCTGGAAGTTCGAGGATTTCCGGCCGCATAACCTTGGACAAGGAGGCCAGCCGTTCGCCATTTTGGGTGCGGGAAATTTCTTCCGCGCGATGAATAATTGCTGGGACAACGGATGCACCGTGTGGAATTTCCCGGCTACCGGCCTCGCAGTGGACTTTCCTGCCAATTCGCTCGGCATTCGCCAGGCCAACGTGCCGGACTTCGGTGACGACCAGGATTACGGGTTCCGCATCGAAGGCGTGTTGAAAGGTGTGGGCTTCTCGCTCAACACCTATCGATACAGGTCACAACTGCCCTCGCTGCGCGGCGGCGTACCGGCCGATAATCCCTTCACGCCCGGGGCTCCCGAATCGGTTTTCTTCCCGTACAACCTCGCTTTCGATATCGACTTCCCGCGGATTACCTTGATTGGCGGCTCGGCTGACTTCTACATCGAGGCATTGAAGTCCGCGTTTCGCGTCGAAGTGGCGCATACATCGGGCGAGGAATTTCCCAATACCCTGGAAGAGCGCCTGTTTTCCGAATCGGATGTCGTGCGTTGGGTGATCGGCATCGACCGTCCCACGTTCATCCCGTTTTTGAACAAGAATCGCTCTTTTCTGCTCTCGCTGCAGGTCTTCGGTCAGCACCTGCTGGATCATGAGTTAGGGAACGTCAACGCACAGGGTATGCCGACACTGAGCGAAGTCGGCATGGTCGACTGGAAAGATAACTACATCACAACGTTTCTATTCCAGGGTAATTACCTGAATGACCGCTTAACACCGCAAATCCTCACGGCATACGATTTCGAAGCCGGCAGTGGTGCGGTCGCCCCGTCGATCGACTGGAAAATCAGCAACAGTTGGCGCCTGACGGGGGTATTCAATATCAAGTTCGGCGATGGAGCACAGGCGTTCGATGACAATCGGGCAGCGAATCCGTTCCCGCCATTTACCTGTGCGCCACCGCTCCTGGGCGAAGTCCCTCCCAACCCTGCCTGTTTTTCACCGTACAGCAGTCTCGGCGCCAGCGGATTTGAGCCGCTCGGCAGATTCCGCGCCGGCCCCATTGGTTCGGCAATCAACGAAGATGAATTTCAACTTACCATTCGCTATCGATTCTAACAGGAGAGTGTCATGAAGCAGGGCATACTCATTTTACTAACGGTCAGCCTGGCCGGTTTCGCCCACCTCACAGCCGCGGAGCCATTCACCGAGGATGACATTCATAATTCATTCCATCCCTACGCTGACTGGACACCGACTTTCGATGGCTACAGCGCCGGCGTGGTCGTCGATCAAAACAACGTGGATCAATTCGAACCCATCCTCGATGAAGCCCTGTACCGCTTTGTAAAGGATGGCTGGGTAAGCGTCCAAACGGCGCCGACAACCGATTTTCCGCTCAGTGACGACTACATCGAGGCAACCCGACAATATGCAGCGGATGTCAGCGTCGCCGAAAACGGCACGCTGAACAATTTTGTCGCGGGACGGGCGTTTCCCCAGGAGCCGCAACAAAGCGATCCCAACGCGGGCCAGAAAATCGTCTGGAACTATCAGTACGGCTTCAATTCCGGGGACAGCGAGACGATCTACCCGTTCTGGTGGACCTTTCGCAATGTAAACACCGGCAAGGTCGAGCGCGTGCTTAAGTTCGAGTGGCATTTCATGAACTACTCGCACCGGGTGACATTCGAGCCCACGCCGAAATTCGAAGACAATCCCGGCGGTATTTACAGAGGAATTTACAGTATCGTCAAAGAGCCTTTCGATCTGGCGAATACCCAGTTGCTGATTCATCGCTACGAAGACGATACTAAAAGGGATAACGCCTGGCTGTATGTCGGCTTCCAGCGACGGGTTCGTCGCCTGGCCGCGGGGCAAATCACCGACGCTTTCCTGGGCACCGACCTGATGATCGAGGACTTCGAAGGCTATAACGGTCGCGTAACCGATTACAACTGGGAGTATGCCGGTACCCGTAATCTGTTGCTGCCATTCTACTACCACACAGAGATGCCGCTGGCCAGCGAGCCGAAGGACGATCCGGACGGATACCGATTCATCGATGTGCACGGCAAGGGCAATTGTTTTCCGAACGTTACCTACCAGTTACGTAAGACCTATACGCTGGTTGGCACACCCAAGGATTCCAATCACCCGATTGGCAAGCGGGTCATCAACCTGGACTCGCAGACGATGACCATGGCATCGCTGATCGTGTACGATCGCAAAGGTGACATGTGGAAGTGGTTCCCGATCGGCAAGGCACACTCCGATCATCACCTGGCGGGAAACAAGGGTAAAGGCGTTGCACTCGATGACTACGCAGTCCTGCTGGATATCCAGGCGATGCACTGTACGACGTTGCAGTTCAAGAGCCTGATCACCGATGATGTCAATCAGCCGCGATTGTATAGTGTGCAAAACCTGCGCAAGGCGGGTCGCTAGTCAGGGATTTACATGACCTACAATCTTGGCCGCTTCCGGTTGTCAGACTATGATCTGACGCAGTTTCCGGGGCCTGGGGTTGGTGAGCCGGCGCCTGACTTCGAACTCACCGACCTGGACGGCAACGCGGTGCGAATATCGTCTTTCACGGGACGCTGGCTGGTTCTGGAGACCGCCAGCGTCTCCTGCATGATGTACGCAAGAAATGTCGGCAGGATCGGCCTACTGAGACAAAAATATGCGGACGTCGATTGGCTGGTCGTGTACGTCCGAGAAGCACATCCAGGACGCCATCGGCCGGCCCACCGGGACATGACGCAAAAAACTGCGCTGGCCGGTTCCCTGAGCGGGGACTACAGCGAATCACGAACGGTCGTTGTCGACACGCTCGACGGTGACATGCATCGGGCATTCGGCAGCCTGCCCAATATGGTCTACGTGCTGAATCCTGATGGCGAAGTGGTCTACCGTTGTGACTGGCTCAGCGTACCGGAACTTGACAGAGTACTCGGGCAACGCCCGAATATTGAAACCAACCAGCACACTTTGACCGACGATTTGCACTATCCATCGGTACGGCTCACGGCCAAGATTTTGTGGCGGTCCGGCATCACTGCAATCTGGGACTTTTTGCGTGCTGCTCCGAATTTACTGCCGACGCATCGCGCCGCGGACAGGCATTATCTGGCGCAGCAACAAACGGACAACGCGCCGGGAACGCAGGCTGACGACGGCCCGTCATAAGATATTCACGGTGGTTGCCGCAGGTGTCCGGAAAGCCGCATGGATATAGCAGGTCTGTTCCGCCATCCGGACGAGTTGTATGGAATTTTCCCGGGGCTCGTCGGTATCCAGGCACACCAGGGTCCCGACCGCAAACGCGTCCGGGTCGTGATCTCGCGCAAGACGGAACGCCGTGTCCTGGATGATGCGGTATCCGTTTAATTGCTGTTTGGTGATTTGTGCATAACGACCGATCTGCGTCATGAAACAGAAGGCGACACCCGCTGACAGATACGCCAGCCCGCTGGGCGCCCTCTCCTGACCGCCGGTCAATCCTGAATCGTCGCTGAGCATCCGGAAGCGACTCCCCTGCGGTTGAATGCACCGGACATGCAGGGATTTCAGACCGTCTTTACGAATTGAGCCTTCGGTCCTGACGTGGACCACGCGTTTCTGTTCGGCGCGCAAACCTACCGCATGCCCCTCTGACTCCGCACTGCCGGCGGATTTACTGATGAGTGTCGTGCCACCGTTCGACAGCGGATGCACATTGCCGAACAGGTCTGCGGGATCAGACAGCGCTGCGACGGCGCCGGCAGGCCTTCCCGGCCAGGCTAATTCCTCATTATTTGCACGGACTGCAAAGCCGCTTGTCAAGACCTCTCGAAGACAGCATTCTGCCGGAGAGCGACTTCGCACGGCTGTCTCCGCGATATTCTCAAAATCCGCGGCCGAGCCATCACCGGAGGCCGAAATTTCCACTTGCATCGGCTGCACACCCGCTGCCATCGTACCTTTTAGCGCCGACCCTTCCATAGTAAAAAAATTATCCTGCACGAGGCTCAATGAATCGACCCGTACGTTTCGATCGCGGGCCTCGCCAAGAATTTCCGACATCATTGAGGCCGCAACTCCTGCTGCAAAAAATGCCAGTGGAAACGGCGCCAGATCGGTGCCGTTGAGCCAAGGGCCCTCATCGCAAACGACACGCCACACAGTGCCGGTCGGGCCGTACTGAATAATCGCTTCTTTTTGCATGCCGGCAAGAACCCGCGCTATCGTTCGAATTCTTACCGTGCCGTCGGTATGCGCCAACGCCTGCAGATTCATCCCGTTGGGGTCTACACGAAAAGCCAACATGCCTGTCATGCTACCATGGCTTTCAACACTGAGTTTTCTTGATGTATGCAATCAGATACCACGAGAACGGGGACCCTGACGTCCTCCGCTGGGAACAGGTGGAAGTGCCTGCACCCGGACACGGTGAGGTATTGTTGAGAAACACCGCCATCGGTGTTGGCCTGAAAGAGACCGGCGAGCGCAAAGGCAGCTATCCCTGCCCGCCGCTTCCAGCGATACCCGGCATAACGGCAGCCGCAGAGGTCCTCGAGACTGGTGCGGGTGTTACGGAATTGCAAGTTGGCGAGCGAGTCGCCTACGCGACATTGCCAGCGGGTAGTTATTGCGAACAACGGGTGTTACCGGCCGATCGCCTCGTAGCCCTTCCTGACGAGATTGATGACGTTACGGCGGCAGCGGTTTTTCTCAAAGGTATAACAGCGCGTTTTCTCGTGCGCAAGACCTACGCGATACGCCCTGGTGATAGCGTGTTGGTCCATGCGGCCGCCGGTGGCGTAGGCTTGTTATTGTGTCAGTGGGCCAAACATCTCGGTGCCACTGTGATAGGCACTGTCAGCACAGACGCCAAGGCTCTGGTTGCCAAAAAAAACGGCTGCGATCACACGATCGTCTACACGCGGGACGATTTCGTTGAGGCCGTCAAGGACATTACGGGCGGTGCCGGCCTGCCGGTCGTCTACGATTCGGTGGGTAAAGATACCTTTGTCGGGTCGCTGGAATGTTTGCAACCGCTGGGCCTGATGGTCCTGTACGGCGTTGCGTCCGGACACCCTCCGCCGCTGGAATTAATGAAATTCGACATCTGGACGGCGTATTCTTTCACGCGCCCTTCATTTTACGTGCATACGAAAACACGCGAGGACTTGCTGGAAAATGCCAGAGACCTGTTCGAGGTCGTTTTAAGCGGTGCCGTGAAAGCGACGATCTCAGGGCAATACCCGTTGCAGGATGCGGCGGAAGCGCATCGTGACCTCGAATCACGCAGGTCGACGGGGTCTGTCGTTCTGATTCCCTAGTTGAGTAACAAAGAACAATGAAAATACAGCGCATCAACCCGGAAACTTTGTTCCCCTCACTTCAATTCGGATTTACTCAAGTGGTCAGCACGAATGGAGGGCAGACGATTCGCTGCTCTGGCCAAACGGCGTGGGACAAAGACATGAACGTTATCGGTGTAGGCGACTTCGCCGCACAAACCAGGGCCGCCTATGAAAATGTGCGCGCAGCCCTGGCCTCAGCGGGTGCCGAACCCAAGGACGTCGTGCGCATGCGAACCTACATCGTGGACTACAAACCGGATTATCTCGAGCCCTTCGGTCTTGCGACAGCCGCTTTTTTTGCAGACCATCCGCCACCGGCGGCGACCCTGATTGCCGTACACTCCCTGGCGATGCCCGAGTTCATGATCGAGATTGAAGTCACCGCAGTCATCGACGTTTAAGCAGATGATGCCGGCGCTGCCGTAAAATAACTGCTTCGAGCCAGCCTTACCGGATGACTGAGTTCCAGTTCTTCAGTAAGTACTCACTCGTGCGGGCTGCGAGCGCATGAATCGTAAACATCGGGTTCACTCCGCCACTCGTCGGGAACAGACCTGCACCGGCAATCAGCAGATTTGAAATGTCGTGAGTCTGACCGTAGTCGTTGCAAACGGAGTTCGCGGAATCCGCACCCATTATGGTGCCGCCCATGATGTGCATACTGCCCTGGGGTCCGATCCACACTTTCCTGGCACCCGCTGCCTTGAATATAGCCTGCCCCTCTTCCAGCGCTGCCTGCCACAGCAGCTTTGACTCGGCATGGGTCGTATGTGTGACTCTCGCCAGCGGCACGCCGAACCGGTCCTTCTGATCGCTCAACGTCACCGCATTTTCAGCGACAGGGAGATCCTCGATCACAGCAGTCATGCTTGCGAATCCATGCGCAGCTTGCTTCATAAATACATGCAGATCGTCGCCGAACAAGTCCGCCCGGGTCGTTGCGATGCCCAGCAGGTCATTTGGCTTGACGGCTTGCGCGATCATCCACTGATAACTGCCGAATGCGCCTGTACCCGCATGAGTAGTCTTGCCATAACTATCCTGATTAAGCAGTTGGCCACCAAAAGCGCCCAGATAACAATGTGTTTTCTCATCGAACAGGCCATAAACCAGCGCCGCAGGATGACTCATCACGTAACTTCCGACTTTACCGCTGGAATTGGCGAGTCCGGATCGGTGTTTGTCGGTCGCGGAAGCGAGCAGCAATCGCGGGTTCTGTACCGTGAATGCTGCAAGTACGACGAGTTCGGCCATAATCCTGCTTGTTTTGCCCGACTCGTCAACGAATTCGACCCCAGTCACATACTCGCCAGTGTCGTTGGTCAGGATCCGGCTTACCGTTGCATTCGCTTGCAGCACAGCACCGTGCCTCTTGGCAATCGGCAAGTCGGTGGTCACCGGATTGGCGAGCGCACCGATCGGACAGCCGGCATCACACCAACCATCCCAGATGCAAACGGCACGACCGTTATACTGACTTGTGGTCACTGCCAGCGGTAAGGGAGCCGTATGCATGCCCTGCTTTTCAAAACCGCGCGCGATGATCTCGCCTTGAGCGAAGAGCGGTACCGGAAGCATGGGATACGGCTCGCCGGGCGGCCGCCATATTTCCTGCTCGGCGTCGCCTGCGACACCGGACTCACGCTGCACCTGATCATAGTAAGGCTGCAGATCGTCATACCTTAACGGCCAGTCCAGCGCCTGGTCATATAAGGTACGCACCTGAAAATCTTCGCCGTGCAACCTGGGCCATACCGCGTAGTGGTGCATCGCACTGCCACCTACGCCGAAGCCCGCGTTGAATACATGACCTACCCGATTCTCACCCTCCTCGATTACAGGCTCTCCGCTCCACTTGAGGCGGCGGGCCCAGATCGCCGAGCTGATCAGGCTCTGATTGTCCCGCTCGGGGCCAGCCTCCAGGATGATGACTTTCTTGCCCCCGACAGCGAGTTTGGCCGCGATTGCGCTGCCAGAGGCCCCCGAGCCGACGATTACGGCGTCCACTTTTTCGCCAGGAAGCGTCATTCGCCCCACCGGCCCGGTGGCTCGATATGCGCCATGTACGGAATGTCCAGGCGCTCAAAACCCTCTTTGGTGCCGTAGACGACATCCACCGCGTCATTTCGTAACACGAAGTAAAAAAATGGCGCGGCTGGCCCGGACCAGCCTTGCGGATTGGCCTGTGCCATCTGTCCGACCAGCGCAGCGCTCTGCTCTCTGGTCAGGTCAGCATAATCCGCACCGTGCTGATCATTTGCCGAATTGTTCAAGGCCGCCAGGCCAGTGGAATAGAATGGGGAGAATGGAGGACTGACGCCCAGATACTTGATCATGAGCAATTGGTCCCGTGGTGAAGCGGCGAGCTGATGATCGATGAAATGAGCCAGACCCGCGGCAGCACTGCCCGGAAGCAACGACTCGCCCAATGCTTCAAGGGTCCGGACTTCGTCCGGGCTCAGCACCTGAAACGGTATCTTCTGTTGCCGTGCATCCTCCGGCGTAAGCTTTACTTCGCAGCCACCAACAGTGAAACCCAGCAACCCGATGCCGCTATTGCGAATAAATGTGCGTCGTGATTGCTGCACTTTCTCGCTACGGATATTTCTACCGTGCAGACTCCTAGTTCGCGTAGCGCAGCGTTATCCCATACCAGCGTGGCGCCTGATAAGAAATTTCATTACAACCACAAAGTGATGCCAGGTCGAAACCCTGGATGCCTGCCCGTTCGTCGGTAAGATTCCTGATATTCAGAGAGATGTCCCAGTGTTGTTCCTGACTTACCCAACCGAAGCGTGCGCCGACCATTGTGTAACTGTCATATATGTCGGCATCGAAGTTACGCAGGTTGTAAAAATATTCATCCGAGTAAGTTACATCACCCTGAACATTCAGCATCCCGCCAAATGCCGGCCACTCGTAGCGGACCAGTCCGGTGACCTGGATTTCCGGCGCATACACAGGTTTGACATCGCGAATTATCGGTCCTCCAACGCGCAACGGCACGTCCTTCACAGTTGCGTCGAACCATGCTCCGCTGAGCAGAAGATCCAGGCCATCGGCTGGCGATGATTGTATCTCCAGTTCGATGCCCTTGTTATCGGCATCATTATTGACCACGACACCGCTGACGCCAGTGAACAGGAAGCCCTGGTAGTCCTGGTAGTCATAAAAGAACGCAGTACCGTTGATCCGCGTTGTACCACTGCTATTGGTCCATTTGAAACCACCCTCATAACTCAGGAGCGTTTCTTCGCCATACGGTATGTCGCTGGGTGGAATCGGCAGCCCCCCTGCCAGCTGCGCGTTGAAGCTCCCTGCTTTGACGCCCCTGTTGACACCGAAATACCACAGCATGTCCTCATTCGGCCGGTAGTCGAGCTGTATCTTACCCGCCCAGAGCGTATCGCTGGTGGCATCGATGAAAGGAGCCGGAGCCGGCGTGAAGAGCGGCCCGATGTTCAGCGGATCACCCTGGTGAACCACAAGCGGATCGCTGGTGAAATAGATGTTCTGCGCGAATACATAGTCTTTTTCTTCCTGTATTACGCGAACACCCGTGATCAACGTGAGCACATCGCTCAAATCGTATTCAATCTGGCCAAACAGCGAGAAGGAATCTGTCTCCAACTCGGCATCGACGCCAAGATCGAACGGCCCTGGATTTGCGCCCAGGCTATTGGTCGGAAATTTCAGGCCGTTGACGGAAACGGTGTCGATATTCAAATAATAGAAGCCCGCCACCCAGCGCGTCCGGTCGGTTTCGCCGTTCAGGCGAATTTCCTGTGTAAAGCTGGTTGCGTCGACGCCCGCATAATTGACCGCCTGATTTACCGGCGCCGCGTCGACGTCAATAAACAACAGCTTTTCGTAATCCTTGAAATCGGTGATCGAGGTCAGCAGCGCACCGCCCGATAGCTCCCATTCGAGTCTTACATTCACGCCGAACGTATCCGTGGTCCCATTATCGGCAAAAGCGTAATCACCCGACGTGTCGAAATCATCGCCATCGGGGTCGATATAGCCGAAGAAGTCCGCGCCCGGGGACGGTGCAAAGTCGTTGCCGAAGCGCCCCAGATCAGCAAAACCATCGCCGTTGAAATCGTCCGGCGTGCCGTCGACGTCCTGATCGGACCCGCAATCCGTGCCATCGTCAACGCCGCCCGGCGCGCAAATGCTGGAGCGCGCATCATTCGGATCGATGTCGATGACATTGATCAATTCTCCAGGAAACGGCTGACCGGGTACCGGACCGGTGCCGTCATAGACCGCAGTCGTTGGCTTCGATTGATACGGCCCTGTCGGCACATCGCTGGAGGCCACATTGACGGATACGCTCAACGACACCTTGTCGCTGGCTTGGAACAACAGCGTGCCACGGGCGGCAATTGTCTCCCCACCGCCCAGGTCCGCGCCGGCGCCGGCACCTGGAGAGTTGCCGTTCGGACCGCCGAAAGTGCCCTGGCCGAATTCTGCGAACGGATAGATATTGTTCAGATATCCGTCCTGATCGTTGTACAAAGCAGCAATACGACCTGCCACCTTATCGCCCAGAGGACCGCCGAGCGCTGCTTCGAGTCGCAAGGAATTGGCGTCCGAATTCGAGTCATACAATCCGGAGGTCAGATCAATGAAGGCATCAACACCATCAAAGGTTGGCTTGCGGCTGACGTACTGAACCGCGCCACCCGTGGCATTGCGCCCGAATAACGTGCCCTGGGGGCCTTTGAGAATTTCAACCCGCTCGATATCCAGGACTGCAAAGGTCTGTGCCTGGGCGATCGGGATGTAGCCTTCATCGAGATAGACTGCTGTCGGGGCCTCGATAATGTCGTTGAAGTCGTTTTGCGTCACGCCACGAATCGTGAACTGGGTGTTCTGGCCGGCCAAATTTCCGCTGACATGGACCCCTGGTGAAAATCGCGCGATGTCAAAACTATCCTGGACACCCAACGCCGTCATTTGAGCGCCGGTGAATGCGGTAATCGCAATTCCCACATCCTGAATGTTTTGCTCACGTTTCTGGGCTGTAACGACGATTTCCTCCAAAACGCTTTGTGCGGCCAGCGGAAATGACACACCCAGAAACAGCACGGTAAGCATGCATGACGATATGCGCCTGTACGATCTATCCATGATTTTTCCCCCGATAGAAATTGCAACGAATGACTGTCACGGCGATCAAACACCGCTATACAACGGTCGACTGGACTTTTGCAGTACCGAATACGTTTTGTTGACCACCTACCCGGTCGTCGGTTCCTGGTCCGGCAGCATTGCGACGCCACCGATGCGAATCCGGTCAGCAGAAGGCATATCGCAATTACCCGGACCAGCTTATATACTTAAGTTCTTGATCCTTAGTATCAATTTATGCTCAAGATTACAAATTTTGTCACCGTGATTACCGAATTTGTCAACAAGATTACCGAATTTGTCAAGTAAGCGTACTAAAAAGTACGTCCCACTTTTTCTGTTGTTATCTCACGGCCGGGCTGGCTCCCAAAGCCGGTCGCTTTGACTGTCTCAATGAACAAAAGTCATGCTCCGGACAAACTGGAACTCACTGCGTTGCGTGATTTCCCGCTTGTGCATGCGGGCGATAAGTTGCCTGAGTTGATTGCAGATTCTTTGCGCACCAACGGCCTGACAATTCTGGATCATGACCTGCTGGCCGTGGCGCAAAAGATTGTTTCCAAGGCTGAGGGCCGATCGGTATTGCTCGGCAACGTGGTACCGTCGGAAGAGGCTCGGCGGCGTGCAAAGGAAACCGGAAAGGACCCGCGGCTTGTTGAATTGATTCTCACGGAATCGACGGAAGTGGTGCGCCAGAGCGACAACCTGATCATAACGGAGAACCATCTTGGTCTGGTCATGGCGAACGCCGGTATCGATCAGTCTAATGTCGATGAGGGTTTTGCATTACTGCTGCCGCGAGACCCTGACGAATCAGCCAGAGAAATCAGGGATCATCTGAAGGAGGAATTCGGCGTAAATGCCGGTGTAATCGTTGTCGACAGCATCGGCAGGGCCTGGCGCAATGGCGTAACAGGGCACGCGATCGGAGTTGCCGGAATCAAAGCATTGCTCGACCTCAGAAAAATGCCGGATCTGAACCAGCGGGAGCTTCGGGTAACAGACGCTGCGATCGCAGACGAAATCGCGGCAGCCGCCTCCTTGCTGATGGGGCAGGCAGCAGAAGGGAAACCCGTTGTGCTGGTACGTGGATTCAAAGATATTCAGGGCACGTCGACGGCAAAATCTCTATTGCGCCCCAGGGAACAAGACCTGTTTCGGTGAGCATGAAAAGAACATTCATTGCCTTGACCGGCGGCATAGGCGGGGCGAAGCTCGCTTTGGGTATGGCCGGAATATTGCCGGCTGCGCGGCTTACCGCCGTGGTCAATACCGGTGATGACTTCGAGCACCTGGGTTTGCACATTTGTCCGGATATCGACACGCTGATTTACACGCTGGCAGGCATCGGTAATCCGGAGACGGGGTGGGGTCGCGCGAACGAATCCTGGTCGTTCATGTCAGCGCTGGACGAACTGGGCGCTGAAACCTGGTTCAGGCTTGGCGACAAGGACCTGGCGCTGAACGTCTACCGGTCACATCGTCTCCGATCCGGTCAGACTCTGAGTGAGGTCACCGCAGATCTCGCGAAGCGCCTGGGTCTCGCCGTGGCAGTCGTTCCCATGAGTGACGATCCGGTAGCGACGCACGTGGATACCGATTCGGGGCTGCTGGAGTTCCAGGAATATTTCGTTCGCCGCCGATGCGAGCCCGTCGTGTCAGCGATTCATTTCGAAGGCTCGGAGTCCGCAAGGATGGCGCCGGGATTTGCAAAGCTGTTACGCGGTACTGAACTCACTGCCATTATCATATGCCCGTCAAACCCTTTTCTCAGCATCGACCCGATACTTTCCATACCGGGTGTAAAGACCTCATTAAGCAATTGCCCA
>Ga0255058_10000397_pt1 | contig 26003 bp, 23 predicted proteins | sample Cases_109_9_MG_FD_188637 | JGI IMG/M metagenome (GOLD analysis project Ga0255058, IMG submission 188637) | Seawater microbial communities from Amundsen Gulf, Northwest Territories, Canada - Cases_109_9 | ecosystem: Environmental > Aquatic > Marine > Gulf | place: Canada: Northwest Territories... | reverse complement strand
GGCAACTACATAGCGCAGCAGCGTGGTGGTTAGCGGGCCCAGATCGAGCGTCGTATACTTGCCTGCAATGTAGCTGCCGGAAAACAACACGCTGGTCATGAGCGGGAGCAGGACTCTTTTCACGGGGGTGGCGCGCTCGCAGCAAGGCGTTTCAGAGGACAGGCCCAGAGGATAGTCATTATGACAGAGGTTAGCGTTCGCGATCTGCTTGCGGGGACGACGCCGGTAGGCACTGACGTAACGTTGAAAGGCTGGGTGCGGACACGCAGAGATTCCAAGCAGGGATTTTCCTTCATCAACCTGCATGACGGGTCCTGCTTCGATGCCATCCAAGTGGTCGTCGATAAATCGCTGCCCCGCTACGAGCAGGAGATCCTGCACCTGACCACGGGCTGCGCGATCGTCGCCACCGGCGCGCTGGTGGAGTCCAAAGGACGTGGTCAGAGCGTCGAGGTGCAGGCAAAGAGCATCGAGGTGCTCGGCTGGGTCGATGATCCGGATACCTATCCCGTTTCAGCCAAGCGCCACACTTTCGAGCATCTACGCGAGGTGGCGCACCTGAGGCCGCGGACCAATACCATCGGAGCCGTTGCCCGGCTGCGCCACTGTCTTGCCCAGGCCATACACCGCTATATGAGTGACAACGGCTTCGTGTGGATCCACACGCCCATCATCACCGCCAGCGATTGCGAGGGTGCCGGGGAACTGTTCCGGGTCAGCACACTGGATTTTGCCAACATCCCCAGGGACGGCGAGAACAAACCGGATTTCTCCTCGGACTTCTTCGGCAGGGAAGCGTTCTTGACCGTATCCGGACAGCTCAACGTTGAGTGCTACTGTCTCGCGCTCTCCAAAGTCTATACCTTCGGCCCGACCTTCAGGGCCGAGAACTCGAACACCAGCCGCCACCTCGCTGAATTCTGGATGATCGAGCCCGAGATCGCGTTTGCGGATCTGAACGACAACGCCGATCTGGCGGAGTCATTCCTGAAAAGCGTCATCAAGAACATTCTGGATGAACGCGCCGACGATATGGCGTTTTTCGCCGAACGCATCGACAAGACGCTGATGCCGCGCCTGGAAAGCCTGGTGCAATCGGAATTTGCGCGCATGGACTACGGTGAGGCCGTCGATATTCTCAAACGCGCCAACAAGAGCTTCGAGTTTCCCGTCGAATGGGGGCTGGATCTGCAGTCCGAGCACGAACGCTACCTCGCCGAGGAGCACGTCGGACGACCCATCGTGGTCATGAACTACCCGGCTGAGATCAAGGCCTTCTACATGCGGCGCAACGACGACGGGAAAACCGTCGCCGCCATGGACGTGCTGGTTCCCGGCGCCGGCGAAATCGTTGGCGGCAGTCAGCGCGAGGAGCGCCTCGATGTGCTGGACGAGCAGCTGAATAAGCTGGGCTTGAGCGAGCAACTCTGGTGGTACCGGGACCTGCGCCGTTACGGCACCGTTCCCCACGCGGGCTTCGGACTGGGATTCGAGCGGCTGCTTTACTACATCACCGGCATGGCGAACGTCCGCGATCTGATCCCGTTTCCGAGAACACCGAAAAGCGCACCGTTCTAATGCGCTAGCTTAATGGGGACAGGTTCAATGGGGTCAGATGCAATTAGTTTTACTCTTTAACCAGGTCTTGGATTCGGTCAGCGCTCACCCCGATCTGCTCGCGCAGGGTATTTTCGATAATGATGGGCCCCAGAATGGGGAACACCCAGAAGCGCGGCGCTATGGAGGATTCGTATCCGATGAGTGTTCCGCGCGGCGAGGTAGCGAGCGACCATACTGTATAGCCGTTCTCGAAATCGCTTTGGTCAGATATTACCGTGGCGATGATGCCACCGTCTTCCAGGGCGGTGACATCCTCGACATTTACAAAATCCAAGCAGTAGAACCAGATGCAGTGCCTAATCTCGTACCTTACGCGTGTCACATTTTCGGCAGGGTGCTCGAGAATCTGGCTTGCCACTATTTTGGGATTAATGGCATTGAGATGGTCATAGTCCGTGAGGACCCCGTGCACACGCTCGAGCGGGGCGTTGACCTCAAACTGCATTCGGACGTGATACCCTCCATCTAGCTGCTCAACTAAAATCGATTCAATGGGGTCGGCGTACGCCAGGCCGAGTGGCTCTACGAGGCACAGATAGAGCGTTCCCCACCACCACCAAGCCCTTATCGAGGTCCTCCTCAGCCGACGATCGTAATATTCGCTCACGTTGCCTACTTAATCTTTTCCTTTGCATACATTCCTGGGGTCGGTGAGTGGACTCGAACCGCCGATCTACTGATTACGAAACAACAGGTGAGACTTTCTCTGAGCCTCTATTGTCGCGCATAGTAAAGGCAGCACTGCCCGCAAGACTGGTGGTCATCGTACATCATCGGACAGTGTACGACCCTGACCCTCTTCCTGAAAATGCGACCTCGCACTTCGAAAGTGACCGCGACCTGGCAGCCACGTACGGTGCAATACACCAGCTCGGTCTGTTGACGGGGTCCTCCTCTGCCCGATCGTGTCGTGGGCGAGGTTGACGTGTTCATTCGACTTTGACCTCCCTGAACGTGTGTCCTATGTCATAGCGCGAAACGATTTGCTTTGATCTAGATCAATATTAAGTAAATAATTTACCTCGCTCCTACTTGGGGCCGTCGTGGGTTAGCTGCGCATCAGACGTCGCCTCAGCAGATTGACGGCACAGATCACCGCGTATTGACGGATGCGCTGCCGGTCGCCCGGCAGTCGCACCTGTTGCGCTTCGCTCGCGTCATCCATGGCGAGTCCCAGGAAAACCGTGCCTACCGCTTGGCCTTCCTGCTCGGCGGGTCCCGCTACGCCGGTGGTGGCAAGGGCGACATCCGCTCCCAGCACGCGGCGCGCTCCCTCAGCCATGGCTCTGGCGGCGTCCGCGGACACCACCGGTCCCTCCGGCACGCCCAGGAGAGAAAATTTTATGTCGCTCGCGTAGGAAACGATGCCACCGCGGAACACGTCGCTGGCTCCGGGCACGGAGGTGAAGCGCGCACCCATCAATCCTCCCGTGAGGGATTCCGCGACACCGAGGCTGAGCCCTCGGTCGCGCAGCATGTCGATGACGACGGACTCCATGGTTTCATCGTCGACGCCGAATATCAGATCGCCCAGTATCAGCCTCAGACGTGCTTCCTCGTCGCTGAGAATCGCCTCCGTCTCCTGCACGCTGGCGGCCTTGGCAGTGATGCGTACCTTGATGCCCTCGATGCCGCTCGCCTGAAAAGCGAGCGTCGGATTACCCAATGTGTCGAGCTCCTCGATGCGTTCCGCCAGCGTCTCGGCGAGCCCCGACTCGGAGTGCCCCCAGGTACGCAGCACCCGGCTGCTGATCACCGCCGTGACGCCAGCGCGCTTCTGTAGATCCGGAATAACCGTGCCCGTCAGCATCTCGCGCATCTCGTGGGGAACGCCCGGAACCGCGTAGACGACTTTGTCGTTCACCGGACACACAAGACCGGGAGCAGTGCCCGGCATCTGCGCGATCACCGACGCACCTTCGGGGACGTCCGCCTGGCGCAGATTGTTGTCGGGCATGTCCCGCCCCCGGGCGGTAAACATCGCGCGTATGCGATCACCGATCTCCGGGCGCCGCACCAGAGCCACGCCCATCACCCGGGCGATGGCCTCGCGGGTAATGTCGTCCTGGGTGGGCCCCAGGCCGCCGCACAGGATCACGGCGTCGCTGCGTTCCAGGCCGAGACGGATGCTCGACACGATCCGCTCGAGATTGTCGCCGACCTTGGTTTGAAAGTGGGAATCGATGCCGGCCAGAGCCAGGCTCTCACCCATCCACGCCGAGTTTGTGTCGACAATCTGGCCGAGCAACAGCTCGGTACCAACCGCGATGACTTCGCAACGCATTCGCCCTCCCGCTGTTTGCCGTTTTCATGAACAACCGACATCGTCCCCACGGCCATCACCCTGGACGATGCCCGGCCAGCGCCGCCGCGCCCGCGAATCGCGCACGCTCACCGAGGGCGGACTCGATGCGCAGGGCTTCGTTCCACTTGGCCATGCGCTCGGAACGTGCGAAGGAGCCCACCTTGAGCTGGGGCGCGCCCCAGCCGATGGCCAGGTGCACGATGGTCGTGTCTTCGCTTTCCCCGGAGCGGGCCGAGACGATGGCGCCCCAGCCCGCCTGGCGGGATGCCGCCAGGGCCTGCCGGGCTTCGCTCAAAGTACCCGCCTGGTTGGGCTTGATGAGCACGGCGTTGCAGGCACCGACGCCGGCGGCGTGGGCGACGCGAGCCGCGTTCGTCACCAGGTAATCGTCACCGACGATCTGCAGCCGATCGCCGAATCGCGCCGTGAAATCCGCCAGGCCTTGCTCGTCGTCCTCGGCCAGGGGATCCTCCACGGAGACGATGGGGTAGCGCGCCAACCAGTCGGCCAGGCGCTCGATGAGAGCGTCGCTGCCGAGTTCGTCGCCATCCAGGGAAAGGTGATAGTGGCCCTGCCGCCCGAACTCCGATGCGGCGATGTCCAGCGAGATGGCGATCTGATCGATGGGTGTGAACCCGGCCGTTTCGATGGCTTTCGACAGGTACGCAAGAGCCTCTTCATTGCCGGAGAATTCCGGCCAGTAGCCGCCTTCATCGGCGACGCCCCGAAGCTTGCCCCGCGCCTCCAGCAGCCGCCCGGCGGCGGCATACACTTCTGCGGTCCACACCAAGGCTTGATCGAAAGACTCGGCGCCGGGCGCGACGATCATGAAGTCCTGCACATCGGTGCGACCGCCGGCGTGGGCGCCGCCGCCGAAGATCTGGATTTCCGGCAACGGCAAGACGACGTCCCCGTCACCCGCCAAGTGCCGCCACAGCGGCACACCAGCGGCGGCGGCAGCGGCGTGGGCGGTGGCCATGGACACGGCGACCGTGGCGTTGGCGCCCAGACGCCCTTTGTCGTCGGTGCCGTCCAGACGGCAGAGCAGCGCGTCCACGGCCGCTTGATCGCCGGCATCGGCCCCCCGCAGAGCGTCCGCAATCTCGCCGCGAATATTGCCGAGCGCGCGTTGCACGTCGCGGCCCCCCAGGGCCTCGCCGCCGTCGCGAAGATCCACCGCCTCGCCGCTGCCGGTGGACGCGCCGGCGGGTGCGATGGCGCGCCCGCGGCTACCATCGACTAGCCTCACCTCCGCCTCCACCGTTGGGTGGCCGCGGGAATCCCACACACGCATGGCCGACACGCTGTGAATCCGGGTGTTGCTCATTGCTGGCTCATTTCGGGCTCATTGCCGCAGCTCCGATGACCACAGGGACGCCACCTCGGCCAGGTGCGCGGTGGGGCGATTCAACAAACGCGCTGCCACCCGGCGTACCTTCTCCATGTCGCCTTCGTCGGTCAAGTATTCCACCGGAGACTTGCCATCGACCCGTGCCAGGAACAAGCCCGGTAACAAGCGCGCCGCGCGCGCCTCGAAGGCTTGCCGATCTTCCCAATCCACGCCCGCCAGGTGCGCGCCAGCCAGCGCCTGGAAGCAGGCGATGAAAGCATCGCTGGCGGATGGTACCCACAGACATTTGAGCAGCAGATGATTGAGGCAGAAAGCCAGATCGAAGGCCGGATCCCCGTACCACGCGCACTCGGCATCCAAAAATACCGGCCCCCGGGGTCCGATCAATAGATTCTTGGGACTCACGTCGCCATGCACCAGCGCGCGTTTCTCGCTCGCGGTGGTGTGCGCGAGGGACTCCAGCGCGTTGCTGAGCTCCGGATGCGCCCGGGCCGTGGCGAGCAAATAGGGCTCGAGGCGAATAGCGAAGAAAGTCTCGTCGGTAGCGAAGCGCGAAGCCACCTCCGCGTCCCCCGCCGTCGCCCCGTGAATGCGCACCAGCCGTTTGCCCACGGCGACAGCGGTCGCGGGTTCGGCGATTGCTTCGCTCAACTGCTGCTTCCACAGCGGGTGATCCACCGGGTCCAGATAACGCATCACGAACATTCCCAGCTGCTCGTCGGCGCCGAGGATCTCCGGTACCGCCTCGGGAGCGATGCCCGCCACGCAACGCATCCATTCCAGCTCGTAGCGATTGCGTTCCACCGGTGCATGCCACTCCGCGCTCACCCGCAAACGCGACAGAGCACGCTTGACGCACGCGGGACCGCTGGCGAGATCGATCCGCCAGATGTCGGAGCTGACGCCGCCCGTGAGAGGCACGAGCGGCGGGTGCTGCCCGGGACCGAGCAGACCCATGCGCTGGAGCGCGAGCATGACGTCATCCATCAGGCGACGGGATTCTGACCAGAGTATTCATAACACGCGATGCAGGAGCTCCTCGCCGTCACGCAGACGCCGGCAATTCTCCATGGCCACGGCGAGGCTCCTGCCGAGGGTCTCCGGCGTCAACCATGCGACGTGGGGTTGCAGGACCACGTTGTCCATTTCCAGCAAGGGACAATCGGCGGGCACCGGCTCCTGGTCGTAGACGTCGAGTCCCGCGCCCAGCAGCCGCCGGTCGCGCAGCGCCTCGATGAGCGCACTTTGATCCACCAGGCCGCCCCGCGCGGTGTTGATGAGCACCGCACCGGGTTTCATGCGCGCGAATGCCATTGCATCGATCATGCGCTCGGTCTCAGGCGTCAGCGGCAGATGCAGGGAGACGATATCGGATTCCGCCAGCAGCTCCGGCAGCTCACGCCACTCGGCCACGGCGTCCGGCTTGGGGCCCGTGGCGGTGTAGAGCACGGGCGCGCCCAGCGCGCGCAGCACCGGTGCGAGCATCGCCGCAACCGCGCCGTAGCCCACCAGTCCGACGGTTCTGCCACCGATCTCTCCAAGCTGGTCGAACAGGGCGGGATCCAAGCGCCAACCGTCTCCGGCACGGATCGCGGCATCGAGGCTGCGGGTACGACGGAGCGTTGTCAGCATGAGCATCAACGTGGCCTCGGCCACGGCGCGGCTGTTGGTTCCCGGCATGTTGCACACACGGATGCCGCGCAAGCCCGCATGCTCGAGATCGATGGTATTGACGCCGACGCCGATCTTCTGGATGAGGTGCAGGCCCGGGGCCGCGTCCATCACCTTTGCCGTGACGGGCTCGAGCACGTGCAGCAACACCTCGGCGTCGCCGAGCAGCCGATAGAGCAGGGCAGTATCGGACTCGGGGCAGGATCGAATCTCCAGCCACGGCGGGGCCAGGGCCTTCAGCTTGGCGCTCAAGCTCTGGCTGCAAGCATAGTGAAATATCGCGCGCATGCTCGACGAAACTCCCCGCTCGGACTTCGCCCGAATGATCCATAATTCGAACACCCATGGTAAGACCAAGCCGGGTGCTGCACAAAAGCGCGACACTGCTCTGGGAAACCGCGAATGTGAAGGAGAATCACCGGTGAGCGAAGGGCCGCGGGTCCTGCTGCATTACGATCGCACGGAGCTTTTTCGGGATCTCATCGGCGAGCGCTTCCCGGACGCCGAGATCCGGTGCTGCAACACCTACGCCGGTCTAGTCGACGCCCTCACGGATTTCACGCCACGGATCCTTTTCTGCATCAAGTTCGAGAACCGGCCCTATCCCCGCGACGCGGTCATGGCCTGCCGCTCCCTCGAGTGGGTGAGCAACGGCGGCGCCGGTGTGGACCATCTCCTCCCCTGGGACCCGCATCGCCTGACTGTCACCAACGCATCGGGAGTTGCGAGCCCCATGATGGCCGAGTTCGTTGTCGGCGGCATGCTGGCCCTCGCCATCGGTCTGCCGGGGTTCATGCGTCACCAGATGCGCCACGATTGGCAGTTCGAGCAAGTCACCGGGATCGCGGGAAAGACCGTCGCCATCGTCGGTCTCGGCCGCACGGGCCGGGCGGTCGCGCGGCTGGCGAGCGCTCTGGACATGCGCGTGGTGGGTACCAGGGCGCACCCGGCGCCGACCCCCCACGTGGAGACGGTGTACCCGGCGACCCACCTCCACGAGGCCTTGAGCGACAGCGACTATGTGGTCGTTACGGCGCCTCTGCTGGACAGTACCCGCCACCTCATCGATGCCCGCGCCATCGCCGCCATGAAGGCGGGCGCCTGTCTCATCGATGTCTCGCGGGGCGGCGTCGTCGATCAGTCGGCGCTCGTCGAAGGCCTGCGCCAGCGCAAGCTTGGTGGTGCGGTGTTGGATGTCTTCGAGCGCGAGCCGCTGGCGGCCGACAGTCCATTGTGGGATCTGGACAACGTCGTCATCACGCCTCACTGCTCCAGCGTCTACGACGGGTGGGAGCGTCGGGCCGCGGAGATGTTCTGCGACAATCTCGGGCGCTGGCTCGCCGGCGAACCCTTGAGTAACGTCGTCGACCCGGCGCGGGGCTACTGACGCCAGTGCTCGCACATGGGCCCGCCGAAGCCGTGGACAGGGTCGCATTCCGGCACCAAAACCCGCGCCACCTGCTCCGCCCCACGCCGGCAGGCGCTTGCGTCCGCGCGGCACATATCCGGCTGCTGGCCGCTCGGGTAGGCGCCGACGACGCCGAACCCGCCGCTGGAGGAGAGCTTCTTGTGGCCGACACCCGCGGGAATAATGACCACGTCACCCGCATTGAGCGTCACGGTGACGCCGTTCTCACCACCGAGCCGGGCCACCGCCGAGCCGCTGTAGATGCCGAGCACCTCGTGGGCCGTGCTGTGGTAGTGATGAAAGGGGAATATGCCGTTGCGCCAGCACCCGACCCAGCCGTTCGAAACAAAGCGTTGCTCGAACACGGAGGCGGGATCATGCGGGCTGAGCCCGACGGCAGCCGGATAGACGAGCAACGGCAGGCGAGCGTTGTTGGGGACGCTTGCGTCGGCCTCGAGCAGGTATGTGATGACCGGCGGATTTCCAGAAGTGGCATGGGCGCCGTCGGAATCCGATCTCATGGGCTTTGCCTCCGGAGTGTCGACGAGACGCTGGCGCGACCCTCGGCAGTATAACGTCATTGCGCCCTGGCCATCGCGCTCGAAGAGCGGCCCGGGCCGTGTAGAATCCAAAAGCAGGGATCCAAAGCGGGAGGAAAGCAGATGATCAAGCTCAGCATCTTATTGGCAGTGGCGTTGGTGCTCGGCATGTCTCTGAGTGTCCAAGGCGCGTATGCGCAGGAATCGATGCCCCAGGGACCGTCGATGAAGGGCTTTCTGTCCTGCGCCAAGAAATGCCAGAAAGCCTTCTATTTCAGCGAGCAGAGCGATCCGACCTTCGCGGGCCTCAGGAACGCCTGCATCGAGGGATGCGGATTGGTGGTTGATGCCAACATGTCCGCTTATCAAAGCTGCAACACCGGCTGCCAGGGGATCTATCCCTACCGTCACGGCACCAATGCCGAGTTCGCGGGATTTCAAAAGACCTGTCTGGTCGGCTGCCGGCGGGTCCATTGAGCGGGCCCGGGCTTGAGCGTCACCGGTAAGCCGACGTGAGCAGCATGAAGGCACTGGTCAAGCGTTCCGCGGAGCCGGGGATCTGGATGGAGAACGTTCCCGTGCCGGCGGTCTCCACCAACGAGGTGCTCATCAAGGTGGAGAAGACCGCCATCTGCGGGACGGATTTGCACATTTACAACTGGGACGAATGGTCCCAGCGCACGATTCACCCGCCGTTGGTCATCGGTCACGAGTTCGTCGGAGAAATCATCGAGCTCGGTCTCGGCGTGCATAACTATTCCGTCGGCGACCGCGTTTCGGCCGAAGGCCATATCACCTGCGGCATGTGCCGCAACTGCCGGGCGGGACGCCGCCATCTGTGTACCCATACGAAAGGAATCGGGGTCAATCGGGACGGCGCATTCGCCGAGTACATCACCGTTCCGGCGTCGAACCTGTGGTTGATTCCCGATGAGATCCCTTCGGAGATAGCCGCCTGCTTCGATCCCCTCGGCAATGCGACGCACTGCGCGCTTTCCTTCACCGTGGTAGGCGAGGATGTGCTCATTACCGGCGCCGGCCCCATCGGCATCATGGCGGCCGGGATCTGCCGATTCATCGGCGCGCGCCACATCGTGGTCACCGACATCAACGACTTCCGCCTCGAGCTAGCCGGGAAGATGGGCGCGACACATCTCGTGAACGTGGCGCGGGAAAATCTCGATGAGGCCATGCGTGCCCAGAACATCCACGAAGGCTTCGATATCGGCCTCGAGATGTCGGGCAATCCGGAAGCATTCAACGACATGCTGCATCACATGTATCACGGCGGCCGCGTGGCGTTGCTGGGGATCCTGCCGGCGAAAACGCTCATCGACTGGGACCAGGTGATTTTCAAGGGTCTGCACATCAAGGGCATATACGGGCGCGAGATGTTCGAGACCTGGTACAAGATGACACAGATGGTCGCCGGCGGCCTCGATCTGAATCCGGTTCTCACCCATCGCCTTGCCATCGACGATTACATGGCCGGGTTCGAGGCCATGAAGAGCGGTGAGTGCGGCAAGGTCGTGTGCAGCTGGAACTGAGCGCGCGGCCGTGAGGTATAAGTAATGAGTATGCAGCAATTGTTGACCGAAGGGCTCGAAGCCATCTACCGCGACGGCCTATACAAAGACGAACGCGTTATAACCACGCCCCAGGGTTCCAGCATTCGTGTACAAGGCGGCGATGAGGTTCTCAACTTCTGCGCCAACAACTATCTCGGACTGGCGAATCATCCGGATGTCATCGCCGCGGCGAGGCAAGCGCTGGACGATCACGGTTTCGGCATGGCCTCGGTGCGCTTTATTTGTGGAACCCAGGATTTGCACAAGTCCCTGGAACACTCCATCGCAGAGTTTTTCGGAACCGACGATGCGATTCTTTACTCTTCATGTTTCGATGCCAATGGAGGTTTGTTCGAAACCTTGCTTGGCCCCGAAGACGCTGTGATCAGCGACGCATTGAACCATGCATCGATCATCGACGGCGTACGTCTGTGCAAAGCACAGCGCTATCGCTACGCCCACGCCGACATGGGTGATCTCCGAAGCAAGCTGGAGGAAGCGAGTGGTGCGCGATGCCGACTAATCGCGACCGACGGTGTATTCAGCATGGACGGTGACATCGCGCCGCTGGACGAGATAGTCGCGCTGGCGGAGCGCTTCGACGCCCTGGTGATGGTGGACGATTCCCACGCGACCGGATTCGTCGGACCGACCGGGCGCGGCTCGGCGCAGCATCACGGAGTGCAGGATGACATCGATATTTTCACATCGACGCTCGGCAAGGCGTTGGGCGGCGCCTCCGGTGGATTCACCGCCGCCAGCCGTGAAGTGGTCGATATGCTGCGGCAACGCTCCAGACCCTATCTATTTTCGAACAGCTTACCGCCCCCTCTGGTGGCCGCCGGTATAACGGTGTTCGACAAGCTGTCCGGGTCCAGCGAGCTGCGCGACCGTTTGATGGAGAACACCGGTTACTTTCGCGAGCAGATGACCTCGGCCGGTTTCGACATCAAGCCCGGCGAGCATCCCATCGTTCCAATCATGCTCTACGAAGCAACCCTGGCGCAGAAGATGGCCAGCCGTTTGCTGGCCGCTGGGATCTACGTCATAGGCTTCTCGTTTCCGGTAGTTCCCAGAGGCGAAGCGCGCATCCGCGTGCAGCTCTCAGCGGTTCACGAGCGCGCGCATCTGGACCAGGCCATCGAAGCCTTCAGCAGCGTGGGCCGAGAGCTCGGTGTAGTCTGAAAGTTTGCGGAGAGGTCTGGATCAACCCACACGACACATCGGCGACAGGAGGGATTGCTCAGTAACTCGCAAAAACTCGCAAAGGTGAGTGTCTCAAAGTCGTTGACAGGCTCCATGGACCCATAACTGCTACTCCCGGTCAAATCCCCACCAGGACACCGACTCCAGATCCCTCAGCCAATACTCTGGCTCAACTGCAATTTGGCCCTTCGTTTTTCCTATGCTCGAGAAAGTGCAAAATAAACTTGCGCGGAGTGAATCAAGCGTATAAACACCACACGAATATCCAATGCGGGGCAGAGACAATTAATTATGATAAAAAAACTGATCGACAAAATAAGATACAGAAACCTTCCATTTATTGAATGCCCATTATGTGGTTACAAAGCAAAGATACTTAAAACGGGTAGTAAGATAGGGAAATGCCCAAAATGCACAACATATGGCAGACATCGCCTCACCAGTCTCTGGCTAAAAGAAATCATGACAGCTGATGACACGAGAAGTATCCTGCATGTTGCCCCTGAACCAGGCTTAAAAAACTTCATAAAAAAAGAGTTCCCAAATACTGATTACGCAGATTTAGATAGCGGCGAAGGAGAGTCAGGCGATGTTGCTTCTTATAAGTTTGATCTATGCGATCTCCCACATTCAGATAATTATTTTGACCTAGCTATATGCTCTCATGTGCTTGAACATATTATTGATGACCGCAAGGCTATCAAAGAGTTGTTCCGTGTTATGAAACCAGAAGGGACTGCACTCATACTGCTTCCCATTTTTCACGACCTCGAAAAAACTTTTGAAGACCCAAGGGTCACAAATAGAAAAACAAGGAAAAAAGTTTTTGGTCAAGAAGACCATGTGAGAAAATGTGGACTCGACTACTGGGATCGTATAACCGAGGCTGGTTTTCAGTTAAGTCAGAAAAACTACACTTTTGAAGGCTCAAGAGAAGAAAAAAGATGCTATTCCCTTCTTGATGGTATGCGGGAGAAAGATTATCAAGATTACTTAAATTTGTTCACAAAACCCAAATTAGAGCCTGCAAATAATTCTGTGTAACTGCGCGTTGGTTATTGTAAGTGGTGGTAGATTCGGTGGACCGGGCTCGAAATTCTATCGGGGTCGCTGCGGGTTGCTGAGCGCCGGCCCCGAAGGTTCTCACCTTGAGCGCGGGCCCGGGGTCCGATAGACTCCGGCGCGTGCACCCGGCAAACGACCATCCGATTCCCAGACATGAAAATTAGCCAGCTGATGTTGTCGAAGGGATTCGGTGGCGGGGAGCGGTACTTCGTCGACCTTTGCGTCGAGTTGGCGGAGCTGGGCCACCAGGTCCAGGCCATTTGCCATCGTCAATTCGAGAAGCTGGACCTCCTGACCGGCCATGACGGACTCAGCGTGGTGCCGTTGCCCGTGTGGGGCGTATGGGTTCCGTTTGCAGCGAGGCGCATGGAGCGCGAGATAGCGCGCTTCCAGCCTCAGGTGATGCATGCGCATATGTCGCGTGGAACATCGTTCGGCGGAAGGATACGGGCGCGGCTCGGTATCCCGCTCACTTCGACCCTGCACAACTACGTGAAGCTCAAGTACTACGTCAACGTCGATCGATACATCGCAACCACCGAGGATCTGCGTCAGCATCTCGTGAAGCACGGCATTTCCCCGGATCGCATAGAGCTGCTCGGCTATTTTACCCATCTGAAGGCCGTCGAAAGCGTGGCCCGTGAGTCGTTCGCGGATCCGGTATTCGTCGCTTACGGACGAATGGTCGAGAAAAAGGGATTCGATGTGCTGCTGCGCGCATTCGCGAGGCTACGCGAGAACGGCGTCGTCGCACGATTGATCATCGGTGGTGATGGTGAAGAGCGAGACTCGCTGCACGCGCTCACTCGCGAGCTCGGTCTGTCATCGGACGTCGAATTTGCCGGGTGGATCAACGATGTCAGTGCCTTTCTGGACCGGGGATCCATTTTCGTGCTGCCGTCCCTCGACGAGCCATTCGGTATCGTGGTCATCGAGGCGATGGCACGAGGCAAGCCCATCGTAAGTACCCGTACGCAAGGACCGCGAGAAGTGCTGAACGACGACATTGCCTATCTTGCCGAAGTTGGCGACGCGGAGTCACTTGCCGTGGCCATGCAACGAGCGACCGAGGATGAACGGGATCGCCTGGAGAAGGCGAAGGCCGCACTGTCGCGGTTCAAGACCCAGTACGCCAAGGAGGTCGTGATGCCAAAGCAAATCCAGATCTATGAATCGTTGGCCGATTCGGCCGCTGGGCCATCCGGTCAAGACCGGGCGGGCGCGCCGTAGAGCTACGGACCCGGGCGCCTATCAACCCATGGCCACGGCCGTCAAACCCTACGGCGACGGCACGGCGGCGGAGAAGATCGTGCAATTCCTCGCGACCCGTCTGTCGGCCGCGTAACCGGTATATTTCCCGCTCCCCCGGGCAAGATCGTTCAATTCACCGGGCCGCTGTGGTTAACTACGCCGCTTCGGCTGGAGATGAAGATGGGTGAATACGTCGAGACGGGCGACCTCAGGGTCGACAAGGCGCTGCACGAGCTGGTGCGCGACGAGATCGCGCCGGGCACCGGCGTGGGCGCGGCGGCCTTCTGGCAGTCATTGGGCGGAATCGTAGCGGACCTGGGGCCGGAAAACGCGGCGCTTCTCGAAAAGCGCGACACCCTCCAGAAGCAGCTGGACGACTGGCACCGGGAGCGCAAAGGTCGCGTCATCGATACCGCCGAGTACCGGAAGTTCCTGCTCGACATCGGTTACATGGTTCCGGAAGGCAGTGCCTTTGAAGCGAGCACCACAAACGTCGACAGGGAAATCGCCACCGTGGCCGGGCCACAGCTGGTCGTGCCCGTCGACAATGCGCGTTACGCGCTCAATGCAGCCAACGCGCGCTGGGGAAGTCTCTACGATGCGCTCTACGGGACCGACGCCATCGCCGACGCGGACGGGGCCGAGCGCCGGGCGGAATTCAATCCGGTGCGCGGCGCGCACGTGGTGGAAGCCGCCGTGGCGTTTCTGGATAGCAGCGCTGGCCTTGCCGACGGCAGCTACGGGGATGTCACCGGCGTGGCGCTGGCGGATGGTGACGGCAGGCGCGAGTTGCGCGCGACTTTGAGCGACGGCCGCCAGACCAGCCTCGCGGACAAGTCCAAGTTCGTCGGCTTCAGCGAATCCGGCGGCGAGCTCGAGAACGTCCTGCTGCGTAACAATGGTCTGCATATCGAAATCCAATTCGATCGCGAGAAGACCATCGGCCGCACCCACCCGGCGGGAATCAACGACGTGTGGCTGGAGTCCGCCATCACCACCATCCAGGACTGCGAGGATTCGGTCTCGGCCGTGGATGCCGAGGACAAGGCGCGGGTGTATCGAAACTGGTGCGGCTTAATGAAGGGCACCCTGGAAACCACCTTCGACAAGGGCGGCCGGCAGCTAACCCGCAAGCTCAACGGGGATCGCACTTACACGGACCCGGAAGGTAAGCCACTCCAGTTGCCGGGACGAAGCCTGTTGCTGGTGCGCAACGTCGGGCCGCACATGCATACGCAAGCGGTCACCACCGCCGACGGTAAGGAAACGCCTGAGGGATTTCTCGACGCGATGGTCACCTGCCTGGCGGCCATTCACGACCTCGAGGGCCAAGGCTCGCTCTCCAACAGCCGGGCCGGCAGCATCTACATCGTAAAGCCCAAGCTCCACGGCCCCGAAGAGGTGGCGGCGACAGTGAAGCTTTTCGGCCGCGTGGAAGACGCTCTCGGTCTTACACGGAACACGATCAAGATCGGCATCATGGACGAGGAGCGGCGTCTGACCGTGAACCTGAAGGAGTCCATACGCGAGGCCAGGGAACGCGTCATCTTCATCAACACGGGATTTCTGGACCGCACCGGCGACGAAATCCATACCATCATGGAAGCCGGGCCGGTGATCCGAAAGGCCGACATGAAGACGATGCCATGGATCCTCGCCTACGAGGACCACAACGTGGACGTGGGAATCGAAACAGGTCTGCCGGGCAGGGCACAGATAGGCAAGGGAATGTGGGCCATGCCCGACGAGATGCGGGCAATGCTCGACGCGAAGGCCGTGCACCCAATGGCGGGCGCCAACACCGCCTGGGTCCCTTCTCCCACCGCCGCCACATTACATGCCATGCACTATCACGAGATAAACGTCACCGAGCGACAGAGGGAGCTGTCGAAACGGCGGCGGGCCAGCATCGATGAGATTTTGACGCTGCCCTTGCTCGGCGGGCAGAATCTGAGCGACGAAGAGGTGCAGAATGAACTCGACAACAACGCCCAGAGCATCCTCGGCTATGTGGTGCGCTGGGTCGATGAGGGCATCGGTTGCTCGAAGGTGCCGGATATCAATGACGTCGGCCTGATGGAGGATCGCGCTACGCTGCGCATCTCCAGTCAGCACATCGCCAACTGGCTGCACCATGGTGTGACCGGGAAGGAGCAGGTAATGGAAACCCTGAAGAGAATGGCGGCGATCGTGGACCGGCAGAACGCGGGCGACGCCGATTACCGCAACATGGCACCGAACTTCGACGACAGCATCGCCTTCCAGGCCGCGGTGGATCTGATCTTCCAGGGCTGCACCCAGCCAAACGGCTACACCGAGCCCGTCCTGCACGCACGCCGCAGACAGGTGAAAGCCAGGTCGGGGTAGGACGGTATTCGCTACTTCGACTTATCGTTATCGCCGAACAGCGCGTCGAGTTGTTTTCGCGCTTCGTCAGCTTGCGCGCGTTTGCGATCCATCAGGGTTTCGGCGTCACTGTCGGATGATCGATCCGCGACCTTGGTTTCGACACCGAACATCGCTTCCAATTGTGACCGTGCCGATTCGGCCTCGCCGACTCCTCCCGCGGAGCCGACCCCCGGCTGGCCACGAAAATAGTCGCAGAAGTTGGCCCGCTCTTTGTCGGTAACGTCCTCTGCCACCGGCTCACGGCAACTTTTCGCCACCGACGTATCATAGAACTCGCACATACGGCAGACGTGGAGATCGGCGCCACACGCCGGGCATTCGTCACGATGCCGCAGGGGCTCAGGCATATCGTCGAGCAGATGTCCGCACTTCCAGCAATTCAGCGGATCGCTCATCGCGTACCTCCCGACAGTGCGTCCACGTTACCGCCTATGCATTCTATGCACAAAAGCCTATCAGGGCATGCCGAGTTGCCTTACACGATCGTTGGTCAACGTGATACGGCAGGCCAAATAAACGTCGCCACTACCCGTCCCCGGCGACATGGCCTCCGCCTGCCTGTCGCACTCGGCATCCAGGTAAGCACGCCAGCGCTCATCGCTGGCGCGGGTGCGCGCGACGTTCTTCGCTCGATAGCCCGTCACCCGATCGAGCTCGGCGGCTTCGCGCTCGACATCCCCATGCGTTGTGTCGAGAAGATCTTCTGCATCGGCAAGCAGCTTCTTCAAGCACGGGGCGAGCGCGATTCGCGTGCTTGCCTTCTTCCAGCAATAGGCCAGCGGAGACGCGCTCGCCTCGTCGCTTTCTGCCGCCATGGTTGAAGTGGCGAATTGAGATAATCCAGCGCCCAGCACCATGAAGCCGATAACGGCAGTCCTCGTGGACAAGCCCATGGACAACCTTGCCAGCATTCCGCTTTTGCGACCCAACACGTTGATTTCCCCGCCCTTTACTCCTAGCCTCAGGTGATGCACAAAGGCCCCCGCGTCGAATGCTGGACCCAACGTTGAACGTGCACAGCTTATCCTGGCCGGCGATTCTCTGCGTTAGCGTATTTTCCACGGGCAGCCACGCCTATTTCCCCGTCGAGACCGTGTCGACGCCCATGCTCCGGGTTGCCAACGCCGCGCCCACGGCTCCTGTCGAGCGTCTACGCACAATCCCTGAGGATGCTAAGAAGGGCGTCATGTGGCCGGTCCAGGGCCGGCGGCTGAGAATCAACGACAAAATGTACATGCTGGCCCCCGGCGCTACCATCCGCGACATGTACAACCGCATGGTGCTTCCGAACACCGTGCGGCGGCCGAAAAAGATCCGCTACACCCTGGATATGTACGGACAGGTGCGGCGCATATGGATCTCACCCACCGGAGAGTACATGGGACGCCATCAGCCGACCCTGCCGCCGGAACCCCGCAAGGAGTGAGCCGATCGCGCCCGAATCCACCGGCGCCCCTCACGCTTGCGCGCGCGACCCCCGGGCATAGGGGCTGAAGGGCAGCGCACCGCTGGTCTCGAGCTTTTCCTGAACGTCTTGCCAGTAGGCGGCGCTGAGAAGATCGCCATGGTGCTCCATGAACAGCGCCTTCAGCCCCGCGCTCATACCCAGAAAATGCTCGAACTGCTCCGGGAACACGTCATTGTCGGCGACATAGAACCAGGTCTCCGAGGCGAGCTCCTGCTCGTCGCTGCGTGCCGTGGGCAGCTCCCGGAAATGGCACTGGTTCATCAAGCAGATCTCGTCGAAGTCGTAGAAGATCACCCGCCCGTGCCGGGTCACGCCAAAATTCTTCAACAGCATGTCGCCCGGAAAGATGTTGGTCATCGCCAGCTCCTTGATCGACTGGCCGTAATCCTTTACCGCCGCCTCGGCACGCACACGGCTGGCCTCGGTGAGATACAAATTCAGTGGCCGCAGCTTTCTTTCCATGTACACCAGATCGATGACCAGCCGATCACCGACGATGCGCACCGTTCGTGATGCCGCGTTGACCAACTCGTCCAGCAGGTCAGGAGAAAAGCGAGAGACCGGCAGCTGGATGTTCCGATAGGCTTGCGTGTCGATGAGCCGGCCGACCCGGTCATGGCGGGAGACCAGCCGATAGCTGTCCAGTACCTGTTGTCGCGATACGGTCTTCGAATATCCGAAACGATCACGGATGACTTTAAAAACCAGATGATGGGACGGTAGTGTGAACACCACCATCACCATGCCCTTGTCGCCGGGAGCGTGGCAGAAAACGTCCTGGGTTCGCTTCAGGCGGCGCGCGAGATCCCGATAGCGCTCGGTCTTGCCCTGCCGAATGCGGCCCAGCACCGTATACATCTCGTCGATGGGCTTGTCCGGCATCAGCGCACGCAGGTAGTGCACCGCGCCGCCGACGTTGTCCAGGTCGACAAAAAAGTACGAACGCGTAAAGCCGAATAGAATGCTCATGTCGTCCTCCGACATGAGAACAGCCTCCACCTTTATCCGGCCGCCGATATTCTCGATAACGATGGCGAAGGGCGCCGTCCACTCCTCGCCTTCGATCTTGCCAACCAGAAAGGCACGGGTGGATTGATAGAACACCGGCACCATCAGCTCGGCTCGCAGAATCGTGTCCGGACCACGGTAGTGCTGCCGTGACAGGCGTTTGGTTTGATCGCAGACGTAAGCTACGCAACGAGCACGATCCGCGTAGGGGATCTCGAAGCTGAAGTCTTCGAGAACGCGCTCGAACATCCGCTCGAGCGAACCCCAATTGACATAGACACGCCTGTTCAATCCCGACTCGAGCAAGCCCCCGGGCTCGAGCTCGAGCACGAACTCGATCAGCGGATCTACGCCAACCGTGCCGAAGATCCGCCGTGTGATCGAGGTGAAGAACGTGCGTGCGAACTCCGCGTCGGCGAATGATTCGATGCGCGAGCCGTAGTACTCCTTGATGCGATGCCAGAGCTGGCGGTTCTTGACCCGCGGTCCGAGCATCTCGTGCAGCGACGTGCTGGTCCCTGCAAGGGATTTCTCCCACAGTCCCATGCGCTCCACCAGATCCGACTGGCCGTCCATCCAATCGCTGGAGATGAAATGACCCCCGGCACGCCGGGTGATGCGGCCGAAGTCATCGTTGTAGCGTAGAAACTCGTGGTAGATGAACCGCGCACAGTCCTCCACCGGAGTGTCGCGACTCTCGCCCATGAACGGCCGCCCTGGCATTGACTGGCCTGGAGTTTACATGACACTGAAGGAGAGAGCCGTGTCAGTTGCTCGACGGCTGGCGGTGGCGCCTGGGGCACGCGGCGGGATCTTCCCGGCAGGCCTCCCGCTTGGCGCGCATCTCCTCGCGCCTGGCCTGGCACTGCTCCGGGTTGGCTTCGCAGTGAGCCCGCAACCGTTCGCGTCGCTGCCTGTGCTCGGCGCGCCGCTGCTCGCATTCCCGGGGATTCTGCTCACACCAGGCACGCCGTTGCGCGGATCGGGCCTTGCGCTCCTCGCACGTCTGCGGGTTTTCCTCGCAGCGCGCCTGCATACGCGCCCGGCGTTCCTGCATTCGCGCCTTAATCTCCTCGCAACGGTCGGGCTCTTCGGCGCAACGCTGCTCGATACGCTGCTGGTGGCTGTCATCGGGCGTGAAAGCCAGGACGGGGAACGCCACCGCCGCGGCGGTGACTAACAGTGTGGACAGTGTGAAATTCTTCATGCTTGACCTCGGTTTTGTGTGTCGTCACCCTCTTGTAACGCGCTCCGGGCCCTATGGTTGACAAGATGCCGTGACCTCCGTGAACCACACTTTCGTTCCCATGCAACGACTGGCGCTGGCCGTCGTGGGCCTGCTCACGGCCGGTCTCTTCGTTTACCTGTTCACTTTCGGCACCCGCACGCCGTGGTTGTTCGTCATCGGCATCGGACTGGGCATCAGCCTGTATCATGCCGCCTTCGGATTTACCGGAGCCTATCGCCGCGCCATCCTGCAGAGGGACATCTCCGGCGTCACGGCGCAGCTGGTCATGCTGGCGGCGGCCATGCTGCTGTTTGCCCCGGTGCTGGCGGCCGGGCAGGTTTTCGGCCAGGTTGTCACCGGAGCGGTGGCGCCGGTCAGCATCTCCATGGCCTTCGGCGCCCTGATATTCGGCATTGGCATGCAGATGGGCGGCGGCTGCGCCTCGGGAACCCTGTTCACCGTGGGCGGCGGCAACCTGCGCATGGGACTGGTACTGGTGTTCTTCTGCATCGGTACCTTCTGGGCGAGCCTGGACATGCAGTGGTGGACCAGCCTGCCGGGGCTGGGCCCCGTGTCGCTGGCGAGGGAGGTGGGAAACTGGCAGGCGGTGGTCCTGCAGATGGCTGCCCTGGCGCTCATTTACGGCTTCCTGCGCCTGCTCGGCGGGCGCAACCAGGGTGGACTGTGGTGGCAGCACGGTTTCGACTGGAGCCGGTTGCTGCGCGGGCCGTGGCCGCTGCTGCTGGGCGCCGGCGCCCTGGCGCTGCTCAACTGGGTGACGCTGCTGGTGGCCGGTCACCCCTGGTCGATTACCTGGGGATTCACCCTGTGGGCGGCGAAGGCGGCGCTGCTGCTCGGCTGGGATCCCGCCACCAGCCCATTCTGGACGGGCGGATTTCAGCAGGCGGCGCTGGCGCGCCCGTTGCTCGCGGACACCACATCGGTAATGAATATCGGTATCGTCGTCGGCGCGCTGACGGCCGCGGCACTGGCCGGTAAGCTCAAGTTCGGCGCCCGCATGCCTTTGTTTTCAGTGGCCGCCGCCATTGCCGGCGGCCTGCTGCTCGGCTACGGCGCAAGACTCGCCTACGGCTGCAACATCGGCGCCTTTTTCAGCGGCGTCGCCTCCACCAGTCTGCACGGGTGGGTGTGGATAGTAGCGGCGGTGCTCGGTAACGTCATCGGTGTACGCCTGCGGCCGCTGTTCCGGCTCGCCGAGGCCTGACGGCTCGGCGCGCCAAGGTCGGGCGGGACCGCCATTTACTTGCCCCCCGGTGACGGTTAAAGTCTCGCCGGCCGATTCGGCCTGCTCGCGCACGATGCCGAGTACGCCCACGGAATGACGATAGCCGCCGCCACGGGAGAGCGCACGCCGATCATGATGATGCCAGGACGCATGCGCAATTCAGACAGTCATCCACCCCGGCCCCGGTTCCCGATGGCGCTGCCGGGCGTGTGCCTGGCCCTGGTTGTCGCCGCCTGCAATGAACAGGTGACGGAGCAGGAACCCGTCGTTCGACCAGTCAAGGTGCACACCATCGGCAAAGCGGACGCCTCAGCCCGGCGGGAGTATCCGGGCAGCATCCGCGCTTTTCAGCACGCCGACATGGGATTCGAGGTCGGTGGCCGCATCGAGGAGTTCTATGTCATGGAAGGCGACGACGTGGTGCAGGGAGAAGTGCTGGCGCGCCTCGATGCACGGGACTACGAGGCCGATTTGAAAGCCAGCCAGGCCAATCTGCGCAAGGCGGAGTCCGATCTGCGGCGCAGCAAAAACATCTACAAGGAAGACCCCGGCGCGATTTCCACGGAAACCATCGACACCCATCAACGGGCGGTGGACGTATCCAGGGCGAATCTCGCTATTTCCCAGAAGGCGGTGGAGGACACGAAGCTCCGTGCACCTTTCACCGGACGCATGGCGCGCAAGCTGGTGGAAGACTTCCAGAACGTCCAAGCCAAGGAACCTGTGCTGATCCTTCAGGACACTTCGACATTGGAGATCGAGATCAATCTTCCGGAGCGCGACGTCGCCGGGGCCCCCATCGACAGGGAACGTGGGGCGGTGCAGAATCGCACCCAGCCGGAGGTCATCGTCAGCGCACTCCCCAATCTCAAATTCGCCGCCTGGATAAAGGAGTTTGCGTCCACTGCGGATCCGGTAACACGCACCTTCTCAGCCAAGCTCAACTTCAAGAACCCGGGCGACGTCAACATCCTGCCGGGAATGACGGCGCGCGTGCAGATAACGGTGAACCCGGAGCGCGCCTGGTCGGTTCCCGTGAGCGCAACGCTGGCCGACGACAGCGGTAACCCCTTCGTGTGGAAGATGGATCCTGATTCCATGGCCGTCAGCCGCGCACCGGTCGAGCTGGGGGATCTGTTCGAGAACAGGGTAAGAATCACGGCCGGTCTGGATGAAGGGGACCTGGTGGCGATTACCGGTGTCAACGAGCTGCGCGACGGTATGGTAGTTCGCATCCTCGCGCCATAGCCGCCGCCTCGTATGAATCTCGCCGACTTCTCCCTGCGCAACCGCACCACGACCATGGTGCTCACCATGGTGCTGCTCGGCGCCGGCATCCTTTCCTTCGGTGGCCTGGCACGCCTGGAGGATCCCGAGTTCACCATCAAAGAGGCCCTGGTCATCACGCCCTACCCCGGCGCCACCGCCGCGGAAGTGGAAGAAGAGGTCAGCGACAGGATCGAGCAGGCGGTTCAGCAGCTCGGGCAACTCAAAGAGGTGGAGTCGAAGTCAGACCGCGGTCTTTCCACCGTCACGGTGCGCATCAAGGATAAGTACGACAAGTTCGCCTTACCCCAGGTGTGGGACGAGCTGCGCCGCAAGGTGAACGACGTGCAGGGGCAGCTGCCCCCGGGTGCCGGCCCATCCATCGTCAACGACGACTACGGCGACGTGTTCGGCGTGTTCGTCGCCATCTACGGTGACGAGTACAGCTACGCGGAGCTCAAGGAGTACGCGAAGCTCCTGCGCCGCGAGCTGCTGCTGGTTCCCGACGTCTCCAAGATCGAGCTCTGGGGCGAACGCACCGAGGCGGTGTACGTGGAGCCTAACCGCGATCGCATGTCGCAGCTCGGCATACACCCCATGCAGATCGTCAACGGCCTGCGCGACAAGAACATCGTCTCCGACGCCGGGCGCATACGGGTGGGTCCGTCGTTCATCGCCGTCGAGCCCACGGGCACGTTCAAATCGGTGCAGGAGTTCGAGGATCTGTTGCTCAGCGGCGTCAGCGAATCCGGCAAGGGCCAGATCTATCTCAGGGACGTGGCCGACGTGCGGCGCGGCTATGTGGACCCGCCCACCCGGGTGCTGCGCTATGACGGCCACCTGGCCATCGGCCTGGCTATCTCCACGGTAAGCGGCGGCAATGTCGTGACCATGGGCGCGGCGGTCGAGAAGCGTGCCAGGGAATTGGCGCCGCGCACACCGCTGGGCATCGAATTCGGCATCGTCTCGCTGCAATCCGATGCGGTCACCACCGCCATCGACAGCTTCCTGGTAAGTCTGTTCGAGGCAGTGGCCATCGTCATCGTCGTATTGCTGGCATTCATGGGAGTGCGCAGCGGCCTCATCATCGGCTTCGTGCTGGCGGTGACCATCTGCGGCACATTCATTTTCATGGGTCCCTGGGACGTAGCGCTGGAACGGATCTCGCTGGGCGCCCTCATCATCGCGCTGGGCATGCTGGTGGATAATGCCATCGTGGTCGTCGACGGCGTGCTGGTGCGCACCAAGAAGGGACAGGACGCCGCCGAGGCGGCCAGGGAAGTGGTCGCGCAGACTTCGATGCCGCTGCTCGGGGCGACGGCGGTGGCCATCATGGCATTCGGCGCCATCGGATTATCCGAGGATGCCACAGGCGAATTCTGCCGTTCGCTGTTCCGGGTGGTGTTCATCTCCTTGGGACTCTCCTGGATAACGGCGGTCACGTTGACACCGCTGCTGTGTGTCATGTTCCTGAAACCGTCGAAAGTCGACTCCGGCGAAAGGCAAGCCGGAGAGTCCGACGCTTACGGCGGCGCCCTGTACTCGGTTTACCGGCGTTTTCTCCTGTTAGCCATTCACTTTCGTTACGTCACGGTGCTCGTGGTCCTCGCCATGTTCGCCTTCTCCCTGTGGGGATTTCAGTACGTGGACAAGACTTTCTTTCCGAACTCCACGCGACCGCAGTTCATGATCGACTACTGGCTACCCCAGGGAACCCACATCGGCAAAACCATGGAGGAAGCTGCCGATGTGGAGAAGTATCTGCTGGAGCTCGACGGTACCCATCATGTGACTACGCTGGGCGGTGCCGGCGGGCCACGGTTTTTGCTCACCTACACTCCCGAGAAGCTCAACAGCGCGTATCTGCAGTTCCTCGTGGATGTGGACGACTACACCAAGATCGACGGTCTGATCGCGCAAGCGGAGCAGGAGCTTCCCGAGCTGTTCCCTGACGCGGAAGTTTACGGCCGCAAGTTCATTCTCGGCCCCGGCTCCGGCGGTAAGCTTCAGATCCGCTTCAGCGGACCGGCACAGGATACGCTGCGCACCCTCGCCACCCAGACGATAGACATTCTGTACGAGGACGGCGGCGCCAAAGCCATTCGTACCGACTGGCGCCAGCAGGTCAAGGTCGTGCGGCCGGTTGTCGCCGAGGAGGAAGCCAACTACGCGGGCGTCGCCACCCCGGATGTGGCGATGACCATCGCCATGGGTTTCCAGGGGCAAACTGTGAGTGTCTACCGGGAACACGACGAACTGTTACCCATCATCATCCGCGCACCCGAAGAGGAACGCAGCGACGTCGCGAGCATTCAGAACATACAAATTTGGAGCCCGGCCGCGCAACAGAATATTCCACTTCGCCAGGTGGTCTCCGGATTCGACACCGACTTCGAGAACGAAATCGTCCAGCGCCTCAACCGCAAGTCCACCATTACGGTGCACGCGGATCCCAAGTTCGGTAGCTCCAACGCGCTGCTCGGGCGTATACGACCCAAGGTCGAAGCGCTGGAGAAGGGACCCGACTACGAGATCGAATGGTGGGGCGAGTACAGAGACTCCACGCGCGCCCAGGCAGGCATCGCCGCCAGTCTGCCGTTCTTTTTACTGTCCATGGTGCTGATCGTCATCGGCCTGTTCAATGCGCTGCGCCAACCGTTGGTAATCTGGCTGTGCGTGCCCCTGGCCCTCATCGGTGTCACGGCCGGGTTGCTGCTCACCCGGCAGCCCTTCGGCTTCATGGCCCTGCTCGGCTTCATGAGCCTGTCGGGCATGCTGATCAAGAATGCCATCGTGCTCATCGACGAGATCGAGGTTCAGAAGACCCAGACCAGCGACGTCTTGAAGGCGATCATCGACTCCGGCCTGAGCAGGCTTCGGCCCGTGTCCATGGCCGCCCTGACGACGGCGCTGGGCATGATGCCGCTGGTATTCGATGCCTTTTTCGTCGCCATGGCGGTGACCGTCATTTTCGGCCTGATGGTCGCCACGGTGCTCACGATGGTCGTGGTACCGGTGTTCTACGCTATTCTTTTCAGGGTTCCCTATGCCGACCCGTCCACGGCCTGAGCGACCGTTATTGTGCTAAAGTCGAGCCGATACAGGATCATACGGCGCGGCGCGCCAGCCATGAGCGCGGGAGAGACAAGCAGTGACTGACCAGCAAGGCACGAGCGCGGCCGAGATCAGCGTCGACACGGATAACCTCCACCGGGAGGAGGTGTTCACCGATTTGCATGCCGCGTCGATCCGGCGCCTGACGCCGGTAAAGGCCGACGGCGGCACGGATAGCGGCCGCGACGTCATCTATATCGGCGAGACCAACCTCATGACGCAGATGGGGCCGCTGCCGGTTCAGTTTCCCATCGAGGCCAAATCCCTGGACGACGCCTTC
>Ga0255058_10000396_pt1 | contig 26005 bp, 24 predicted proteins | sample Cases_109_9_MG_FD_188637 | JGI IMG/M metagenome (GOLD analysis project Ga0255058, IMG submission 188637) | Seawater microbial communities from Amundsen Gulf, Northwest Territories, Canada - Cases_109_9 | ecosystem: Environmental > Aquatic > Marine > Gulf | place: Canada: Northwest Territories... | reverse complement strand
CCTTTCGGGTCGTTGGGTTCTTGCTTCTCCTTGGCTCGACCTGTCTCCTCCTGAGTCTGCTCGAGCACGAAGGGTTCCTCCCTGCATTTCGGGGAGAGCACCCAGGGGGCTTTGTGGGGATACTGCTTCTCACCGCACTTCGCCCCACATTGGGTCCCTTCGGTTTATACCTGGCAACGCTGACCGGGATGCTCCTTTTTATGGTCCTGGTCTCCCAGGGATCGTTCATTGGGCTCATCCGCTCCCTCCGGGAGATCTTTGCATGGCTCGGTCGGCGTCTCGCCACGATGGTCTACTCTATCCGGACATGGTTCCGTGCAAGCCCTCCGGGAAAGGAGCCGGTCTCTCGGCAGGCCAGACCGCCCCGGGAGAAGCCCGTTCGGACGACACGTCGTGAAGGGGCTCAAGATCCTGCCCGAGAGGAATGGATGGCGGTCCAGGCGATCCCGAAGGACACAGAGGGACATGAGCTTCCCTCCCTGTCCCTGCTCGAAACCTCAGGCCTCGTGTCTACCCTCCCCTTAGATCAGGAGCGTGAGGCCAACAAAGAAACCCTGGAGAAGACCCTCCGAGATTTTGGGGTTGAAGGGCGTATCAGTGAGACCCAATCGGGGCCGGTGATTACCCGGTATGAGATTGAGCCTGCGCCGGGGATCAAAGTGAACCGGATCGTCGGTTTGGCGGATGACCTGGCACTGTCTCTCAAGGCCTTGAGCGTCCGAATCATCGCTCCCGTGCCTGGAAAAGCTGCTGTGGGGGTAGAGATTCCGAACAAGACGCGTGCCATCGTCAAGCTGAGGGATGTCCTGGATTCTGACACCTTTGACAAGTGTCGATCCTGTCTTCCGATTGCTCTCGGGAAAGACACCTCAGGCGATCCCTATGTTGCGGACCTCTTACACATGCCTCATCTCCTGATCGCTGGAGCCACCGGCAGCGGGAAGAGTGTTTTTCTTCACAACATCATTCTGAGTTTCCTCTTCCGTTCCACCCCTCAAGAGGTGAGATTGCTGTTGATCGATCCCAAGCGGGTTGAACTCGCTGCTTACAACGGGATTCCCCACCTCGTGGATAACCCACTTGTCTCCGAGATGAATGGAAAAGAGAAGGCGTGGCAGGTCGTGACGGACACCAAGCAAGCCGCAAAATGTTTGCAACTGGTGGTGAAGCACATGGAGGCCCGGTACAAGCTCTTGGCAGAGCTTGGTGTTCGGTCAATTGAGGCCTATAACAGAGGGAGACCTGAGGGAAGTCCCCGGCTCGCATATCTCGCGGTCATTATTGATGAACTCGCGGATTTGATGCTTTCGGAATCGTCCGGGGTGGAAAGTGCGGTCGCCCGCTTGGCGCAAATGGCGCGGGCGGTAGGGATTCATCTCGTATTGGCCACGCAACGGCCTTCGGTAGATGTGATCACGGGGGTGATCAAAGCCAATTTCCCCGCCAGAATTTCCTTTCAGGTCTCCTCGAAGGTCGATTCGCGGACGATTCTGGATATGAACGGAGCTGAACAGTTACTGGGGGGAGGCGACATGCTGTTTCTCCCTCCGGTGAGTTCGAAGCCCACCCGGATTCACGGGTGCTACGTGTCGGATCAGGAGATTTCACGTGTGGTAGACTTTTTGAAGGTGAGAGAGGCCCTAGAGCCTTTCCCGTGGTCACTCCAAGTCGGTGAAGACCACGTGAGCGAAGACGTCGACGTCGCCGATGATGAAGACGAAGTCCTGTATCGCGAGGCAGAAGGGATTGTACGCCGGACGGGACAACCTTCCATTTCTCTTTTGCAGAGACGCCTCAGGATCGGTTTTAACAGGGCGGGTCGGATGATTGACCGCATGGAACGCGAAGGCTTCGTGAGTCACCCCGATTCGAGGGGGCATCGGATGGTCCTGAGGCCCTAGCGCCGTTCCAACTTAATTTGAACGGCCTGCCATGTTGCAAGGGTCGTGAGCGAGTGCAGCGAGCAAGTTGGCGCAACTAGTTGGAACGGTACGAGTCTCAGGAGTGACCACGGGACCAGTCACCCGTGGGCTGACCCCCGAGGGGCGGGTGGTGAGCGCGGGGAGACGGTGGAGGGGGACGGTCGGCGTGAGGATCAGCGCAGGATTCATTGCCCTGAGTCTCCTTGGCGTCCTGCCCGCCTCTCAGGCGCAGGGCGTAGTCGACCGAGTCCAGGATTTTTACGAGAAGACCACGGATCTGACGGGGCAGTTTCACCAGCGGGTCGAGTTGGCGATTGGGCAAGTGGAGGAGGCCTGGGGGGCTTTCTCCTTGAAACGCCCCGGGATGATGCGTTGGGAGTATGAACGGCCAGAGCGGCGCCTTTTGGTGACCGACGGGTCCACTTTCTGGGCTTACACCCCCGCGGATCGACAGGTCATCGTTCACGATCTCAAAGCGGCAGTGACTTCCCTCCCATTCGACTTCCTGATGGGGGTGGGGAAATTGGACGAGCAGTTCGTCCTGCGAGAAGTGAGGGACCAGGGTGATTCCTATCGCCTCGTGCTGAGGCCGCGCCGCCCGGATACTCTCCTCCGCGAGATGGAAATGGAGGTGGAGGCGACGACGCTATACATCCGGTCCCTGACCTTGTTGGATCCTTATGAGAATCGGACGGTTATGCGTTTTTCTCATCTGCAGATCAATGGTGGTCTTCCCGCCGATCTCTTCTCCTTTGTCCCGCCGCCCGGGGTGAAGATCCTTCGCGCAGAGGACCTCTATCCCCACTAAGGCTTCGACAGGGGGTATCTCCGGGACATCTCCTCCAGCTGATTGGCGGTACCGGAAACCTTAGCCGTTAGGGTATACGGGCATGCACCTTGCAAGAATTGTCGAATCAGCTGGCCATGTCCCTCCCCATTGTTGCGATAAGTACTTGAATGCACGGCGACCAGGTTTTGCCCAACCACCAAGGCGAGGTGCCAGTCTCCACCATGAGGCCGACTGAGCCCGACAAAGGACCCCTCAACGTTTCCGATGTTCGACGGGAAGGTCGGGACAATCCCACTATTCTCATCGTGGACGTCGATCTGGAGATCCTCCGAATGCTCCAGCCCGTGCTGGAGCACCAAGAATACAGGGTGCTCACGGCCACGTCAGGACTGGCCGCCCTCGAGCTGATCAGGACGCGTCCTGTCAGCCTCGTGGTCCTGGACGTCGCGATCCCTGGGGTGGATGGGATCGCCGTGTGCCGCGAGATCAAAGCGGATCCGGGGCTCCGACATATCCCTGTGATTTTTCTTACGGCCAAGGACAGCGTCGAGGACAAAGTCTTTGGATTAGAAATCGGGGCCGACGACTATATAACGAAGCCCTTCAGTAAAGAGGAGCTGGTTGCCAGGATCCGTACCCACCTCCGGTTCCGCCGGGCAACCCAAGAGGTGCTGGCGGAGCAGGTCAGACAAATCCAACCCTCCCCCCAGGCGAGACCCTCGGCAACGGTCCCTCTTGCCGCAAGCGAGGTCATGCGGGACATTGTGAAACGGTTTCTCGAGACGATGCAGGTGGACCGGGTTGCCATCACCGTTGGCACTCCGGGAGAACCGACCGCCACTCTTGTCTTAGGACATGACCGGTTAAAGGAGAACCCGTGGACTGAAGGGGGCAATCTCTCTCTGGACCGGTACCCGGAGATCCGTCACGTCCTCGAGACTCAGCAGCCCCTGGTCGTCCCGAACGTGGCGAAGGAACCGGTACTGTCCGCTGTCCGGGATCTCCTCGCCTCCCACTCGATTCATTCGATTTTGGTGATTCCCCTCCTGACGCAGGATCAATGCATCGGGGCGGTGAGTCTGAGCAGTCGACGCGCTATTCGAAACTTCACCCGGGGAGAGATTGAGTTGTGTCAGACCCTGGCGAACCAGGCGGCCCTTGCCATGGAGCAAGGCCCCCTCTTTCAGGAGGCCCGGGATCTGGCCAGTAAGCTCCAAACCCTGATCCACCTGACGAAGATGATGACCGCCTCCTTGAACCCCCAGGAGGTTTTTAGCTTTGCGGTGGAAGCGGCAGCGGAATTTCTAGAGGTCCCTTGCGTCGGGCTCTGGGTGGCAGACGAGGAGACCCACGAGCTGCTGGTCCGAGCGAGTCACGGCCTACACGATTTCCGATTGATGGTGGACCGGGTCCCGTACGGTAAAGGGGTCATCGGAGAGATCATGGAGCGCCGGGAGCCCCAGTACATCGCCGACATCAGACAGGAGTCACGCTGGTTTAACAAGCGGTTCTTGGAGGATGCGGGCATCGTCTCCTTCGCTGGGATTCCCCTGATCACCGAAGATCGGGTCTTGGGGGTCCTTTCGGTTTTCACTCACCATCGCCGTCTTTTCAGTCACGATGAACGGGCGTTGATGGGGACCTTTGCCAGCCAGGCGGCCATCGCGATTGGAAACGCCAGGGCCTATCAGCAGATCCAGCGGTACGCATCCACCATAGCAGAGTTATACGAGGCCGCCACGCAGGTGAGTGGTTCGCTCGACTTAGACGAAACCCTGCAGAAAATCGCGCGAGGTGCAGCAGCCTCCGCCGACGCCGCCTCGAGCACCATCATCCTCGTCGATGACTTAGGCGAAATCTCTCATGTGACCGACTGGGAGGTGGGGGAGATCGAGGTGCGGAAGGACGGCAGCTCGCGCCGGGTCTGGGAGACCGGACGTCCAGTGATCCTTCCAGATTTTTCTGCGGTCCCCCCCGGGACTGTCAATCCCCGGCTGCTGGAACTCGGACGGCGAGCGGCGATCTGTTTGCCACTGCGGGTGCGGGAGCGGGTCCGAGGGGTGTTGTGGGTCCACTACAATGAACCCCGTCGTTTTGCCGATGAGGATATTCATCTGCTTTCCTACTTTGTCAATCAGGCGGCCATTGCCATCGAGAATGCTCGGTTATTTGCGGAGACGACACGTCTGGCCAACACTGACCCGTTGACCGGGCTGTACAACCACCGGTACTTCTATCATCTCCTCGAGACAGAGCTCAAGCGGGCGCGTCGGTATGGCCGCTCGCTCTCCCTGATCATGCTCGACATCGATCACTTTAAGCAGTTCAATGACCGCTTCGGACACCTGTCTGGCGATGAGGCCTTGCGCTGCCTGGCCCAGATTCTCCGGAAAAATTCCCGAGGGGTGGACATGGTAGCCCGCTATGGCGGAGAAGAATTTGCCATCATTCTTCCAGAAACCGACCTCCCCCAGGGCGCAATTCAGGCGGAACGTCTCCGAGCGGCGGCAGCGGAGCAAGAGTGGCCTGAAAGCCAATTGACCATAAGTCTCGGAGCGGCTGCCCTCACAGCGGACATGGCCAGGGCCGAGGATTTGGTTCGGGAGACGGATCGCGCCCTCTATGAGGCCAAGAATGCCGGACGCAACCAGGTGTGCCTCTCCCGGCTGACAGGTGACGAGTGAGCGTCTACTCTCACGACATGCCGAGAGTGTGATGGGAAGCCGGATGAGTAGGCAGAGGGAGGCACCTCTCACGGCCAATCGCGGATCGATGAGCGCTTCCCCAGGTGGTTGACGACCAGCGGAAACAGACTCTTTCAGACAGGCTCGTTGTGGCGATCGCAACGGGGGTGTATGTCGGCTACCTTCCTCCAGCCCCCGGAACGCTCGGGAGCCTCCTCGGACTCTTGCTGCTGTGGCCTTTGAAACCCGGTACCGTGCAGGTCCTGGTGACTCTTTTCCTCATCGGGGTGGGGATTGTAGTTGCCGACCAGGCGGCAAGGGTCATCGGGGGCCAAGACCCACCCGCCATCGTGATCGATGAGATTGCCGGCATTGCGGTGGCTACGCTGCTCCTGCCGCCCCAGGTCCAGGAACGGGTAGTCGCCTTCGTGATCTTTCGAGTCTTCGATGTGATCAAGCCCTTCCCCGCTCGCCAGGCGGAACGTCTTCCAGGAGGATTCGGCATCGTCGGGGATGACCTGATCGCCGGCCTGTATACCAACCTGTTGGTTCGATTGTGGCTCCTGTTGTCATGAAAGCACCAAATGCAGAGATTGTGAGCATCGGGACCGAGCTCCTTCAAGCGGCTTCAGCCGATACCAATAGTCTGTATCTCGTGGAGCAGCTGCAAGGGATCGGGATTGAGATATCGTACCGCACGGTGGTCGGAGACGACCGCCGGCGAATCCATCAGGTGCTCCAGGAGGCCCTGGATCGGGCGGACGTAGTAGTTGTCACCGGCGGGCTGGGCCCAACCCAGGATGATCGGACCCGGGACGCCCTGGCGGACGTGAGCGGAAGGCGACTGGTCCTCCACAGTAAGACATTGAAGGGTATCGAAGAGCGGTTTGCCCGCCGCGCTGTTGCTATGCCGGAGGCTGCAAAACGTCAGGCCTGGGTCCCGGAGGGGTTTGTGGTCCTCGATAACCGGCACGGGACAGCCCCGGGCCTTCTCTGGGAGGAAGGTGAGCGCCTCCTCGTTGCCCTGCCAGGCCCGCCGCGAGAGATGCATCCACTCTTTGTCGAACAGGTTCTTCCGGTCCTTTTACGAATGGCCGGAAACGGACAGCGGATCCGGGCCCGGACAGTCAAGGTTTGCGGGTTGTTCGAGTCGCAGGTGGAGGAGCGAATGAAAGAACTGCTCCACGGCGACCATCCTCCCGTGAGCCTCCTCGCCCGCCCAGGGGAGGTCCATGTCCGGGTGACGGCTGCTGGAAGGGGAGAAGAGGTCGAGTCCCAGCTTCAGCTCTGGGAGGAAAAACTTCGGAACCTGCTGGGGGAGGCGGTCTTCGGGGTCGATGAGGAACGCCTTGAGGAAGCAATAGGGTGGCTTCTCCGCCGTGCAGGAAAGACCGTGGCCATAGCCGAATCCTGCACCGGCGGTCTCATCTGCCATCGGATCACCAATGTCCCCAGCAGCTCCGACTATTTCAAGCGGGGGATCGTCTCGTACAGCAATCGGGCCAAGGAGGATCTCTTGGGGGTTCCCTTCTCCATGATCGAGCGCCACGGGGCGGTGAGTCCGGAGGTGGCGGTCGCTATGGCGGCAGGTGTACGCCGGGTTGCGGGGACCGATCTCGGGGTGGGAGTGACCGGGATTGCCGGTCCCGGCGGGGGCAGCGAGACAAAGCCGGTGGGGCTCACCTTCATCGCCCTGGCCGACGCACAGGGAGAAGAGTGGTGTGAACACCGATTCCGGTTCGATCGGGAGGGGAACAAGCTTTGGGCTTCCCAAATGGCCCTGGAGATGCTCCGTCGGTACTTGCTCAAAATCAGCGGGCAGGATTGAAAAGCACCGGGACGCACCGCTCGATGCTGAACGCGCATGCGACTGTTTATCGCCATCAATGTGCATCCCTCCCTGAAGGCTCCCTTGGCAGAGATCCAGGGACAACTCAAGGCGACGCCGGCGCCGGTCAGCTGGGTCAAGCCGGATAACCTGCACTTCACCCTCAAGTTTCTCGGAGAGGTGGGAGAGGCACAGCTACCGGCACTCCGGGAGGCCTTTGGTCGCTCTCTCGCTGGCGTCGGGCCTTTCACCCTTTTGCTCGCCGGTCTGGGGACCTTCCCACCGAAAAGGAGGCCGCGGGTGATCTGGATTGGAGTACAGCAGGGCGCCGAAGAAGTGGAACGGCTTCGGGTCCGAATCGACGAGATGCTCGTTCCACTCGGCTTTCCCCGAGAGGCGCGGGCGTTTCAAGCCCATCTCACCCTGGGTCGAGTCAAAAATGTCGGGCGGCTCGATCCCCTGCTGGAGTCTCTCCGCAGGATCGATGTCGGGGAAGTGGGACGGATGCAGGTGGAGTCGGTCGAGCTCATGCAGAGCCGGCTTCACCCGGTGGGGGCCATCTACACGCCGGTCGAGACGGTTCTGTTGGCGGAGGAGGAGTGAGCTTGCGGAGAAAAGGGACCGAACAATTGCGGAAGGCGGCTGGGGAGATCTTCCAGGCGGCCCTGGATGCGGTCAACCCTCGGACGGCGGTCCACCGACATCTGCGGCGTGACGGAGAGAAACTGCTGGCGGACGGAGAAGTATATGATCTCAGGGAGCGAAGGATCTATGTTGTGGGGGCAGGCAAGGCCAGCGGGGTGATGGCGGCCGCCGTGGAGGAAGTGCTGGGGGATCGGATTAGTGCGGGGGTCGTTGTGGTGAAGGACGGCCATGGCCTCCCCTTGCAGCGCATCCGAATCCACGAGGCTTCTCATCCGGTCCCCGATGCGCGAGGGGTTCGAGCGAAAGCCGCCATCCTCGCGCTGCTTGAGAAGACCCGGCCCGAGGATCTCGTGATTGTCCTCATCTCCGGCGGTGGTTCGGCATTGCTGCCCGCTCCGGTCGCGGGGACGGACTTGGCCGAGAAGCAGGTTGTCACACGGGAGCTCATCAGGTGCGGTGCGACCATTGAGGAGATCAACGCGGTCAGAAAGCACTGCTCTCGGGTCAAGGGGGGGCAGTTGGCACGGGCGGTCCAGCCAGCTTCCTGCCTGACCCTGGTGCTTTCTGACGTCATCGGCGATCGCCTGGATGTCATCGCCTCCGGCCCCACCGCCCCGGATCCAACCACGTATAAAGACACCCTAGAGGTCCTGCGTCGTTACGGACTCCAGGACCGGATCCCCGCGAGCATTCGACAATATCTGGAAAGAGGGGCAAAGGGTGAAGTTCCGGAGACCCCCAAGCCCGGAGATATCTGTTTTGAAAAGGTGCGCCATCTCATCGTCGGGAATAATTTCCAAGCCCTCTTGGCGGGCCGAGATCGGGCGGCATCGCTAGGATTTCAGACCCTTCTCTTGACGGCTGCACTGCAGGGGGAGAGCCGGGAGGTGGCAAAGACGTTAGCGGCCTTGCTCCTTGAGATGCGCCGGTCCGGCCACCCCGTTCCGCCCCCGGCCTGTCTGCTGCTGGGAGGAGAGACCACCGTGACGGTCCGGGGTCGGGGAAAAGGGGGCCGCAATCAGGAATTGACGCTGGCTGTTGCGGCCGCCATCGCTGGTGAAGAGGATCTGGTCATTTTCAGTGCAGGCACCGATGGAACCGACGGGCCTACCGACGCAGCGGGGGCAGTGGCGGATGGTGAAACCTGTCCGCGCGCGAAACAGGCCGGGCTCGACCCATGTGGCGCCTTGGAAGATAACGATTCGTATCATTTTTTCGAGGGCCTGGGGGATCTGATCAAGACCGGGCCCACCCTCACCAATGTAATGGACATCACCCTCCTCCTCGCCGGTTAGCTCCCATCTCGCACAAATTCTTTATTGACAATACGTATAACGTCGCGTATTTATTGTCTAAGGCAGACTCATGTTTGACCGGTTATCCGATCGGCTTCAGGGAATCTTTAAAAAGCTCCGGGGCCACGGGAAACTCACCGAAGAGCAGATCGGTGTGGCCCTCCGGGAGATTCGTCTGGCCCTCCTCGAGGCGGATGTCCACTATGGGGTAGTCAAGGACTTTCTGGACCGGGTCCGGCAGCGGGCCATCGGCCGGGAGGTCCTGCAGTCCCTCACCCCCGGGCAGCAGGTCGTCAAAATTGTTTTTGAAGAGCTGACGCTCCTTTTGGGTGGCAAGGGAAGCGGTTTAGCCTTTGCAACCCTTCCCCCGTCGGTGGTCATGTTGGTCGGGCTTCAAGGATCCGGAAAGACCACCACGGCGGCGAAGATGGCTAAGCGTCTCAAGCAAGAAGGTCGGCTTCCACTCTTGGTGGCGGCGGATACGCGTCGACCTGCAGCGGCAACACAGCTTGCAGTGCTCGGAGAGCAGAGCGGGATAGAGGTTTTCTCGAATCCCCGCGCTTCGGCACTAGACATCAGTCAGGAGGCGGTCCGATACGCCCAGGGAAAGGGCCTGGAGCCGGTCTTCTTGGACACAGGGGGGAGGCTCCATATCGATGATGACCTCATGGCAGAGCTCAAGGCCATCAAGCAGGCAGTCCATCCGGTGGAAACCCTCTTGGTGCTCGATGCCATGACCGGTCAGGATGCGCTGGGCGTAGCCAAGACGTTTGACGCCACATTGGAGCTTAGCGGCTTCATCCTCAGCAAGCTGGATGGGGATGCCCGGGGAGGGGCGGCGCTCTCTATCCGGGCGGTGACGGGGCGCCCCATCAAGTTCGTCGGAGTCGGAGAAAAAGTCGAAGCACTGGAGCCGTTTCATCCGGAGCGAACGGCATCGCGGATCCTCGGGATGGGCGATGTGCTGTCCTTGGTAGAGCGAGCCGAAGCCGCGGTGGATCGGGCGCAGGCTGAGGAACTGGCTCGGAAGATCCAACGGGATATGTACACCCTGGAGGACTTTCGAGAACACCTCGTGCAGTTTCGACGGATGGGGTCGTTCGAAGAAGTGGTTGGGATGCTTCCGGGGCTGCCCGCGGGAATGGGCGACCTGCAGGTCGAGGGCAAGAGCCTCACCCGGATGGAGGCTATTGTGAGCTCGATGACCAGGGAGGAAAGACGGAACCCGGGAATCCTGAACGGGAGTCGGCGTCAGCGGATCGCGAAGGGATCAGGAACCTCGGTCGCCCACGTGAACCAGCTCTTGCGACAGTTTCAGCAGATGCAGCGCGTGATGCGACAGGTGGTGCAGGGAGAGAAAAAGGGGAAAACACGGGGGATCTTTCCCCTGGGGTAAAGATGGATTAAAGGGGAGGTGGTTGGATGGCGGTACGGCTCAGGCTAAAACGGATCGGAGCGAAGAATCGGCCGGTGTACCGGATTGTGGTCGCGGATTCACGGACCCCCCGGGACGGTCGCGTTATTGAAAGCATCGGGGTCTACAATCCCCTCCAGCAGTCGGCGGCATTGACCCTCGACGAGGAGAAGGCCCTCTCCTGGCTTCAGAAGGGCGCCAAGCCTACGGCGACGGTGCGGGAGCTCCTCTCGGCTGCTGGGGTTATGCAGCAATTTGCCACCCTCAGGAGGGCTCGAAAAACCGCTTGACGATCAGCGTCTCATCGATCGGAAGCCCGGGAGCAAGGGGTCTCCTCCCTGAGGGCTTGCGGCCGAGAGATGCGACGGCACTGAGGAGGCGGACGTGTTGAAGGAGCTGGTGGAGTATCTCGCAAGGGTTCTCGTGGACAACCCCGATGCGGTGAGTGTGGAGGCGATCGAAGACGAGAAGACGACGACGCTGAGGCTCAAGGTGGCCCAAACGGATCTGGGGCGGGTGATTGGGAAGCAGGGGCGGACCGCCCGGGCTATGCGGACCTTGCTTCATGCGATCGCGGCCAAATCTCGGCGACGGGCGGTATTGGAGATCGTTGAGTAGGATCCCGTGGCGTCTCAGGAGCTGCTGGTTCTGGGATGGGTGCTGGGGGCCTCGGGGCTTCGGGGGGCGGTAAAGGTCAGACCATTCACTGAGACGCCCGCCCTCCTCTCTCCGGGGAAACCAGTAATCCTTCGAGGGCCCGGGGGAGAATCAGAGGTGCTCCTCGAGGAGATCAGCCCGCGTCGACACCTGCTCGTGGTGAGACTTCAGGGCGTGACCAGTCGAACCGCGGCCGAGGCCCTCAAGGGCTACGAGATCTGTATTCCGCGAGGCACGGCGCCGGCACTACCGGAAGCGACGTATTATCATTACGATATTCTTGGACTCAAGGTTCAAACAGAAACAGGGGAAGACCTCGGCGAGATCGTGGACATCTGGTCATCGGGTGATTACGACCTCTATGTGGTCCGGCGGGATGGCGGAGAGTGGTTCCTTCCGGCCGTCCGGGCCTTTATCCTCCGGGTCGACCTTGCACGACGGGTGATGGTCGTTCGGCCGATCAAGGGGTTGGTTGACGCTGAGACGGTATGATATCGTTACCCTCTTCCGAGGGATCTTCTCCGGGCCCCTCCACGAAAGTATCCTGGGCCGGGTCCAGGAGAAGGCACTGGTACACATTCGGGTTCACGACCTGAGGGATTGGACCCATGACCGACATCGGGTGGTGGACGATGTCCCTTACGGTGGCGGGGCTGGGATGGTCCTGAAGCCGGAGCCATTCTTCGAGGCCGTGGATGCCCTGCGAGAGCCGGAAAGCCAGGTGGTCCTCCTCACACCCCAAGGGGAGCGGTTTAACCACGCCATGGCCTGCCGCTTGGCGGAGGAAAGACATCTCATCTTCCTCTGCGGCCGCTACGAGGGCTTTGACGAGCGGCTGCGGACGGTGGTAGACCGCGAGGTCTCCATCGGCGACTACGTGTTGAGCGGCGGGGAGTTGCCGGCCCTGGTGGTGATCGATGCGATGGTCCGACTGATTCCGGGAGCCTTGGGAGATGAGGATTCGGCGGTCCAAGATTCTTTTGCCACGGGTCTGCTCGATTATCCCCAGTATACGCGGCCTGCCGAGTATCGGGGGCTCGAGGTTCCTCAAGTACTCCTCTCGGGGGACCACGAACAGATTCGACGCTGGCGACGGAGGGAAGCGGTCCGCCGGACCCTGCTCCGGCGACCGGACCTCTTGGACCGTGCACCAATGACGGCCGAGGATCAATTGCTCCTTTCCGAGATCCGGGCGGAAGGAGAGAGCGAAAGGACCAACATACGGAGAGGTCATGAACATTGATCACTACATGAGGTCGGTAGAAGCCCCATACTTGCGCACCAATATTCCGGAATTCGGACCTGGGGACACCGTCCGGGTCTATGTCAAGGTCCGGGAGGGGGAGAAAGAGCGGCTCCAGGCCTTCGAGGGGGTGATTCTCCGGCGGCGGGAGGCGGCCCTCGGGTCTACCTTTACCGTCCGGAAGGTCAGCTACGGGGTCGGGGTGGAACGCACGTTTCCGCTGCACTCCCCCATGATCGAACGGATCGAGCGCCTTCGGGCCGGCCGCGTGCGCCGGGCCAAGCTGTACTACCTCCGAGAGAAGCGGGGGAAGGCCGCACGCATTCGCGAGAAGCGGACCAGATGAGTTAGGGCAATCAATCGATAGCCCGTGTCGCGAGGTCTGGGTCGAGAGCGGTTGAGCAGCAAACGGATGAAGGGAATCGAGGCGGCGATCCGCCGAAAAGGGTTCCGGCGGCTGGCGGGGGTAGACGAGGCCGGGCGCGGGGCGTTGGCGGGGCCGGTGGTCGCGGCGGCCGTCATTCTCAGGGACGGCCGGCCAATCCCTGGTGTGACCGACTCCAAGCGACTGAGTCAGAAGCGCCGCGAATTGCTGTACAAACGGATTGCGGAAGAGGCTCTAGCGGTCGGCGTGGGGATCGTGGAGGTTGTCACCATTGAGGTGCGGAATATTCTGCAGGCTACCCTACTCGCCATGGAACGGGCAGTTGCGGATCTTCGGGTCTCACCCCACGGGATCCTGGTGGATGGTCTGGCGGTCCCCCACGTGAACGTTCCCGCCTTTCCCGTTCCTGGAGGGGATCTCGAGTGTCCTTCGATCAGTGCTGCCTCCATTGTCGCCAAGGTGAGCCGGGATCGGATCATGGCGACCTACCACCAAAGGTATCCAATCTACGGCTTTGATCAGCACAAGGGATACGGTACCGCTCTACATCTGCGGTTCATTGCTGAACATGGCGCGAGCCCCATTCATCGAAAGACCTTCAGTCCACTCCGGCACATGTCACTGCCCCTGGCTACACCGGGGAGGTAAGTGTGGATCGCCGAATGGTTGGGGTGGAAGGGGAGGCAGTTGCCCGACGTTTCCTGGAGGGGCTCGGATTTCGGATCGTCGAGGAGAACTTCGCCTGTCCGTTGGGTGAGATTGATCTCATTGCTAAGGATGGGGAGATTTTGGTCTTTGTGGAGGTCAAGACCCGACGCTCTGTCCGGTTTGGCACCCCGGCGGAGGCGGTTCATGCTAAAAAGCAGCGACAGATCTTGCGTGTTGCCGAGGCCTATTTGCGAGAGCGCCGACTGAGGGTCCCCTGTCGAGTGGATGTGGTGGCGGTAGAATTTCCCCCGCACGGTTCCGAGCCGAAGGTCGAGCTGATTCGGAACGCGGTGCAGGGGACTGGGTCCACCTGGGGAGCGGTATAATCCCGACGCGGGAGGGGTAGTGGAAGAAAAGGAAAAGATTATTGCCTATACTTGTCATGCGTGTGGGATAAGAGGGGTGGACCCCCCAAAGAGCAAGAAGGGAAATTACATGTGCCCTGAGTGCGGGAACCAGGTGGAAATCAGCGAGAAGCGGGTGGTCAAAAAGAAAGAAAAATAATCAGATTTGACGACGGCTGTCGGTTTTGCTATGGTGAAAACACCCCTAATCGGGGGCTTTTTTAGCAGCTGAAACTTACCGAACGGTAGGTAAATGACTACGAAGGAACGGATCGAACGGGTCGCCACGCGGCTATTTGCCCTGTACGGGTTTGACGGGACCTCAATTCGGCGAATCGTCGGTGAAGCCCGCGTCACCAAGCCAGTTCTTTATTACTACTTCAAGGATAAACGAAGTCTCTACCTGAGCCTACTCGAGGAGGCCGTTGCTCCCCTGTGCGATGAAGTCGAGCGGATCGCGGACGGCGGAGGGCCGCCTGTCAAACAGATGAAGGGGATCATCGTTGCATTCCTGCAATTCTACCGGGAGAGGCCGAGTGAGTTCCAATTGCTCCATCAGGCGGTGGAGCGCCGGGAGCGGGAGGTACAGCTCATCGCGCAGAAGTACTTCCGTCGCATATTCCTGAGCATCTCCCGGGTACTCGACGAAGGGGTGGACCGAAAGATCTTCCGGTCGCTCCACGTCTCCCAGACCACCTTCAGCGTGATCGCTATCCTCGTCTATTATCTGACCCGCGCGCACGTGATCGACGAGGTCCTCGGACAAAAGAAAGCCTCGGAGGATCTCATGGAGACTTTGAGTCAACACGTTCTCGGGCTTCTGCATACCTGAGGTAACACTGTGAGACAGCGGAATTTTCTGTGGGGAGCCGCGGTTGTCGTGACCCTGACGGCGACCCTCACTCGGGCCTTGGCCCAGGGACCTCCGCCTGTTCCGGTGGAAGTGGCGCCGGTCGTAGAGCGGACTGTCGAACGTGAGATTCGGGCGGTCGGGACGGTGGAGGCCAACCTGTACACCACGGTGAGTGCCGAGGTGGAGGGGGCCGTGGCCCGATTCGATCTCCGGGAAGGGGATCGCGTGGAAAAAGGGGAGGTCCTCGCCCGGCTGCGCCGGACCGATCTCGAGATCGCCCTCAAAGAGGCAAAGGCGAACCTACGGGAGAAAGAAGCCCTCTTCACCAGGGCAGAGCACGATTACCGCCGCTTCAAGGGCCTCTTCGAGGAGGGGGCCATCAGTGCGTCCGAGCTCGATCGGGCAGCGGCCAGCGCGGACGCTGCAAAAGCACTCAAGGAATCCGTCGAGGAGGCATTCCGGAAGATTGCCGATGAGCTCAGACGGACCACCGTCGTCACTCCCTTTAGCGGCTACATTGTAAAAAAGCACATCGAGCTCGGCCAGTGGGTCGACGAGGGGGGCAAGGTGGCGGACCTGGTGGACATCGATACCGTTTATGTCCTGATCCCCGTCAATGAACGGGACATCGGAAAGATCCGGAAGGGGGATATCGCAACTGTGACCGTGGACACCTATCCTGGTCGCATCTTCAAAGGTCAGATCGCCTACATCATTCCGCAGGCCGACGTGAGCAGCCGGAACTTCCCGGTGAAGATCCGGGTGGATAACGCACGGGAGCATCTTTTGAAAGGCGGAATGTTTGCCCGGGTGAGCATCCAGTACGGCAAGCCTCGCCGGGGCCTCTTCATCCCCAAGGACGCGGTGGTGCTCCGTGGAAAGGACCGGGTCGTCTTCGTCCTGGACACGTCTCAGGTCCATTTGCTGCGAATCGAGACGGGCCAGGCCCGTGAGGAGATGGTCGAGGTCGTGAAAGGGGACCTTAAGCCGGGGCAAGAGGTGGTGGTGGCCGGGAACGAAATTCTCCGGGATGGCGCACAAGTCAAGGTCCGTCGGAAGGGGGAAAAGACCCGGTGAAGCTGATCGAGGCCTGTATCAAATATCCAGTCACCGTCCTGGTGGGGGTGCTTCTGGGCATCCTCTTCGGCGGCATCGCTCTCCTCCGGCTCCCCTGGCAGATGACCCCTACCATCGATCGCCCCGAGATCACCGTGAGCACCGAATACAAGGGAGCGGCCCCACTCGAGGTGGAACAGGAGATCACCGACCGGATCGAGAAGAAGCTTAACTCGGTGGAGAACCTCTCTGAGATGACCTCGAGCTCCTTCGAGGGCAGTAGCCGGATCATCATGAAGTTCGATTGGGGGATCAACAAGGATGTGGCCCGCCTCGATGTCTCGGAAAAGCTGGGACTGGTCAAGGACCTACCGCCGGACGCGGAGGAGTCCGTGATCCGGGCGGTCAATACCGACGAGGTGACCCCCATCGCCTGGGTCATTATCAGGACTGACCGGCCCATCAACGAGGTGTGGGAGGAGGCGGATGACGTCATCCGCCCCAGGATGGAGCGAATTGAAGGCGTGGCCACGGTCTGGATGTTCGGCGGGGAGGACCGGGAGGTACATGTGATCCTGGACCCGGAGGCGATGAGCGCCCGGGAGATCTCCGTGGCGCAAGTTCGGGATGCTCTGCTCGGGGAGAACCGCAATGTCAAGGGCGGGAGGATCGAGGAAGGAAAGCGGCGTTACGTGATCCGGACCCTGGGCCAGTTTACCGACATCCGTCAGATCCCGCATGTCGTCATCCGGCAGGATGCCCGGGGGACCGTCTATCTCCGGGACATCGCCCACGTCCAGTTCGGCTATGAGGACAAGGAGCGGGTGGTCCGCGTCTGGGACCGGCCGACCATCGGCTTCGGCGTGCTCCGTCGAAGTGGGTCGAACACCCTCAAGGTGATGGAGGGGGTAAAGGACGAACTCCGATATCTAAACGATCTGTACCGGGGAAAGGATATCGAGCTGGTCCAAGTCTATGACGAAACCGACTATATCTATGATTCGGTGGGACTGGTGACCACCAACCTCTTCTACGGCGCCTTTCTGGCGGTAGCGATCCTCCTGCTTTTCCTGCGGAGTCCCTCTAGTATCTTCATCCTCGCCTTCGCGATCCCCATCTCCCTCGTGACGACCTTTGTGGTCCTGGATGCCCTGGGCCGGACCTTGAATATCGTCATGCTTGCCGGACTGGCGTTCGCCTCGGGAATGGTGGTGGACAGCTCGATCGTGGTCCTCGAGAACATATATCGGCACCGCCAGAGGGGAAAGGGAAAGGTACAGGCCGCGCAGGATGGTGCCGTCGAGGTCTGGGGGGCGGTGCTGGCCTCTACTCTCACGACGGTCTTTGTCTTCATCCCGATCATTTTTGTCAAAGAAGAGGCCGGCCAGCTCTTCCGCGACATCGCCATCGCCATCTCCACCGCGGTGGCTCTCTCGCTGATCGTATCCGTGACCGTGGTGCCGATGCTCAGCGCCCGCTTGCTGGCTCTCAACCCAGAGGCGCACAACCCTACCCACCGATCCTTCTGGAGGATCCTCAACAGACTCCGGCTGGACGAGTACGGTGGGGCCTTCGTCGAGGCCCTTGTCGGGTGGCTCAATTGGCTCCGGCAGGGCTTTGGGCGGCGAATCGTGGTTGCCCTGACCATTATCCTTGCCGCGGTCTCGCTCAGCTATCTCTTCATGCCTCCCATCGACTACCTCCCACAGGGGAACCGGAATTTGATCTTCGTCCTCATTCGGACCACCCCAGGCCTGAACGTCGGTCAGCGCGAGGAGATCCTGATAGAGCTCGAGCGCCGCTTTGATCTGCCCGAGATCCACCGGATGTTCGCCGTGGCACGAGTGCAAAACACCATCATGGGGGCCATCGTCCATCCCGAGTATCATACCCTGCCCGGAATGCGCCGGGTGATTACCGAAATGCGGCGGCGGTCCAAGGGGATCCCGGGAACGGAAGGGATCTTCATCACCCAGTCCCCCCTCTTCCGGCGGCGAGGATCCTTTATCGGCGGCACCAACCTGGAAGTGGAGATCAAGGGGGATAGCCTGGAGCAGGTTCACATCATTAGTAAACGGCTTCGGGGTGATCTGAGTCGGCTCCCCCAAGTCAACTTTGTCAACACAAGCTTCGAAGCGGGGAATCCGGAACTGCAGATCCGCGTGGACCGTGCCAAGGCCTCACAGCTCGGGTTGAGCGCCGGGGAGGTGGGATACGTCGTGGAGACCATGGTGCACGGGACGGGGGCCGGGCAGTTCCGGGAGCGGGGCAAGGAGCTGGACATCATCCTCAAGGGATCTCCACAGGACCTCCGGCGCACACAAGACCTCGAGCAGATTGTCTTCTTCGCTCCGACCGGTCGGCTGGTGAAGCTTTCTGATATCGCGACCGTCCGGTTGGACACGGGTCCCACCAAGGTGGAACACATCGACCGCGACCGGGCGATTAAGGTCACGGTCAACGTGAAGGGCGAAGTCCCTTTGGAGAAGGCGGTCCAGTTGGTGGACCAGGTCGTGGAGCCTGTGCGGAGGGCTCTCCCCCTGGGCACGACCATCGATGTGGCCGGGCAGGCCCAGGACCTCACCATCGCCTGGAACTCCATCAAATGGTCCTTCCTCCTTGCGCTGGTGGTCATCTATCTCTTGATGTGTTCCCTTTTCGAATCGTGGAGCTACCCGCTCATTATCATGTTCACCGTCCCGCTGGCGGCCACGGGGGGGATCCTCGCGGTCAGGCTCGCCAATGCCTTTGAGCCAACCATCAAGATGGATGTGATCACCATGCTGGGATTTGTCATCCTGGCCGGAATCGTGGTGAATAACGCAATCCTCATCATTCACCAGGCCTTGAACCACATGCGAGAAGGTTGGCATTCTCAAGAGGCGATTCTCGATAGTGTCCGAACCCGGATCCGTCCCATCTTCATGACGACGGCCACCACCGTTTTCGGGATGCTCCCCTTGGTCTTTGCGCGGGGATCGGGATCGGAATTGTACCGCGGCTTAGGAGCGGCAGTGCTCGGTGGACTGATAGTCTCCAGCCTCTTCACGCTCATTCTCATCCCCACCCTCTTTTCCCTCTGGATGGATGCAAAGGGTGTCCTGGCTGCATGGCTCTCGCGGAAGCCACGCGATGAGGTCACCGATCGCCCCGTGGCCGCGCCCGCACAACGCTGATTTTTCTTTTTACTTGCTTGCCTTCGTTCCTTCGAATTATGGTGGACCTGCAAATTTTCTTGACAATTTGCCATTCAAATTGTAACAATCTTTTTGTTCATATTTGTATTCTAGTTCCTTAGTCAAAGGAGGTCGGCGTGGCACGAAGACACAGATTGGAAGATATGGTGAAGAGTGTTGGAGCGGTCCTTGGCGAGCGAAAGCGACTGGAGAGGGTGGAAAAGAAGCTCGTCAGGACTTTGAATAAGGCATTATCGAAAATTGGCTATAAAGTGATTCCTGCAAAAGCAGTCGCAAAGGGAGGACGTCGGCGTCGGGCCAAACGTGCGACCGGCGTAGCGCGCCGGCGACGCGCGACTGTTGTAACTCGCCGCCGACGGAAAGGTGGTGCAGCACGCCGACGTGCCCGCGCCAAAAAGAGTTAAGTCGAACCAAATTCAATTTCCTACTACAAGGGTCACCATCGCAGGTGACCCTTTCCTTTTGAAACAGAATTACTCACACATTTGACTTTGTAAGCTCGCACAGTCCCGATCTTTCCGCTTCGTTTTACTCGCCTTCTCTACCCGCGTACAGCACTGCGCTGGTACATCCTCTGGCCCAATTCTGGCACGAGCGTTGCACCGCCTTCGCAGGCGCAGTACGGTCCGCGAGGGCGTTTTGCTTATTGGAAAGAATGCATACCTATGAGTCCGGTGACCCATTTTCTGATGGGGTGGGTCGTTGCCAATGCGGCAAAACTGGACCGTAAGGAACGGGCGGCAGTGACAATTGCAGGTGTCGTTCCCGACATTGACGGTCTTGGCGCAATTGCAGATACGCTCACAAGGCATGAGGACAAACCACTACTCTGGTACTCTAAGTATCACCACATTTTGGCGCATAACATCGGCGCAGCCCTCCTCGTAGCTGCAGCAAGTTTCATGCTGGCGACGCGGCGGTGGAAGACGGCTGCACTTGTGTTTGTAAGGTTTCACCTTCACCTGTTGGGAGACCTCGTTGGCGGCCGGGGGCCGGACGGATACCAATGGCCGATTCCCTACCTGCTTCCTTTTTCCAACGCATGGCAATGGACGTGGCAGGGTCAATGGGAGCTCAACGCCTGGCCGAACTATGTCGTGACCATCGCAGCACTCATGATCACCTTTTACCTGGCTTGGAAACGGGGATACTCGCCACTTGAGATGATCTCGCCCTTTGCTGACCGGGCCTTTGTTGACACCCTCAGATATCGATTCCCATACCCGCGATTGCAACGGCATTGATCTTGGGCGCAGGAATGACGATGGCTGGAACCAGAGAAAATTCAATTATTGGCTGTTTGCTCGGGACTGCTGTGGGGGATAGCGTCGGATTGTCTTGTGAGGGGATGTCAAAACGAAGGCAGCGGCAGGTGTATCCCGAGATCAGCGGACACCGGTTCGTGTTCGGGAAAGGCATGGTCTCGGATGACACCGAGCATGCGTGTATGGTCGCCCAAGCCCTGATCGTCTCGGGTGGAGATGTTGAAACGTTTGCGAAGAGCCTGGCATGGCGCTTTCGATTTTGGTTACTTGGCCTGCCAGCCGGCATCGGATACGCCACATTGAGGGCCGTCCTCAAGCTGTGGCTTGGATTTCCGAGTCATCGAAGTGGTGTTTTCTCGGCAGGCAATGGACCTGCCATGAGAAGTGCCATCCTTGGGGTCTGTTACGGCCACGATACGAAACAACTCCGCGAGTTGGTCAGGGTCTCCGCACGAATGACGCATACAGACCCCAAAGCCGAGTTTGGAGCACTGGCTGTAGCGCTAGCAGCTTTTATGGCCGGTAGGGGATCAGAAAAGGAAGTCCCTCCCAATGAATATTATCACACAGTTCAGCGTGTTTTGGGAACGGAAGCGAATGACTTTCTTCACATCATTCAAAGGACCGTTACGAGTGTTGAAGCACGGCAGTCAATCGAATCATTTGCAGGAAAACTAGGACTCAGCGAAGGTGTCAGTGGATACGTCTATCATACCGTGCCTGTTGTTTTGCATGCATGGCTCAGACATCAAAGCGATTATCGCTCTGCTATTATCGATATTATCCGATGTGGTGGCGATACAGACACGACGGCTGCGATTGTAGGGGGAATTATCGGGGCACAGGTGGGCATGTCTGGTATCCCCCGAGAGTGGATTGGAGGATTGTGGGAATGGCCGAGATCAGTTCGTTGGATAGAGCAAGTTGGTAAGCGATTAGCCGAGGTGTGTTCTCAGGGGACGCGGCGAGGAGCAGTTCCAGTCCCTGTCTATGGACTCCTCGCCAGGAATTTTGTGTTCATGCTTGTCGTGCTGTTCCACGGATTCCGCCGGTTACTGCCTCCGTACTGATTTCGAAGGGGGATTCAGCGGTTTCCATTCATCAATATCCTTTGCTGAGATTTTTGTGCTGCAGGTAAAGGACATAGGCGCCCCACCCAAACGCTATGAGCATCAAGATCACGCCGACCCCGTTCACGATGCCCGCGATGGTGTGATCGTACTGCAACCATCCGAGATCGCGAAGAATGTTGCTCCAATCGTGATAACCCGGGACGTCACGGCCTGTTACACCACCCAGCAAAATCAACTGTTCGGTGCTGGCGTCATTGATGTATGGTGCGGCGTCCATAAAACTCTGGCCCAGCCACCAGAGACCTATCCCGGCGGCGAAGGTATCCCGGGTTTTGAGCAGAAAAGCGCACAGCACAATGAAAGGGATCAACCATTGACCGAGGGTTCCGCCGAGGATGGTCATGAAGCGACCAAGAGGTATGAAGATCACATGGCCCGCTTCATGAAAGACCAGGTTCACGCTATGCATGAAGGACCGGCTGATCGCTGAGGAACCGCCTACCACCGTGTCGTAGTCCATGGAAATGAACTGCAAGCCCAAAATGAAAAAGAAAACGTATAACGCAGCTCGACCGTAAAAGGCAATGGGATTGACCTCTGGCTCCACATAGAATACCAATTCTTTTGTCCACGGCCACCATTCCCCCTCATACCATTTTGCTTTTTCTTGCGCTTGGAGAAGCGTTCTTCGAGGAGAGTAGGGTGCACCTGGAGAGGGGGCAGTGTGCAGCGAAGCTCCACATTGTTTGCAATGGGACTCCGGCATCTGAAAAAATCCGCATCCTGGACAACGCATGGGATAATCCCTTTCACGCGGTATTTCCCTGTAAAAGCAGCAATCTCCGTGCCACCACTCTCCGACTGAGGACGCGTTGGTCCCCCTCCATATCCCCACGCTAAGGTACGGTCCTTGCACATCGTACTGGCTCGTAGATTCTGAAGGGTAGAATGGGAAGTCTCTGCGTAAAACCAATGAGACCAGTTCCACTGAGACATTCAAAGTCTTTTATGGTTTCCCTGGGAATCTTGGCGGTGGCCTTCCTTGCGGATACGGCATCCACCCTTGCGGCCGGCCCCGATATGCGGGTGTATGACCTCAATCCGATGGTTCGCCATCTTTCCACGAACGGATACATCGCCTGGTCCGTAGTCCGCCTGCTGACCGCCGGCGTGCTCCTTGCCCTATACTGGCCGGGTCTGCTTGTGATGCGTGAGTGGGTCGCACGGCGTGGAAAGTGGATAGCGCTGATCCTGCCTTTTTCCTATCGGGAGGTGCGTAGGTACATCCTGGCGGCTTTGATCATTGCGATCGGCCCGCTGAAACTGGTGGCCACCGGTTCCAACCTGTTCCTTCTGAATACTGGTCACAGGCTGTTGCCAGAAGATCTCACGATCGGGCTGGGTATCCTCGTCGGCCTTCTAACCGCCAATGTTATCCTGCTGTGGCATCATCTTCTTTTAAGGCAATCAGAGGAGTGAGTGGCCAGTGGATTCTGTAGGTGGTTGCCATGACTGAAGAGGGATTGCTAAGTCTGCTGGCAGTGATCCCTTTTCCTCCTGCTCTTGTCGCTCATTATTGCTTTTGTAGGGCTCACCTATCGGGGATTTGTCGTTTGGCCGCCCACCCCAAAGCATGAAAATATCGCCTGACAAGTGACCCTTCCTTTCCGCCTGCGACCCCTCAGACCACTCGGCTATGTGTTCGAGTTGGAACGGCACTTGCACAAAGTAGCACGCGAGCCGGAAGGTTGCAGGCGAGACTCGGCTGGTAAAAACCTCAGAGAATGATCCAATGCCCCTGCCTGAACGCATGACCGGCCCTGATTAAACCTCACTCTTTCTTTGCAATAGGGAAGGCAGCATCTTGGATACGGACGGGTTCTTCAACAACATCTCTGAATATTTCAAAGAGCATCAAGAACAGGCATTTGTCTTAAAATCGTTCCTCCTCATCATCCTTATCATGTGGCTCAGGCAGTACCTGTTGCCTTTTATCGGTCTTATCATCCTTATCTTCCCTGTCGTCTTTCTCATCTACATAAGGCTCCAGTCCATCTCAACCGGAAGGAGCCCATACGAGCTTTTGGCTGAGCACATAACCTTCATCCCGGTCATGTACGCCGCGGGGGAAAGGAAAAAGGAAGGGGTTACGTGGGTTACGTACAGCATCATCTTCATAAACATATTGGTGTTTTACATCATAGAACCCACCCTAGGCCCTGAGTATCTAGCGAAGAATCTTATATTCCTTCCATACGACCCCAACGTGTGGAACGTCCCTGTCAGCGCTTTCACTGCGATTTTTCTTCATGCACACCCCATGCACCTGTGGGGAAACATGATTTTCCTCTGGGCTGTGGGGACGGTGGTGGAGAGAAGGATAGGAGCGGAAAAGTTATTGGTCCTCTATTTGGCGACCGGACTTGTTGGGGAGCTAGTCCTTACTGCGGTGTACTCTGTTTTCCTCGGCACCGCTGCCCACGGGCTCGGGGCATCCGGGGCAATATCCGGGGTTATGGGCATATTCGCCGTTCGTTGTTATTTCAAGACCATGGTTTTCCCGCTTCCGATCCTTGGCATATTCTCCCTCATCCTTCCTATAAGCCTCAAGGTCAAGCTCAACTCCCTGGTTATTATCGGGCTCTTTTTCATGGCCGACCTGAGCGGCGGGATCGGCCAGATTACGGGGACCGGGTTTTCCAATGTTGGACACTGGGTGCATCTGGGCGGGATGGTCTCAGGGATTGTGTTCGCCCTATGTATGGGATTGGAGAAGGGGGCCGTGGAGGAGAGGCACCTGGAGATAGGCATAGAGGCATCCAACACGCGTATCGGCATAGGCAAGGGCGAAGACTCCTTGAGGATTGCGCTGGGGCATAATCCAGATAACCCTGAGGCCCTATTGCATCTTGCGCGTATAAGATCCAGATCTACCCTCACCGATGAGGGGAAGGACCTATACCAAAAGGCGGTCGGAATCCTTGCAAGGACCAAGCCCGCGGAGGCCGCCACGGTCTTTAAGGAGTACTTCGGCAAATACTTTAAGGGCGTGGAGCCCGTGGTTCAGATGAAGCTTGCCAGCGTATTCCACAAGGACGGTGATTTTGATATGGCTTCGAGGTGTCTTGAGATGCTGGCGGATTCAGCAGAGACACCCCCTGAGATAAGGGAGAAGGCGACTTACCAGTGTGCAAGGATCTTGGAGGAGATCGGACTCGATGATGCGGCCACGAGATACTACAGGCTTCTCCTCGCTACCTTTCCGAACTCGAGCGTGGCCCCCAAGGTAAAGGCAAAACTGGCCGGTACATAGACCCCCCCTCCCTCTGCCAATGATACCGCACCACCCTCTCTTACTTTTTGAGGAATTCGCGCATGAAGACTTGGGTGGCGAATCCATTCCCGGGGAGGGGATGAAACTGAATGCCACTCTGCGCCCGGTGGGCCGCGACGCGCTGACTCCAGATCACTTCTCCCGAGAGTGACACTTCCTGGTCGCTGCACAAAAGCTGCAGAGTCAGGGGCGCGCCCGGGGAAAGGGGCTCTGTTGCCACAAGCATCAGACCCGAGTCACTGAGATTTCGCGTCTTCCCCTCGACACTGTCGCGGGGGGCGTCGGAGACATGGAACCTGACCGGCAATTCGATGAGAAGCCTGACGTGGCGACGACGGCTTTCGGTGGTCACAGCCTGCTCCGAAAAGGCGATAGCATGTTGGAATTGGGCATGAGTCCATCGATCCTGCTAAATCATCGTCTGAAAAGCAAGTTGCAGGCCATTGACGTTCCGGCGATAAGTTCTTGAAACTAGTGGCTACCTGTCGGAGGGGATAGGATCCCGGGCGGAAATTTTTACAAGTCGCCTGGAAAATCAGGAAGAATTTCCTTGACACCCTGATCGGGGCCGGGGTACTATCCGCCTGCCCCAAGTGGTTCAAAGGGAGTATCGGAACCGAGCGGTTGTAAACCCCTCCTGAACTAGAAAAGGAGCTGTAAGCCGAAAGGCAAGCAGAGCCGGATCTGGAGCAGGAGAGGGATGAAGGCTGACCGGGGCTGGGAAACTGATGGGTCACTTGGGGCACCTGCTTTTTAGCTCCCGTCCCTTTTCCCTTCTGGCTCCTCTGCCGATACCGGAGTCCCCAGTAAGGCCCCCTGCCGCTTGTGTGGATAAAGGGATGCCCATTTAACTCCGAACAAAAAACGCTCCATGGTGCGAATTCCCTTCAATATGGCGGCCTAAGCCCCGCGTTACGGCCCGCCCTGGTGGCGTGAAGCCGTCCCTTGACACCCCTGCCCCAGTAGGGCATACTACGGCCCCTTAGGAGAAGCACCGATGGAACCGGGGTGACCATAGCCCCGAGCCCACCTCTGGCACAATCGACGGCGCAACACACATTCAGACGCCTTCTCGGGCGAAGCACGGGCTGGAGAGAGTTTTTGTTTTACAGCCACAGGTGCCGAATTCAAGGAAATCTTCCCCTTGACACGAAGCACCTGTCTCAATTGTTCTGCTCTCACCCCAAAGGGAGTTCTTATCACAGAGCTCTGTGACTGTTGCCATGAATCAGCCCAAGATATCGAAAGGGGGCCTACGTCCTATGCAAGGAGCGAAGAGAAATTGTTTGACTACTCTGCAACCCTTCGGATG
>Ga0255058_10000395_pt1 | contig 26026 bp, 21 predicted proteins | sample Cases_109_9_MG_FD_188637 | JGI IMG/M metagenome (GOLD analysis project Ga0255058, IMG submission 188637) | Seawater microbial communities from Amundsen Gulf, Northwest Territories, Canada - Cases_109_9 | ecosystem: Environmental > Aquatic > Marine > Gulf | place: Canada: Northwest Territories... | reverse complement strand
GAGCTTCGCGTCGAAGACGACCGTCGATGCGTTGTCGGTCAAGCTCGGACGCGTCACTTACTTGAAGAAGGCGAAGGTCGGAGTCGACATCGAGGCGACCCTGCGGACCGACGACCAACACGTAGACCTCGACGAGCTCACAATCGCTGTAAACGAACTGTCGATCGGGGGTTCGGGCGAGATCGGATGGACCGACGACACCCTTGATCTCGACGTGGAGGTGGCGTCAGCCAAGGGGCAATCGATCAAGGCGCTCGTATCGGCCATCCCGAACGCATACGCGGCGGACTTCGCCGGACTACAGGCGAGCGGGGGATTCTCGATCGGCGCGAACGTGAAAGGTCAGCTTGGTCCCGACGATGACGACATCCCCTCGTTCTTGGTACACCTTCTCGTTCAAGACAGCACGCTCAAATACCCGGATCTCCCGTTGCCACTCACCAATGTGGCGCTCGATGCAAAGGCGACGCACCCTGGCGGGAACCTCGACAAGATGCGGATCGACGTCGCGAAGTACGCGGCACGCGCCGGACAGAGCCACGTATCTGGCCGCCTGGCCGTCACGACACCGATCTCTGAGCCCGACGTGGCGCTCATCCTCGACGGTCGCTTCGACGTGGCCGAGATCGCCAAGGCCTACCCGATCCCGGACGTCGAGGATCTACGAGGTGTGATCGCCGCGACCATCGACCTTGCCGCCAAGGGCGAAAATATCAAGGTTCTGAATGGGAACATCCGGGTGACGGACATCGTGTATCGGGCCAAGGACGCGCCGCCCGTGCAGATCAATGACGCGCACGTGGTGCTCTCGCCCAAGGCGACGAAAGTGAAGACGTTCCGCGCAACCTTGGGGCGCAGCGATGTTGCGCTTAGTGGCTCGCTCTCGCCGTTCACGGCCTTTCTGGACGATGGCCAAACCATCGTGGGGAATCTGCAGCTGAAGTCCCGGGCGATTTACGTCGACGATTTCCTATCGGAGGAAGAGGACGAACAGGCCGCTCAGGAAACGACGCCGTTCCTGCTCCCCGACCAGATCGACGCCAAGCTCGCAGTCGATGTGAAGAAATTGACGTATGGCGAGCTCGTGCTCTCGAACTTCCAGGGCACGGCTCGGGTTCGGCGCCGGAAGCTCACATTGAGCAATGTGAAAGCCGATACCCTCGGGGGGTCGATGAAGCTTTCAGGGACGGTCGCCACGCCGGTCGGGAAGCCCGCCACCTTCGACATGAGTTACAAGGTCGACAAGGTGAGCTTCGCCGAGGCCTTCGAGGCCCTGCCCTCGATGCGGGCCTACGCGCCGATCGCGCGGTTCTTGGACGGTCGCTTCTCGACGGACCTCAAAGCGAGCGGGCAGCTCGGGGAGGACGGCGGGCCGAAGTTGTCCTCGATCGACGCCGACGGCCTGGTGATGACGCTGCAAAGCAAACTCGGGAGCGATTTCAAGCCACTCGCGGTGCTGAGCAAGGCGGTGCCCGCGATTCCGAAACCGCTCGACCTGAGCTCACTCAGAGCACGGTTCAACATCGAAGACGGGGCAGTCCAGGTGAAGCCCTTCCCGGTAAAGACCAAGGGTCTCGAGATGATGGTGAGCGGAAGCCATGGCCTCGATCAAGAGATGAGCTACCGGGTGAGCGCCGATCTCCCGATCGACAAGGTAACCGGAAGCCTTGCGAAGAAGGTGAAAGGCCTCGGCCTGGACTTATCGAAAGCGAGCAGCGTCGCGGTTCTGGCCAAGGTGACGGGTTCCCTCAATGATCCGCGCGTCTCGGTCGATGTTGATACCGATGCGCTACGCGGTGCCGTCGCCGACACGATTTCCGCGGAGCTCGAGGCACAACGACAAAAGGCGCTTGCAGCCGTTGCCGCCCAGAACCTAAAGATCATGGCCGAGGCCGTGAAGCGCGCGGCACAGGTCCGAAAAGAAGGCCGGAACGCCGCCGAGAAGGTTCGAAAAGAAGGATACAAGCGCGCCGACCAGCTAGTAGCCGAGGCGGGCAACAACCCCCTCAAACAGATCGCTGCAAAGGAAGGCGCCAAGCAGATCCGAAGGGAAACCGACAAGCGCGCCGACCAACTCAGCAAGGAAGCCGACAAGCGCGCCACGCAAATCGTTGCCGAAGCGAAGAAACGCACGGAGCAACTCAAGGCCGCAACCGAAGCGCAGAGCAGACGCGCGACGGATGCCAGCACCCAAAAGATCGCGAACTGAGCCAGGGCGACCAAGCTCACCTACGACCTCGTCATCGGATATGGGGTTTAGTCGGAAGCGTTCACCGTTCGTTACCCCTTTCGGATCTGCTATCAGGGGTATAGAGTTGCCTCTCTAGAGCTCGAAGAGGAGGAGGCACCCCATGGCGCGGCAAGTCGTATGCAAGGAATCGGAGTTGCCGGTCGGCAAGATGAAGCCCTTCAAGATCGGCGTCACAAACGTCCTCGTCTACCACCTAGAGGACGGTTTTCACGCTACGCAAACGAACTGCACGCACACCTTCGCGCCGCTCGGACGCGGCAAGATCGTCGACGGATGCCGCGTTCGGTGTCCGTTTCACCGCGCAGAGTTCGATATTCGGACAGGCGAGGTCCACAAGTGGGCTAACTTTCCGCCCGGCATCCAGGTGCTCAACATCGTGCGTAGCGAAAAGGCGCTCAAGACCTACCCCACGGTTGTAGAGGAAGGCAACGTAGTGGTGGAGGTGTAACGGAGACCGGGCCGCTCACTATCGCAGCAAGGTGCCTGAGATGAAGTTCTTCCGCGCTCTGTACGTGTACTGGACCGTTCTCTTGTTCGCCGGCACCATCATCATCGGCTGGCTGTACGATCCCACGAAAATCGAAACCGTGTTTCCGTTCTCGTGGAGCCTCGCGCGTGTCCTGGCGACGCTGGGATCACCCGTGTTCTGGATGTGTGCGCTCCCTAGCATTGCCGGGATCATCGTTGCCCGACGTGCGTGGCGGACCCAATCCGGCTTCACAGCCACCGACCAAATGGCGACACTTTGGTTTCTTCTCAATGCTACCTGGTTTCACCTTGGATGCGATGTGCTCTCTGGACTCTTCCAGGTCATGCCGAACTTCACCGAGGCCTACGTGGCGCTGAACGATGTGCACAACCTCCCGATGCATCACCCCGACCGCATTGTCATCGACACAATCTACTGGTTTGAGCTCCTCGTCGAGGCCCCTCTCGCATTGCTCGTGTACGTGCTCTACCTCAAGCGAGCGAAGGCTCGTCCACTGGTCGAGGCTTTCCTGAGCGGCCTCTACGTTGCGGGGACGGTGGCCTACTACATGCCGAACATCATCCTCGGCCACAGCCCACACATTCTCTTCTCGAATCTAGACCGAATGATCGCTTCGTTGTGGATCTGGGTCCCCGTCGCTCTTACGATCCGCTCTGTTCGAGCGCTGGCACGTTGATTCGCGTAGATCCGGGCGGCCGATTTTGCTGAAGGCTGGGCGGCCCGCTAACGTGAAGCTATGTCTTTTGGGGTTTGGAGAGGCATCGTCGCGGCTGGGGCGATGGCCGTGTGGACGGGGCTCACGCTGCCGTCGGGTGCGGGCGCGGAAGTCCTAAATGGTGGGCCGAGCGATGACATCGAAGCGATGATCAACGGGCTTCAGCCGGGCGACGAGCTCGTGCTCTCGGGCGGCATGTACATGTTGACCGAGCGGTTTTCGTTCGCGATCGCGGGTACCGAGAACGCCCCGATCGTGATCCGGGCCCAGGATGGTCAAACGCCGCACCTGCACCGTCCGAACGCCAACCAGAACATCATCGACATCGACAACGCCGAGTACGTCACGATTCGAGGCATCGAATTCTCGGGCGGGTCGGCCGGTATTCGAATCAGCGGCGCGCGCTTCCTCACCATCGAAGAGTGTGAAGTACATGACACCGGTGATGTCGCCGTGAGGGCGAACGACTCAGGCGTCACCTACGAGTCGCTCCGAATCCTCCGCAACCACATCCACCACACCAATAACACCGGCGAGGGCATGTACCTCGGTTGCAACAACGGCGGCTGCGAAGTCGTCAGGAGCCTCATCGAAGGAAACTACGTCCACCACACGAACCAGCCGTCGGTGAGCCAAGGTGATGGCATCGAGCTCAAAGAGGGAAGCTTCGACAACGTGATCCGAGACAACGTGATCCACGACACCAACTACCCCTGCATTCTCACCTACGCTACGAACGGTTCCCCCAACATCATCGAACGGAACGTGATGTGGAACTGTGGCGACCATGCGATCCAGTCTGCCGCAGACGCCGTGATCCGCAACAACATCATCTTGAGCGCGAACGCGGACGGGATCGCGATGCAACCGCATCAGTCGGGAAGCCCATCCAACTTGGTGGTCGTGCACAACACGGTCCTCGAGGCCACCGGCGATGCGATCAGTGTGCGCGGCATCTCCGGGTCGGTCGTCGTTGCCAACAACGCCCTGTATGCACAGAACGGGAGTGCCTTCTTCGTGAACGGCGGCACCTTGGGCCTCGTGTTCGAGGGGAACGCGGGCATCGGGGGCGTCACCGACGGTTCGCTCAGCATGCTTTCGGGCAACCTGGGCGCGGACTTCGTCGATGCGAGCTTTGGCGGTCAGCCGCCGATGGATCTCTTCCCGGCGGCCGAAGGCACCTTGGCGGCGTCCGGAAGCGCCGCACACGTCACGGTCGATGATTTCAATGGCATGCCCCGAGAAGGCGTCGCCGACGTGGGAGCCTATGCGTTCTCGGCCGACGGCAACCCGGGCTGGGCACTGGACGAAGCATTCAAGACCTCCACCCCGAGCTCCAACCCCGGTACGGGCGGAAGCGGCGGGGGCGGAGGGAGCTCGGGAGGCTCCGGCGGAGGCTCAGGCGCTTCGGGAGGCGGGAGCTCGTCCGGATGCAGCATCGGATCCCAGAGCGACGGCGCGGCTCTCTTACTAGTGATGACCTGGCTGGTGGCCATGCTGGCCTGGCGCCGACGCCAAGCGCCCTAGTCGTCCTCGACGGCGAGGCCGTTTGCTATTCGCCCTTGGTTGGCGGGGCGATCTTTCCCATCAAAGGCCGGTCGGGTGGCATCGCGATGCTGCCCATGATGAATTCGTCAGGGTGTTCCAGTTCGTCGTCGTCCCCGGTTCCGGCGTCCCAATCGCTGTTGACTGGCGGCCTGCCCATGAGCGGTTCCCCCATTCGTATCGGTTCGTCCTCGACGGAGTTGCATGCGGAGAGCGTCGTGAGCCCCGCGGCGACGCCTGCCATGGCTACTGCAGCGCCGGCTCCTGCCAAGAGAAACGACCGCTTTCGGCCGACGGGGCAGTCTGAAGTGAGCACCGTGCCGTCGCGCCGTTCGTAAAAGCGGACGCATAGGCGCCCTTCCCGCTCGGCGATAACTCCTAGCGCCTCGCTTTCCGTCATCACGGACAGGTTGTACACGTTCCGATTGCACTCCCGACAGAACCGAACGCGGTGATCGCCGTCCATGTTCTCCCACGGCGCCCTACATGGGCTTGCAATACGAAGCTGAAACTTGGGATCTGTTGGCATATGGGTTCTGACGCGCGACGCGCCAAAACGATCTACTCGAGAGCCTCGTGTAGTTGTGCCCGGAGCCATTGGTGGGCCGGGTCTGAATCGAAACGGGGATGCCACCAGAGCGAGTGGACCACGGGTGGGAGCTCCCGCGGCGCCTCGAGCGTGACTACGCCACCGAGATCGATGGGCGCCGCGAGTAGACGTCGGGGCACGGTCGCCACGAGATCTGTACCTCTCACCACCTCGGGAAACGCCAAGAGATAGGGGACCGAAGCGCGAATTCCCGAGGTCGAGGCGAAGCCGGGTACAGCCTCGGACATGGTGCGAGGAACGAAGCCGACCGGCGTGTAGGCGAGGTGACCGTGGGCGGCGTAGTCGCGGATGCGCACCCGTTTTCGACGCGTGAGCGGATGTCCATGCCGGACGAGGCAAACGTAGTCGTCGACGAGAAGCGTCTCCTTGCGGAGCCCTTGGGCAGAGCCGAGATGGACGGCGAGCACGAGATCGATTTGGCCCGAGGAAAGTTGCTCGGAGAGCCCGCTGATGGAAAGCGGCTCGACCTGCACTCGGACGCCGGGTGCCCTTTCGGCGATCAGCCGGAGCAGCGATGGCAGGACCATGGTCACCGTCAGATCGGGAAAGGCCACTTTGAAGATGCGGGTCGACGACGCCGCATCAAAGCCCATCCCCAACTGAACCGCTCGATCGACCGCGAGGAGCGCGTCGGCGAGGGGACCCAACATCGTTTCGGCGCGGGGGGTGAGCACCATGGTCCGTCCCCGACGGACGAGAAGCGGATCCACGAATAGGTCGCGCAGCCGCGCGAGGGTTTGGCTCATCGCCGGCTGGGTGATCCCGACCCGGCGAGCCGCTCGGGTGACGTTGCGCTCCGAGAGGAGAGCGTCCAGCGCCACGAGCGCGTTGAGATTCATGCTGCTGAGACGGGTCGCCGGCATGCCGAACCATAATCGCAGTGAATGGTTCTATGATCAATCGCGATGGGTCTTGGAAACGCGAGGCCCGTATAATGGCCGCGATGCTCGAAGCGCGGTCCCCTCAGCCATCGTCTCGCTGGAAGTTCGCTGAAGGCTGGTACATGGTCTGCTGGAGCGCCGACCTCGGACCCAGCGCCGTGCTGCCTTTGCGCTATTTCGCTAAGGATTTTGTGCTCTTTCGGGGCGAGAGCGGAAAGCCCACGCTCCTGGACGCGCACTGCCCTCATCTGGGCGCCCACCTGGGTTACGGCGGATGCGTCGAGGGCGACGACATCGTTTGCCCATTTCACGGCTGGCGCTTCTCGTCAGAGGGGCGATGCGTCGACGTACCATACGCATCACGCATACCACCACGGGCAGCCGTAGGCGCGTACACGGTGGCCGAGCATAGCAGTATGATTTTGGCGTATTTCGGCCCCGAAGGCTCTTCGCCGAGTTATGAGGTTCCCCCGATCGAACAGCTCAGCGATCCGGCCTGGACCCCGCTCGAGCGCAGCGAGGTCACGATCGCGACCCAACCCCGCGAGGTGATCGAAAACGTAGCGGACCGCGCCCATTTCAGCCCGGTTCACAATCAGACTATCGACCAGTTCGAGATGATCATCGATGGTCCGCGCGCGACCCAGCGAACCGTCGGCAGGGGCGGCACACTGGACGGAAAGCCGATCCCCGTCGAGACCGTGGCCACCTATCACGGCCCCGCCGTGCAGTTCACCCACCTCGTGTGGGCCTACGAGATGTTCCTGATAAACGCCCACGTCCCCATCGATGAGGAGAACTTGATGCTGCGCTTCGGCGTCATCCTTCGAACCGGCGAAGTGAAAATGCACCGAAACGTGATCCTCGCGCACGTGGCCGCCGCCCGAGATGGATACTTCCAAGACGTGGCCATTTGGGAGCATAAACGCTGGCGCGATAAGCCGCTGCTCGTAGATGGCGACGGTCCGATCGGCGAGATCCGAAAGTGGTACCGATCATTCTTCGCCGACGTCGCGTGAGCCATCCTCTTCGAAGTTACCATCATCGGGAACGATGAAGAAAATCAGGGTCATACAGTGGTACACGGGCGAAATCGCGAGGCACCAAATCCGTGTCGTTGCGGCGTGCCCATCGATGGAGCTCGTCGGCGCGTACGTTCACCACGAAGCTAAAAACGGTGTCGATGTCGGAGAAATCGCTGGCATCGACCCGCTCGGAGTGCGAGCGACCAACGACATCGAGGAGATTCTCTCGCTCGACGCGGACTGCGTGCTCTACAACCCACCGACGGAACGGTACGACGAAATCATTCCCATCCTCGCGAGCGGAAAGAACGTCATCAGCATCATCGCAGGCTGGCACCCCAAGAAGCGCTCTTGCTTTCCCGAGATTGTGGAAGCGTGCGAAGCGGGGCAGTCCTCGCTATACGGCACCGGACTCAACCCGGGCTTGAGCTACGAGCTAGCACTGCTCGGCTCGTCCATTTGTACCGACGTCGAGTCCATCTACATCAAGACCTGCGAGCCTCAAGCCTCTCTGAGTGAAGTCTTTCTCGATATGTTCGGATTCGGCAAATCCGAGGAAGAGCTCGCGAGCGGATCGCGCGGCGCTTACTCGATTTTCGCAAGGAGCCTCCATCAAGTCACCGACCTGCTCTGCGAAGAGCTCGGCCTGCCCCACGACGGGACCGACTTCTCGTACGAGTATGAACCCGCAACCCAAGACTATGAGGACAAGATCGTCATCCGAAAAGGGACGATGGCCGGGCTGTTGGTGAAAGCATCGACGACGCGTGGCGGCGCTCCTGTGGCGACCGTCGAGCTCCGGTTCCTGCTCGGACCCGAATACGTCCGGGAATCGTGGTTGGCGGACGGTCCCAAACGGGGCTGGATCGAGGTGGACATCAAGGGGACACCGGGCAGCCGGCTGACCCACGAAATCTACGCGGAAAATCACTTGATCGGAACGTGGGCAACCGGCACCAAAGCCATCAGTGCAATTCCATTCGTTTGCGCGGCGAAGCCCGGCCTCGTCTCGCCACTCGACCTTCCATTGGGGCGAATGTTCGTCAAGTATAACCCACACGAATACTTGGATAGTCAATCATAATGGCACGATGAGGCGCAGCACGCCTATGATCGCTGTCATGCACGAACCGCGGCCACGTCAGAAGCCCTTCGACTACGGCTTCGTCTCCGCAGACTCGCATGTCACCGAGCCGCCGGATTGCTACCAGCGGTTCATCGACCCGGCCTACCGAGATCGAGCGCCGTTCATCAAGCGGGATGAACGGCGGGGCGATCTCTACATCATTCCCGGGCAGGACAACATGACCGTCCCCATGGGCCTGGTGGCGGCGGCTGGCGAAGAATCGAGCCAGATGACTTTTAACGGCCGCAACTTCGAAGACTGGCATCGATCGGGCTGGGATCCGGCGTACCGCTTGACCGATCAGGCGCGCGACGGCGTTGCGGCGGAAGTGCTTTTTGCGACCGTCGGCATGCAGCTCTGCGGTCATGAGGACTTGGACTATCGCCGTGCCTGCATGGTCGCCTACAATCGGTGGCTGCAAGAGTATTGCAACTACGCACCGGATCGCCTGTTCGGTGCCGCTCAGGCGGCGATCAAGAATCCCGTCGACGCCGTCGATGAGCTGGTCGAAATCAAGAAGATGGGGTTCAAAGCAGTCATGATGTCGGGTCAACCGGGCGAGAACGATTACGACGACCCGGCTTACGACCGACTGTGGGCCGCCGCGGTGGAAATGGATCTACCGCTTTGCTTCCACATCCTGACCAACCGTGCCTACGGCGGCCACCGCGGACCCAAGATCAATGCGCTGTTGAATGTCATTCGTGGCTCCCAGGATATCTTGGGCATGTTGATCTTTTCCGGTGTCTTTGACCGTCATCCAGACTTGAAGATCGTCTGCGTCGAGTCGGATGCCGGCTGGGTCCCGCATTACGCCTACCGCATGGACCATATCTACAAACGTCATCGCTTCTGGAACAAGGCACAGGAACTGAAGCGGCTGCCGTCGGAATACTTCTTCGAGAACATCTGGCTTACCTTCCAGGACGACTGGACCGCGTTCCACGTCAAGGACCATCTCAACGTCGAACGGATCATGTGGGCCAACGACTTTCCGCACTCGGATTCGACCTGGCCGTTGTCCCAGGAACTGCTGGCGGAACATGCGGCGCAGCTCGATGCGCACGAACGTCGCCGCATATTACGGGACAATTGCGTCGAGTTGTTCGGTCTTGACGCACCGGAACAACCGGCAACGCCGAGCTGAGGCGGCGGGAATCCATATGGACTACGACCTGAAAATTGCCGGTGGCACCATCGTCGATGGCACCGGCGCTGAGGGCTACCGGGGCGATCTCGGCATCAAGGAGGGCAAGGTCATTGCCCTCGGCGACGCACCCGGGAAGGCGGCGGAAACCATCGACGCCGATGGCTGCGCGGTGTCACCGGGCTTCGTCGATATTCACACCCACTACGACGCCCAGATCATGTGGGACCGCATGCTGAGCATTTCGCCGTGGCACGGCGTCACCACCGCGGTCCTCGGCAACTGCGGCTTCGGCGTCGCGCCCATGCGAGTCGAACATCGCGAAATCGTCATGCGCACCTTGGAGAAGGTCGAAGGCATGGCCTACGACGCGTTGAGCGCAGGGCTGGGCACCGATTGGCCTTTCATCACCTTTCCCGACTACCTCGACGCGGTGGAGCGTCTGGGCAGCGCCATCAACGTAGCCGCGTATGTCGGCCACACGCCGCTCAGGCTCTTCGTCATGGGCGAGGACGCGACCGAGCGCGAGGCGACCGGACAAGAGGTCGAGGACATGCAGGCGCTGGTGCGCGAAGCCATGCGTGCCGGGGCCATTGGCTTCGCCACCTCGCAGGCGGCGACCCATCATGGCGCGGGCGGCAAGCCGGTGCCGAGCCGTCTCGCTGCGTTTTCTGAAATCGACGCATTGGTTGGCGCGATGGCCGAATCGGGCCGTGGCATCTTGCAGGCGGCGATGGGCAAGACCTTGTTCAACGACGAGTTTACGGACCTGGCCAGCCGTCACGGCGTGCCGGTGACCTGGACGGCGCTGCTTGCGGGGATGACGGGGCCCGGCAAGCACCGGCGCTATCTCGACAAAGCGGCCGAGCAGCGTGACGCAGGCCTAACGATCGTTCCGCAAGTCGCCTGCCGCCCGATCATGTTCGACTTCCACTTCGACGAGCCGTACCCGTTCGAGCTCCTGCCGTTGTTCGCCGAGACCATGAAGACCGATCGGCGAGGCCGGATGCAGCTCTACGTCGACCCCAATTTTCGCGCGAGGTTCAAGGCCGATTCGGTCGTCGGCGCGAAGAACGCGAACGCCGGCTGGGCCGATCGAACGGTGATTTCGTACTTTCCGCCCGATCCCTCGCTAGAGGAGCAGCCCCTCGGGGCTGTCGCAGCGGCGCGAGGAGTAGACCCCGTGGATCTGGTTCTCGACATGTCGCTAGAAACCGAGCTCACGGCTCGATTCCGCCTCGCCTTCCTGAACCATGACGAAGCGGAAGTGGAGGAGTTGGTCACCGACTCCAACACCGTCGTGACCCTGTCGGATGCCGGTGCGCACGCCAGCCAGCTTTGTGATGCTTGCTACTCGACGCATTTGTTGAGCCATTGGGTGCGTGACAAAGGGGCGTTGAGCCTGGAGGCCGCTGTGCATGCCTTGACCAAGCGTCCGGCCGATCTGATGGGGATCACCGATCGCGGGCGGCTGGCGCGGGGTCGTCCCGCCGATGTGGTGGTGTTCGACCCCGAGACGGTCGGCGCCTCGCCGTTGCGGCGTGTGCAGGATTTGCCGGGCGGGGCCGACCGGCTGGTCTCGGACGCCATCGGAGTCGAAGCGGTGATCGTCAATGGCCGGGTGTTGCGGCTCGGCGGCGACGATCAAATCGACGCGGAAGGTGACCTGCCGGGTCGGGTCTTGCGCGGCGGGCACGCGTGATGGGCGACATCGGGAGCACCGGCGAGGCACGGATGGCACTCCCGACCGAAGAAGAGCGCGCGCAGGCGGCCAAGGTGGGCATGAGGCTCGCGCTCTGGGCGCGGGTCCAACCCGAAGTTCTGGCGGTGCAGTCGCAAGCGGGAGATCGCACCTTTAGGGAGCTCAATGCGAGAAGCAACCGACTGGTGCGTGCGCTGCGGGTGCGAGGCCTCCGCGAAGGGGACGCGGTCGCGGTGGTCTGTAGCAACCGTCCGGAGTTCGCGGAGGTGGTGCACGCCTGCCTGCGCGCCGGTTTGCGCTACACGCCAGTCAATTGGCATCTGACGCCCGACGAGGTGGCCTACATCGCGGACGACTGCCAAGCGAAGGCGCTGATCGGCGACGCTCGATTCGCGGAGTTGATGACGAAGGCAGCCGATCTCTCCCCGAACGCCACGGTGCGGCTCGCGATCGGCGGCGAGATCGTGGGCTTCGAAAGCTACGACGCGGCGCTTGCGGAGCAGGACGGCAGCGATATCTCTGATCCGGAGGCCGGATTTCGAATGCTCTACACGTCCGGCACCACCGGCAGGCCCAAGGGGGTGGTTCGCCCACTGAACTACGCAACGGGTCTCACCGCCCTGACCTCAGCTCCGAACTACGGCCCGGACAAGGGGCAGCTCAATCTATGCACCGGGCCCATGCACCACGGAGGACCGTTGGTCTACTCCATGACGCTGCCGCTTTCCCAGGGCGTAGGAACCGTGCTGATGGATAAGTGGGAAGCCGCGGAGGCCCTTCGGCTGATCGAAACGCACCGCATCACGCATACGCACATGGTTCCGACGATGTTCCATCAATTGCTGCGCCTTCCCGAAGAGGTACGTCGCAGCGCCGACATCTCTTCGATGCAGTACATCGCCCATGGCGCCGCACCATGCGCAACGGTCACCAAGAAGGCGATGATCGATTGGTTCGGCCCGATCATCTGGGAGTACTACGCGGCCACCGAGGGCGGAGGAACCTCCGTCAGTCCCGAGGAGTGGCTTCAGAAGCCGGGCACGGTCGGCAAACCCATCACCGACGATCACGTGCAGATCTTGGATGAAGAGGGCATCGCCTGCCCGCCGAACCAGCCCGGCACCATCTATCTGAGGGTGCTTGAGGGCTCGGACTTCAAGTACTTCAACGACCCCGCCAAGACGGAATCGGCGCATCGCGGAACGCACTTTACCGTCGGTGATGTGGGGTACTTGGATGAAGATGGCTTCCTCTTCCTGACTGATCGGAGCGCCGACCTGATCGTCAGCGGCGGCGTGAACATCTATCCGGCCGAGGCCGAGGCGGTCCTCCTCCAGCACCCCGCCGTCCATGACGCGGCCGTGATCGGCGTTCCGGACGGGGAATGGGGGGAGGAGGTCAAGGGGGTCGTCGAGCTCGGTGGCGAGCAGTGCGATAGGGCGGCGCTCGCGGAAGAGCTGGTCGCGTTCTGTCGTGCACGCCTCGCCCACTTCAAGTGTCCCCGCAGCATCGATTTCGTTGATAAGCTCCCACGCAATGGAAACGGAAAGCTCTACAAGTGGCGGCTGCGTGAACGCTATCGTGACGATGCGACTGCCAGCTCAGCCCCTCTCGGTTAGTGTTCACGGACGATTCGATGAATGAGCACCTGAAGTTCTACATCGACGGCGAGTGGGTGGACCCGCTCGAGTCGAAGCCGATCGAGGTCATCAATCCCGCCACCGAGAAAGCGATCGGCCGCGTCAGCCTGGGCAGCCCAGCGGACGTAGACCGAGCAGTGAAGGCTGCCAGGACCGCTTTCGCGACCTATTCGCAAACGTCGAAGGCCGAGCGCATCGCACTCTTGGAGAAGGTGATCGCCTCCTATCAGAAACGCTCCGACGATCTCGCCAAGACGATCTCTTCGGAGATGGGGGCTCCTATGTGGCTCGCCAACGCCGCCCAGGCGCCCCTGGGGCTGAACCAGCTCACCATCAACTTGCAGGTCCTGAAGGCCTACGCTTTTCAACGGACCCTGGGCACCACCTTGATCCTCAGGGAGCCCATCGGCGTATGCGGGTTGATCACCCCGTGGAACTGGCCGACCCATCAGATCATGGCCAAGGTCGCGCCGGCGCTCGCCGCCGGTTGCACGATCGTGCTCAAGCCGAGCGAAGTGACACCCCTCAGTGGCATCATCATCGCCGAGATCATGGACGAGGCAGGCGTGCCTGCCGGCGTCTTCAATCTCGTCAACGGAGACGGGCCGGGTGTCGGCGCTGCCATTGCGGAACACCCCGGCATCGACATGGTGTCGATCACCGGATCCAAACGTGCTGGTGCGCAGGTCGCCAAGGCCGCCGCCGCCTCGGTGAAGCGAGTGACCCAGGAGCTCGGCGGCAAGTCGGCCAACATCATTCTCGAGGACGCGGATCTGGAACAGGCCGTGAGCGCCGGCCTCCAGAAGTGCTTCGGCAACAGCGGCCAGGCCTGCAACGCACCGAGTCGCATGTTCGTGCACGAGAGTCAGCACGCGGCGGCGTTGGAGTTCGCGAAAAAGGCGGCCACCGTTCTACGGCCCGGCCGTCCCACCAACCCGGCCGACACGGTAATGGGTCCGGTCGCGACGAGGGCGCAATACGACAAGATCCAGCGGCTCATCCAGACGGGGATCGACGAGGGAGCCGAGTTGGTGTGTGGCGGGACCGGTAAGCCCGAAGGTCTCGGGACAGGGTACTACGTCAAGCCGACCGTCTTTGGCAGCGTGACGAACGACATGACGATCGCACGCGAGGAAATCTTCGGCCCCGTGCTCTCGATCCTGCCCTATGCAACTGAGGAAGAGGCCATCGCGCTCGCCAACGACAGCGAGTACGGCCTGTCCGGATTCGTTTGGTCGGGCAGCCCAAAGCGCGCGCTCGCCGTCGCCTCGAAGCTCCGCACCGGCATGGTCCACATCAACGGCGCACCCGCCGACTTCACGGCCCCGTTCGGTGGCTACAAAGGGTCCGGCAACGGCCGTGAGTTGGGCGTCGCGGGTCTCGAGGAGTTCCTAGAAACAAAGAGTGTGATGGGCGTCAGTGCCCCAGAAGGTGGCGAAGCCCAATGAGCACGGACACCCCCGTCATCATCGAGGTGGCGATCAACGGAGGGAGCTCCAAGAGGCGAAATCCGAACGTTCCGCGCGAGCCGAAGGAGATCATCGAAGACACGTTCCGGTGTCTCGATGCGGGCGCGTCGATCATCCACGCCCACAACTCGGACTATAAACTCACGAGGAAGGCCGCGGCAGACGACTACCTCGAGGCCTGGCGAGTGATTCTGCAGGAGCGTCCCGGCACTCTGTGGTATCCGACGCTATCCGGCGGCCGCGACATCCACGAGGTCCTCGAGCACATCGAGATCATCTCGAACGAGGTTCCGTTGCGTATCGGTGTCGTCGATCCCGGTTCCACGAATATCGGACGGCCCGACGAAGACGGCCTGCCGATCGGAGTCGTGTACCACAACAGCTACGACGACATTCGAACGAGCTTCGCCTTCTGCGAGCGACTCGGTCTCGGTCCTAGCCTGGCGATCTACGAACCGGGTTTCATGCAGACCACCCTCGCCTATTTCCGAGCGGGGAAGCTGCCCCAGGGCGCAATGGTCAAGTTCTACTTCGGTGGCGAGTATGGGATGTTCGGCAAAGGGCCCGGCGTAACGTTCGGCCTTCCCCCCACCGAGAACGCACTCAACGCGTACCTCGACATGATCGAAGACACCAACCTGCCCTGGTCCGTGTCGGTCTGGGGCGGGGATCTGATCCAGACCCCAATCGCACGCCTCGCCCTCGAACGCGGCGGCCATCTCCATGTCGGACTCGAAGAACATTCCGGCGAGACAAAGCCGACCAACGAAGAGCTAGTCCGCGAGGCCGCAGCCCTGGCCCACCAAGCCGGCCGACCGATCGCCACCCCCAGCCAAGCCTCCCACATCCTATTCGGGGACACGCAGCCGCCCCGCGATTGAAGCGATTCCGGGGACTTACAAGGCATACCGCGCAAACCGAGACGTCAGGTTTGCGCCGACCCCGGGGCGTCAGTTTGCGCGGTGTGGGGTGTAACTGCTTGAAACTAGCCGAGTTTTGGCGGGGCAGCGTGTCCCCTTGCTAGTCTCGGCTCCGAGCAACGAGAGGGAGAAGGAAGATGAGTGGGGTCGAAGAACTGTTTGGGCTGACCGGCCGTGTCGCGGTTGTCACGGGTGCCTCATCGGGTCTGGGGGTTGGATTTGCCCAAGCGCTCGCCCAAGCTGGCGCGCATGTGGTGCTGGCGGCCCGTCGGGTTGATCGCCTGGAGGCGCTGGCCGTGGAACTCGGGGAAGCCGGGGCCGAGGTCCTCCCGATCGCGTGCGACGTAACGGATGCGAGCCAGGTGGAAGCACTCAAGGACGCGTGCCTCGAACGCTTCGGGAAAGTGGACATCCTGGTCAACAATGCGGGCGCCACCGAAATCGTTCCCGCAGAGGAAGAAACCGAAGAGAGCTTCCTGCGAGTCCTCGACGTCAATCTCAACGGTGTATTCCACTGCGCTCAACGATTCGGCCGCGTCATGCTCGAGGCGGGCCGGGGCTCCATCATCAACGTCTCGTCGATTTTCGGTTTGGTGGGCTCGGGTTCGATTCCCCAAGCCGCTTATTCGGCCTCGAAGGGAGCGGTCGTCAACATGACCCGCGAGCTTGCGGCCCAGTGGGCGCGACGGGGCGTACGCGTCAACGGGATCGCGCCCGGCTTTTTCAAGTCCGAAATGACGGAGGAAATGTTCTCCGATGAGCGCTCCATGGCCTGGGTCCGGCGGAAGACCCCCATGGGCCGCCCCGGCGACGTCGAAGAGCTCGCAGGCGCAGTCGTCTTCCTGGCGTCGGATTCATCGAGCTATGTGACCGGCCAGACCATCGCGCTCGACGGCGGCTGGACCGCTGTGTAGAAGCGCACTAGCGGTCCTTTCGGAGCTGGCGCATCTTCTTGAGCGCCTCGAACTTCGCAGGGTCGACCGGATGCACGGTGACAATTCCAGTGGCAAATGCCTGTTCGAAGTCGGCGTCCACGAGTGCGACCGGCACGTGCGCCGTACCGTAGACCTGGCCGTGAATCTCCACGGGCGTCGTCTTCGATGTCGCGTCTTCTTCGATCCTGGTTCGGTCGGCGAGGCAAAGCAGGTGCGTCTCGGCGGGGATGTGACCGGTGGCAAACTGGATCTCGATATGCTTGGTGAAATGCGGGTGGCGCATGATGACACCGCGCGCGCTGGCACCCACCGTGTCGAGCTGAGTGCTGACGAACACAGGACCGAGCGTTCCGCCAGGTTCGACGAGCGCCGCATGCTGGCTGTCGGGGAGCGTACGCAGAGGATCGCGGGACTCGAGCCAAACGAGCTTCGGCGAAAGGTGAATCGTAACGCCGAACATCTCGAAGCTGTCGTCGCTCGGAGAGACCTCGGCGTAGAGCTCACGCCAACGTTCGAGCTCTGCTGCCTCCATGAGCGGGGCGTCCGGGATGGAGTGGGCGTGCGCGACGAGACGGTCCGTGCCCTCGAACCGCGTGCTGAGCTGCCAAGACCCTCCCTCCGACCGATAGCTTGCTTCGAAGGGGATGGCCTCTTCGAGTCGGAGGCCTTGCTGCATCGAAACGTCAACCGAGCAGGGAAATGTCCGAGCGTGCTCGTGGACGGTCACCCGTTCCACAATGGGAAGCGTGCGCACGAACGCGTGATGGCCGCCGTGAAGGCGTCCCGGAGGCCCCTCGAGCGCCGCGCCAAAGTGCATGAGGCCACGGGCTCGAACCCCTCCCTCGACTTGGTCGCCCTCGTCGAACTCGATGATGAGGCGGCTCAGTGCTTCGTGGATGGGCATCTGCACTATAAACAGCGCGAATACATAGATAGTCAATCACAATGACTCGATGGGGCGAAGCGCGCCTATGATTCGGTCGGCAACGCGGTACGATATCCCTCTCGCCGTATCTTGTTGAGAGAGGCTCATGTCCAAAGCCACTGAAGACCGCTATTTGATCGTCTCGACCGACGGGCACGCGGGCCTTTTGCCGGAGAAATACCGGGACTATGTCGATCCCCGGCACCGAGGGGTCTTTGACGAGCATGTCGCGGAGGAGATCGCGCAACGAGCCGCGCGCGAAAAAGACTTCCTCATCAAGGACTACAACGACAAGTGGCGAGCCAAGAACGAGAGCAAGCTCGCGGCTGCCTGGGACTCCGACCTTCGTCTCGAGGTCATCGACGCAGATGGCGTGGCCGCCGAGGTCCTGTTCCCGGATGGCGTCACCGAACGAAACGCGCCGCCATTCGGCGCGGGCCTTACCCTCAAGCCCTGGGGAGTGGAGCCGGAGCTGCAGTGGGCAGGCGCGCGGGCCCACAACCGCTGGATCGCCGAGTTCTGCCAAATGGCGCCACTACGCCGGATTGGTCTCGCTATCGTGCCGATGCTCTACGACGTCGAGCAGGCCGTGAAGGAGATCGTATGGGCGCACGACAATGGGCTCCAAGGCATCCTGATCCCCGCGCTGATGGGTGACTACGACCCGTACAATCACCCGAAATACCACCTGGTCTGGAAGGCATGCGAGGAGCGCGGGATGGTCGTGCACAACCATTCGGGACCGTCCCCCGACTACAACTTCGAGCTGCCCGGCGCCATGGGCGTCTTCCTAGTCGAGTTCGCGTGGTGGGCGGCCCGTCCGCTGTGGCACATGATCTTTGGCGGCGTCTTCGAGGAGTTCCCCAAGCTCAAGTACTGCCTCACCGAAGTGAGCGAATTCTGGGTACCGTCCATGCTCGAGATGATGGATGTTCGTGCGTCGGTGAAACACACGAGCGGCAAGCTCGGGGACTTCCGTTCCAACCTAACCATGAAGCCCAGCGAGTACTTCCATCGGAACTGCTGGATCAGCGCTTCGGCCCTGTTCGATGAGGGGAGCACCAAGGTTCGTCACGACATCGGGATGGACAACATCATGTGGGGCACGGACTTCCCGCATCCCGAGGGCAGTTGGCCGCACACCCGTGAGAAGATGCTGAAGTACATGACGGGAATCCCAGAGGGCGAGCTCACAAAGATGCTTGGAACGAACGCCATCGCCTGTTACGACCTCGACGCGACGGCGCTGAACAAAATCGGAACCCGCATAGGTCCTGAGAAGAGTCTCTTCGTCGACCAAGTGGGTTAGGAGGACCGAAGATGGCACGGTTACGCTACGTGAGGAATAGCTCTGAGGATGGCCCTGCGAAGTCCGGTGCCTCCAAGATCCGCCACACGGTCCGGTCGCTCCGTGCACTCTACGAAACGGAACCGGAGATCGCGAAAGCCCTCTTGCCCCGGCCGCTCAAGCCGGCGTCGGCCCCCGAGATCTTCATGCAGTTTGCGAACGTCGCGATGCATCTGTCCGAGGAGCGGACCGTAGAGATCGGCGCCGCCACTGTCGGCGTTGCCTGCTCTTACGACGGCCGCCCCGGCTACTATGTGCTCGCGATGCCGATGGAAGGCGAATTCGTCGTCATCGGAGGTCGTGAGAAATACGGCGAACCGAAGAAGATCGCCGAGACGGACTTCTCGATCGAAGGCGAACGTGTGAACGCGAAAGTGACGCGACACGGGGTGACCTTTCTCGAGCTCGAGGGAAGACTCGGCGCCCCCTCGGATGGCGCGAAGCAGTTCACGGAATACTTCTACTGCTACAAGGCGCTGCCCGCGGCGGCCGCCGGCGTTGACAACAACGGTGGGTTTGATGGCGATGTGCTCTTGACGTTGCTGACCTGGGAGCGTGACTACACTTCTCTGACGCGCATCGAGGACGGCCAGATCATCCTCCGCGAGTCTCCCCACGATCCGCTCGTCGACGTGCCGGTGAAACGACTCATCCGCATGGAGCTCGCCGAAGGGGCTTCGAGGACGGGCGGCGAGGTGCTTCGCTCCGTGCCCGGGGACTGGCTGCGCCCCTTCCTCGTGCAACGATACGACGACCCCCAGGAGGGCATCGAAATCGCACTCGCCTCGGAGGGGCAGCCTGCAAATGCGTGACTTCTCGGGGAAAGTGGCCGTCGTCACCGGGGGCGCGAGCGGTGTCGGACGCGCCATCGTAACCCAACTCGCCAGCGAAGGTTCGCGGGTCGTGATCGCAGACATCAACGCGGAGTCGATCAACAAGACTCGGAACGAGCTCGCGGACCGAGGGCTCACGGTTGACGGCATGGAGGTCGACGTCACGCGCGCGGAGTCGGTGAACGCTCTCGCGGAACGCGTGTTTGCGACTTATGGCAACGTGCACCTGCTCTTCAACAACGCCGGGGTTGGTGTCAAGGAGGCCAAGCGCCGCATCTGGACTCTGCCGGACCAGGACTGGCAGTGGGCCTTCGCTGTGAACGTGATGGGCGTAACCAACGGTATACGCGCGTTCGTGCCTACGATGCTCGAACGCGGAGAAGAGGGGCACGTCATCAACACGTCCTCAGGCAACGGCGGGATTACCTCCCTGCCGACGACTCCGGTCTATGCCTCCTCCAAGGCCGCCGTCACCAGCCTCACCGAGGTCCTGCACTATCAGTTCTTAATGGACGGCACGAAGCTGCAAGCGCACGTGCTCTTCCCCGGTCCGCACCTGGTCAACACCAACATCCTGAACTCCGACCTCAATCGTCCGGACGCATTCCGCATCGAGGGCCAGGCGCAGGCTGCCTACATCGACATGAAGGCACTCGCCGACAGCTCTGGAGTGGAGTTCAAACTCACCGAGCCGGAAGAGGTGGCCAACATGGTGATCGAAGGCATTCGCGACGGCCGATTCTGGATTCTCTCTAAGCTCGGAAAGAGCGACGAACGTTTGCGGACGCGCACGCGAAACATCCTGGAACGCGAGAATCCCGAGCTGCCTCAGTGATGAAAGGGCTTCTAGAGAAGCAGAGAGCCGCCTTTGTCGCGGAAGGCTTCGTCAGCGCCGAGAGGCGCATCGATCGTTTGGATCGCGCGCTTTCGCTCATCCACGACAACCAGGACGAGATCGTCGATGCGCTCGAGCGAGACTTTGGCAATCGCTCCCGTCATCAGTCGCTGATGTCTGACGTGTACGCCACCATGGAGAGCTTGAAGTACGCCAAGAAACATCTTCGGCGTTGGATGAAGAGCGAGAAACGAAAAGTAGGCATGCCTCTCTCGCTCGTCGGCGCCAAGGGGAGAGTGGAGTATCGACCCAAGGGCGTGGTCGGCATCCTCGGCACCTGGAACTTCCCAATCAACACCGTCTTCTCGCCGTTGGCTGGCGCGCTTGCCGCGGGGAACCGGGTGATGCTCAAGTTCTCGGAAGTGTCGCCCGCGACCGCGGCACTGATGAAGCGCCTCGTTGCGAGCAGCTTCGATGAGACGGAGGTCGCCTGCGTCTCCGGCGGACCGGAGGTTGGCGCAGCCCTTTCTTCGCTGCCGCTCGATCACCTCTGTTTCACGGGCTCGGCGGCCATCGGCAAGCAGGTGATGCGAGCCGCAGCAGAGAATCTCACGCCCGTCACGCTCGAGCTCGGCGGCAAGTCTCCCGTCATCGTCGCGCGCGACGCGAACCTCGAAGAAGCGGCGGTTCGTATCATGACCGGCAAAGCCCTCAACTCCGGACAGGCGTGTCTCGCCCCCGACTACATCATGGTCGCCGAGGAGCAGCTCGAGGACTTCATTCGGCACGCGACTGACTGGACGAGACGGATGTTCCCCACCGTGGTCGACAACTCGGATTGCTGCTCGGTGATCAATGAGCGCCACTACCGACGGCTGCGTTCGTATCTGGAGGAAGCGGAGTCTGCTGACGCTGACGTGCGAGAGATCAACCCTGCCGAAGAGGACTTCAGCGAGCAGGAGGGAGCCTACAAGATCCCCTTCACCTTCGTCGTCAACCCGGACGACGAGCTGAAGATCATGCAGGAAGAGATCTTCGGACCGGTGCTGGTGATCAAGGCATACCAGACCCTGGAGGAGTGCGTCGCTCAGATCAATTCGCGTCCTCACCCCCTCGGGCTCTACATCTTCAGCGACGACGAAGCGACTCAGCGCCGGTTGCTCGACGAGACCCCCTCTGGAGGTGTCTGCATCAACGATGTGATGGTGCACGCGAGCATCGAGGGCCTGCCTTTCGGCGGCGTCGGCTCGTCGGGTATCGGCCAGTACCGCGGATTCGACGGATTCAAGACCTTCAGCCATGCGCGCGCGGTCTACAGGCAGAGCAGGCTCAACCTCCAACGGCTAGCCGGGATGGTTCCTCCCTACGGGGAGCGCAGCGACAAAACGCTGGCGCGCATGATCGGAAAATGAGTGGCGTCGTCGACGCCGAGCACCTGAGGCTCCTACACCACGGGCACTCCGAAGAGCCACGCATGCCCGTGAAGCAATGCGACGTAGACGATGCCTCCCCCGACGACCACGATGAGGTCGCGCCAGTACGGGACCACCCTCGATGACAACTCCGCGCCACGTCGGTTCGCAGACCACATGTCAAAGAGCGAGAACACCCCGAAGCTCCCGAAAAGGATCAGAGAGGCGAGATCCCCGTTGGCCAGAAGGTGCACCGCTGCCCATATCGTCACGCCCCAAAGCATTGGGTGCCGGGTGAAGCGCTTCAGGTTCGTAGGCATGAACGCTGCAATGAAGAGAGTGAGTGCGACAGGCATGCCCAACACGGCGACTCGATGCGCCCATGCGGGCGGACCCCACAGCGGCACGAATGGCGCACGGCCCATACCCACGACGAGCAACACGAAACCAATTAACGATACGAGAGCAAAAAGACCACTATATGCTTTGGCGCCGACACGCCCCCGCAACCGGCTGCGCAGCGGCGGAGCCGAAGGGACGAGGTGAACACCGATGAAAAGAGCGATTCCCAGGATCAAGGTGGTCATGGCGAGCGGAGCATACAACGCCGACACCTGCCTTGTCGCTCCGAAGGGTAGCCTTTCGTTGACGACGCTCAGCCTTGGTCCGCGCAGCGAGGATGCGGACGCATATCGGGCCCTCTAAGCTGCCGGGCGATACGAAGGACGCCTTCTTTCTTGAATACGCCGACTTCAACAGCCTTCCGATTCCGATCCCGAGCATGCGTGAAGGTCGCGAAGGCCACGCATCTTCTCCACGAGCTGCGCCGGCGTTCGCGCACCGAGCTTGCGCATCGATGAGGAGAGCAACAGCGACACACTCGTTTTCGCAATCCCGAGCTGGTACGCGATGAACTTGTTGCTATGGCCAAAGATGGCGTACGCCACCACTTGCATCTCGCGCTCCGTGAGTCCACGGGGGTCGACAACGTCCGGGGGGTTCGGCACTGCGAGGACGAAGCGCCGGCCATCCGTGTCGAACCAATCGACCATCGACCACCGACCCCGAACGAGCGCCTTCCAGATCTCCAAAGCCTCATGGGGGTCGTCGCTGCGCAAGCGACCTCGGGCTCGATCACCTTGCAATGCAGCGTCGCGAAGCATTGCTCTGACGCCGTGGGCTTTCGCCGGGCCCGCAGCATCGGTCACTTCGAAGCGCTTCGGGTCCAGGACGGCTTCCGCACTGTGGGGCAGGGGAGTCTTCGCGCGTCCATTCGACCCCGACCCGGCGATGGCCCGACGTAGCCGGTGACCCGCGCAAACATGCGCTGCTAGCATTTGCCAGCGTTCTAGGCTGCGTCCGGCGAGCTTGGTCACCTTTGGAAGTGCGGCAACGATGTGGACACCGAGCCCGTTTGGATCGACGGCTGTGATTGCCAAACCATCCTTCCCATGATTGAAATGTTGACCAATGTCCGCAAAGGCTCCGGGGTATCGTTTCGAGCTCTCGCTCAATGTTTCCGCCGTACCCGGGCGCAACATGCCCCGGATCAAATCAACAGGAAGCTCGCGAACGGCCTGCGCATAGGCGTCTGCAAAGTCCTGGGGACCAGAAGCCACATGGAACCGCTCCGGAAAGACCGCTCCACCCTTCGGTGGGCGAGCGTAAACGACGCCCGCGACGATTAGCCCGTGGTCAAAGACCGGCAACCCGGCTTCCAGCAGTCTCGGGAGCCACTCGGGCTCACTCACGTCGAGGTCGTACGCTGCTTCCACGAAGTCGATGAGGGCTGAGGCTACGCGGTCCAAGGGCGTTCCACTCCTGCTTGCGTGCCACGGCAGCCGACCAGCGCAGCTTGCTCTACTGCGAGAAGCACGGCGATGTGCTTCCGTCTCGTTGTCATCCCTAGCGGGACATTCCTTTTCATTGATTCCTCCTCTGGTTGAGTTTCCGCGGCCGTGCGGCGCCTCGAACGGCGCGCGCAAGTCGGCGCTCAGTCCGGTGCTACGCCTGGAACTCAATTCAGGAAGGAACAGTTGCGGACGAAAATCGGTGGGGCGTGAACGTTTGGGGGGCCGCGCTCTCGGTAGGGTCCAAAATCGCAGACCTGCCGCGACGCGGTCAATCCGGTGTTGGTCAGGCCGACAAAAGCGAACGTGGCCTCGTCGACTTGCAGCGAAGACGCCCCTTGGGTTGTGATCAGCTGGTCAGTGCCCGACAGCTCCACCGTGCAGCAGGGCTGCGTCTGCAGTTGGATTGGCGCATGGTGCCCATCGCGGGCGGCGTCCCCGGCATGGCTGCAGCAACAGTCTGCGACCGCCACGCGTCCCATCGAGTCGCAGACGTGCGAGACCACTTCGACCGCGCCCGAGGCTACGAGCGGAATCGTGAGAAGCAGCGCGAGAAGGCGTCTACGCATGTTCGCCGCGACCTACCTTGTTGCTACTGCGACAAGCGTTCGAACCCGGCGCCTGCAGCTCACCATCCGGCACGCCATTTCGCTCTTCCATTGCCACCCCATCCCGAAAGATGCTTGCCTGCCCGGCCCCGCCGTTTAGCACGCTATGGTGGCAGGTCAACTCAACGTCGGGAGACCGAAAGGCATCGGTGCCTGGGACGGTTTCACTCCCTGTTAGAGGCTTTGCAGGTACCGAATCGCTTCGGCTGCTTCGGTGCGGAGGCAAGCGTTGGTGTTGACCTTCCTCTTGCCGAAACCGCCCTCGGCGCGGATGCGCTTCCTGGCCTTGCGCAAGGCCGGGATCGCCTGCTTGTCGCCCAGAGTGCGAAGGCTCGCGACGGCCGCCTTGCGATGTAAACAGCTTTCTCCCCGCCGCAGATCGAGAAGATAGGAACCCAGCCGGTCGATTCGGTCGCCCAAGCCGACGTCGTCTGCGACGTTCGCGGCCTTGTGCCGCCGGCGCGGCACCTTGGACGAAGAAGCGAGGTCGATGAGTTGATCCGCGGCCGCCTCGTCGCCTGTCGCCGACACCAACATCCCCAGGTAGTCGAGCGCGGCATCAGTCACACCAGGAGGGGCATGCCTGTCCAGCATGAGCTCGACGTTGGTGCGCATCAGCTCGTCTTTCGCAAGCTTGGGATCGAGCGACACGGCCTTCTCGTAAGCGATCAGGGCTTGGATGTTGCGCTCGGCGGCGACCTCGGCGTGTCCGAGAATCAATTGCGTGTAAGGTTGCTCTCGCACTTGCGCCGGGTAGTCGGGGCCCTGACTACCCGCAAGAGCAAGGACAGCCGTCAGGGCGATCGCCAGGAGCGCAGCTGCGACGACCTGCTTCGCTCTCTTCTTCTTGGGGACCGCACGCGCAACCGCCATCCCAAGCGAGCCGCGGAGACCACTGACGACGAGCGACGGGATATCGCGAAGCCCCGACCCGCCTTGACGCTCGCCCGGCAGGATCTCGTCGATTCGATCGATGTACTCCTTGGCGGTGCCGATACGGTCGTCCGCCTTTTTCTCGAGGCCGTGCTGGATGAGCCGCTCCACAGCCTTGGGAACGTCCACGTCCGGTGCCACCTCGGCGAACGTCGGAACACTCGCCGAAATATGCATGCGTAGGAGCGTGCCCACTTCATCGGCGTCGAACGGCGGCACACCCGTAATCATCTCGTACAACATGACCGACAGGGAATAGAGGTCGGCCCGCCCGTCGATCGACAACCCATATGCCTGCTCGGGTGCAATATACGTAGGCGTACCGATCGTGACGCCCTGCTGGGTCAACTTGGTGTCATTGGTCAGGGGTTCCGTCTCCGAGTCGGGTTTCGCCTCGTCGTGGAGCTTCGCGATTCCAAAGTCGAGGATCTTGGCGAAGTCGGGATCGCCATCTTGCTCGACGAGAATCACGTTCTCGGGTTTGACATCCCGGTGAATGATCCCGGCGTTGTGCGCATAGGCGAGAGCGCTGAGCACGTGACGGCCAATGTGAAGCGCGCGCTTCCAATGGACCCGCTCCTGCCGTTCGAGCAAGTCGAAAAGCAGTACGCCGTCTAACAGCTCCAGCACCATGTAGAAGGTGCCGTCGCCGAGCTTTCCAAAGTCCGACACGTTGACGCAGTTCGGGTGGTCGACACGGCCGATGGCAAACGCCTCCCGCTCGAAGCGTTTGGTCACCTCCTCGATCTCTCCGACCTCCGGATGCAGCAGCTTCAGCGCCAACGGCCGCTGAATCGAGACGTGCTCCGCAAGATAGACGCACCCC